>VFQN01002457.1_pt1 | contig 28544 bp, 45 predicted proteins | sample 3512371 | NCBI WGS metagenome assembly VFQN01 (sample SAMN10412370, study PRJNA504923) | tailings metagenome | isolation source: Replicate 2 from Balatoc abandoned mine | place: Philippines: Itogon, Benguet | collected 2017-08-28
CTTGGCGCCACCGTGTTCATGCTGTTCGGCTTCATGCACCGCAAGGACGTGGCCACATGGGTCATGCCGGGTGAGCGATCGGGCGGGCGCGCGGGCGGGCTGCCTGCCGCGTGCTTAGCTTGCATGCGCTTTGGGAGCACCACATGGCCAGGGAGCCCCATGCGTGGTGCTGAGTGATGGTCGCGAGCTCCATGCCAATCCTGCCCCACTGATCCTGCCCTCACACGGCGGCCGATGGCCACCCACTTACACGCCTGTAACTACCGTGTCTTGCGTCCGGCCACCCTTTCTCCCTCACCCCCCCTTCCCCTCCCCCAGGCGTGATCCTGTACCTGCTGGACGTGTGCCTGCGCTCCGTGCAGCAGTGGTTCAACGCCACGGAGGTGGGGGTGGCCAACGGGGCGGCCACCCTGTCCGCCAACGGGACGCTGCTCACGCTGGCAATCGACTGCGAGCAGGTGGGCGGGGGCGGGACGGAGCGGGCGGAAGGGGGCGGGGAAGGGAGTTGAGGAGGCGATAGGCTGTCCTGGCTGAGTCCCAGTGGAGGGACCAACATAAAGCAGCCGGCGCTTGAAAGGGATCCGTCCAGGCCGGTATCGCACAGTATGACTTACAGGGCCATGCAAGCCCGCGACGAAGCCCTTTCCCTTTCCGCGCTTGACTGCACGCCTCTGGCCCCTCGCAGTCCATGGGCGACTGGGCGGGCACCGACATCGTGTTCCTCAACGTGCCGTCCGTCAGCTGGTGGCAGTGGCACCCCTTCACCGTCGCCGCCGGCGCCGAGCCTGTCGGCCCCGGCGGCCCCCGGCAGCTGGTGGTGCACATGAAGAAGTACAACAGGTGGACCAAGGTACGGCCATGTATGGTTGGCGTGAAGGTGCCTTGCAGCAGTACTAACGGCGCCCACATGCAACCCCACATCAACTCCCAGTTGGTTCAACCGCCGTGCCTCTGGCCCCCTACCCTACGCAGCGCTTCCTGGAGCGCCTGGCCGCCGATGAGTCATCCGTACGGCTGTACGTGAGCGGGCCGTACCACAGCGCCAACCGCCAGTGGATGAAGCGCTTCGACCGCGTGCTGTTCATCGCGGGAGGCGTCGGGGTGAGCCGTGTAGAGCTGCTCAGTGCGTTTGCATTCTCTACCCTGCCCTGTGCCCGTCTATGTACCGCCGGCCTGCTCCATGCCGTCATTTAGCCATGCTTTGCTGCAGCCCCACTTGATAACAGCTGACTCTTGTCCACCCCTTGCCGAAATCTACTGAATTCACTGACCGCCTGCACCCCTCCTGTCTCCACCCCACTCCCCCCGTTTGTAGGTGACCCCCGCCCTGGGCATGCTGCACGAGCTCATCGCCCAGCGCCGTGCCGCCGAGGACGCCGTCACCGCCGCCGGGGCCACCGCCTCTGCCCCCACCGCCTTTGAGGGCCCCGAGCGCGCCTCCCTGGTGTTCGTGGCACGTGCCGAGGAGGAGCTGGGCATCGTGGGCGGCGACATCATGCGCGAGGCCAGCAGGTGGGTCCATGGTGGCGTAACTCCCAAAGCAGCTGCTGGGGCGGGCAAGCGGCAGTGTAGTGTGCCCAGAACTTATGTGTCAACGTAGGAATGTGCGTCACGCCGTACATGCTGCCTGACGGCAGGCCTACTACTGGCACTTGTGAGCAGCTGGCTGAGCCTGGCAACCGTCCGTACCCCCGTCCCGTGTAACCTCCAGAGTGGCCTACAGTACATCTTGCAAGTCCCATGCTCACCCCTGTATTCATGTGCACCGTTCCCCCCCCCCAGCGGCTACGGCGGCAAGGGCGGCGCCTCCTGGCTGGACGTGCAGCTCTACGCCACCGGCAAGAAGGCCGCCACCACCGACAGCAACAACAAGACCGGCTCCCCTAAGGCCATCGCCCACAGTCCCAGCCTCAGCACCACCAGCAGCATCGGTAGCGGCAGCAACGTCGAGCGTGCCATCGGCACCGGCCACAACGACGCTCCTGCCCTTGCGTCCGGCAGCAACAGCGGCAGCAGCAGCACCGCTGCCCGCCGCCTGGCGCACCCCTACATGACCGGCCCGGGCATGTGGGCTATCGCTGTGGTCCTGGCCTTTGGCGGCGCCTTCGCCGGCCTGTGCGTGTCCCAGATCTACGACGCCACCATCGCGCGTACCACCCGTTCACGCACCGACTACTCGTACGTTGGCATGCTGCAGTTCGCTGCGCTCGGCGTCCTCATCTCCCTCCCCGTCATGGCCCTGGCGCTGGGCCTGCACGCGTGGATCGCCATCAGGTGCGTCCTACAACGGAACCATGTTCGACTTGCTCTTGCCTTGATGGGCGTAAGCGGCAGGCATGCAGAGCGCGAATGGATGCGAGGCCAAGTGACCGGCAGCCGTGCCACGTGCCTGCTGGCCGTCCCGTCCGTCATAGGCACCGTCCCATTTCTGATCCCACCGCACCCCTTGCTGTCCCGCCATCCCGCAGGCGCCGCCTGTCCGGCCCCTCGCCGCTGTCCCCCGCGCCCAGCGCCAAGCACGCAGAGCCGCTGCCGCTGCCGCTGCCCGCCGCCCCGGGCGTCAAGGCGCTGGTGGCGGCCGACGCCGAGGCGCACGCCGCACACGTGCCCATCGCGGCGGGCCGGCCGGACGTGCGTGCGCTGCTGGCACGTGTCGCGGAGGAGGCGGGCGTGGGCGCGGGCTCGGACGACGCCGCCCGCCGCCAGCCGCTGCGCGTGGGCGTGTTCGTGGCGGGCCCCGCCGTGCTGGTGGAGGGCGTGCTGGACACGTGTGCGGACCTCAACGGGCTGTGGGACGGCAGGGACGGCAGGGCGTTCCTGGAGGTCAAGGCGCTGACGCATGAGCTGTAAGCAGCCGATGGGTACAGAGGGTGGAGCAGGGTGATCAGTTTTGCGAGAGCGAGTCCCGTTCGGGGACAGGGGTTCCTCGTACATAATGGGTTGAATGTGATCATGATATATACCTTATGCGTTGGGGGCTGTGTCCATGCATGCTAACTACCTGAGCGCCACAGAGGTTTCGTTGGAGCTCCGGCAGTTGAGTTGGAGTCAGCTTGTCAGGCAATGAGTCGTGGCAATGGGTCGTGCCTCGTACGTGTAAAGATGAGTAGTCGAATTGCACTGTAGCTGGTAGTCTTATGCTTAACCACGGCTGCCCGGAGCTGCCAGGCATTACGCCCTGCAAGGTCGGGGCCCTGGAGCTGCCCACCAGCCTCGGTGACTGAGGTATGGCACCTAAACAATGGCTTACCGTCTGTGCGAGGACGCGCGGCATCGCTGGTGCCTTGCTGCCTGCCATGCTCGAGTGATGCTGTTGATGCGTCAAATGCAGTGCAAAGAGCGGTGAGCGGTTGAGAGGGAAAGAGCTTGTGCTGATCAAAGGGCTGAGTGCTTGACACACGTTGCTGCCTTTTAGCTGGCTAGGATACCGGTATGTAGTAGTACTCCATATTTCCCTTAGTATGCTCCTTCCACATTTGTTTGCGAAGTTGGTCGGCCTTTGCCGTACAATGAGTCTGTGCAGGCCTAGCACTCTAGTGATGCGATGTGCGCTTCCCGCGTGATATCTGGTGGTTTGTGATACGCACTTGGCAATGTTGAAGAGTAAGCTGAAGTGCAAGGGCTGGAGATCTGCCACCGCGCTCGGCAGCACTCTTGTGTGCACCGCTGCAACCACAGAGGACAGGCGTCAAAGCGGCTGCCCGCTCATCCTCCTATGCCCTGCCTTGCAGTACTGGTGCATGTAACTTTGAAGCCCACGTCGTGACACTCTGCGCTCACATCTGCCGAACCCAACAACGACACAGCGACAGCCCTGCACTGCCTCGGCACCGGCACTCAACCGACTTAGTCGGTCAGCGTAACCACGCGTTGCACGGCAAGCCCTCGTTAGCCCTCCGCGAATCCAAGGAACCATATACTAGCTCCGTGCCTCACTCCTCTCGTGTGTGTAGCATTTAGACACAGCGCTGTGCTGCCGCTCGTCACTCCCAAGATGCACCCGTCCCCCTGTACGGCAGCGCTGCCCTCATGCCCTGCGCCGCCTAGTTGAGGGCGTACCGTACACCCTCCGACGTACCGGTAGATTCCACCTAGAGTCCCAGCATTGCCGCGCCAGGACTACCAGCGGTGCGGTCAGCACCATAGCGACCAACGTTCACCCCAGCCGGACAGGTGTCAGCAGGGTGCGTGCGCCGAGGACCTGGAGCACAGCCAGCGGCAGCCCCAGAGCCGCTACGTACCCCTTCATCACAGCCGCCGCCGACGACGCTTGCACACAACCGTGCTGCACTGCCGTGCGTTACGCTCGAATCCTGTGCACACCTTCATCCGTGACGGCACAATCACAACTTCGTGTGCTGTGCGCCTCATGCGGACATGCATGCATGCAGTGGGCATGCAAGCGGACGCCAGGACCGCCTCGCTCCAGGCGCTTTGGGAGCATCCGGGGCACCGCTGGTGTCCGCAGCGCCGCCCACATGGGGTCGCGGGGCGGCGGCCTGACGGCAACCCCAGCAGCAGCCGTTCAGGGCCGCAGGTCGACCTCGTTCCACAGGCGGATGCAGCCGCGGTCGTCAAGCCACCGTAGGTAGCTCTCCAGCGTGGCATCATGCACTGAGGGCCGCCAACACCGGGTGTGTCCGGGTACTTGGAACGGGGGGAATCTGTTGCAGCTGGCCGAGAAGAAGGCTGTACGGGCGCAAACAGCCGACTAGCTTGGATGCTCCACGTGTGCCTCCAAGCTCCGTACTGCTCCAGATAATGTAAGGCTGCAATGCACGTACCAGCGTATCCGCAAGCGCTCCCAGGCCCCTTGTAGTAGCTATCCACCCCTCTGGAACCGGGCGCGTGCTTCCGCCCGCTCGCTCACCTAGCGTAGCTACGTTGCCCAGCAGCAGCAGCGCCCGGCGCGGCCGCGTGAGCGCCACGTTGAGGCGGCGGGGGTCGCGCAGGAAGCCCACCTGGCCGCGCTGGGGGTGCGAGGGCGGGCAGGTGCACACGGACGTGGGTTAGTTGTAAGGTAGGGTCAGTCGGGAGCGGTCAGGGTGCGTGTAGCGTGGCCGTGACGCAGAGGGCGGTTGCAGGCTAGTGGCCAAGAGGCTGAAGGCGGGTCCACGGCTCAGCCGCAGGCCGGGGAGCCGCATGGATGGCATCGTCGTGGATTGCGTTACGCGGAGGCTGTGCACGTGGCCAGGGGGCCTTGCACCTGCCCGCACATGTCGTTGAAGACCGGGACCCGCCTGCCCGCCCGCACCTTGTTGCTGCGCACGGTGCTGAACACCACCACCTCCTTCTCCCGGCCCTGGTATCCGTCCACGGTGCGCACCTCCACCTGCACAGGGGGTGGGGGTGCGGGGTGTGGCACGGCTGCGGTTGGACTTGGGGGTGGATGGAACCACCACCTGCAGTGCAGCAAGCCCGAGCGAGTGTACGGCCTCGCCACCCTGCGTGCCCGCCTGCACCGCACAACTACGTACGCTAACGTTACCGGGAGTCCTGACTTCTGTCTGGCGTGTGGTACTGTGGTCAAACTTCAGGCATGATGCGTACCCTGGTGCCCCAGCCTGCCCCCGGCTCACCTTGCCCTCGGCCGCCCCGTCGCCCTGCCGGCCGCGCTGCGCCCCGCGCGCCACGTCCACCCCCGCCCGAGTCAGCTGCCGCACAATCTCTTCCACCTGCATCGGGCAAGCAGGTAACTGCGAATTGCATAATCCCCAGCTGCTACACCAGTCCATCGTAAAGCAGCGGCGCGGACCACCTGATCTCCCGGCGTGCCCATGCTCTCATAAGCGGTACTTAAACTTGGGCTACCGCTGTGATGTTCAGACAGTAGCGACCACGAACGAACGAAGTGCACGTGAAGCCTCCGCCATGTAGCCAGTGCATGATGTAAGCAGGTGCTGCCGCGTCCAGTACCCTGCACCAATGGCCTTCCCACCTGGGCGGTGTAGGGCGTTACCACGCCAATGTCCTGCGCACGGGTGGAGGAGCGGGGCCAAGCACGGAGGGCGCACACCAATTGTGGGCGAGGCCACCTCACGGCGTCACACGGGGCATGGGCGTCCCCATTACCGGTATGACTCCTTTACTGCAAAGGGTTCAACTATACGTGCGCTTCGGGCTGCTTTGGCGCCAGAACACGCCTCGGGCCTTAGCGCATACGCCATGGCCTGGAGATGGCACGCACCTTGGCACGTGACACATCCGCGCACGCCCCTACCCACCTCAGGCGCCACTCCTCCTCGTGTGACGAGCAGCTTGACCAGCTTCGCTACAGCTTCCGCCTGCCGTACGTTGTACTTGCTGCCCGTGTCTCGCTGTACGGCGTCAGGGCTGTCTGTGGGGGCGCAGAACGGTTGGGTTTTGGCCGGCGTTCGGCACTCAGTGTTGAGACGTGTGAATGAAGGGCGAGCACAAGCGCAAGCGAGCTGGCGACGGAGGACATGGTTGGATAGGATGCATATCCAGGGTGGAACGCGGAACTGCGCAGCACTGTAAAGGCTAGCCGTAGATCACTGCCGTGCAAACCCTTCGTGGTATTCGCACTGTTGCCACTCACCCATGTGCAGGAAGGCGACCGGTTGCGTGGGCTGCAGAGGCAGTGCAACGGACAGGCAGGGAACATTCACCTGTAAGCACTCACTCTCGGACATCTTGAACCCATACCGGTAATCGTACGCGGCACATATGACATGTTGATCGAGCACGACGTGGGGTTTGGGCACGGCGCAGTCCCAGCACGCGGTGCACTTTGCCCTGCGCCAGAATCTCAGCCCCCGCCAGACCTTGCTGTGCCGCACCGGCCGTCCCCGTCCCCTTGCACTGATGACATCCTTGCGCCCCAGCAATGCACCACCAAGCGAACTACCTGCAGAAAAGGCAGCGGCGGTGCCGGGCGCTCCCCCGCCCCCACTCCGTCCTTGAGCCTGCCCCCGTAGAAGGCGGCGCAGGGGAAGGCGGCGATGGCGGGGTGCATGCGGTACTGCGTGTCCAGCAGGTGGCTGGGGACCTGGCGGAGGTGCGGTGGTGACTGGTGAGGTTCCAGAACAGCTACCAGTTACAGGGCCCAGAAAGGCGCGCCCGGAGAGCCAAGGGGCCCACAGGGGGGAAACATTTGAGTTGCATCTCTAGGTGGCAGACGACGGGGGCTTCAGCGTCAATCTGCACACTCCAACAACAGGGTGTGGGCGTACGATGTCAGGCAGGCTGCTCTACACGTTTGCCAATTTACCAGAAGCCATGGCGACAACAACCAATGGATGATAGCTCCAGGGAGCTTTCTGCCGGTGTAACGCACCCCCAGGCTCAGCAGGCGCTCGAAGAGGGACACCGCCAGGCCCTCCGCCGCCGCGGAACGGCTCTGCACCACCGGGGGCAGCTGCAGCGGGTCACCAACCAGCACGGCCTGGATGTAGAGCGGAGGGTGAGGGTTGAGGGTTGAGGGTTGAGGGTTAGGGAGCACACACTGACCCCCGGCCCCACGCAACGTACAGCAGACCCCTGCCATACCACCTCCACAACCTCCTGGGCCTCCGCCACCCCACCTGCTCCGCCCCCTTGGCCAGCGCCACCAGCGCCTCCGGCTCGCTGCACTGGCTGCCCTCGTCCAGCACCACGCAACGGAAGGCGTGGGGGCGCAGCTCGGGGCCGCCCGCCCCCGCACACGTGGCGCACACCGCCTGGGCGCCTGGGAAGAAGGGGTATGGGAGGTGTACGGTAGTTGCCGTATGGCTGGCGCACTAAAGACTTCACAGGCTAAATGTTGGGGTCAGTCACATACATGCATGGCGAGTACATCGCCTGAGTGCATGGCTACGGGAAAGGGCCACGTCCGGCGCGGCTGCCTGATCCTGGGGCACAACGGAACCACACACTTACGGTAGCCGGTAGTTGGACTGAGGAAAGGCATGCTTCACCTTTAGCTGTACGGCACTTGCTTGGCAGCATGTACGGGACATGGCAGTGCGGTTCCCACCAGGTCCCACGCACCCAGGATGATGGACGTCTGCATCGCCGACTGCAGCGCCTCCACCCGGGCCCTCAGGTCATCCGCCCGCCGCTTCAGCGCCCGAATGCCCCGGCCCCCCTTGCCGTAGCCGGAGCCCCTCCGCGGCGGCCTTAGCCCCAGGCCGCCCGTAAAGACACCCGTCGCCGCCGCCGCCGCGTCCGCGTTCCGCCGTGCCGCCGCCAGCGCCTCCCTGGCCTCCGCCAGCTGGCGGCGTAGGTCCCGCAGCTCATACTGTAGATAGGCAGATACGTGTAACAAGGGCATGTGCACTCTGCGAGTCGTTGACCATCTCACAGACTTGACATGCATACCATGCTATGAAGGAGGCATCAGCGGCCGGTACCTCGGCCTGTGTGTGCCATCCTCGCATCCCTGCCTTTAGGCCTAAGCGCCTGACAAGCACGCGCACTGCCCAGCATAGGGCGTCCCGCCGTGGCCATGCCGCATGCTCCTCATGCTCGATGGCATCCTGCTGAGCCCGCCTCCGTCCTTGCAGCAATCCCACGCCAGCTGCTCACCGCCCGGGGGTGGCGGGCCATGTGGGCGTCCAGGGTGCAGTCCGCCAGCGCCTCGCGCACGCGGGTGGGGGAGCCCACGCGCACCACCTGTGTAGGAGTGGCTTCAGGGTCAAGCGCGTGGCTAATGCACAGGGTCACAAGCGGCATGTGCAGGTGGCGTCACAGCGACACCAGGTTGTTGCCGTACGCGTGAGCCAACGACGTACACCACGCCTTTCTTGGCAGCGCAACAAACACCGAGTGCCGTCCTGCACACCAGAACGAAAGACCCTAGCAGCGGCGTGGTCCTGGCAGCATGATCGAGCCTCCTACGCTACACGGCATGGAGCTCACCCCCCTGCCCAGGCTGCGATACAGCCCCTCCGCCAGGCTGTCAACCGCCACGTTGGACTGCGCAACCACCAGCACGCCATCGCTGCGGCCGCCGCCATCGCCGCCGCCGCCACCGCTGCCACCAGTGCTGCCGCCAAGGAACCCTCCCCCGAGCGCGCTCAGGAATGCCTCCGGCTTGGCCAGGCACACGCTGTGAGCAGGCGGCACACGCTGAGGCGATACGTTAGCAGGCGGCTTGACGATACCGTAGGCAGCCGACAGCCTTTTCGTAAGGACTCACGCCTGCAAGCTGGAGAAGAAAGGCACATATCCACCTCGTCTGTACTCACAGAGTGGTCACCAGCCGTACGGCGGTGGCCGTCTTGCCGGTGCCTGGCGGGCCGTGCACCAGCGTCAGGCGGCGGGACAGGCCCGCGGCCACCGCCTGGGGGCGGCGCGGGAGCAACTCGGAGTGGTATGCCAAAGGTTCAGGCAACACCTGGTCTGGTTACCAGTGCAGTGCTGCAGGTGTATCGTTCCAATCAGCGTTCGCCTGCCGTCAGTTGTACACCCCGAATCCCACACCTTGACCTTTAAAGTGTCACCCTTACATACCTACGATGTCACCCCTTCACTTCCCAAAGCTTAACCAGTGGCCCACCCGAATCCCACGCGTTGGCCCACCTCCCGCTGCGCCGTGTTGAGGGAGGAGCTTGCCAGGGCGGCATGCAGAGATCCCAGCGCACCCAGCAGCAGCAGGGGCCCGGCCGGCTGCTGCGCCAGCGGCCCCGGCTGTGACGCCAGCAGCACGTCCAGCAGCGGGCAGCGGGGGCCCGGCGGGACGCCGTCAGCATCTAAGGACGGGGAGGGAGAGTAGGTGGGGGTTGGAGCCGTGCACGTCAGGTAGGGACGTTGGGTTAATGGCCATGGGTCCCCGTGGCAATTTGCTTTGTATAGCTGCCTACCAAAGCGACTGCCGTTGTCGAGCAGGATATGGGTGCAGAGGCAGCGGCGAGCTGGAGGCGGACAGCTGCCCTGTGCGAGGCAAGACACGGTCCGGGGATGGCTCACCATCAGACAGCGACCAGGTGCTGTGCTTTTGTTGCTGCCCCCCCTGCTGCTCCACTGCGTCCAGGGCGGCCGCCATGCGCTGGAAGGTGACGTCGTTGTAGCTCAGGTCCAGCCTGCGGGCAAGCCTCATGCAAGCTTACATGCCAATGCTAGCCACACCGGTATGTTGGGCATATGGAAGTAGACAGGCGGGGGTCGTGTTGGCAACCCGGTGCGGCAATAGAAGCCAGGGTGCACGTGGAAGGGGTGTGCAACAGCAGGCAACAACAAGCAGGCCGAGGAAGGCAAACCTTTCCTGCCGACAAGTAGACAAGAGCCGCTCTGTGGGTTTGCAACGCAGGCAGCGCTGGCTGACTCGACATGGCCTTTGTCCAGGCCCTGTCCAATGTCCTCGCGGGTCCAACCACGCACCTGATCCCTTCGCCCACTCCCAGCGCGCACTCGGCGTCCTCGGGCAGCATCAGCCGCAGACCCGTGGCGTTGGTGTCCAGCACCTCCGCCCGCCAGCGGCCAAACTGCATTAGCAACGGCAAGGCAATCCAGCAGGGGGCCACTTGCGCTATACACTGCACGTTGCATGCACTTAAATGCGTGGTTGATGCCATGTGGCGGCATCCCTGCCGCATCGTTTTCACAGCACTGCGCTCACAATGCCGGTCCCACACATGGGCCCCCAGCCCACCTTTCCAGAAAATACCTCGTGCACAGAAAAGGCGCGCTCTCATACCGTGCAACCTACACTTGCGTTTCGCTCGTCCTCTGAGGCGCTGCTGCTACTGATGTTGACGCCCCAGGCGCCGCCTGCCGCCGCCGCCGCCGCCGCCACGCCCGCCGCCACCGCCTCACTGCACTCCAGGTAGGGGTCGTCCTGTCGGCAGCGAGCGCAGGGTGAGAGCAGGTGGATGCTGGACAGGAGTCGGTCAGCTTGCGACCGAGGGGTGGCTGACTGGCTACAGGTATGGTAGGCAGCGTGAAGTGCAGCATGGTCATTGCGCAACCGTGCACTTGGTGGGCTTTGGAATGTGCGCGACAGGCCTGAAGCTACCGGCCGAAATAATCCTTCAGCACAAAGAAATGCAAGCTCAGCTGTAGGGCTACAACGCCCTGCACTTGGCCTTACCTGGGATCCCATGGACCCCCATAAGCCCCCGCTGCCTCGGTTGTACGGTGCCGCGCGCGCGGGTGTATGTGGCGCCGCTGTCGTCGGCACCCTCAGGCCACGGACGCCACTCCACCGGCTCTCCAGGCCTGAACGGAACGGTAAGAGTTGCGTAACGCACATGTGTAAGCATGTTATAACAGCCGTTGCGTAGCCGGAGCCTACCATGACATGCCGCCATTGCAGGTATGGCACGTGATGGAATCAAAGCAAGCGGCACATACGGAGCAAAGTCCGTTTCCCGCCGCCTTAGGCTCCCCCACTTTGACAAACCCGTGTGAGCTGTAGGCACCCACGCACCCGAACTGGTGGTCGGGCAGCCGCTGGCCGTTCGCCGCCGCCAGCCGCAGCACGGTGCGGCCGCTGGAGGGGTCGGTGTAGCTGTCCCGCAGCACCAGGCCCACGAGCGCCTGGCCCTGGGGCATGGGCGGGGTTTGTGGGCGAGGTGTGTGTGAGCCATTACACCGTGCACAGTGCACGCTGACTAGCTGAAAACAGTGTCAAACGCGCGTCACGGCGTTGCTGCTTACCGGCATACTGCCATCGGGCGACGGGACAAGGCAGGCAGTGCGAGCCCCAACTATACGACCGCCATTGTGCTCTGGGCGAGCGCCAGGATCAATCGCTTTGGTTAATGGTGCGTGGCCCCACCACAGCCCATGCCAGCGCAGCTCCTGGTGCCTCTGCCCTTCCACCTGCGCCCCATGTACATCGATGCGTGCCCACCCCCTGCTTACTCGCTTGACCAGGGTCTTGAGCGGCACCCGCCGCACCCGCTCCTTGAACAGCCGCTCAGCCTCACTGCGCTCCTTCTCCACCAGCGTGCGCCACCTGCATAGCAACTCATAAGCCGGGGGCGTAAATGCGGCGGCCCACGGGCTACCACGGACAAGCCAAAGCATCGTGTCGTACCTGTTGACATACTCCTCTGGCGTCTGTGGAGAGCCAGGGCTGCTGTTGACGACGAGCAGCTCCTCCGCGGGCTGCTGTGCCACGAGGTTACGCCGTACAAGCACGTCCGCCACGTACCGCAGCACAGCTGCCCACACGGCCGATAAGGTGGCTGCCGTACTCGCGAGCGCATGGGCCACGGCGCCCGCCACAGACTCGGCGGCCGGCCATGCATGCAGAAGCGGGGCTGCAGCACCGGAGCACAGCCGCCGCTGCCGGGTGCTTGGGCGCAGCGGGTGAGCGGCGCGGAAGGCACGGGGCCTTGCCGCCAGGGTGGCCGTGGGTGCTATCGACCCACACACGGCCATGCGTGCAACAGCCTGCAAGGGGGCCACCGAAAAGGAAATCTTGGCGTCAGGGCTAGCGGGGCCTGCAGTGCTCGGGTACCGCTATCGCATCAAGCGCAGGCCGCTACGTACCGCTCGGTTCAACTCGCCATACGCACCTGACTCCGCCCCACTACTGGCGCCAGCTGCTGCATGTTTGGTGACTGCCTCCCAGTAGCAGCCGCAGCGGCAGGCCCGCAGCGGCAGCCCTGCAGGACCATGCTGCACCGTGCGAGGTGCGATCTCCGTGGGTCGTGGCCCGCGTCGCCCGGTCGCGAGCAGTCGGGACGTCGCAGGTCACTCAGTTGCCTTGCGACAGTCTATGTTGACGGAGTACACCTGGCTGGCTGGGGCCCTACGCTACCTGCCCGCTTGCGTATACCGGTATCGGCTTGTCCCTGACGTACGGACCCCCCTGAGGGCCGTGAAATTCACGCGTGTAGGAGAGGTTGGTATCGTCATGAACTGATAAATTGACACCACGCTGGGGCCAACCACACCGGGCGTACGGTATGCGTCATGTGGTAAAGCTTACAGGGCTGGCCTCATTGGTGTCAAGCGGCTGTCATGAGCATGGTAACGCTCCACCCAACACGCCGACAGCCCTGGGTGCACCGCTTCTCTCTCTCTCCCTTCCTCTCCGACAGCCGCCTTGCCTCAAAATGACCGTCGATGTGCTCTCTGTCTCTCTCTCTCTCACATTCACCACCAAACATGTACCTCACCAACCTTGGGCACAAGCTGCCACGGCCGGAGGTTATCCTGGCCGGCCGTGTACGCCATGCCGCAAGAAAAGCAGCCTAAGACCCCAGCAGCCACCCCTGGGGCATCGGGCACCCTCGCCACTCTCAGCACCTCTCCACCCAGTGCCCCAGCCAAGGCCACTACCTGCACGGTCAAGGGACGCACCTTGGCCAAAACCCAGCGGACAAGCATAACCAGAGCAGATGCTGCATCCACACAGGCCCCAACCTGAAACAAACGCCGCCGACCTACCGCCTCCATCCTCCTGCCGATGTGCCCTACTTGCGCCCTTCCCACCCTGCTTGCCTTCGCGTGTGGCCTTGAACCACCTCGCCAAAGCATAATTCCCTTCTGCAGAACATCACCAACATCACCAAAGACGATTCCACACAGTGACATGCCAGCGACACAGCCCGCGACCCGCTTTTCAGCGCCACCCACCCCAGTATGCCACGTGCACGCGTGACGCAGGAGCGAGTGCTCCGGCAGCCGTCCAGGCGTGCCGCCCTGAACGAACGCCGGCGTGCGGGAAACTGCATGCACCCACAGCACCCGCACCACTACCATATCCCAAACCTTCACCAGCCCACCCCTTCACCTGCTCCAGCAACCTCCGGGCGATGATGAGCCCCCGCCCGCCCGCAACAGCAGCAGGCAGCTTTCCGACATGCTGGTAGTACCAGCAAGCCAACCGCCAACCACCCTGAGACCAACCGCCCACTACCCCTACTTGGCGGGCGCGAGCATGATGGTGTAGGTTGCGGACTTGAAGTTGAGCGGCCCCTCCACCTTGGCCACGCCCGCCAGCGAGGAGATGAACTCCTGCGGCACGCAGCAGGCAGCAGCACACGGGACGAGAGCGGTGAGCAGACAGCAGAGCCAGAAGCGGCAGGACTCTGACTGCTACAACGACGCCTGCAACGAATTGACGGTACCGGCCCCCCCGGTGCCCAGGCCAATAAACCGTTGGGTCGCCAATGCGCTCCCCTGCGGCTCTCCAGGCCGATGATAGCTCCGACCCTTGGCCTGCCCTGCCCCGTCCCCCACGCACCAGCAGCACCTCCTTGCCCTGCTCCTTGAACTGCAGCTCGCGGCCCTCGAACTTCATCACCAGCTTTACGCGGTCGCCCTGAAGGAGGGTGGGGGCAGGGAGCAGGGGGCAGTTAACGCAGGGGCATGTGGGTTGCACCACCGACGGGACGGCGGCAGAGGCGAGGCGAGGCAGGTGAATGATCGAGCGTAAGGCGGCCGGGGGCACGAGGTGTTGGGGGTGAGGTGCGGGCGCCTCGAGGGGAACGCCAGGCACTTCGACGCTCCGACAGCAGCGCGGACAGGCATCGCACTGCTGCAGCCGAGCGCATACACCAGTGCATCCCCAGGATGCATACAACGCTCGCCGTCTTACCTTGGACAGGAACTTGTTGCAGCTCTTGAGCTTGACGGCGATGTCCCCCGAGTCCGTGGTGGGCCGCAGCCGCACCTCCTTGGTCTCCACACTGCGCAGGGATGCGGCGGAGGAGGCAACACCGGACAGGTTGAAGCAGGCGCCGTGCAGCAGTCGTGCCCCACCCGCCCACAGCACTTGACGGACGAGGTACAACAGGAGAGCACTCCCGCAGCCCCGGCTCGCCCTTCCCCCCTCCCCCGCTACCCACACTGTGGACTTGGCCTTGCGCTCCTTGGCCCCCTTCTCCAGCTCGTACTTGTACTTGGACCAGTCCACGATGCGCGCCACGGGGGGGCTGGCATCGGGGTTGATCAGCAGCAGGTCCTCCTGCAGGGGGAGGGGCACGGAAAGGGCAGCCGGTGTCAGTGTATGCATGCGGCATGGCTGGTTGCACTGTCTGAGCGCGCCCGCTCTGCCTTTTCCCACAAGACCCAGGACCCAAGCACGGCCCCCGTTCAACAGTGCTGCCGAGCCCCACCTGGCCTCGAGCCGCCCGCCCGCCCGAGCCCATCGGCTACCCCCAAATTTACCACACCCGTACCTTGCGTCACCAAATGCCGGCTGCTCGCGCTGGGCCGCCGGCAATTCTATCCTTGGCCTCATCCGCTCAATGCTGCCCTGAATAGCAGCACTGTCCCAAGTGTATTACCACCAGGACCATGGTACATCTGCTCACACCCCCGGCGCCACCCCACCTTGGCCTCGGCCGCCAGCTGCTGCGCCCTGCTGGTGGGCATGACGCCCAGGGGCGTGCGCTCGGGGCCGGCGCCCAGCAGGAACACCTCCTTGACGCTGTGGGTGCACAAGCCGGGCGCATGCGGGTGCGGCGTGGGGTAACGGTGGTGCGGAGGAAGGCAGGGAGAGGGCGTGGACGCGGGGTCCAAGACGGTGCACAGTACATACGGCACGGCGGTGCTGATGGTGGTATTGCCGGGCGCATTTGTTCCAGCCCTGCGCTGTGCACTTGGGCGCCGTCTGCTGCAAAATCCAGCGCCAAGTCGCCGGCACTGCTTCTTCTCGCAGCGTACTGCATGCTCCTTTCCTCCTCCTGCTCCAGCCGCCCCCGCTCACCTGATGCCGTGGTTGGCCTGCAGCGTCTTGCCGTTGATGACGCACTTGTCTACCTTGACCACGGGGCGCTCCTCCTCTGTGCGGCACGGCGTAACGTAAGGGTTTAGGCCGTAGCAAGCCGGACGCAGTTTGCAAGTTGGGGGGAGGGGTCGGGCGCGTCCGAGGCGTTGCTACGACAGCCGGCTAGAGCGCTGGTTGGGGCCCAACCCGCCATCCATGGACGCTGTGCGCTGGACACACTTGAGCAGCCCGCGCAAAGCCTAGCGAGGCGACCCGCGCTGCACCGACACTGTGCGCGAGTGCTTTTGCTGCCCGCCTGAATCCAGATCCACGGCCGACCACGTGCAGAGAGCGCCTGCCGAGGCACCATGCGTGCAGCACGGTGCTACCCGGCCGACCCGCCAACCACCGACCAGCCCAGCCCCCCGCCTGTCCCAGGCACACAGGCCACCCCCGCACCCGCCCTACCGAAACCCGCATCCCACGCCCAGCAACAGAAGCCTCCACCACTCAACACCCCCACCCCAGGCCCCATGCCGCAGATCCCAAAACCTACCGAGGTCATCGTACTCGTCGTACTCGTCAAAGGCCAGCTGGCGGCCATTGCGGCGGCGGCTGGTCTGCTGCTGCATGTAGCTGCCGCCCATGTAGCCCCCGTTGCCGCCGCCGATGTAGGTGCCTCCGTAGCCGCCATAGTTGCCGTAGCCGCCATAGCCGCCGTAGTTGCCGTACCCCTTGCTGTCCTGCATGTAGCCCCCGTTCTGCATGTAGCCGCCGCCGCCGCTGCCGCCGCCGTACCCGCCGCCGCCGCCTGGGCTCAGCGGCTGTGTCCACTCGTCAAAAGTGAAGTCGTCGTCCCACGTGGCGAAGGAGGAGGGGCCGCGGAACTGCTGCGCGGGCTGCGCGGGGGCGCCCTTGCCGTTGCCGTTGCCGTTGCCGTTGCCGTTGCGCGCGGGTGTGCCGCCGGCAGGCTGGTCCTGCGGCCAGAGGGCACGGGGGCCAACCGCAGGGCCACGCAGGTGTGGCATGGTTGGGAGCGGACAAACCGTCTCCTTTTGCAGCAGACTATAATACCCAGACTAGCTCCCCGGACCCCAGTCTGTTCGGCCATGATCTTATCACTACTCTAATTCTGGCGCACCTTGCTCTGGATGAAGTCCGCGTACTTGTCCAGCTTGCTGTCCAGCTCGTCCATGCTGTCCACGTCCAGGCTGTCCTGCGCCTCGTAGTCCTGGTACTGCCGCTTCTTGGCGCAGGGGGCGGCCGGGAAGGCGACCTGGAGGGATAGCGATGGGGAGCAAGGAGGCAGGGAGACATGCGGGGTGCGGCCTGCTTGGCGGTGGTGGAGGGCAGCAGGGGATGGTGGGTACAAGGGCTGGTTGGGTGGCATGCCGCAGACTGGGCGACCCAGATGATGCCGGTAGCCCGGAGCCCTTTGAGACGTTTTTCAGGCGTACAGGATTTGATGTATAGCGCGCACAGCGCTGCAACGTCCCAACACAGTCCATGCGAAATTGGGGCATATGGAGCATGAGTGCCCGACGCTGCGCAGTCCTTTAGAAATTATCATGACGTCTAACGATCATGCGCAATGAGTCGCTGTGGAAATTGAGGCAACAGGGCCAAACACGCTTCTTGCTTCACCACCGTTGGTGCCGGGGCCCACCTGGCGCTGCAGGAGCAATTTCCCTGTAGGTACCATGGTAAAAGGCATATGAATGACGCGCCCGGGGCGGCCCAAACCGCCCCGGCACGACGAGCCCAGAGACTGCATTTCCGCCGAGAAGACGCTCAAGGGCAGACAGAGCAGACCGGCGGCTTGAGAGCCGCGAATATCACAGACGAATCGGTGTTGAGCTCTAGGGCAGGTTGATAACAGCCCCTGCGGTCAGTTGAGTTGAAGGCAAGGCTGTGGCTGCAAGCCGAAGCTGTGGACGGTTGATGAAAAGCGTCACCGGATAAGCATACTCTTCTTGCTTGCGACTCCCCTGAAAGCCCGAGTGCTCGGTACATGCCCCATGCGCCACGAAAGGCAGCGGGCTCGATGTGGGCTGGGGCTTCATCGCGTGCGTTATACGCTCCCCCTAAACCATAACACCGGAAATTGTCTCATTGATCTAAAGGTATTTTAGATCTAGTTGCCGACTCTGCGTTTGTAAGCCGACGGCCGACACAGGCAAAGTCCGCCTTCTGGATAGCACAAGCTACTCGCTCACATGTTATGATTAAAAATCATCTTGGTAGACAGGAAAAGGACAGCTCCGTAACGGGGCTGAGGTAGCCAAATAGACATGGCCGCGCAGTTATAAACTCTGTCGCAGCGGCCACTTGCACACTCACTCATGGAGATGAGCAAACGCGGCAGCTGCTCGTGGGGAGCATTGTCCTCGTCACGTTGCAGCGGCACCCTGTGGCCTGCTGCCGTGGCCCAGGCGGCAGCTAGGGCTACTGGCGCAGCCTGCGCCCCCTGCCGCTGGCCTGTCCCAACGGCCCAGTCCGGGTCCCCGTCTACCACCAGCGTCGAATCCTGCAGCGCCATGTTTAGGCCCTGCATCCTCAACCTGGCGACAATGCAGCGCAATCCCCACCACCTGAGCCACGCATGCAACTGTGGACCTCCTGCAGCGACGGGTCGCGGCCTAAGCCGCACATCCTTGCGCCCTCAGTCTGCGCCTACCCCCTCACCTCATGCACACCGGTTCGTACTTTCGGCAGCTGTCGTGCCGGACCTGGTACCTGGTACAGCTGCCGCCTTTGCCGCTGACAGCTGCAGTGTGCGCGCCACCGGCTGCGGACGCACAGCTGCGGGTGGCGGCAGCCACAGGTGCAGCAGCCGCTCCTTCTACCCGCCAGCGCCAGCACCGGCCAGGCGTCAAGGCGCACTAACTGCTCACAGCAGCACACTGCGTGGGTCCAGGACAGCCTCTGCGGTTGGGCTAGGGTCGCTGTGGGGATGCGGGCCTGCACCCAGGCGGCTGGCGGCACCTGTCTCTGCGTTGACACGTGGGGCAGGGTGCGGGGCCCGCCGTGGGACTGTGCCCCCGCGAGCGTTGTCGAAAGGCGGCGAAGAGCTCGGTGCAGACACCTCCAGGTTGGGACCGGGTGAAGGCTCCAGGGTTGGTGGGTCACGTGGGAGTGGGAGGTCGTCGTCCGGGCGGGAGCCGCCGCAGCAGCAGCACCAGCAGCACGCCCACCAGCAGCACCCGGGTCGCAGGGTGGTGCTCTCTGCGGGCGACATGGTCCACGGCGGTGAGCGGCGGGCGGAGACGGTGGAGGAGCAGATTGCGCGGTGCAGGTGGGGCGGGGTTGCGAGCGGCGTAGGGGTGAGGGCACGTGGGGATGGAAATCGTGGGGTCAAAAGCGGGCCTCGTGGCCGGAGATTAGCTGCGGATCTGCAAGGCTGCCAGTACTTGAGCTGCCGAACCACAACCGTGCTTACACGTGGCTTAAGCCAGTTCAGCGGGCAGGGCGCAGTCCCGCGGCCGTGCGGTTGGGGCCGCGTGCAGCTGGCGGCGCGCCCGCGCAGGCTGCCGACGGCGGGCAAGCGCGTGGCTGCGGTGACGCGGAAGGCCCGCACGCAGCTGGGGTCAGCCGTGTCCAACGGGTCGTTACGCTCAGCACGCATGCTTCGCGTCCGTATGCTTGAGGCTGCAGCTGACGTCCATACTGCCCCGCTGCTAAAATAGGCCTCCGTTGCCCCTTCCGCACCGCCATTCCGCGTGCCGCAGGACGTTGCAGGAGCTCGCGTGGCTGTTCGATCGCGTGCAGCGGGGTACGGCAGCGGCGGCGGCAGCGGGGGCCGCCGTCAAGGCCGTGGCGGCGGCCGGGGGCGCCGGCGGCGACGACGCGCCGCCAGGGCCGCCGCCGCCGCGGCCCGCTGCCGCCGCCGCATCTGCGTCCCTGTCTGCGAGGCACGTGTGGGCGTTCCTGGGCGCGGCGGCGGACCTGCTGGCGGTGCGGAAGGGCTCCATGGGGAAAGCCAAGTTGCCCGAACGGGGAAGGCAGCTGGTGAGAAGCGGCGGCTGGGGCAGCGGGCGCAAGGGACGACTGGATTGCACGGTGTACGCGCTTGCAGGTGCTTTCCATGCTTGCAACACCCTAGACGACTGGCGTAGTCCAGGCATTACTAGTAGTACTGCAGTTGCGTTACAAACCTGTAACACGAGCGTCTAGGCGGCTGGGCCTTTTCCTGCTAGCTGCTCAGAGTCTCCTGCTGTGTCGCTGCCTGCCTGCTGCTGCAGCTGGGCCGGCTGCTGGTGGACGCGTGCCGCGTGGTGCTGTGGGCGGAGCGGCTGCCGCCCGCCAAGGCCTGCCTGCTGCTCAGCCTGGTGGCGCGGGCGGGCAGGTACCCGCGCGCGGAGCAGCACCTGCGCCTGCTGGCCGAGGACAGGTGGGGTGACGGCGGTGCGGCAGACGCAGCTTGAGGGAGGTGGAGTAGTGGTAGGAGGACTCAGACTGACGCACTTAGGACAGGTTGGAGAAACAAGACTCACACGTTACGTGCGTCAAGGTTGGTACAGGTGGGAGCGGCGGTAGGACGACGCAGCTTGCAGCACGCATGTTGGGTGGGATGGAGGTGGGCGCGTGACCCTGGCAGTGCTCGGTGCTGGGCGCTGGGGCACACGCAACAGCCGTTTGGGGTGGCCGGCCGCAGCTGGGTTGGCGGTTGCGTGGGCTCACCGGCCATTGGCGGTCTGGCAGCGCACTGCGTGCTGATGTGGTGCCCGCGCGTGCACCGTCCAGGGCGCCGTCTCACGCCTTCCACTGCCTTCCTGCGCCTGCCCCGCAGCCTGAACACGCTGGAGTACTACTCGCCGGGGCAGGTGGCGCTGGCAGCCTCCTCCTTCGCCAAAGTTGGCTTCCACCCTGGGGTGGGCTGGCTGGAGACACTCATAGAGGTGGGCAAGGGGGGCTGACGGTGGGGTGCGAGCTCAGGGCACGGCCGGTTTCCTACAGCAGGCAACCGGCGCGGGCTTGCACCAAGCACCTCGTCCGCCGTGAGCAGCTGCGGGCCAGGGGTGCTTGGTTCTCCACCACGAAAGTAGGTCGGGCGCGTTGGATTACCAGCCTGTAAGCCGCGTTCCTCGCGCTCTCCCGATTCGTACTCCCTGTCGGTTCTCCCTCCTGTCACCCCCCAGGTCACCACGGGCCAGCTGCACGAGTACCGGCCGCAGGACCTGGCCTTCGTGCTGTGGGCCCTGGCCAAGTGGAGGGCCAGGCCGCCCGCGGCGTGGCTTCAGGAGTACTACTCCGCGCTAGAGGGTAAGTGCTGCAAGGGAGACCCTTGGGTGCCCGGTGGGGGCAGAAGGGACGCAGGGCACACGGGGCGGGGGCTAGGTAAAGGGGTGCAGCGATGTTCTGCGGACTGCCCTAGTGGTGGGTCTGCCGCGGTTGGTGGTATCGGGGTGTGGCCACAACCCACGCCCTGTGGGTGCGTAGGACGCAGCCTTGTTCAGCCGTCCCTCAAGGGTCGGTGGCGGCAGTAGGGTGTGGGGGGCTCACACTGCAGCACAGGCCCAGTGGCCTTGAAAAGCGAGTGTCCTGGGCGAGTCCCTCGTGCTTAAGAGTACGTGGTCAGCCAAAGCTCTTGCGAGAGACGGACATGTCGATGCAAAGTGCTGCGAAGTTATTGCCACACACGTGCGCACGTGAGCGTGCCGACCCATAACCCACGCAGGCTGCATGGACTGGGTCAACGAGCGCGACCTGGCCAAGCTGTGCTGGGCGCTGGGGGCGCTGGCCAGCGTGCGCCACGGCAGGACCGCGGGGCCGGGGCCGGCGGCAGCGGCGGCGGCGGGCGCGGCGGCGGGGCCGCTCACGGGCGCCTGGGTGTCGCCGGGCGCGGCGGCGGCGGCGGCAGCCGCGAGCGTGGCTGGCGGCGGGGGTCTGGTGGTGCGGCCGCCGACTCGGCTGATGACGCAGCTCATGGTGGAAGCACAGGTGGGCGGCAGCAGGGTGCTTGAATGGGCGGGGGCCTTTGCAGGTGGGCATGCACACACGGACACCCATGGCGCGTGGCATGCCCATAGCCTAACGGTGTGCATGCATGCCATCTTGGGACGCCGCCTACCTGTGGAGTCACACGTTCCCACACCCGCAGGTGCGTATGCCCTCGCTGGGCTCCCAGGCGCTGGCGCACGTGGCGTGGGGGCTGTGCTGCTGCGACGCGCAGCCGCCCGCCTTCTGGATGGACGAGCTGTGCGCCGCGGCGAGGGTGAGCGGGGGTGGTGGCGTGGAGCGGCAGGGCGGTGGGAAGTACTGTGGCGGGATAGCAGTCACCTTGACTGCATTTCGCCCCCATACCTGGCAGGTTACTGTATAACCCATGGCAGAAGGATCTTGTGACACCTGTGCGCTACACACGGAGGGACGGCGGCGAACAGCGGTGAAGGGGAGCCGGCCACGCACCTGCAAAGCCGCTGGCTTCCTGACAACTCCTCTGGCTCACGGTTCACAGCGGGATTAAATTCCAACGCTATAACACACCTGGTTGTTGTTGTTGGCGTCGTTGTTCTTGGAGACGCCAACCTCGACGCCAACACCGATGGCAATCACCGCGCACACAGCAATCACGACCGCGACTGTCTTGGGGTGGCTTTTCACCTGCACTCAATAACAGGAATGCTGATGAAGCGCTGGCGCAGCAGTCAGGCGTGCGCGGAGCTGCGCATGATGCTACACCTTCTTGCTCACCCATGCTCCGCATCCCTGACGCGCGCCTGGACATATTGACACGTGCGTCGGCCAACACCCCATCTCCACGCTCCCGTCCCCGCCCGCAGTCCCGCATGCACAACGCCACCTCCGGCCTCACCTTCTCCAACCTGCTGTGGGCGCTGGCGTGCTGGAGGCACCGGCCCTCGGCTGCCTGGCTGGACGAGGCGTGCAAGCAGGTGGGGGAGAGGGGCACTGCGGGGCGGCAGCAGTGGCAACAGCACGATTGAGCTGCATATCCGAGTGTTTGAAGTTGGCATGCACGTCCGAGCACGCCGGCCCAGTCGTGTGCCCTGTCCACCCCAATGTCTACCACAGAGCTTCGTGGTGCGAGCGTGCGACCTATCGCAGTTGCTACCAGGGGTTGCCAGGGGCTGCCGGGGTTGCACCAACATCCTGCTCATGCGACAGCAGCACACCTCGGTTACCGATCGCGCCCTCCTCTGTTCCCTGACCACCGTCCCGTCCCTCCCAGAGCGCCCGCTGGCTGCCCTCGCTGGACGGCGGCAGCCTGGCGGTGCTGCTGCTGGCGCTGGCGGACATGGGCCACACGCCGCCGAGGGAGTGGGTCAGCCTGGCGCTGGAGTGCGCGCACAGGTGGGCCGGGAGGAAGGATGGGGATGGGACGAGGCTGGGAGAACGACGGGGCTTCGCCTTCCGTTCCCTGTGCGATAGCCGCATATTGCCGCCACCGGGATGGGTGCTGAGGTGTGAAGCGCCTCATCCGTGGGCGATTTGCCGGGTCAAACGTGTAGGCCCGGTCGTGCTGCGCCCTATGCTTTCAGTACTGTGTCTCCCCTTCTACTCCCCAGCTGGGCGCTGTATCTGTAGTCACTCCCCTGCCCCTTTGGGCCTGAACCTCGCCAGGCTCATCCCCGGCTTGGACCAGTCGGCGGCAGTGTCGGTGCTGTGGGCCGTCAGCCGCTTCGAGCGCCAGCGCGCTGCCGCCGCCGCCAAGGATTTGCCGCCGCCGCCGCCGCGCCGCCGCCAGACGTCGTTGACTGTTGATGACGTGCTGCTGCTGGCGGGCGAGGAGGTGGCGGCGGCGGCGGCGCAGGCGTGGGGCGGGCCCGGCGGCGCGGTCACGGTGACGGCGGCGGCGGAGCCGGGCGCCGGCGGCACGCCGCTGCACCTGCGACCGCAGCGCAAGTGGCTAGTGCGCTACACGCCGCTGCTGCAGGTGAGTGGGGCGAGTGGGCAGGGGGTCGGTGAGGCGTGTGCTCTTGATCGCGGGGCAGGGCAAGCAGGGATGTCTCAGGCCAAGAGACGGCTCGAAGGCTTACGTTTTCCATCAAATTGCGACTGCGACAGCAGGGTAGGAGGTTGGGCCTTGGCGGGGTACGCGCCCTGATTGTAACGTGCCTTCGTCCCGCCCCTGCAGGACGTCGCACACGCCGCCGCGGGCATCCTCACCAGCCCGGCGCCGCTGGCACCCGCTCCCGCACCCTCCACGCGCCCAAGACCGCCGCCGCTGGGCCCCGCGCCTGCAGCTGCCGCCCCAGGTACTCTGGGCCCCCCACCTGCCCGCCCGGCCCTAGCGGCGCCGCCGCCCCGCTTCCGCTTCGGGGAGCTGGACGCCAACCAGATGCTGGACCTGGCAGGTGCGGCCAGGGCACACTTCAACCCCACCCGTCCCGATAGATCCCCCTGGCAACGGTTGTGCGTGGTGTACAGCTGTGCCAGCGGCACGGTTAGGATGTTGGACACGGGCTTGACGAGAAGGCGCCCAACATCTGCCACTCTCTCCTCTGCATGATCCTTCGCGATCGTTTCCGCTGCGGACCCATATGCTCGACGTGCTGCCTACAGTACCGTACTGCTTGATTGTGCGCCGCTTGGCCCCACCCGCATGCAGTTGCCCTTGCCGACCTGTACGTGTACCCTGGGGACGAGTTCATGGCGGCGCACGAGGACCGCATGGCGGCGCTGCTGCGGGGCGGCGGGCGTGACGCCAGTGACGGCGGGCTCTCGCCGTACCAACGGCAGCTGCTGGCCATGGCGTACGCGGCGCTGGACGAGACGTGGGAGGGGTACGCCGTGCCGCGGGGAGGCGAGATCTACTAAGTATCGTGCAGGAGCGGCAGGAGCCCAAGCGCCGGAAGGCGATGCCACCTTGTGAGCGATGGAGCAGGATGGAGCTTAGCTGGCTTTTCGGAAGTAACCCCTAGGGGTCTGTAGCTGTAATTGCTTAGCTATTCGGACGTCAGAGCCGGACAAGGGGACGGTGGCACGTTGCAGATTGCATACCGTATGTCAGGTGTGTGTAGTGAGACCGGTATGGTACCCAGTCCTCGATATTGGTTTGGTGCTGCACTATAAGGATGGTGCCCGCTTCAGTAGTAGGGTCTGCTTGCAGATTCCGGTAATGTACGGACCACAACTCAACATATTTTTAGTACAGCCGGAGCCGCGGAGATGGTTCACAACGGGCGCTGCAAGGGCCGGACATTGTCCCATCCTGTACGTATGGTGCAGTGTGAGCACGTCGCAGTAGTAGCGTTACATTTCGTTGAGGGTGGAACCAGCAGCTGAACCAGCAGCCAGCTCTTACAGACCCACACACTTCCAGACAGCTGCTAGCATTGCTATGAGAGTCTCACGCGCATTAACCTAATATTATGAAAACGCAGCACTTGCGTCCGCACGCTGTGGCCCGTCTGCCAACACTGCAGGCTGCCCGCTACGACTACAGTAGGCTAGAGGAAGCAACCCACGGAAGCACATGGGCTCGCCTGCTCGCATCTTGATGCGTCATGCACATGCATCGTGGTAAACGCTCGCAGCACGCATGCTACCCGCACGACAACAGGTCCATTCGGTTATAAGCGGTCGTCAAATAGGCGAATACGCACGCTAACAGTGTATTAATAATGCGTGGTGCAGATCATCATACGGTCACTCTACGGGCTGTCCCAAGCTTAGAATCGGCATGTACGCAAAATGACATATGTACTTGCTCTTTGGAAACAAATGGTTTCTATGCATCCGCCAGCCAGCAAATATTGCTCGCGTCCTCCTTTCCGTTGCCCATCAGCAGCTACCACCCTGCCTGCAACCCTCAGCAGCTAACCCCTGCGGCCCCAATCTAACCTCGTGAACCTGCCTGACAGCAGAAGCCTCCGGCTGCACCAATATCCTGCTCACTTTCACAGATGTACCCAGCTTGTACGTCAGCCAGCCCCAGAAATTTTGATTCATCCGCTCACACGCCGCGCGCGCCCCTCAGCATGTCAGGGGTACGACGGGACCGGGGACCCATACGTTGGTACGGGAGTGGGCGTGGGGCCGTAGTACCCGCCGTAGTACCCTGAAGTGGGTGCGGAGGACGTGGAAGGCGACGACCCCGGTGCCGGTGGCGGCCCCGCCACCAGCGGCGTGGGCGCCGCGGCGGGCGGCGTGACATCGGTGGTGGCGCCGCCGCTGCCGCCGTCGGTGATGGGGACCGCCTCCACCGTGACGAGGGACACGCTGTTGCTGGGGTTGCCAAGAGCCTGGTGGGTTGGGATTCCACATGAGCCAACAGCCCGTCAGTTTTGCCATGTTGATCCTTGGCATGGTCGTTTAGCGCATAGCAACGCGACAGAGCCGTCCCTTCCTGGACCAACCAGCTAGGACTGCACACATCTCCCATCCACCTTTCCGCACCCACTCACCCCCTGGGTGGCCTGCTGCAACACCAGGCGGCCCTGCTGCGCCTGCAGCGACGCCGCCACCTGGTCGGAGCTGGGCAGCGAAGGCCCCGTCAGCCGGAACAACACAGTCAGAGACAGCGGCCCGGCGCTGGTGCCTGCAGCAAGGGGCAGCAGCGGCCAAGTGTGCAGTCCCAGCTGTGAGGAAGCACCCTCAACGCGCGAACGCGCATGGGCTGCGCACTGGTGGGCAAACCCTGCTGCTCGCTTTTTTTGTAGTGGAAGGCATGCGTTGCGGGGTTTGTTGTACCAGCACACGTGCCTGCGCCGGGCTATGCCCTTGCGGCGTGGTCGTGGCACCGCCTGGCAAGCATCCTGCCTGTCCGATAGCCGCTCACCTGCGTCGGCCTGCTGCAGCATGCGGGTCAGCGCAGCCAGCAGCATGCGCCTGCTGCTGCTGGCCGAGCCCCACTGCTGCTGCGTGTACACCACGTTGCCGCAGCGCACGGAGCGCACGCCGACCTGGCTGTCGGGTACATTGATGGCGGTGGAGATGGCGCCCTGGGCGGCAGTGGTGGGCAGGGACCACTCTGTTTGGATAAGCAGTCACCCTCAGTAGCCGGTGGGCGGCGCGGATGGCAGTTGCGAGGAACACATTTCATGCAGTGCAGGATTGAGGTTTAGCACGCCGGGCTGTCCTGTGGTGTCACGTTACGCCGCCCCAAGCTGATGGCTCTTTAGATACCTGGATAGTGGTTGCATAGCCGGAAAGCACCGTCGGGTCTTGGAAGGCGGCGCACGTGGGCGGTGCCTCCGGCGTGCCCTGGACCTGCGCCACATAAGGGTTGGTTCAGTACTGGCGGGTAGTGTGCCCCGTGCGCATCTATGCACGTGGGTCTGCACGCTGCATGGTATTTAAACTTAGGCGCCATGACGTGCAAGCACGTGGGATAACAGTCATCTTGACAGCATTCCGCCTCCATACCTGGAAGGTTACTGTGTACTCCATGGCAGAAGGATCTTGCGACACCTATGAACCACACATGGAGGATCAGCGGCAGGGGAATCAGGGGGGCCCGGCCACGCACCTACAAAGCTGCCTGGCCCTGTGACAACTCCTCCGGCATACTGTTCACAGCGGGATTACATTCCAACGCCATCCCAACATACCTGGTTGTTGTTGTTGGCGTCGTTCTTCTTGGAGACGCCAACCCCGACGCCAACACCGATGGCAATCGCCGCGCACACAGCAATTACAACGGCGACTGTCTTGGGGTGGCTTTTCACCTGCACTCAATGACAGGCATGCTCATTAAGCGCTGGCGCAGCAGTCAGGAGTGCGCGGAGCTGCGCATGATGCTACACCTTCTTGCTCACCCATGCTGCGCATCCCTGACGCGCGCCTGGACGACCAGCCAAGCCTCCGCCAGCACCATTCAAGCCATCGTCATCGTAGTTGCTGTATGTGTACCCTCGGGTCCCGCCGCTTTGTCCCCAAGGCGACATTTTTGAAGTTACAAAGTGCAGGTAAGAGGAGCGGGGCCCAAAGTTAAGCAATGAGGAACAACAACGCTGTGGTGATCGGTGCCTTTGTTGTGCTTATCAGGTAAAAGCGATTTCTGTCATCTGTTCATATCAGGCCCGCCCGCGCTCCGAAGCCTCGTGACTACCAGACGTTTCTCTTTGGCAGCTCTCCAGCTCTCCTGGATGTGAACGACTCGTAAACTGCTAGTGTACGGGCTACGTAACTTCCAACTCGAACCGTAGCTTAGTTTCAGACTATGAGGAACAGGCTTGTGCAACTGTCGCGTGTTGAGTCACAGCCAAGGGCGAAGGGACGACTGAGAATAGTGCGCAATTGATACGCCAACTCAGCTGCTACATACAAAGCTACTTGGCAGCCCTTATTGTATAGGTGGCCTGTACTATTATACCGAGGTCATTGTGCACCCGTCAAACCCGGGGTCAAAAGTTGTCATTAGGCACTGACAGGGACCGGATGCGATGCTAAAATCTAATCTTAACTTACCAGTCACCACCGTCTGAAGCGATTCTCGACATTTAAGCTACGCCGCCCCGGCAGTAGCGGGATGTGAAATTGCGTTGTCACACAGGAGAAGGTTGGCTGCTGCACGTATCCCCTTTTTGAGTGCTTTATGTTTCAATTGATCGTGCTGGGTAGCACGCGTGTAAAACGATAGGGGCGAGGGCTATTGGTAACAGGTTCATGACAGCTGCTGCCAACCTGTACGGCGCCTGCCTCTGCCCTCGCAAGGCGGCTAGACACTGACCATCCGCCCAAGCCCGACAAGGTGAAGTATGCGTGCATTATTCTCGAACACCTCGTTAGTTGCTGGGCTTAAACGTCCCAATTTACTCTCTCCATCCGGGGGCAGACGGCAAAGGTATGTGAGTGCGCTGGATATATCAGGTATGGGTACAGGTGTAGACACAAATGAGGTGCGGCGTTGACGGCACAGCAAACGGAAGGGGGCCAAACCTGTTACCCCATGTACGGTATGTGATGTTCTTTGTCTACAGCGTGGTTGCCGTACGTGCCGTATTTGTGGTGATGAGCAAGCCGTGGAGGATGA
>VFQN01002458.1_pt1 | contig 28528 bp, 24 predicted proteins | sample 3512371 | NCBI WGS metagenome assembly VFQN01 (sample SAMN10412370, study PRJNA504923) | tailings metagenome | isolation source: Replicate 2 from Balatoc abandoned mine | place: Philippines: Itogon, Benguet | collected 2017-08-28
AATAGTTCAATAGTTCAATAGTTCAATAGTTCAATAGTTCAATAGTTCAATAGTTCAATTAAAACTATTTTCTATTACCGCTTCATTTTAACTCTTCGAACCTTTTGAACATTTGAACTTTCCATCAACCTGCTATTGCTTTCTAATCAAACTTAGTGCCTTTATTTTGAAAGAGCGTACCACCATTTCCTTCCCGCCCGGATTCACCACATACACCTGGATCTGATCGCCTTTGTGATTGATGATCGGAAGATTAAACCGGAAATTCAGCGTATCGATGCTTCCGGCCTTCTTTTGTGAGTTCAGCACCCGGTTCTGCCAATTGTAAACTTTATACTTACTGAAGGTTTCAAAATAAACCGCTGCCGGATTCAAGCTGTCATTGTTCTGGTAAATGATTTCAATATCAAACAAGGTTTCATCCGTTTTCAAAGTCGGGAAAAATGCTTTTTTCTCCAGGAACACGCTCTTCTTCGCTCCTACTTTTGTGAATGAAACAGTGCTGAATGTCTGTTCTTCAATACGCGCAAAATCCAATCCCGAGTTCCGGATTTCATCCGGCCAATTCAAATTCGAGCGATCGATTTCCAAACGGTCCATTTTGTAATCCGGAATCGTTAATTTGCCGAAAATGTACCAGTAATGCTCCTTTGTCATCCGGTCGGTATGCAGGTATCCCAAAGCATATTGTTCGGATTGGAAAACAGACAATCCCATTGTCAGGGCCAAAAACACCATCAAAGCAATCGTTGTGATCTTTTTTCGTCCCAGGTAAACCAACGCAAATCCCAAAGGAATCACTAACAAAGGATACAAATCGACCATGGCTCTCGAACTGAAAGATGCCGCATACCACCAGCATTCCCAGGAAGCAAAAACCCAAATACACGCAACCAGTGATGTGAGTATTCCCCAAAAGATTTCTTTCCGTTTTCGATACAACTGAATGAATCCGGGAATCAACAACAAGAAAACCGGCGTATACAACAACCAGCCTTTTTTATAGCTGAACAAAAAGTCGACAATGTGCGGATCACCCAACACCACTTCTTCCACATGCATGTTGGGGATCAACCAACTTCCGCCAAGCATTTTCCAGTAAATCAGCTGGGGGATATTGAACAGCAAGCCGGCAAGCGGAAACAATATAATCGATTTCCAATAGGCCATTTTTGTCGGGTAGACATTTCTCAGCATGAACAAAGGAAGGAAGCCGAGCAAAACATGCGTCGGACGAATCGAAGAAATCAAGCCCAGTATCAACGCGGCAGCAATCAGATACTTTCGTTTGAATGGAAATTCCCGTAATTTGAGCAAGCAATAAAAGAGCATTCCGATCAATGCGAACAAATAAATATGCTGTAATTGATAGGAATGAATCGCTGTTGCCCAGAAATTGGTTCCGAAATAAACGATCAGAAGCAATAATGCGCTGATTCGCTCCGAGAAGAACATACGCAGTATTTTATTCAGGAAAAAGATTCCCAGGAGAATAAAAAACAAGGCATTTAAGAGATACGTGATGTGATACGGCTTGCTGAAGCCGTCTTTGGAATAACCGAGTGTTTTTGCAAACACATGTCCGACCGAATATGCCGGCAATTCCAGGTAAGCCTGCCCCATGTGATAAATGTTCAGGCTGTTTCCGTTATCCAGCTTTTTTAATTGGTACACATAAATACTGTCGCAATAGTTATCCTGAACCTGCTGCAATTCATCCTGCTGAAAAACCAAACTGCGGTACTGAAAAAGCTGCGTCAGGTACATGTAATATCCGTAACCGTCATACGAGCACACACAGGTTGCTTTTCCCTGAACGACATCCTGGATTTTTCCTGAAAATTTAAGCGTGAAAACACTTACGATTAACAGAATAGTGATTTTTCGAATATTTGACTGTAGGAATTTAAGCATCCAGGTTGTGTTCAATAAAGTCGATTAAGGTATGAATTACTTTGATGTGAATTTCCTGGGCTCTGTCGGCATAATTCGAATAAGGAGCACGAATTTCAACATCGCACAAATCCGCCATTTTTCCGCCGTCTTTTCCGGTCAGACCAACAATCAGCATTCCTTTTGATTTTGCAGCTTCAATGGCGCGAAGTACATTTTTTGAATTTCCGGATGTCGAAATGGCTAACAAGACATCTCCTTTGTTCCCCAAAGCTTCCAAATAACGTGAAAATATGAACTCGTACCCATAATCGTTTCCGACACAGCTGATGTGAGACGGATCTGAAATACTCAAGGCAGGAATTGCCCTGCGATCATCGCGGTATCTTCCGGTCAGTTCCTCCGCAAAATGCATGGCATCACACATTGATCCGCCGTTTCCGCAAGAGATGATTTTCCCTCCGTTTTGAATAGCCGAAACCATCAAATTTCCTGCACTCTGAATCAGTTGGTAATTCGCTTCGCTGTTAAATTTTTGCAAAATTTCCAATGCTTCGTTAAAATGGTCTGCTATTTGTTTCATGCCTTCACAAATGGGATTTATTGTCAAAAATAAATAATTATTGAGTGCAGTTACCATTTTAGATAAACTTGTTATATTTGAAAATCGGAGTTGGCTCCATAACACAAAAACAACTATGAAAAATATTCTACTTGCCATTCTAGCCTTAAGTTTCGGATACAGTGCATCAGCTCAGGATGATTGTTTTAAGAAATTGGAAGAGGCTTTTGCAAAAAGAGGTTCTTATACTGTTGCTGATGACATGCATAGAAATGTGATAGTGAGCTTTTTCACTCCTGAAGGTACCGAATGTCTGACAGGAAAAGCACGCGTAGAAAACGGAAGCGTCGTTTCTGTTTTTCTTCAATACGACGATGGAACTTATTACCTGCTTGAGAAGAAATTTTACAATTCAAAAAAGACAAGTCCGGTAGTTACTAACGGGATTTCTGAAATGATCTTTACTGTTGACGGCGAAAAATTCCGTGTCGTTTTCATTGATAAATTAAAGCCAAAAGCAAAATCATACAAACAGGCAAATCTTCCGGATGACCTGTAAAAGAAATTTAGAATAACGAAAAGAGGGGACGCGATACATCGCATCCCCTCTTTTTTTAGCACCTTTTTATGCTATAATATCTTTCTCTTCCAGGTTCAGAACCAACAGGGAATAAGTTGTTCCATGTTCACCTTTCTGAACTTCCTTCGTTCCTTCCAGCTGTTCAATTAAGGTATCGATCAATACCAATCCGAAAGACGAGTTTCCTTCCTGCTGTTTCCATACTCCGTTATCGAAATAGGTAATGCGCAGATGGTTCTCGCCTTCGCGTTGAATTTCAATCTGGATTTCTGCATTCGCTGTACCATTAAATGCGTGCTTGAGCGAATTTGAGACCAGTTCATTCACCAGTAATCCGACCGGAATCAGTGTTTTCAAGCCAATTTTCCCGACTTCTGTTTTGATTTCGTATTGCACAGCCTGTTCCTTAAAGCTGAGATTCATTATTTCATGAATCAATTCATCCAGGTAGTCACCAATCCGGATTTGTGATAAATTATCGTTTTGATAGAGCTTCTGATGAATCAGCGACATCGCCATAATGCGGTTGATGGATTCCTGGAACAGCATCCTGAATTCCGGATTATCGACTTCCTGGCTTTGCATTCGCAGGAGGCTTACCACGATCTGCAGGTTGTTTTTTACACGGTGATGGATTTCCCGGACCAACATGGTTTTTTCTTCATTCTGGATCAGGATTTTGGTATTCTGATCTTTTACCTGGTCATACGATTCCAGAAGTTTTTTCTCTGAATAACGATTCAGTTCCAAAAACAGATAAAACAAGTAGAAGTCTAATGAGAATGTTGCGATGACCTCTACTATCATTGATATTTTCTGATAGATCGTAAGCTGTTTCTGAATCAGAATCTGGTTATTCAGGTGCAGGAAGATAAAGGCTCCAATGATACCGATCGACAAAACCAATAAAATATACCCCAACCTGCGCCCCAGCGTGAAAAATGCTACGAATATAACGGTCAGCAACCACAACATATCGACCAAATGAAGCCTTGAATGATAAAACATTAAAGCAAAGGCAACAATGGTGTAACCGCCTAAGGTGTACATGTAAAAAACCACTAAGTAGTTCCTGTGATTTATTTTCATCAGGATCAAACAGGCAATGCTTATCGCCAGTGCTACAGCCATCATGCTAAAGCTTTCCACGGACTCAAAATAATAGGTATAGGAAAGAATGCCGAAAACGCATAAACACATAATAGACATGCGAAAAGCGAGTTTTACCCGCAATTCTTCAAAGTACATAATGACTTCGCCCGGAATAGAGTCAGATTCTAAATTTCTCAATTGTTGAAAGCAGTGTGAACCGAATATACTAAGTTTTTCCAATTTATCAAGAAAATTGTCACTCAAATCTAAATATGTACTTTCGCATTACGATGAAACAGGTAGCTTGGATTACAGGTGCTTCTTCAGGAATCGGGGAAGAAATTTGCAAACAATTGGCGCAAAGAGGACTGCGTCTGATCTTGTCGAGCAGAAGTGAAGAAAAGCTTCTCGCATTGAAAAAGGAACTTCCGAACCCGGAAGAACACCTGATTGTACCTTTGGATTTGGAGCATTCGGGAAATTTTCCGGAGATCGTTAAACAAACCTTAGCTGAAACGAAGCGCATCGACTATTTATACAATTGCGGTGGTTTGAGTCAGCGTGCCGAAGCCAGCGAAACTTCCATCGAAGTGGATCGCAGAATCATGGAGATTAATTATTTCGGAACAATTGCTCTGACAAAAGCCGTTTTGCCTTACATGCAGGCTCAAAAATCCGGACATATTATCGCTGTTTCGAGTATTGCAGGGAAATTCGGATTCTATCTCCGCTCGGCTTACAGCGCAAGCAAACATGCTATTTATGGTTTTTTCGAAAGTTTGCTTTTAGAAGAAGCGAAGAATCATATTTCGGTAACAATTGCCTGTCCGGGGAAAATCAACACCCCGATTTCACTCAGTGCTTTGGGAAAAGACGGGCAAGCACACGGAGAAATGGATCACAACCAGGCTACAGGAATGCCGGTGGAACAATGTGTTTCCATCCTGTTGAAAGCGGTCGATAAAAAGAAAAAAGAAATCCTGATCGGAAACAAAGAAATCAAAGCAGTTACGTTGAAGCGTTTCTTCCCGGGATTATTCTGGAAGATTATTGCGAAGCAAAGTGCGACTTAGGGGATTTTAGGATTTCAAGACTAGAAGAACATAAGACTCTAAGATATCAGGATATTAAGACCTGAAGCATTATCAAAGTCCTAATATCCTGAAGTCTTAATATCTTGAAATCTAGATAATCCCTTTTTCCATTAAGAACATCGCCACATGTGTTTCAATGCGCTTGTTGATGTTGGAAGTATCGCTTTTCACGAAGGTATTTCCCGTGATTTTCTCGTACAATTCGATGTAACGTTCCGTGATCGTTTCCACAAATGAATCCGGTAAATCCGGCATCACTTGTCCTTCCAGGCCTTGAAAGCCGTTTTCGATCAACCACTGACGTACAAATTCTTTGGAAAGCTGGCGCTGATTTTCTCCTTTTGCCTGGCGTTCGTCGTAACCATCCGCGTAAAAATAACGGGAAGAATCCGGAGTGTGAATCTCATCAATCAAAATCACTTCTCCGTTTCTGATTCCGAATTCATACTTCGTATCTACCAGGATCAAACCTCTTTCGGCAGCCATTTCCGTTCCACGCTGAAACAAAGCACGCGTGTACTCTTCCATTTTTTCGTAAATCTCCTGCGGAACAATTCCTTTTGCCAGGATGTCTTCACGGGAAATGTCTTCGTCATGGCCTTCGTCTGCTTTGGTAGCCGGTGTAATGATCGGTTCCGGGAAACGGTCATTTTCCTTCATTCCTTCAGGCATCGTAACACCGCAAAGCACGCGTCTTCCCAATGCATATTCTCTTGCCGCATGACCAGCCAAATATCCTCTGATCACCATTTCCACGCGAACAGGTTCGCAGGCATATCCAACCGCAACGGAAGGGTCCGGAGCACCGATCAGCCAATTTGGAACGATATCACGAGTCGCCTCAAGGAACATCGTTGCAACCTGGTTCAAAACCTGACCTTTGAATGGAATTCCTTTTGGCAGAATGTGGTCAAAAGCTGAGATACGATCCGTCGCCACCATCACCATAATATCATTATCGATCGTGTAGACTTCACGTACTTTTCCCCTGTAAACATTTGTTTGCTTCGGAAATTTGAAATTGGTACTTGTTATTGTTTCGTTCAACATCATCTAAAATTTGAAACGTTTATTACTTTCTTCTTGATCTTGGCTTGGACTCTTCGTCCCGGTTATTCTCGGAATTTTCTTTCTCAAATTTCTGAGCTTTTTCAATCGCTTCCGCTTTATCGAAGGCATCAATAATGCGTTTCACCAATGAGTGGCGAATGACATCGCTCTGTGTCAGGCGGATAATTTCCAATCCTTCCACATCTCCCAGGATATCCAGGGCATAGGAAAGTCCCGATCGCTGACGATGCGGTAAATCCACCTGCGACATATCTCCCGTGATCACGAATTGAGCAGTTTGTCCCATACGCGTCAGGAACATTTTCATCTGCATCACCGTTGCATTCTGAGCTTCATCCAGGATCACAAAAGCCTTATCGAGCGTTCTACCGCGCATAAATGCCAAAGGAGCAATCTCAATGATTCCGAATTCAATCATATCCGCCAGTTTTTCCGGTGGAATCATATCTCTCAACGCATCATACAAAGGCATTAAGTACGGATCAAGCTTTTCCTTCAGGTCTCCCGGAAGAAATCCAAGGTTTTCCCCTGCTTCCACCGCCGGACGTGTCAGAATGATTCGTTTCACTTCCTTCGCCTTCAAGGCTCTTACCGCCAATGCAACCGCCGTATAGGTTTTACCTGTTCCCGCCGGACCAACCGCAAAAACCATATCGCTTTTATTCACCGCCTGAACCAATTTTCGCTGATTGAGCGTTTTCGCTTTGATTTTTACTCCGCCGTTTCCGTGAACCAGCGTTTCTGTTCCATCGGAAGAAAGCATGGCAGAACCGTCGTCCAACATCAGGTTGTCGATATTGTTCTCCGTTAAAATATTGTATTGGTGAAAGTGCGCTAAAATCAATTCAAACTTGCGTTCAAACTCTTCCATCACCTCAGGATCACCATGTATCGTCAACTCATTTCCGCGTGAGTTGATTTTCAATTTTGGAAAAAAAGACCGGATATGTTTCAAATTCGAATTGTTCACTCCAAACAATTCGGCCACATTCACCCCTTTTATTTCGATTTTCTTCTCTGTCAATGTGAATAAATCTTTCGTTTCTAAGTTTCGGTTGTATTATTAACCCGTATTTTTGAAACAAATTTAATTAATTTTTCAACGGATACGGACGTCTTCATCAAATGGGAATTATCACTTTGACTACAGATATGGGATTGACCGACTACTATGTAGCGGTTTTAAAGGGAAATTTATTCAAATTGGCTCCCGGAGCATCTGTGGTAGATATTACGCACCAGGTAAGACCGTTTGATATTGCGGATGCCAGTTATTACATCCAGGCTGCTTTCCGGGAATTCCCGGATGGAACCGTACACATCATCGGTGTGGACAGCGAACCCATTATCAATTCCAGTAATGGCGCCTATCCAAGCATTCTATTCTTCAAAGGACATTATTTCATTTCGAACGACAACGGTATTTTTGCTTTAATCCTGAGAGGTGAACAACCCGATGGATTCTGGAGAATTGACAATGTGCTTTCCAATCCGAAAGGTTTGCGCTTTCCGGTAAAAAATATTTTTGTTCCGACAGCTGCGCGCATTCTTGCAGGTGAATCTTTAAACGACATCGGATCGGAAGAAACTTCCTGGCGTGTTGCACATACGGTGAATGCGGTGATCGAGGAAAACCTCATCAAAGGTTCGATCGTTCATATCGACCATTACGGAAATGCCATTACGAATATTACCAAAGAAATCTTCGGACGCTTCGAGGATGCTCCGTTTACGATCCTCTTCCGCAAGCGCGAATATTACATCGATGAAATTTCCAGCACTTACAACGATGTCGCACCGGGAGAGCGTTTGGCATTTTTCAATGACAACAACCTGCTCGAAATTGCCATTAACAAAGGTGCAACCGGGAATGGCGGCGGTGCAGATTCTTTGTTCGGACTCCGGATTCACGATTTGGTTCGTATTGAATTCAATCCGCGTGGATCCGCAAAAACACTCGATTCATTGTTTTGACGAAGGAGAAAAAGTGCAAAGAGTTCAAAAGGTTCAAAGAAATTGAAAAGTGTAAGCGAAATTCAAAATGAAAAATTCAAAATTGGGAATTGTTTAATTAAATCAATTTGAACATTTGAACATTTGAACATTTGAACATTTGAACCAAACAAAAACAACATCATAAAAATCATTACCATATGCTGACGCGAATTGTTAAACTGACATTCCAGGAAGAAAAAATTGCTGACTTTCTCGCTTATTTTGACACCATCAATACCCGTGTGAGTACCTTCGAGAATTGCTACGGAATGCGTCTCATGCAGGACATTCACCATCCACATATTGTATTCACTTACAGTAACTGGAAGGATGAAAATGCGTTAAATGCTTACCGGGATTCGGAATTGTTCGGAGGAGTCTGGTCTACGATCAAACCATGGTTTGGCGGAAAACCGGAGGCATGGAGTGTTGAAACGTATTTTGAAGATGGTACATTTTTACCCAACCATCCTACGAATTAAACGTTTATACCTACTCGAACAAATAGGTAATTTCTCAATATTGTTCTTATTTTTGCCGAACTTAAATAGTATATGAAAGCACTTTACTGGAAAGAGATCAGGAGTTTTTTAGGCTCGATAATCGGGTACATTTTCATTGTTATCTTCCTGATTACGTCAGGGATTTTTCACTGGGTTGTATCTGAAGACACGAACCTTTTGAATGGTGAAGAAGTGGATTTGATTCCTTTTTTCAACCTGTCGCCCGTGATTTTTTTGATCCTGATTCCTGCCATTACGATGCGGATGATTGCGGAAGAGCGCAAAACGGGAACCATTGAATTGCTTTTCACCCGGCCGATTACCGATTTCCAGATTATCATGGCAAAATATCTTGCCGGAGTGACGTTATTAATTATTTCACTTTTACCGACACTGATTTATTATTACAGTATGGTGCATTTGGGTGCAGATGCGTTTGATGATGACGGAATCGCAAAATCGGTCATTGATGAAGGTGCTACTTTTACTTCTTATCTCGGGTTGATTTTATTGGGTGCAACGTTTATTGCCATCGGAATTTTTTCTTCGTCCGTTACCAGCAACCAGATAGTAGCCTTTATCGTGGCGATGTTCCTTTGCTGGTTATTTTACGACGGATTCGAATTACTTGGATCTTTCAACCTGATGGGCGATTTCGACATCGTATTCCAATACATTGGTTTGACTTCTCACTACAAGAGCATTATGAAAGGGGTAATCGACACAGGCGATCTCATTTACTTTTTCGGGATGATTGCAATCTTTTTAGCTGCAACGCTCACTGTTGTTAAATCTTTGAAACGTTAATCCGATGGCTGAAAATACTGGGAAAATTAAAAAACTTTACAACTGGGTTCTTCTCGCAATCATTGTGGGAGTGGTGGTATTTCTGAATATTATCGGAACATTCCTTTACTCCAGGATTGACATGACCGAGGATGAGCGTTATTCACTTTCCAGCGGTTCTATTGAATTTTTGGAGAAAATGAATACAAACATCTCTCCCAAAACAAAGAAAAAAGGAAACCGTTTATTCCTGAAAATTTACCTGGAAGGAAAACTTCCTGCTGAAGTCAAACGATTCAGAAACGCAGTAGAAGATAAACTGGAAGAATTCAAGGAAATTGCCGGAGACCGCATCGAGTATCAATTTATTGATCCGCTGGAAGGAACGGAAGCTGAAAAAGACGCTCTTTTCCAAATTCTTTACAACAAAGGAAAAGGAATTATTCCGTTGGAAATCGTGTATCAGAAAGATGGTTCTCAATCCCAGATGATTCTTTGGCCGGGAGCCGAAATCGAATACGACGGGTTCACCAAAAACTACATTCAGCTGCTTCCGGGTTCTCCGCAGGGTCAACCGGCACAATTGTCCAAGGAATTCTCTGAAACAACGATTCAGAACTCGATCAACAACCTGGAATACATGCTTATTTCGGCATTGAGAAGAACCATTCAGAAACAAAAACCACGTATTGCATTTCTTGGTGGTCACGGAGAACTTGGCTTTCCTGAAACACAGCGCGTCAGAACTTTGCTTGAGCCATATTATTCCATCGAAGATCTGAATTTAAATGACTCTTTGAAGGCATTGGACGGATTCACCGGAGTGATCATTGCAAGACCGCGAACTGCATACACAGATAAGGATTTGTACATCATTGATCAATTCGTGATGCGTGGAGGAAGATTGATGTGTTTCTTCGACAAACTGACTTTCCCGCAGGATTCATTGAACCGAACCGGAATGACGAGCACCGTCAGAACAAATCTCGGATTGGATAAGCTTTTGTTTGACTACGGAATCAAAACAAACGACAATTACGTCATGGATGTGCGTTGTGCGCCGATTCAAACTCCTTTTGCCAAGCAAAGCCTTCTTCCGTGGTTCTTTTACGTAGCCGCAACTCCTACCAAACATCCGATTGCGCGCAACATTGAACCAGTGATGCTTCGCTACGTTTCCCAGATCCAGTTGATTCCTGGAGATAAGCGATTGGTATCACCGGTTTTAACCAGCTCTACGAATTCGCGTGTTTCGGTGATGGCGCCGATGCTTAGTCTGGCCATGCCGATGAACTACGGAAAAGTTCCGGTTTTGGCAGATAATCCGACTTCCGAAGCAAACAAAATTTGCGTTGCCGGAATGTCTGAAGGACGTTTTGATTCTCACTTCAAAAACCGCCTGATCGACGAGTTCAGTAAAAACCCGGAATCAGGTTTCATTACTTCAAGTAAAGAGGAAGGAAAAGTATTGGTTGTAACAAACGGTTCGTTCATTGCAAACTATTACGATTCCATGCCGAACAAAACCGGGAAAATGATGTACCGCCCGATTTCGTTCAACAACCTGAGATACGACGAAGTCATGGCACAAATGCGTATGCAGCCGCTGATTTACGGAAACCAGGAGTTTTTCCAGAATATCGTCGATTACATGATGGGAGACAATTCTGTTTTGGACATTCGAAGCAAACAGATTGACATTCACCCGATTGACAAGGAGAAAGTAAAAAATCAACGGATGAAATACATCCTGATCAACGTTGCCCTGCCGTCACTTTTAATTATTTTACTGGCAATTTTATTATTCTACTTACGTAGACGCCGTTACGCACGTTCTTAGTCATATGAAAAGAATTATTATCATCGTTTTAGGAATCGCACTATTGGTGGGATTGGGAATTTTTACCGCTCGTTTGATGAGTAAAAAAGGGAAGTCGGATGAAAATCTTGCAGCTTTCAACTTTGACATCAAGGATACCGCTTCGGTAGACAAAATCATTATTACCGAACCTAGCGGCATGGAAATGACTTTGCTCAGAACTCCAAACGGCTGGACAGGCGGAAACGGAGAATGTGTTCAACCGGTATTGGTTGGCAATATCCTGGATGCGCTTTTCAATGTTCGCTTCAAAGGATATGTTCCCGAAAATTCCGTGAAAACGGTAATCAACCGGATGTCGACCATCGGGATCAAAGTGCAGTATTTCCAGGATGGAGACTGGAGCAAAACCTGGTATATCGGCGGATCAACTTCTGATCACCACGGAACATACATGCTGGTAGAATCCTCCGAAGCCGGAAAAAGTGATTTACCGGTTATTGCAGAGATCAAAGGCTTAAAAGGAATCATTGAACCGCGTTTCTTTGCGGATCCGAGAAAATGGCAGTGTTCAGGCATTTTTGCCTACCAAATGGAGGATATCGCAGAAGTAAACGTGAAATTTACAGAAAGACCGGACAGAAGTTTTGAAGTCCGTAAAATCAAGCAAGATTATTTGGTAAAATTCGGAGGTAAATACCTGACATCGCTTGACACAAACATGGTGTATCGCTACTTACTGAACTTTAAGCGCGTGAATTTCGAAAACCCGAATTACGAATTGAGCGACAAGCAATTAGACAGTTTGAAAAGCTCCAAACCATTCTGTATTATGAATGTTCGTACCACGAAAGGTGAAAAGACCAAATTGAAAATGTTCAGACGCAAATCGGACAGCAACGAAAAAGAGGTTGATGATTTCGGGGACGAATCTCCATACGATATCAACAGATTCTGGTGTGAACTTCCAAGCGGACAGATCGTTAAATGTCAATACTTTACATTTAACCCGCTCTTGATGGGACATATCTACTTCAATCCGAACAGGTATAACAATGTTCAAAATAATTGAAAAGTTCAAAAGGTTCAAAGAATTCAAGTGAGAATTGAAAATGGAAAAGGTAAAAGTGTTTAAACGATTCTATTTTGAACACTGTCATATCGAGCTTGTCGAGATATGAACATTTGAACTATATTAAACACTTCTGTTCGTCCAAAATATTGTTCCCGCTCACCTTCCGGGATATGCTTTAAAAGTTAATATCTCGTTGAAAACTGTCTTTAAAAGAGTTACCCTGTGACACATTCCACGGGGTAAAATTGATATATTTGCTATCGTAAATAACCAATTGTATGAATTTTATCGTATCCAGTACGAATTTGCTCCGTCATCTTCAAAGTATCAGTGGTGTTTTAAGCACTAGTAATACTTTACCGATCCTTGACAACTTCTTGTTTAACATTTCGGACAGCCAGTTAATTATCTCTGCTTCTGATTTGGAAACAACGATGCAGACAACCATGGAAGTTGAAGCAACGGATTCCGGCAAGGTGGCAATTCCGGCTAAAATGCTTTTGGATGTATTGAAAAACCTTCCGGACCAGCCTTGTACCTTCAAGATCGATCCGGCTACTTTCGGAGTAGAGATCGTTTACGACAATGGTAAGTCAAAAATGGTCGGATTTAACGGAGAAGAATTTCCGAAAACTCCGGGAATCGAAAACAGTACAAGTATCCGTATTTCAGGTGAGATTATTTCCAGCGCAATCAACAAAACGCTTTTTGCTGCAGGAAATGATGATTTGCGCCCGGTAATGAGTGGTATGTACTGCCAGTTCAGTCCTTCAGACATCACTTTCGTAGCAACGGATGCGCATAAATTGGTTCGATACAGAAGAACAGACGGACAAGCAACCGGAGGTTCGGCGTTCATCCTTCCGAAAAAACCATTGAATTTGTTAAAATCAAATTTGAGAGGTGACGAAGAAGTTCAGGTTGAATACACGGATTCCAATGCTATTTTCACATTCAACGACATCGTTTTGATGTGTCGTTTGATTGACGGAAAATACCCGAATTACGAAGCGGTTATTCCAAAAGAAAATCCGAATATCCTGATCGTGGATCGTTTACAGTTCTTAGGGGCAATCAAGCGTGTTTCCATTTTCGCAAATAAAACAACCCACCAGGTAAAACTGAAAATCGCAGGAAGCGAACTGAATATTTCCGCAGAAGATTTGGATTTCTCCAACGAAGCAAACGAGCGTTTGACTTGTAACTACGACGGAACGGATATCGAAATCGCATTCAACAGCCGTTTCCTGATGGAAATGTTGAACAACATCGACGCTTCTGAGGTGAAGATTGCTATGAGCGAACCAAGCAGAGCAGGTTTGTTGATGCCGAACACTTCCGATAACGAGCACGAAGATATTTTAATGCTGGTAATGCCTGTTATGATAAACAGATAAGAATCAATCATTTATAAATGAGCCGTCAACTTTTTTGAGTCTGACGGCTTTTTTTTGCATTTTTTGGCACGGATTTTATTGTAACCTTTTTATAAAATTCAAAGTCATGAAAAACTTATACTTCACATTCGCACTCGTACTAATCGGTAGTACACTCGCACATGGTTCTGAATTAATCTTGCGGGTTAACAGAAACGGGCAGCACATTGTAAGCGCTTCTAACCAGACGCAAACAAACAATTACAATACTTACCAGTTTTACAACTTGCTGGGTGGAAACACACAGGTAAAAGTGGTCGATAAATACAACGGACAGGTTATTTTCAAAAACAACCTGCAGATTCCGGAAGGTTACCAGGTAACTGCGGAACTGGATGCTTACGGGAATATGACCATTACAGGAAACAACCCGATTGCAGGTAATACAAACGGAAATGGCGGATGGACCGGAAACGGCGGAAACGTAGGTACAATCGACTACGGGAACAACGGAAATGGAAACGGGAATCACGGTCATGGAAACCATTGCGGAACTCCGAATCCATACCCGAACTATCCAAACGGAGGAAACAACGGAGGTTATTACCCGGGAGCAAACACAAACGCGGTTTATTTCAGCCAGTTTGTAAGTAGCCTGAAAGCAGAAAGTTTCGACAGCAACCGTTTGCAAAACGCAAAAGTATATGCTGCTAAAAACAATTTATCTGCAAGCCAGATCAAAGAGATTGCCGCAACGTTTACTTTTGATTCAAACCGTTTGGATTGGGCAAAAGCAGCTTACGGAGCTTGTTACGACAAAGGGAATTACTTCCTGTTACGTGACACGTTTACCTTCTCTTCAAACTACAGCGCATTACAAGATTATATCAGCATCCAATAATAAACCCATTTTGATTACATAAATCAAAATAGTTCCAATAACCAACCCGGAATGTCGAATCTCAACGGTTCGACATTCCTTTTTAATGCAAAAATACCAGAAACAAGTCTGAACATAAACACTCCCTATCCAATGTGTTATTTGTGGTTTAGGGTTCGTGACTTACCACATTCAACTAGTGGATTATCAACTGTTTATTTTCATTAATGCGTACCTTTGCGCCGATTAATTGATCGGCTACACATTTATGAAGACGCATCTTACCCATTTTCATGTTATTGAACCCCCGCTTTGTGCATTATCACAACACATGAAAACCGGTGCAAAGAATTCATCAGATTCAAGCGATTTGAACTTTATTCTTTCAATCCATGTGTAGATTCCGTTTCGTATTGCTGCTTGTTTATGCGTGTTTGCACCAATTTTCTTTCGGTCAAACACCAACGGCTCCTCCTCCGGGAACAACTATTACAAACAGTTCTGCAACACCGCTTGCTTATGCTTTAAACGGCGGACAAACGTACACTCATTCGAATACTTCGTGGCCGGCATTTAATACCAATTGTTACGCTTTTACCATTAACGATACTTTATTCGGAGCCATCAATGGATTTAATCCGACACCATCCGGAGGAGCCTGTTCAGGAATGACCAACCTGGTTTACAATGCCGGAAGTTCCAATCTTGCAGCCGGAATCATTGTTTATACCGGAACAACTTCTTACCGTTATCGAAACCTGTCTAGTACTTACGTGGTAAACAATACGATTCCTGTTCGCGCAACGATTACTTTTTCAGATCCCGTTATTTATTATCCGAACAATACCTTTGTCGTTCCTGTTACCGGAAATTTCAGTTATCACGTCATCTATGAATGTTTTTCTCCGACCGGTGCGCAATACAGCAGCGGCTCATCCGGTACGTGGACTCCGGCAAAAACCTTGTTCAACAACCTGTTCACCGATCCTAGCAATTCGATCTGTGTGAATTTTACTCCAGGATCTTATACACTGAATACCGTTACAGCGAGTACCGCTCCAAGCGGAATTATTTGCCAGGGCGGAAACATTCAACTGACCGGAGGTGGAACAGGAAATAACCTGTCTTTCAACTGGACAGGGCCAAACAGTTTTTCAAGCAGCAATCCGAACGGTTCGATCAACAACGCCAGCGCCGCTAATTCCGGAACGTATTCTTTGACCGTAACAGATGATATCGGATGTTCGAACACTGCTCAATCGGTCATTACCGTACAACAAGCGCCATTGGCAAGTGCCGGAGGAACTTCGGTCATCTGTGTCAACAGTTCTGCAACGGTCAGTGGAGCATCTTCCGCAAACGGAACCATTTCATGGACGCACAACGGTTCGGGAACGCTTTCAAACGGAACGACTTTAACTCCCACGTACACACCATCTTCATTTGATGCAGGAAATACGGTGACTTTAACACTCAAAACGACCAGTAACAATTCCTGCGCGCCTGCTTCGGCACAAGCCAGTTATTTTGTGATCGTTGAAGGAAATCCGATCGCACAAGACGGGATGACCCATTCGATCTGTTCCACTTCGGGCTTTACAGTTACAAGCGCCAATGCCGAATTTGGAAATATTCTCTGGACACATAATGGGAGCGGGACATTGACCAATGCAACTACCGAATCTCCAACTTATACTCCAAGTCCCGCAGACAATGGAAATACCGTAGTTCTGACATTGACCGTAACAAGTACCAATTCCTGTGCCCCCGGAACTGCACAATCTTTTCACATCCTGCACATTGTTCCGCTTCCGCAAGCCATTTCAGGAGGAACGGCAACCGTCTGTCAAAACAGTTCGCTGACGGTTTCAGGAGCTACGGCAAATCACGGAACTGTCAGCTGGAGCCATAACGGTATGGGAAGTCTGACCAATCCTACTGCAATCAATCCGACATACCATCCGACAACCGGAGATTTGGGAAATATTGTCACGCTGACACTAACCGTGACGAGTAACAACGCTTGTGCGCCTGCAACTGCGAGTGCAGATTTTTCAATTACCGTTCAGGGATTACCTACTGCAACGGTTTCAAATTCGTCGACGATTTGTTCCAATGCCACTGCAACGGTTTCGGGCGTCAGCGCTTCGAACGGAACGTATTCCTGGACACACAACGGAAACGGAAGTCTGACCAATATAGCGAGCTTAAATCCGGTTTACACTCCGACCGCTTTGGACGCCGGAAATACCGTGATTCTGACCTTAACTGTTTCCAGTAATAACGTCTGTGCTCCGTCTTCTGTAACCGCGTCTTATACTGTTAATGTTCATCATTTACCAACAGCCGCAGTTCCAGGAAGTGCCACTATTTGCGAAAGTACTTCGTTCCTGGTAAGCGGTGCTTCATTCAATTACGGAACAGCAAACTGGACGCATAACGGTTCCGGAACACTTACAAACGGAACAACGAATTCTCCGACCTATACACCAAGTCCGCTTGACGCAGGAAACGCTGTTACATTGATTTTGAATGTGACAAGCAATAATGCCTGTGCACCAAACGTGACAAGCAATCAATTCAGTCTGAATATCCAACATGCACCCGTTGCCCTGGCAGGAGGAAGTACAACCGTTTGTGTCACATCCAACGCGCCGGTTACCGGAGCTACTGCTACTTACGGAACAATCAGCTGGATTCATAACGGAGCCGGAACATTAGCAAATCCGACGACACTCGGTCCGGTTTATTACCCTGTTGCTTCCGACGTAGGAAATCCGGTGACGCTGACATTAACAGTTACAAGTACCAACAGCTGTGCCCCACAAACTGCATCTGCAAATTATACGATTATGATCGATGCACTTCCTACAGCAAGCGCCGGAGGATCTGCAACCATCTGTTCCAACGGAAGCGGCATTGTTTCCGGAGCGACTGCAAGCAACGGTACGATCAGCTGGACAGGAAACGGTTTGGGAGTTATTTCCGATCCAACAACCACTACTCCGACCTACTTTCCTTCAGCAGTTGAAGCCGGTCATACGGTCATCCTGACAATGAATGTTGTGAGTAACAACTCCTGCATTCCTGAAAGCCGTTCCGCTACGTTTACGTTTGTCATCGACGGACCTCCGTCTATTCAAATCAGTGATTATTACGACACACTTTGTCCGGGAGCGACGAAAACAATTCATGGAGTGACGACTCAAAACGGAACTTCTCTATGGACACATAATGGAAGCGGAACCATCTCAAACGGAAACACCAATTCTCCCAGCTATACTGCCGGACCGGGAGATTTAGGAAATACCGTAACCCTGACATTAACTGTGAGCAGTAACAACGGTTGTTCCCCGCAAACTGCCACTTCGACTATTGCGATCTATGTGCAGGCAAGTGCTGATGTGCCGAATATCACAGTGCTTGAATTGAGGAATGTGCTTTGTTTTGGGGACCAAACAGGTACAATTTTGCTCGATATCAGCGGAGGCGCAGCTCCTTATTCTTTCAACTGGAATTCAGGAACTTCAAGCAATCAGAACCTGACAGATATTCCGCAGGGAATTTATTACCTCGCTGTGACGGATGATCACGGATGTATTGCTTCGGACACGTTTGCAATTACTCAACCGGCCGAACTGATTTACAATTCCACCATTGTTCCGATCGACTGTTCTGAAATTTCGACGGGAAGTATCAGTGTAACTGCAAGCGGCGGAGTTGGACCTTACAAATATTCCTGGCCCGACCTAAACGACAATTCCAATCCTATTTCCGGGCTTTCTTCCGGAAATTACACGCTCAATATCGTGGATGCAAATGGCTGTTTACTTGCTGATGTTTTGACCGTCGGAACTACCGGAAGCCTGGATGTAGAAGCAACTCCGAATTCCATGAGCGTGAATATCGGCACAGAAATTCCATTTAGTGCAAGTGGTGCAACTACTTATGAATGGACTCCCGCCCAGTTTTTATCCTGTACCAATTGCGGTGCTCCCGTTTGCAGTCCTTCATCTTCGCAGACATATTTCGTAACCGGTTCCAATCCGAACGGTTGCATCGGTATAGACAGTGTCGTTATTGAAGTGTATGTGGATTGCAACAACCTGACTCTTCCGAATGTTTTTTCACCCAATAACAGCGGGCCGGAAGCGAACAATACCTTTGGTTTACTGGGAACATTGCCTTGTCTTGAAACGTATCAGCTTCTCATCTTTAACCGCTGGGGAGAACAGGTTTTTGAAACACAATCAACGGAATTATCCTGGGACGGAAACTTTAAAGGGAAAGCCCAAAATACAGGTGTTTATTTCTATCGCCTGGATATGAAACTGGTTAATGGTGAGGCGGTGAAAAAATCCGGAAACGTAACTTTAATCCGATAGCATGAGAAGATTAACCCTTTTTATTTTAATCTTATCGAGCTTCTTTGCAAAAAACAATTTTGCGCAGGATACGCATTTTGCACAAAGCGAATATGCCCCGATGCTTTTGAATCCTGCTTTGACCGGAGCATTTTCCCGCATGCAGATTATTGCCAATTACCGCAATCAGTGGAACAGCATTGCTTCACCGTATCAAACCATTGCAGCTTCTTTCGACGTTCGTTTGCAACGACGTGATTCGGACAAAAATAGCTTTTTGGCTTTGGGGTTGAATTTCTTCAATGACGTGGCCGGAGATTTAAAGGTAACGACGAATCAGTTTAATCTCGACCTGGCTTATCACCTCAAAATGGGACGATACAGTGTTTTCAGAATCGGGATTTATGGCGGAATGAATCAACGCATGCTGGATCCGAACAGGGGAAACTGGGCCAGTCAATATGACGGAAACGCGATTAATTCAGGTCTTGCAAGCGGCGAAAACTTCGGTTCGTACAATCACACGTTTATGGATGCCGGAGCCGGATTGGTTTACACTTTCCGTAAAATGCGCTATTCCGTTAGTCACAATGCGAACAACCACATCAATGTGGGTCTGGCGGCTTATCACGCCAATCAACCTTCTTCCTCGTTTGTTCATCTTCCGGACGACAAACTCCATATGCGGATTTCTGCTTTTGTCAATAGTTCATTCACTCTGCCAACGACGCAATTAGCTGTTCAACCGGCTGTTTATGTACAAATGCAGGCCAAGTATTCGGAAATCCTATTCGGAACGTATTTGAGATACAACATCCGGGAAGCTTCGCACATGACGGGTTCTATTAAACCTGTTGCATTGGCGCTGGGACTTTTCAGCCGTTACAAAGACGCCTTCATTGCGAAAGGATATTTCCAATACCACCAGTTTACACTTGGAATGGCGTATGATTTCAACCTGTCGCGATTGACTCCGGTTTCGAAGTCCCGCGGTGGATTTGAAGTGTTTTTGCGGTTCAACCTGGATGATCGTTTGAATAATCCTTCACTTTGGTAATTACTAAAGTTGAGGAGTCGAAAAGTTCAAAGAGTTCAAATCCAAGAATAGTTTTACGTTCCTTATAGTTAAGGAAGGGTTTCCGGCAGAGGAGCGCAGATTCTTAATTACTTCCAAATAAATGCAGTATCTCAGATTCGTTCGTCCAAAAGGTCTGTGCCGGAAGGATTTTTGTTTAGAAACTTGTTGTGTTTCGCAGTTCCGACAGCGTATTTGATATTTGTGATCAGGAAATATAGAATGACCAAACGGACAATAAATCCAATCATAAAAAGGAAATTGGTGGACAAAATCGTTAAAAAACCGATTAATGTCCAGAAACTGAATACAGAAAAGCCTAAATAAAATGCCCAGGGCTGCGATTGGTTTGTAAAAGCTGCTGCTACGAAATAAGCCGATATCGTTAAAATATTGATCACCGTAACGATCACACCCAATGAAAGTATATTACTAAGCTGCATTCCTTCCAACAAACTTGAAATCACAGCAAACACACCGATCATCCAGAAAAAGGCGCTTGCCCCTTTCAATTGTTTCGCAGGATGAGAAGTATTGTTTACACAATGATAACCGTCTATAATGATATCCAGGGTAATCGGTTTTCCGGATGATAATTTCAATTCGATGACTCCCAATTCACTGGTTGTATATTTCACTCCGTTTTTCAATGCTCCTACTCCGTCGTGTGAACAGATCAATTTATCGTTGTAATACAAATCAATGTTTTTGTATCCTCTTGTCCACATTGCTTTCACAGTTTCTCCCGGCAATTGTGTGATTTGATATTTCTTCTCGAAGTCCATGATTCAGATAGTTATTTTATTAAAAAAGGGTATCTGTCAATTGACAAATACCCTTTAAAAGTACTATAAATATAGCTTATCCCAAAAACGGATATTTATAATCTGTCGGTGGAACGAATGTTTCTTTGATTGTTCTTGCTGAAACCCAACGTAACAGGTTCATGGAAGCTCCGGCTTTGTCGTTTGTTCCTGAACCTCTTGCACCTCCGAAAGGCTGTTGTCCTACAACTGCTCCGGTCGGTTTATCGTTGATGTAGAAGTTTCCTGCCGCATTTTCCAACGCTTTTGTAGCTGTTTGAATCGCGTAACGGTCATTCGACATGATAGATCCTGTCAATGCGTATTCGGAAGTTCCGTCTACCAATTTTAATGTTGCTTCGTACTCATTTTCAGGGTAAACGTAGATTGTCAATACCGGTCCGAAAATCTCTTCAACCAATGTTTTGAATTGCGGATTACTTGTTACGATCACAGTCGGGTCGATGAAATATCCTTTTGATTTGTCGTAAGAACCTCCCACAACGATTTCTGCATCGGATTGTCCTTTTGCATAATCGATGTATTCAGCGATTTTATCGAATGCTTTTTCATCGATTACCGCGTTGATGAAATTGGAAGAATCTTCCGGAGATCCGATTTTGAATGATTTTACCTGGTTCACCAAAATTTCTTTCACATCATTCCACAAATTGGAAGGAATGTAAGCACGGGAAGCCGCGGAACATTTTTGTCCCTGGAATTCGAATGCTCCACGGGATAACGCTGTCGCAACTTCAGCGGCTCCTGCGGATTTGTGAACCATTACAAAGTCTTTTCCTCCTGTTTCACCTACGATACGCGGGTATGTTCTAAAGTTCTCGATATTGTTTGCAATGTCTTTCCACAACTGGCGGAATACTCCTGTAGATCCTGTGAAATGCAATCCTGCAAAGTGTTTGCTTTTGAAAATTACTTCACCAGCTGCCTGACCGCTTACGGAAACCATGTTGATTACTCCGTCCGGAACTCCTGCAGCTCTGAACACTTCCATGATCACCTGTGCTGAATACATTTGAGAAGCAGCCGGTTTCCACACAACTACGTTCCCCATCATTGCAGGCGCCGCACAAAGGTTTGCAGCAATGGATGTAAAGTTAAACGGAGTCAATGCGAATACGAATCCTTCCAAAGGACGGTATTCCAAACGGTTCCACATTCCCGGCAATGATTCCGGCTGGTCTTTGTAAATCTGAGTCAGGTACTGAACGTTGAAACGGAAAAAGTCGATCAACTCACACGCTGCATCAATTTCAGCCTGCATCACATTTTTCGACTGCCCCAACATCGTTGCAGCATTCATTCTGTTTCTGAAAGGTCCAGCCAATAAATCAGCTGCTTTCAGGAAAATCGCAGCACGCTCTTCCCATGGCAAATTTGCCCATTTTTCACGAGCTCCCATCGCAGCATCAATTGCCTGTGCAACATGAGATGCATCACCCTGGTTGTAATGTCCCAACACTTTCTGATGATCGTGAGGAGGAGCGATCGCTTTTTTATTATTTGTACGAACCAACTCCGAACCGATATACATCGGAATCTCAATCGGATCCTGGTTCAACATCTTTTTATATTCTGAAATCAATGCCGTATGTTCAGCACTTCCGGGAACATAGGCTTTTACCGGTTCATTAATTGCTTTGGGGACCGTAAATAACGCGTTTGCCATAATATACTTTTTTGCAACACAAATGTACGCATAATGCTTCGAGTTGGCATACAAGAATCAAAGCTTATCTTGGACTTTCATGATATTGTTCTTAAGTTTGAGAAAACCATTATTCAGATACACTTATGAAGGCTGCTATTCCCGTCATTCTTTTCTTACTCTTGTTTTGTTTTCAGTCTATTGCGCAATCGGAAATTCCGAACATCAAAGAAAAATGGAAACAACTGACCAATGGAAATGAAGTTGAACGGGTGGAAGCCGCCAAAGAGCTGAATGCGTACTATCAGTTCCAATCCATTGATTCCCTGCGCATCGTCGGTGAGACGCTATTTTTCTACGGAATTGACAATCATTATCAACCGGCAATTGAATTCGGAAAGATTGTTCTGTCTCAATTTTACATCATGACAGGTCGCGTCAATGACGGAATTGTAATGGCGAAGTCAACTCTTCAGGTACTCCAGGAACGGGGAGATCCCGAATTACTCAGCCAGGTATGCCGGATCATTGCTTCGGGATATCTCAAACTTGAAGACGGAAATTCATCCATGCTTTGGGCTAAAAAAACCATCACTTATACGGAAAACAACCCGGATGCCAAGTATCCGATGGCAGGAATGATGACTTTAGCTGAAGCATACTTCTTGAAAAACCAGGAATCTAAGGCCATTTCTGCTTATAAAAAATGTGCGACAAAAGCGATTCACTTGAAGAATGATCTTGTTTTGAGCAGCGCTTATTCCCGCCTGGGTGATATTTACCGGATTTCACAACAATTAGATCTTGCCGAAAAATTTTTCAGATTGTCGTTTGAAGCAGCCGGAAAAACGAATCTGAAATCGACCAAGGCTCACGCCTTAAACAATCTTGCAATTGTGTATTTCGAAAAAGGTGACACTTCCAACGCGCGCCGTTATTTCCTGGATGCGCTTGCCATTCGCAAGGCGATCAATAATGTCAAATTCATTTCAGAAAGTTATTACAACCTCGGTGATTACCATTTTTACCTCAATCAATACGACCAGGCTCTTGCATGGTATGAGAAATCGGCTCTGTTTGCCCAAAACAATCAATTGCTGAAGGAGGAAAAAGACGGACTACTCGCTATGGCAAGAGTGTACAAAGTGAACCAATCTTTTGACGAAGCCATAAGTTGTCTTGAAAAAGCAATCTTTCTGATGTCGGATTTGAAGTTGAAACAAAATTCCATCAACGAAGAATTAACAAACCTTCAATACGAGATTTGGAAAACGGACTTTGAGCAAACAAAAATCAAGAAAATAAACACGGAGTCTTCTTTCCGGTTTTATCTTTTATTACTGGTTTCAGGAGCTTTGTTTATCACGGTTATCCTGCTGGCAGTAAAAGTAAACCGTTTGAAGAAAGGAGGAATTAATTCAATTTCCCCGGAAAGTTCAGTTGAAAAACAGGAATATCGACTTTAAACAATTGTCCTGTTTCCATATTTTTAAACGTGTAAAATCCGTGCATTGAACCGATTTCGGATTTCAATTCACAACCACTGGTATATTGATACAATTCTCCGGCTTCCAGGATTGGCTGCTGCCCCACAACTCCTTCTCCGCTGATATGCATCGTCGGATTCAATGAGTCAAAAATAAACCAATCCCGATGCAGTAATTGCACGGTAAATTGATTCTGATTTTCAATATCAATCCGATAGCTGAAAAAATAACTCGATTCGGTTGTTTGAGAAACATCTGCACGAAACTGGGTAGAAACCCGAATCAAAACTCCCTCCGTAAGCGCTGTTATCTGTGTCATACTTTTTGACTTGCGACGAAAGAAAGTTAGTAACTTAAATTAAGCCAGACAAATTTTTCACATTTTTTATTGATCTTAAAGTTCAAATATTTGGTTGTCAGTTCACTTAAAAAAGTGAAAATTAATCGTTCGAAATGGCCAAAGCCATCTAAAATAAGTGCAGATAAAGCCGAATTATATGCTATTTTTGTATTCAAAAAGCAGCAATGACTCCGAAATTTCATTCTTTGGTTGTTCAGGATGTTCGAAAGGAAACAAATGATACGGTTTCAATCGCATTTGAAATTCCTTCCGAGCTAAAGACTGACTATCAATTCATTTCCGGTCAGTACGTTACGATTCGAAAAATCATTGACGGAGAAGAGTTGAGACGCTCGTATTCGATTTGTACCACTCCTTCCGATGGTGAATTACGTGTGGCTGTGAAACGGGTGGATGACGGATTATTTTCTTCCTGGGCAACAACGGAATTGAAAACCGGTGATGTTCTGGAAGTCATGACTCCGACAGGACATTTTCAGCTAATTCCGGAAATTTCGACTGCTAAAAATTACCTGCTTTTTGCGGCCGGCAGCGGAATCACTCCGATCATTTCGATTGCAAAGACGATTCTGACCAATGAACCTTCAAGTACCGTGACCCTGGTTTATGGGAATAAAGGTTTTGCAAGTATCATTTTCAGGGAAGAACTCAGCGGCTTGAAAAACAAATACATCAACCGTTTTCAGTTGATTCATGTACTCAGCAGAGAAAGCATGGGAAATCCTTTGCAGAAAGGGCGGATCGACGAGGAAAAAGCAGAATTGATTGTAAAAGCATTGCTTCGCGGTGAGCACATTGATGCCGTTTATACCTGTGGTCCGGAAGAAATGATTCACGCGGTGAAAAAGGCCATGATGCATTGCGGAGTCGCAGAAAACCAGATTCATTTCGAGTTGTTCGGAACGAAAACGGTAAGCTCACAAGCTAAAACAATTATTCCGGAGGAACAAAATGTACACGCAAAAGTAACGATTATCCTCGACGGAGACCGGATTGAAGTAGATCTGAACACTGCCGGAACTTCTGTTTTAGAAGCTGGTTACCAGGCCGGAGCAGATTTACCTTTTGCTTGTAAAGGAGGTGTTTGCTGCACATGTAAAGCTAAAATCCTGGAAGGAAGTGCTGTCATGGATGTCAATTATGCACTCGAACAAGAAGAAATTGACGCAGGATATATTCTGACTTGTCAGGCGCATCCTACCTCAGAAAAATTAACAGTATCATTTGACGATTAATTATGGGTTTATTTTCCAAATTCAAAAAAGATTCCAGTTCAAGCGACGCAAAAAAAGTGCGTTCCGGGCTTGTAACAGTTGCAAATAACGAACGAATTACTTCCGTTGGAAGCCGTATTCATTTTGATATTCCACAAGAATTAAAGAACCAGTTTGTTCATGAACCGGGACAATATGTCAATGTTCATGCAACGATAAACGGTACAAAATATTCCCGCTCTTACTCTATTTGCAGCGGCCCGGATGAAAAACTGGCTATTGCAGTGAAGGCTATCGATAAAGGACTTGTTTCGAATTATTTGGTAAATGAATTAAAATCCGGAGAGCAAATTGAGTTAGATTTCCCTTTAGGAAATTTCAAGCTGGATATGAAGGCTCCGAATATTGTATGTTTTGCTGCAGGAAGTGGAATTACTCCGTTTATGTCTTTTGCAAAGTCGCTTGGTTCCAATCAGAAAATGCGTTTGTTCTACGGAAACTCGAAAATGGACACGGCTTTCTTCTTTGAAGAGATCAAAAACTTTTCGAATGTTTCTTCTACGTTCTATTTCAGCCAGGAAAAAGTGGAAGGACATGCAGAAGGGCGTCTGGATAAATTTCATGTCAGTGAATTGATCAAAGCGGAATTAACACTTTTGAGAGCGGATGGTTTTTACATCTGTGGTCCGGAAGAAATGATCATGGGAATTCAGGAAGTACTGAGTGTTTTCGGAATTTCCAAAGAGAAAATCCACTTCGAATTGTTTACGACTCCGGTTCTGATGAAACAGGAAGAGACTACCGTTGTGGGAAGTTTCAAAGGAGTTTCTCAGGTGAGCGCCATTCTGGACGGTGAAGTGCAACGCATTGAATTAAGCACAGACGGAAAAAGCATTTTGGATGCTTTGGATCAATCCGGAATGGATGTTCCTTATTCTTGTCGCGGAGGTGTTTGTTGTACCTGTAAGGCAAAAATTATCGAAGGAAGTGCTCAAATGACTATCAATTATGCATTGACGGACGAAGAGGTAAAAGAAGGATATATTTTGACTTGCCAGGCGCATCCTACAAGTGAAGTTTTAAAATTGGATTTTGATGTCTAAAAATGTTTTGGTGATAGGAGCCAGCAGAGGAATCGGGAAAGAACTGGTTCATCAATTTGCCGGGCTTGGGTTGGAAACGTACGGTTTTGCGAGAAGTCTTGCTAACGGTTCTGAAAACAACATCCATTATATACACCTGGATTTGTTAAGTCCGACCATCAAATCGGATTTCGAACAGGCCATTTCCGGAATAGATCAAATCGACTATTTGGTTCACAATGCAGGTTTTATTGCGGTAAAACCATTTTTGGAATTGACTCGTGAAGACATGCACAATTGTTACCAGGTCAATGTGCTTTCTGTGATGGAAATCACACAGATTTGCATTCCTAAAATGAAACCCGGCGGACACATCGTCATGATCTCTTCGATCGGAGGATTCCAGGGAAGTTCCAAATTTCCGGGACTTGCCGCTTATTCCACTTCAAAAGCCGCTCTTGTTTCATTAACGGAGTTATTGGCTGAAGAGTTCAAACAATCCGGCATTGCGATTAATTGCTTGTGTTTAGGCGCAGTTCAGACAGAAATGATGGAAGAAGCCTTTCCGGGTTATAAAGCTCCGCACCAGCCTGCTGAAATTGCAGCATTCATTGTAGATTTCACTTTAAACAATGGAAAATACTTTCACGGGAAAATTATTCCTGTGAGTGTTTCAAATCCATAGAATTGCATGCAATTAGCCTTAGCGCCTTTGCAAACATATACTGATTATCATTTTCGAAATGCACACATCGCCATTTTCGGCGGAGTGGATAAATTTTATGCTCCGTATCTGAAAATGAATAACGACGGAACGATTAAAAACGCTCCGAAAATCGATATTCTACCGAAGAACAATCCGAAGGTTGCTGTTATTCCGCAATTAATGGCTTGCAGTGCGGAAGAGCTCTTCGTCATGGCAGATTATATCGAATCGCTGGGATATGAGGAACTCAATTGGAATATGGGTTGTCCCTACCCGATGGTTACCAACAGAAATCTTGGTGCAGGGATTTTAAACAAGCCTTCCGAAATTTTCCGGATGTTGGATCAGATCATTCCCAAATCGAAATTACGGATCGGGATTAAAATGAGAATGGGTCTTGAAACTACAGAAGAAATACTCGAAATCTTACCCCGATTAAACGATTATCCGCTTACTGAACTGATTATTCACGCACGCTACGCAAAGCAATTATACAACGGTGTTTGTGATCATGAGCGCTTCCTGGAATGCATCTCTTTAACGAATCATTCGTTGACCTATAACGGAGACATTACTTCAAAAGAAGAGTTTGATGATCTGAATCAGAAGTTTCAATCAATCCAATCCTGGATGATTGGTCGCGGAGCAATGAACAATCCAAGTATTTTTGAAGAGATCAAATTCGGAACAGTTGACTCCGGTGAAGTTTATCGGGGCAAACTCATGGAGTTCTCCAGGCACCTGGAAGAAAGTCTTCTTTCCTGCAACCCGGATAGGGGTTATGCCTTAAGCAAAATGAAATCTTATTGGGAATACCTCAGTGATAGTCTCTCGGATGGCACGCAGTTGTACCGGAAGCTTAAGAAAGCAAAAGACATTGAAGAGCTGATGGGTCATTTACGTTACTTTTTGATTGATCTTTGATTCATTTCTCTTTTCCTACATTCAGATATTTGAATTTAACAATATTGTTAAGTTCAGACATTTCTAAGTTTAGATATTTGAACATAGCAATATTGCAATGTTCAGATATTACAATTCTTT
>VFQN01002459.1_pt1 | contig 28528 bp, 44 predicted proteins | sample 3512371 | NCBI WGS metagenome assembly VFQN01 (sample SAMN10412370, study PRJNA504923) | tailings metagenome | isolation source: Replicate 2 from Balatoc abandoned mine | place: Philippines: Itogon, Benguet | collected 2017-08-28
AGTGGGACGGGGCTGGGCCCTGGAAGGGGACCAAAACTGTAAATCCATACATACATACTCCCGGGCCGCTGTGCAACTGACCCCCGGCCCGTAACCCACCCGCAGCCAGGTGGTGCATTGGACGCCGCACCCCAGCACCACCGCAGCAAACGCCTAAGCAGGGAGGGAACGCCTGCATCGCTCCCACAGCACTACCTCACAGCCCCAACACCCCACCCACCCGCCGCCAGCATGTGCCGTACTAGCGGGCCGTGCTCCGACAGGCTGAGCAGGAAGGCGGCGGCGGAGCGCAGCAGCGGTTGCGGCGGTTGGGCCAGGGCCGACCCACGGGCCAGCAGCGCGCCCAGCGCCACCAGCAGCCGACAGCGGACCAGCGCAGACAGGGACACGGCGTAGGCTGGGACGGGGGCAGCAGGGAGGGAAAAGAAGTTACTGTCGGAAGTTGATACTGGAGGGGAGAGGTCCGAGTAGGAAAAGGCTGTCGCGGGGGGCAAGGTGGAGAGGGTAGAGTGGAAGGGGGGCGCGGACCAGGGTGGATCGATGTACCGCGTAGTCTTGGGGTTGCTTCAGGGTAAACGGAAGCGAGGTGTGGGAGGGGTTCCGGGGTGAGGAAGCGGGAGAGGGGAGAGGGGCACGGCCACAGCAAGGCAAGGAGTGCAGGGACAAGGGATGCGGTGATGGAGCTACACAGAAGCGCGCTAGAAGGAGAAGCCTTAGTGGCGACGGCTTGACGGACCGGGCAGGCCGTTCAGCTGGCTAGGTATGGTAAGGGGAGGAAACCCACCTGCCCAGGTGATGGTCAGACGCAGGGCGCTGACGGCCAGGGGTGCGAAGGGGCTGCTGGGTGGGTTCACGCCCCACTGGACCAGGCACTGCGGGGGGGAGGGGTACACGTAACACGCAAGGAAATTGTGTAAGGCGCCAGGGAAGCACGGGGATGAAAGGGCGATAGGGTCAGGTCCAACACCTTACATGGCAATAGGAGCAGCAGGCAGAGATTTGGTGTCAACGCAGCGGCGAGTCATCCAGGCATTCAGCTACAGTAGCGAGTGGCACAAAACACATGGCCGGAGTAAGCAGAACGGTGCAGGGCTACCCCATACCCAGACACCCACCTCCAGCACCGCCTTGGGCCCCGCCCCCGCGACCGCCCGCTCCGCCGCCGCCCGCCCCCCGGGGCCGCGGCACAGAGCCGACACCGCATCGAACGCCGCGGCGCGGGCGGTGGCTGCAGAGGCACCAGCACCGAGACATAGACACTCAGGGTCGGCACGGCCAGGCACGGTCTGGTGCAAAGTACTTGTGTGGTAACGTGACTGCACAGCCGGGTGTTTCGTGCATGACGCAGGCAGGCTGCTAGGCCGTCTGCTGCAGGTTGGCTGGGGGTCACGGCCCTCCGGGTGCAGTGAGGCACCAGAACGCCGCAGCGCGCTTCCGGGGGCGTCACGGCACTGCATCTCCAGCCCAGCCAGCTAGCCCCCGTCCGTTACCCGCGTTACAACGTACTTGTGTCGTGGCGTGACTGAATAGCAAGGCGTACGGTGGTTGCATGATGCAGCCAGGCTGCTAGGCCGCATGCCCACGGGTAGGACCCACCTGGTGCACCGGTGCTGCTGCCCACAGCCATGAGCAGCTCCACACAGCCGCCCTCCTGCACACACACACCCACACACAACAGCTTTGGCATTCCAAGACATGCAACGCAGACAGAGTCGCACCGACAGCACCGCATGGGCGGGAACCAACCGTCCTTCCTCAAACCGCCCCTCCATGCTGCCCCCGTTCCCCATCCTTCCACCCACGCAGTGCACCACCCCCACAGTCCCCATGCACCTAACCTTTTCCAGCGGTGCTGCCAACACACTCACACAGAAAAAGCCCACTACTACCAACCCAACACCCTACCCCACACCCCCCGCCCACCCACAGCTCTTTCCACCGTCCCCTCGTGGTATTACCCCGCCCGCCCCTAGGACGTGTGCGTGTGTTGATGGGCCACCTGCAGAGCCTCCGGCCGCTTGGCCCTGCACAGCTCCGCCACCAGCCCACAGGCACGCAGCAGACCCGGGTCCGCGGGAGCCAGCGCCTGCGCCTCCTCCTCTGCTGCAGCAGCAGCCGCCCCCGCATCCGCCGCCGCCCCCTCAGAGCCCTGCTTCTTGCCCGACCCTGCAGCCCCAGCAGCCTTCTTCCCCGCCTTGGCCCCGGCCCCCGCGCCTGCCTTCTTGCCCCCAGGGCCTGGTGCCGCCCCTTTCCCTGCTCCCCCACTGCTTGCCTGCCCGCCATTCCCCGCTGCGCCGCCGTCGCTGACCCCAACCCCGTCAGCGGAAGGGGACTGCTCAGGTGCAGCTGCCGGCGGCTGCGGCTGCGGCTCTGGGGGCAGCAGCTGCACGGCGGCGCGCAGCAGCTGCAGGGCCTCCTGGGCGGCGGCGGCCGCGTCTAGGTCTACGGCGGAGGCCGCAGGTGCAGCAGCAGAAGCACCAGCGGCGGCAGCAGCGGCAGCGGCAGCCTGCAGGTGGACGGCGGGTGCCCAGGGGGATGCTGCTTTGCGTGCTAGCCGCGTCAAGTTAGACCAGGGGCACAGGTGCGCGTGTGCTGGGTGCCCACCAGCAAGACAGCGCAGGCAGCAGCAAGTGATGTTGACTTTATGGGAAGGGCATGGCATTGGTAATCCTGTTGCTGCACGTGCACAACGCAACGTAGGAGGTCCCCCAACCCCCCGCGCACCTTTGCCGCGCCACCTGGAGCACCACCTCCCTCGCCACCGCCCTCCCCTCCGCCGCCGCCCTCCGCCCCCTCCTCGCCCCCATCGGCCCCCGCTGCCCCCCTGTCCAGCTGCCTCAGCAGGTCGTCCACCTGCCCCTCGCCCGAGAGCGCAACGCCGCCAATGCCTCCCCCGCTCGCGGTGCCGCTGGCCCCCGCTGCTGCGCTCTGCCCAGGGGCGACGGAGGCACTCGCTTCGCCACCGCTGCCGTCGTGGCCGTTGCTGCTGGTGGCGTCAGCAGGATGCGACGCCGCTGACTCGCCCGTTGCGCCGTCGTCTGCTAGTTGGAGGCCTGTGCCATCGTCATTTTCGGCAGCGGCATCCGTCGCGACCACGTCGGACGGCGGCGGGGGCGCAGCATCAACAATGGTTTCCTCGTCACCCCCGGCGTCGACAGGATCCATCGCGGCGGCTGGCGTCGGTCCTTTGTTCGCTGCCTCCGCACCTGTCCGACGGCATGCGGGTTATCATTGGGGTTGTTAGGCGGACAGCAGCCCGATTGGCATATACTTCAGCCCTTGAGCAATTAGTATGAGCTTTTGTTGCATACGAAATGTGGTCAGGCTGTTGCGTGCGAGGCTGGGAGTGTCAATTGCTCGTCTTTGTCCCTTGGGGTTCCCCGTTCAGGCGAGCCTCCGGCTGCACATGAAGAATGTCCTTGTACTATTGAAAACTTATGCACTGACCCTTTGGCATGAATGTGAAGGCAATTGAGCGCACGCAAGCGAGCGTGTCGGCGCAGACGAGCCCTTCTTGAGGCGTAAGCTCGAGGGTAATGCCAACGCACTGCAGTTAGGTGCGATGTTATATCAAGTACAGCTATGGCTAGCGTTGCGCCAGCCAGCCAAAGTAATAATAGGGAAGGACAGGGTATAGAAGCTGGGCAAACCGGCTTGAAACAGCGCAGCTTTTGCAGTAGATTGATGACCTCCAAGCAAGTGCGACCTAGGAAGTCGTGCTTACTCTATGACTCATGTACGACATTGCATACTGGGGATGTCCCCTGATGGCCACCATTCCGTTCCGTCCTTCCTGCCTGTTGCTGCCGTCCGCACCCCTCCTCCTTGTCATACCACTGGACATTAGGATGGCATGAATGTCGCACCTTCACCGCGATACGTGCGTTGAGGCGCAGACAGGAGCGTCACCATGCGTCACCTATCCCTGCCGAAGTCCTGCCACGTGCCATTGTCGACAGAGCCCTACACTGAACTACAGGTGCAGGACCAGGAAAGCCAATGTCGTACACTAAGAGAATGTGCACTATAGGAACATCCTTGTATGTTGCAAGCGGGGCCCTGGCCCAGCATGTGCTGCCAGTACGGCGTAATGGCGGGAACGTTCAGGTCCATGCAGCTAGAACTTATCTATCTCTTGAAATGTCACCATAGGTCCTTATATGATAACATGTATGGCTCAACCGCAAGCGCCACGGGCGATGGCGACTACAAGCGCCTGGCCCCGCGCGTCCTGCGCCTCGCGAATCAGCTTCGCGAGCTGGGCGTCGAATCTGTGTTACAGCTTCCAACAATCGTGATCGCAGGAGATCAGTCCAGCGGGAAGAGCAGCGTCGTTGAAGCAATCGCAGGCGTTGCGCTGCCGCGGGCCGAGGGCACCTGCACCCGGTGCCCCACAGAGGTCCGCATGCGGTGGGTACGCGCAGCTTGTTGGTGCGTGTTGTGCGATTGGTGGGTTACTTGCTTCCCCGCCCTTGCGGCGTATGAGGCTCGTACCGCAGAGGTTAGCATGGTGTGTTTCCGGCAACACGCTAAGCCCGCGCCACCAAAGTGCAGTGAGCAGCCAAACGCGTTCGCACCCGGGGCCAGGGTTAGGGCGGCCGCTCCGTTCTCCAGCCCTTGTTCATTTCGCAAAAGGATGGAAGATGGATAGGTGGCCTGGCAGCACATAGCAGTGCCATGAAAGTGCATGCCCCATGCAAGCAGGGCGGTGTGGCCACCACTGATGCCGTCGGTACACCGCCTCATGTCCTCCCGCTTACGTTCCACTTGCGAGTTGCACCATCCTGCCGAATCCTTGCACGCTCCTACAATGAGCCTGTACACCCTGTCCCTAAGCTGCTGACTGATGCTAAAGGGTCTGCCGCCAAATTCTCCTTTGCTCTACCACAGGAGCATGCCCGCCCAAACCAGCCACACCCCCGCCAACCCCAACACCGGCGCCGGCACCCTCGCCCCGGCCGGCACCCCCTCTGACACGCCAAGCCACACCCCCCAGCACGACAAGCACCCCAACACAGCTGACGGAGGCGGCTGGTGCTGCACCGTCAAGCTCGCCCTCAGCCACGACGACCGACACCAGCCCCTGGCGCCCCTGCCCCCGGAGCAGCCCTTCTGTACGGTGTACGACAAGGCCATGGTACCGCAGTGCGTACGGGCAGCCCAGGCCGTGCTGGTCAACCCAACCGCCGTACGGCGGCACCCCCACGGCGCAGCCGCCTTCGTACCGGTAGCGCCATCCGTACAGCTGCCGCAGGCGAGCGGAAGGACTGCCGTACAACATGCTGCTCCTTCCGCCGCCGCAGTGGGGCCGTCGGAAGCAGCCCACGACATAGCGGCACAAGACCAGCAACAGCAGCAATCGCAGCAGCAGCGGCAGGCGCTGGCGCTGGGCCTCCCCGCCTCCCCCCTGGAGCTGGTGGAGGGCCGTGTGCCCCCCGAGCTGCCCTTCACCTACAATAAGGTGGTGTTGGAGATCAGCGGCGCGGAGGCGGACCTCACAGTCATAGACCTGCCGGGTGCGTGCAGCCTGAAGGCAGCAGGGGGACGTGGCTGCTGCATGTGGGCTGCCTGCGTGCCCCCTGATGACAATTAGGCCATACTACTCGTGCCCCGGATGCGGGCGCCGGAGCTTATGCGTGCACGCGTGTTGAAATGGCAGCGCGGGTACGCGTTTGTATGTGCTGATCGTTTTTTGGGGGCTGGAGGAAACGTGGCTGCCTGCTGCCAGGGCAGGTGCTGACATCGGGAACAGTAGGTCTTAGCCCCACCTGACCCGCTCTGCCCTTGCCGTACCTCGCTCTGGCCGCCGTGTCAAGTTGCTTCTTGGCCCTGCACGCGGCGCACCAAGGCGCACAAGGTGCTACCTCCACCCGCCGCCCACCCTACCCGCGTTTGCTGCCCGCTTCGCAAAGTAACTCCCTCCCCTCCCTCATTCCCCAGGCATCGTGCACAATGTGGACGGCCCCGGCGGCGCGGAGCAGGTGCAGCTGGTGCAGGACATGACGAAGCACCACCTGGAGCCGCAGCACCACGTCATCGTCATGGTCATGCTGGCCACACAGGACTGCGAGACGCAGGTGGGCTGGTGGGTGTATTAGCATGTGTATGAGCGTGTGTGAGCACCATGCAGGCAGCATCACGTCATGTTGATGTTTGCCAAACAGGACCACGAGACGCAAGTGGATCGGTGTGTGTGTATAAACGTGTTCAGGGCGCACCGTGCCTGCTGACGGAGCAATGCGTGCTCCTACATGCACTACTCGCCTGCGCCCGAACGCCTCCGAGTCTCTGACGGACACGAGTGATACGGTCCTTGTGCCGGAACGCCCTGTCCTGGCCTCTTTCTCCGCGTCCCTGACTGCCACGCTCGTGCCGACAGCACGCGTCCCTGCTGCCCTGCCCTGGACCGTGCGCGCGCTTTGCGCCGGCATGACACGTGCGCCGACACACGCGTTCCCCGCTTGCCCTGCCCGGCACCCGTACGCAGATCATCCGCCGCTTCGCTCGTGAGGTGGACCCCGAGGGCCGTCGCTCCATCGGGGTCATCACCAAGCCCGACATGATCCCCGAGGCGCAGCACCTGTCCCACGAGAGAATAATCACACTGGCCAGCAGCAGCTGCGGCAAGAGCTTCAAATTCATGAGCAGCAGCACCACCACCAGCAGCAACGGCTTCGGCGCAGGTCTCGCCACCGCCACTGGCACGACAACAACCCCCAACGGCAGCAACGCAGCCGCTGGCAGCGGCCTGCCCCCAGCGCCTGCCCGCTCCTCCCAGAGCACCCTTCCTTTCCCCACCATCTCCCGTCCCTCTACCGCTGCGGCGTCAGCTGCTCCTCCATCTGACTCCACCGCCAAGGCCCTGCCGCCCCCGGCGCACAAGCCACCGCCCGCAGGGCCGAGTTCAGGCGGCCAGCAGCAGGGCTCGAAACCCGGACCTGCCGGTGCCCCACGGCCCGCCGACGCGCTGGCGCTGGGCTATTTTGTGGTCAAGAACCCCAGCCAGGAGCGCATCCAGGCCCGCATCAACTACGAGCAGGTGTGGCTGGGGTCGGCAAATCGACTAGGCACGGTCCACAGAAAGGTAGCTTGGGTGCTTCCCTCTCACAAACCACAGTGAGCATTGAGCATTCAGCATTGGAAGGCACGTGAGCATACACACCCAACCAACCCACACCCGCCTTTGCCGCTCTGTTCTCCCCATGCCCTCACACGCCGGCACCTGCCCAGGCCCGCGAGGAGGAGCTCGAGTACTTCCGCGGCCACAAGCAGTGGGCCGAAGCCCTCGCGACACAGCCCGCCCTGCGTGACCGCCTGGGGGCCGCCGCGCTGCGCTCCGGCCTCAGCGCGCTGCTGGTGGCGCAGGTGGGTTACAGGGACTGCCTTGTGGGGCAGGGAAGGACAGGAGTAGCTCCCTTGTGGGGCAGAGAGGACACGAGTAGCTCCCTTGTGGGGCAGAGAGGATTGGGGTGGCGTCACGGCGGGGCAGGTAGGACACGGCCGGTGCCCGCCGTTCTTGGGGGCTCATCAGAGGCAGGAGGGAAGGAGTGCATAGGACTCATCCCTGCGCACTGGCCATGCCAAGGTCGGCCCGTCCCCCATGTGCACCCGCACTCCAAAGCCAGAGCACATGCGTACAGTGCAGACTGACTAATACAAACTGTCACGCTCTGCGATGGTGGCGCAGGTGGAGGCGCAGCTGCCCGACATGCGCGCACGCGCACGTGCCAAGCTGAGCGAGGTGCAGGATGAATTGGAGCAGCTGCCGCCGGAGCCGCAGGGCAGCCCCATGCAGCAGCTGAGGACGCTGCTTGGGCACGTGGCGGAGGGGATGAAGGTGGGGTGGGGGAGGAGGGGGGAGGGGAGGAGGGGAAGGGCGAGCACGTTGCCAGTCAGGGCCGGGGCAGGTGGTTGGTGGCGGCGTCTGCGAACGGTCCCATGGGTATATGGGAGCCTTCGGTCGTAAACGCTAATTGCGTGATGTTGCCATCGCGTGACCGCGTGTGCACACTGAGCGCTGCTGACCTAGCTGCTAGGCTGTAGACCGAGGGAGCAGACGGGCATGCGTGAGCGCCTGCAGGGCCGGGTGCGCAAGAGCTTGGGGTACGGTATGGGAGAGTTCGTACCGGACTAAGTGTGGCACGACTGCGCATGTGCGTGCGTGCCCTCGCAGGCACGTGTCAAAGGCGAGGGCGGCGGCCACAGCGACGCGCCCGGCGCCAAGGCCTTCTACCGCCGACTGCAGCAACTGTACGAAGCCTTCGGCGAGCGAGTCATTCGCAGCACGCCCGCCTTCGTGGTGGGCGGGAAGCTCATCAGCGCGCTTAGTAACACGGACCGGGACACACGTGGCATTGACGAGCGGCTGCCGGGCGGTTTCGCCGAGCGCGGGGACGTGGATTTGGAGGCGTTTGGGCAGTGGCTGGAGCAGCAGGAGCAGGGGAAGGGGAGGGAGAAGGAGGAGGGAGGGAAGCAGGGGAGCGGAGGGATGGCGGTAGGGCAGGGGGCGCAATCGGCTTGGGCGGGAAGTGTGGAGGCGAACGAGGTGGAGGGTGTGCAGGGGGGGCCAGAGAAGAAGAAGAAAACAGCAGAGCAGGTCGAGGCGCAGGCGCAGGCGGAGAAGGTGGAGAAGCCTGGTACGGACCTGGCTTGCGTGCTGGTGAGTGGGCAGGGATAGGATTGGGGTGGGGAGGGAGTGGGGGGCGTATCAGGTCCTGTGGGGGCTGTGGTTGACAGGATTACGCCCGGTCTCCTGTTGCCGCCTTCGCCACCTTCGTGCACCCCAGACTCCTGCTACGCGGTCCCGGGTCTTCAGTATCTTTGGCATGTTCCCTACATGTGAATGGACACTTGCGTCGTGCTACCATCCTCCTTCCACGCCATCGTAATTGAGGTTGCTGCGGTGCTGAATCTCAGCATGTCCCCAACCGCAGAGGCGCAAGGATGCCAAGCGGCTGCTGCAGCGCCACCGCTTCCCCGACCACTTCTGGACCCTCGGCCAGGTGAGCGCATGCCCGCTCTGCCGCCCCCCCTCACCCCACCTGCTGCCCAGTCACCGCGCGTTAACCCACACGGTACCCGACGCTAACCCACGTCTCCTGCAGTGCGACGCAGGCTCATAGCACTGGAGCTCTTGCTTCCCGGCCTTTGCACAAGTGCGCATGGCCCCTACGTTGCTTGCGGCCAGTTGCACGTTGTCACCCACGACAACACTGATCTATGGCCGGCAGGGGATCCCCTGATGGCCGGCACATACTCTTCTACCTGCACAGCCGTCCTAGCGTACGGCTGCCAGCCGCCCCTTCTCCCCCCACACCAACCAAATGGCCTAGTTACCAGCCAGGCGCCGCCCTGGCATACCCCCACACAAACAATCCTGACCTTTTGCCTAACCGTCAGCCGTTTCCCAACCGCTCCCCAACCGCCAGGTGGTTGAGCTGCGCGAGTCCCACCTGGGCCGCGAGCTGCCCTCCTTCTCCCCCTACAGCGCAGTGGAGGACCTGATTGGCAGGTTCAAGGGCCAGTGGGGGCAGCACGCGGCAAGGTGGGCGGCTGGAGTTGGCGGGGATGGGTGCTGACGCCTGAGGCAGCGGGGGCGCGGATGCTCCGTGCTGCCGCTGCCAGTCGGGCTTGCCTACGCATGAACTGAATGGCAGCCCTGCTTTGCCTCCGAACATACCTCAGTACCGGTATGGGTGTCAGGGAGTGCACATGCCACCTGTGCACCTGGTCAGCCCTGCCAAGGCGTCCTCTCGAAAGGCCCGTTTGGGAGCCTCCTTGCCGTGCAGCGCCCCCGCCTGCGGCTTGGCAACAGCTGTATTTTGGCATTTTTGCATTTTGCACACTGTGCCTTCTGCTCTTGTGCGCCACGCTTACTCCGGGCCCTAGGTGCGTGGCTGCGCTAATGGCTTACACGGCAGTGTGCGCTGTGTGCTCCTTCATGCCGCCGCCCTGCCCCCCCGACCAGGTGTGTGGCCGAGGTCATGTCCGCCACGCAGGAGGCGGCCATGGCGCTGGTGGACACACACTTCGGCCGCTTCCCGCGCGCACTGCAGGCAGTCGGGTGCGTGTAACGAAGGCCAGCAGACGTCCACGTGCACGTCACGTGCGACGTCGTACACCGATGCGCGACGCCCCTTTCTCATTACGAGCAAGCACACGTTGTGTCACTGTCGTCATCGCGCTGTCGCTGCGGGCATGCGCAAGAACCAGCTCGGCCTGCCTTGTGATGTAACCCGCCCAGCGCGTTGCGACCGCCCGCCCCTCCGCCTCTCGTCAACTCCTCTCAGACCAGGGCAGCAGTGTCCCCGCCCACAGCCTCCCTCCTAACCTCCTATAAAAGATGACCTCCCAACCGCTTTTCTTAACCTCGAAACCGCTCCCTCCTAACCGTTCCATGCCGTACAGGTCCGCGCTGTCCGACTACCTGGACGCCCTGGCGGCGCGTGCCGTACAGGAGGTACGGCAGTCGGTTGCGCTGGAGGACGCCGACCTGTTCACGCTCAACAACCACTACTACGTTTCGGCAGAGGCGGCGTTCAGGGCGCGGCTCAAGAAGGCATATTTGAGGCCGGAGAAGCTGAGCTCGGAGCAGGAGCAGGAGGTGTGTGGGGTGCTGCTGTTTGGCGGTAGGACGACCGACGGTGCTGGGGTGTGAAAGGCGGAGTACCTACTATCGTAATTTCGTACGCTGCAAAAGCACGCCATCCGGGGGGATACAGGGGACCTGCAGCAGCAACGGACCTGTTTCACGAACTGCTTCGACCACAGTTGAATCTACGGTACGCGGCATGGCAGCAGGCAGGCACGGGTTCGGCGTCCTGGCCTTGTCTCAGGGATGGGCTGTGCAGGGCCTGCGGCAGCCGCTGCCATGGAGAGGCGTGTCATGTGCAGAACGACAAGACTGGAATCTGTCGAAAAGCCCCTCATTACCGGGTGGAAGTAAACAGCACAGTTTCGCCGTTTCGTGCTAATCCACAGGTTTCGGAGCTGCTGCTGGAGCTGTCTGCGTGTGTGGGGCGGCAGCTGCAGGTGCGCAGCTGGGAGGACCTGCTGCAGTGCGCCCCCACACCCGTGGACCAGGAGCTGCACATGATGGCGGCGTGCCTGGCCTACTTCAAGGTGTGTATTAACGCGTTGACGAAGGGTGTGGCATTGTATTAGGTGGTGCGAGCGTGCATTTGGGGGTCGCAGCGCACAGGGCGCGGCTCAGGAGCTGCACATGATGGCGGCGTGCCTCGCCTTCTTCAAGGTGTGTATTTACAAACGGTGTGGCATGTGTATTAGGCGGTGCGGGGGTGTGGTTCTGGGCTGCAGGTGATGTGCCGGGGACCAGGAGCTGCACATGATGGCTGTGTGCCTGGCCTACTTCAAGGTGTGTTTAACAAAGGGTGTGGCATGTGTATAAGGTGGTGCCGTGCGGGAATGTGGTTCTGGGCTGCATTGCTCATGTGCTGTGGCCCATGAGGTGCACATGATGGCGGTGTGCCTCGCCTGCTACATACGGTAGTGTGTTTTAACAGTGAATGTATGTGTAACCGTGGTGATGATGGCAGCCATCCTGGCCCACACCCAATGCCCTCATCCGCTTACCCACATCCCATGTCACCGGTCCACACCCTACCTATGCCCACACTCCGCACCACACCCCATCTTTGCCTCACAGCGCCTGCCTGGTCACTGGTCACACCCTACACATGACGTCGGTGTCGGCCACCGTACTTCACGGGGCCTCTGAAAAACGTACTCTGACGCACCAATGAGCCATTCCAGGCTCCCACAGCTTCACTACACACATTACCCCTGCCGCACTACTGATACTCCCACCGCAACACAGCAGCGGCTTTGCCGGTGCGTTGATGGTCCACCCACATCACCCCCCTAGGGTCGCCCGCCTCCCCGGCACGCCAACGCCCCATGCCCCCAGGTCGCCTTCCAGCGGCTGCGAGACAACGTGCACACAACCCCTGCCCTCACCCTGCGCACCCACGCCCCAGGGTGGCCTTCTAGCGGCTGCTCGACAACGTGCATTACGCACCGTCTACCCCTTGCGCACAGCCCCTGCCCACACCCTGCGCATGCCCACGCCCCCAGGTGGCCTTGTGTGCGGATTGCCACACTTAACACCCGCCCACACCCCGTGCCAAAGGCCCCCAGGTTGCCTTCAAGCGACAGCGTGCATTACACACCACTCCATGCCCACACCCTGCGCATGCCCCCCACTCCCCCCCAGGTTGCCTTCAAGCGGCTGCGCGACAACGTGCCCATCCGTGTCCGCGGCGTGCTTCGGGAGCTGGAGTCCAAGGACGAGGTGGCGGGGGCCATCCTGCGGGCGGTCGTCATGGGGGCGGCGGGGGCAGCGGGGGAGCTGGGGGCAGGGGTGGGGGTGTGGGACCTGGGGTTGATGGGGGCGGCGCAGGAGCAGGAGGCGGGGTGGGGAGGCGGCAGGGGCGCGGGAATGCAGCAGCAGGCGTGGAGGCTGGGAAGCGGGGTGTGGGGGCAGCAGCAGGGGCAGCAGGGGCAGGTGGCGGCATGGCAGCGGGGCGGCGGGTGGCGGCACGAGGAGCCGGAGGTGATGGTGGAAGGTGGGTGGCAGTAGGTGGCTTGGGCATAGTAGGGGTGCAGGAGCCTTGTTGGAGGGACATGGAAATCAAGAGACCAGGGACCCCCAGGCCACACTGGCATAGTCCCTTGCCGCAGCCGTGTACGCCGTGTATGCCTGTCAGCTGCTGGTTTGTTGCCGGTGCACACCGATGCCAACATGCATCCGCCGCGCTAGTGTGCTAGCATCACTGTGCTGGTCTTGCCACGCGATTACATTGCCAGTACTGGGTGGCCCACAGTACACGTGCCGCCGCCGCCCGGGAGCTGACGGCGGCGGACCATACCGTGGTGACCTGTTATATGGCCATTTAAGACACACCCCACCCCCACCCACTCCTTGTTACACATGCCGCAGCTGCTCGGGAGCTGATGGCAGAAGACCCCGCCGTGGTGGCCCAGCGCACCTCCCTGCTGGACACTGAGCGCCGCCTGCGGGCGGCACTGACCGTGCTGAACGCGCCGCGCGCACGCGACATGTGACACGTGGCGCACACGTGGCAGATGGCACGCGGTGGGACCGCAGCAGCAGTGGCAGACAGGGGCGCGGTGGGCGCTCAGATATGGAAGGGACCTGGTGGACGGGGAACGCGCGAGGGGTTAGCGTGCGATGCCGGCTGGCGGAACAATGGGGGCATGAAGCGGGGAAGGCAGAGCGAGGTTGGGAGAGGAAAGGGAAGGAAGCATCCCACGAGGGTGTGAGGCAGGCAGCAGGTGGCGGCAACTGGTGCAACCAGGTCGAGTGGGGGGAACAAAGTACTAGTAACGCGAGGTGGTGGCAGTAGTAGTAGTGGTAAAAGCAATACGGTAAGGAGAACGTCGACCCACTCGTCGAGTGGGGGGAGGCTTGGATGTTGGCCTTGTCAGGCGCAGCCTGGACTTTCAGGGTGTCGTTGTTATGCTTGTGTGTGGGCCACCAGCTAGCCGCAGATGCACATGCCGACATGCACAGTTTTTCAGTTATGCCTGCTTACCCTGGGACGCATACGGAGGGCGGAGTAGGCACCTACCGCAGTCCGTGTACGGTTACGGCAGGGAGATGATGAGTTGTCGGCGTTCGTACAGTCAGGTGCAGCTCATGGAGGAAGCTGTGCTTTTGCTTTCTGTCGCTGTTTGCAGGTCTGGCTGTTCAATTAAGCTGCCTGGCTGGGACGGCTCGCCTCTTGGCTCGCCTTTTGCTGAGCGGCCTTGTTGTCACCTGCTGGCGGGGCCTTGTTGGGTACCGGTAGCCTGGCCAGTGTTGTGAGTGGGGAGTGGCCGGCGGGGCACCGGGTGCAGTTATTGAGGTGGCCGGTGCCCCACCCCACTGCAGCTGATTACCGGTAATGATGGGTGGAGTGCAGGGGGCCCCTCCCCTGGTGGAGTGGCTTGCCATGACACGTCAACAGCGTGCCCCATTCCCCCAGCCTGCCCAGCCAGCCCAGAAACCTGTCGAAACTACAACAGCTTTGGTTATAACCACGCCATCCTGAGCACGCAAACGGGAGACTCCAGCCCCCACAGCGTCGATGTCGGCCCGGGGACAGCGGGCAAACAACCATTCGGCCGCATCGCGCGTCTTCTACAGCGCTCTAGCGGTTCCATGGTAGGTCAGCTACTGTAACGACTCGCTTGAGCTGCAGCCGGCGACGCAGCTAGCTTCCCCAAGCTTGCATGACACGCAAGCCTGACATTCTCGCCTCAACCTTCATCAGCAGCTGCAGGTAGATTATATAACTGTTCAAGTCGAAGTCATCTGGTGCTCTTCCGACATCGATTATGGAAATTATTACTGTGCCGTGAGCGCGGACGTCCAGCTGGTGCTGGGGACGGGCCAAACTCCTGAGGAAGCTATCAAGCAGTTCGAGGCCAACGCGTCGTGGTTCATCCAATACGAGCGGGAGCATTGCGACAGGCCTGGACTGAACATTCCGAGCAAGGCAAGTCGCCCGCGTGGTGTGAGGCAGGGGAGCCTGGTGCAGGGGCCTGGTGTGGGGCAGGAGGGGCCTTTCCTGCTTCCAAGCACGCGACATTGAGCGACAGATGGAAGTGCTAGTTGGATCGGATGGCAAGGAGGGTAATCAAGCTGTCTAACCGCAACTCCTTCACGCGCCAATTGCTTACCGGTTTATCCGTAGGCGGGTCCGGGTTCTGGACTCATGTCACGCCCAGATGCTGCAGAAGTGCACACTGAGTAAAACCAGTAAATCCTTCTGTGCTCTGACCGCAAAATGACCAGGTGTAGCGCCGGTCGTGACACTCACACGCGCATGCACTGTGCTGCTGCTGCACCTGCACCTTCTCGCACCGGGTCCGGACTCCCACTGTATGTATGTGCTGCTGCCCCCACCTGCGCTTCTTGTCAAGCAGGATGACCGGGAGGACAGGCTCAAGGTCCGGCTGTTGGAGCTGAACCTGCAGGACGAGGAGCGTCACTCGTCGCATCAAACGACGCTCAAGCTTGAGCCACTGGGCGACATCCAGTGGGCTCCCATCGACGAACTACTCCTGGATGACGAGGATGACGATGAGGACGAGGACGAAGATGTGGATGTGCCCTAAGCTGCGTCGTCCTCTCGAGAGAGGTGGAGCTGCTGCGTGCTAGTGTGTGTGGGCGGACAGGGTTGGGGTAGGAAGGCGTTGCTTGAAAGCTTGGAGAGGTAGGCTGTCATGGCCACTTTATTTTGTGCACGCTGCACTGCCTGGGTGGCGGGACTGTGTGTTGTAGCGGGCGGGCTTGCTGGGTTTGTTGCAACCGGAAGCGGGTACAACGCAGAGCCCAAACGCTGTTTGCAAGCAAGGAAGCACATCAGGAGCACACGGGGGGCTCCGCTGCGCATCATACCGGTTGGACCAGCAGCACCTTCCATCCTGCAGTGACACATGCCACAGCCACTCGGGAGCTGATGGCGGACGACCCTGCCTGCCGTGGTGGCCTGTTACATTATTGCCGACACAGACACACCCCACCCCCACCCCTTAATACACGTGCCGCAGCCGCCCGAGAGCTGATGGCGGAGGACCCCGCCGTGGTGGCCGACCGCACCTCCCTGCTGGACACTGAGCGCCGCCTGAGGGCCGCACTGACCGTGCTCAACGCGCCACGCGCACGCGACATATGACACGTGGCAGACACGTGGCACCCGGCACGCTGTAGTACGGCGGCAGCATGACTGGCAGCAGGAGCTGCGGTGGTAACACGAGTTCAAGTGATGAATGATGGCTGCTGGTGCAGTCGAGGAGTGGGTCAGTTGCACTATGACCCAGACGTCTAAACATCAGGGTGCTCACCCACATTTGCAAGCAATGAGCAACTCCTTGCTGTCCATTATTATCGTACGCCTGCGACGGGTGTGTAAAAGGGCACACAAGCGTATGGGTGCGTACCGGTACCAGTATGTGAAAGCATGCCAGACTGCCAATGCCACGCGAGGCAGGGCTGTTGGTATATTTGTCCTCTGGTGTTTCCAGTACCGGTAGCGCCAGTGTACAATATTTCTGCAGTGTGCCTTTGCTTCGTTCCTTGACGAGGTTGGGCATAAAAGGTATCCACCAGCAGCGCGCCTGTTTTGCTGCACGGCTTGTGGGCACCGGTAGTGGCAATCAATCCTCGCCCTGCCCTCCTTGTTCATTACCGTAGCGTGCTTGCATAACTCGTCCTATCGGCCCCCTGGCTCTCCGGATATATCCCTCATGGGGTCTACTACTGTAACTGTTGCATTGCAGAATTGCCGTTGGGCACTTTCAAGGGAGTCTCCCCTGGGCCGAGTCAGTGGTTCAGTGTTGAAGCCAAAGGGCAAAAAGCAGCACCAGAGCACGCTTGTGAACTAGCATTGGGCCCAAATGCCCATGCCTACCTACCGGCGAGCCCTAAGGAGAACAATAGTCACTCCTGTGTGCAAACCCGCCCCAACCACCAACCGCCAGGGCGCTCCAGTCCAGCCCCCACTCCCGGTGCTGTGTGCCATGCGGGACCTTGCAGGGTGCATGCCGTTTGACTGGGATAAAACATTACGGCACTGGTTGAATTACATGCCACGTGCAGCGCTGGCGGTGGTGCAGCAAAAGCCTAGGGAGCAGGCAGTGCTTGTTGGGACCTGCTGCGGGCGTGTGCCGCATAGGTGTACGTACACCTCAGCTGCAGCAGCAAGTCAACGGCTACACGCAACACGCATCCAGCATGCCCAGTGTGCCTCGTCAGCCAGCTCCTAGCAGTCCTGTAACACGAGTGCTTCAAGTCTCTGTGTACTCAGCAGGTATACCCATCAACATCTCCCAACGATGACACCTGACCAAGTGCACGCAAATCCAGTACCTCCATGCTCCCTGCATGTGCCCATCAGCAACACTCGCTTGCCACCCTTGGCATGAATGGCGCCCCATAGTTTTCGACCCAGCCAGGAGTTCAGGTGCCCGTACCGCCACGTTCACTTATGATGCCACCCATCCACGCCAACTAAGCATCTTCCCTTACGATTACACGCTGCCGCTCTGCAATCCATATGTCCGTCTCCAGCCTCCATGCCGCCAGCTGCCGAGTCCCAACCCACAACCTTGTTCAGCTCCCACAAAATCTCTTCCTCACACGCCGTATGCTTTCGTGCGGCCTGGCAACACGCCTCACAATTCTACCTGGTCGCCCACCGTATGGCCGTCACCTATTGGCACCCATGCTGTGCATGCAGCCGTTCCATTTCACCCCAGCTGCGCACTCACCGCCCCATGCATACCGGTAGCTACCACACATACCGCGGCACCCAGCCCAGTAAGGCACCAACGATCAGGCCTTCGGCTGTGCAGGTGCCTGTGCAGTCTTTCAAGGGCGCCTCAGTGCGTGGGTCATACGGTATGCCCGCCTGTGGGAGGCGCCCGCATACGCCTGTGCTGCTACCGCCCTTGCTGCCGCCCGTGCAACCATTGCCGCAGTAGGACTGCGGCCTCGCTTGCCCACGTGGGTTGTCCCTGGGGGTGGGACGCGGCATAGTGATGAGTGGGCCTGTGGACATAACCAGGGCAGGAACATCACGACAGGAACTGCGGCAGCGAGGACTGCGGCCTCGCTTGCCCACGTGGGTTGTCCCTGGGGGTGGGACGCGGCATAGTGATGAGTGGGCCTGTGGACATAACCAGGGCAGGAACATCACGACAGGAACTGCGGCAGCGACCAGGCTAGAAGTGCATCGTAGGGTGAGTATCAAGTAGGCACTGACAGGCGCACAGGTGGATGGTCGCTCATGGTGCGTGTTTGCTGCATGCCAGCTCCGGCAAAACAGCACCGTCGGGGGGCGGGTTGTGGTGGCAGGGGACGCCAGCTGCTGTCGGCAGAGGTGTGCGTGGGTGCTGGCGCTAGGAACGGTGCTGGTGCTGCTGGTGAAACGGAGTGTGCGGTATAGCAACGTGCGGCAGGAAGGCAAGTCCATGCCACGGCCAAGAACAGACCCACAGCAGCGCCTCTCGCAGCACCCACCTGCCACTCCGTGGACCTGGTAGCCGCCCTCCTCCTCTTGCTGCCCGCCATGGCAGTCACTACCACCAACCACAGTGCATCCATGTCCCCAGGCGCCCCTGGGTCATCCATGGCCGCCTCCACACACTGCTCTGCTGCTGCTCCCAGGGTAGTGCAACGCGAGGTGGTACCAGTGGCTCTGCCACTGCCGCCTCCACTCGCATCACCGCTGCTGCTGCTGCCACGGCTAGAGGCACGGCTGGTGGCACAGCAAGCGGGCACTGCGGGGCGGGATGGGCACGTGGTGGGAGGGAGGGGGTATGAAATGGGGGGCTCTAGCAGCAGGGGCTGCAGGATGCTGTTGGCGGAGGTGTGGGCGCTGGTGGTGGTGCCGGTGCTGCTCCTGCTAGAGGGTGGTGGTACAGCGACGTGCGGCAGGGGGGCGGACAGAAGCCGCGGCAGGGCAGGTCTACCCCCGTCCTGCCAGCATTGCCTGCCACCCCTCGCAACTCTCTCCCGTGGAACGCCCTTCCCACACCAACTCACTGTCAGCGCTGGAGGGAGCTTCCACAGTGCTGGCGCACCTGTGACCGTGGCAGCTTCACTTTATCTTGCTTTTCTACAAAGGCATACAGCTCCTCCCACAGACCCTGGCTGTCCTCGGGCATGCCCTTCAGGTAGATGGCGCGGAAGACGTCCGGGCGGAGTGTGCGCAGGTTGTGCGCAGGGTAAGGGTCTGGCTGATAGGTGGTGTGCGGGCCTCCGTCCAGTAGCCCGACGCAGTAGATGGGAACGCCCAGATCCTCCATCCAGAACTCTCCCCGCGCCTGCGACTGGCGCCTGAAATAGGCGTCCCAACGCTCGTGCTTACCCTCCGCGGAAACCTGCCGCGCCCCCGCATGCTTCTCTACGTACGCAAGCGCGTCGTCCACCAGGCTGCGCCGAAGAATCATAGCTAATTCCGCCGCGCCCTCGTTCCGATCCTCTAACATGTCGAATACTTGGTTGAGCTGGGGCTCAGCGACCTTCCGCCACTGCTGGAGAGAGGCAATTTGCTCGGACAGCGTCCCAGCTTCCTACAACGTTGGGTCCATATTCGCTATGACCGTGCTGTGATCCTCGATGAGCTTATCAAGCGCGAGGTCCTCTAGCTTGTGGAGGATGACAGGTTCGTCACAGGTTGGCCAGGATGGTTATCTTTTCCAGTGGGCACCAGGATTCCAAGCTGACAGGCTAGGTCTTTTTTAATGATGTCGTTGGTTCTGTTAAAGCCGGAACCGGCCGGGTGAGCGAAGTGAAAAGTGTGCCGATCTGCTGGCACCCGTGTCCTCCCTGGCGACAAAAACCCTCCAACTGGGCAGCAGGATAACAGGGCAGCTGGATGCAGGGGTAGGGGTAGCAGTCGGGGAGCTGGGGTGGACGAGGGCGGGGCAGGAGGAGGAGGCGGGGTGGGGTGGTGGCTGGGGTGCACGCAGGGGGCTGAGTGGCATGGGTGGTGGCGGGCGGCAGCGGGCGGCCGGGTTTTGGGGGCAGCAGCAGAGGCAGCGACGGCGCAGGTGGCGGTGTGGCCGTGGTGCGGGCTGCTGCACGAGGAGCCGGAGGTCATGGTGGCGGGTGGGTGAGAAGTGGGCAAGGAAGGGCAAGCATGTGTTGCGTCCACATGGGACGACATGGGGACGGGGACCCAGCTCACATTGCCATAGCCTATGCCCCATAAGTTCGTATTGCTGCCGCGGTTATTGCATTTCTGCATGCTGCTAGTCTGCTTCCGATGCACACCCATGCCCACATCTGCCGCGTGCTAGCACCCCTGTGCTGACCGTGTACTAGTGAACTGCTACGACACATGTGAAGACACACCCCACACTCCTTCCCTAATCCACATGCCGCAGCTGCCCGGGAGCCGATGGCGGAGGACCTGGCCGTGGTGGCTCAGCGCACCTCCCTACACGACACTGAGCGCCACCTGTGGGCCACACTGACCGTGCTCAACGCGCCGCACGCACGTGACACGTGGCAAGCACGTGGCAGGCGGCACGAGGTGGGACGGCAGCAGCAGTGGCAGGGGGAGATGCTGTGGGCACACAGGGGGCCAGGAGCGGTATCGTGAGGGAGTCAAGGGTTGGCATGCAGTGCATTGCAGGGGGAAAGAGATGCTTGGTGGGCAGTTTGCCGTGCAGGGAAGGGCTGGGGACTCATGGTGCAATTCGTTCGTCCCCTTCGTCCCGGTCGCATGTGGTTGTACAATCATGGACGAATGGGCTGTAGAACGCATGCAAGAGCTCTCGGCTTGCTGGTCAGACCCCTACACGCCTACAGATTGAGCGTTGACTTGTATGTTGTTACGTGCACAGACGACCAGCTTGCTTACTCCACTTAGACGTGCGTGACGTGTCTGCATGGCGGCTGCACATCACCCGGGTTGCACATGGCCTTGGGAGGCGGGCACAGTAAGCAGTGCACAGTAAGGACAGGCGCATGTCTTACTTCATTGGTACCATTTTAATCGCTTTCCTATACCCTTGGCTGTCGGTGTACTGAGGGTCAACGGAGTGTGGGAGACTGCCTCATTGGTACCTGCCGTGGCTATCCTACTAGAAAGACGGTACCCGTACTGGTTGTGGCAGGGGCAGGCAGGCGCAGGAGGTGCGGGTAGAAGCTAAGGAACGCGGCATTGTCCTCCCCACATTGTTCATTAGCATGCTTGCGTAACTCGTCCTATCGGCCCCCTGGCTCTCCGGATATATCCCCCATGGGGTCTACTACTGTATCGTTTCCGCATTGCCGAGTTGCCGTTGGGTACTGTCGTCAAGGGAGTCTCCCCTGGGCGCTGAAGGCCCAACCATTCAGCAAAGACACAGCCGAGTCAGTGGTTCAGTGTTGAAGCCAAAGGGCAAAGGCAGCACCAGAGCACTCTTGTGAACTAGCATTGGGCCCAAGTGCCCAACCCAACAGCGAGGCCGAGCCCTCGAAGGAGAATAAGAGTCACTCCTGTGTGCGAAGCTGCCCCAACCACCAACCGCCAGGGCGCCCTAGTCCAGTCCTCACCCCCGGTGCTGTGTGCCATGCGGGACCTTGCAGGGTGCATGCCGTCTGAGTGGGACGAATCTTTGACCTTTAAAACACTAATTGAATTGCATTCCACGTGAGGCGCTGATTGTGGTGCAGCAAAAGCCTAGGGTGCAGGCAGTGCTTGTTTGGACCTGCTGGCTTGTGCCGTCTAGGTACACCTCGGCTGCAGCAGCAAGCTAACGGCTACACGCAACACCCAGCATGCTTAGTATGCCTCGTCAGCCAGTTCCTAGCAGTTCTGTAACACGAGTGCTCAAGTCTCTGTGTGCCCAGCGGGTACACCTATCAACACCTCCCATCGGTGCGTGACACCTGACCAAGTGCACGCGAGTTCAGTACCACCATGCCGCCTACATGCACCCATCAGCATCACTCTCTTGCCCCTTGGCGCCCCACACTTTTCGCCCCAGCCAGGAGTACAGGTGCCCGTACCACCACGCTCGCTTATGGCGCCACCCATCCGAGCCCGCTGAGCGCTCCCCTCCCTTGCATGGCATGCTGCCGCTCTGCAACCCATAAGCTTCCGTCTCCAGCCTCCATGTTGCCAACCGCCTCGTCCCAACCCGCAACTCCGTTCATCCTCCACATCACCTCGTCTTCATACGCCGTATGCTTTCGTGTGGCCTGGCAACAGGCCTCGCACCTCTGCCCAGTCGCCAACCGTATGGCCGTCGCCTATTGGCACCCACGCTGTGCATGCAGCCGTTCCATTTACCCCCAGCTTCGCACTCACCGCCCCATGGATACCGGTAGCAACCACACAAACCGCGGCACCCAGCCCAGGAAGGCACCAACGATCGATCTGGCCTTCGGCTGTGTAGGTGCCTGTGTGGTCTTGCAAGGGCGCCTCAGTGCGTGGGTCATATGCCCGCCTGTGCGAGGCGCCCGCGTACGCCTGTGCTGCCACCGCCCTTGCTGCCGCCCGTGCAACCAATGCCGCAGTTGAATTGCGGCCTTGCTTGCCCAAGTGTTTGGTTCCTGGGGGTGGGACGCGGAATAGTTATGAGTGGGCCTGTGGACAGAACCAGGGCAGGAACATCACGACAGGAGCTGCAGCAGCGACCAGGCTAGAAGTGCATCGTAGGGTAAGTGTCGGGTAGGCGCTGACAGGCGTACAGGTAGATGGTCGCTCACGGTGCGTGTGTGCTGCATGCCAGCTCCATCGGGCACAGCACCGTCAGGGGAGCTCTGGTGGCAGGGGACGCCAGCTGCTGTCGGCAGAGGTGTGGGTGCTGGCGCGGGGACCAGTGCGGGTGCTGCTGTTGGAACGGAGTGTGCGGTATAGCAACGTGCGGCAGGAAGGCAAGTGCATGCCACGGCCAAGAACAGACCCACAGCAGCGCCTCTCGCAGCACCCACCTGCCACTCCGTGGACTCGGTAGCCGCCCTCCTCGTGCTGCCCGCCACTGCAGTCACTGCAGCCACCAACCGCAATGCATGTTCCCAGGCGCCTCTGGATCATTCATGGCCGCCTCCACGCACTGCTGCTGCTCCCAGTGCGGTGCAACGCGTGGTGGTACCAGTGGCTCTGCCGCCGCTGGCTCCGCTTGCATCACCGCTGCTGCTGCTGCTGCCACGGCTGGAGGCACGGCTGGTGGCACAGCAAGCGGGCCCTGCAGGGCGGGATGAGCAGGTGGCGGGAGAGAGGGGGTATGGAATGGGGCCCGCATGGGAGGGACTCCGGCAGCAGGGCCTGTGGGCTGCTGTTGGCAAAGGTGTGGGCGCTGGTGCTGGTGCCAGTGCACCTGCTGGAGGGTGGTGGTAGAGTGACGTGCGGCAGGGAGGCGGACAGAAGCCGCAGCAGCGCAGGTCTACCCCCATCGTGCCAGCATTGCCTGCCACCCCTCGCAACTCTCTCCCGTGGAACACCCTTCCCACATCAACTCACCGTCAGCGCTGGAGGGAGCTTCCACAGTGCTGGCGCACCTGTGACCGTGGCAGCTCTGCTTGGTTCTGCTTCTCTAAGAAGGCGTACAGCTCCTCCCACGGACCCTGGGTGTCCTCGGGGGTGCCCTTCAGGTAGATGGCGCGGAAGACGTCCGGCCGGAGTGTGCGCAGGTTGTGCGCAGGGTACGGGTCTGGCTGACAGGTGGTGTGTGGGCCTTTGAGCAGCAGCCCGACGCAGTAGATGGGAACGCCCAGGTCGATCATCCAGTACTCTCCCCCCGCCTGCGACTGGCGCAGGAAGTAAGCGCCCCAACTCTCCTGCCTGCCCTCCGCCGAGAACTGCCTTGCCCCCGCGCGCTCTTCTATATACGTGAGCGCGTCGCCGACCAGGCTGCGCCGAAGGATACGACCTAACTCCTTCGCACCCTCGTTCCGACCCGCTAACTTGACAAACAATCGGTTAATTTTGCTGTCAGTGCCCTTCTGCCGCTGCTCAAGAGCGGCCACTTGCTCGGACAAGCGCCCAACTCCCGACGCTTGGGTCATCTTCACGACGACTGTGCCGTTATTCTCGACAAGTATATGAGGAGTGAGGTCCTCTGGCTAATCGAAAGTGACGGTTTCGTCCGTGCAAGTACTCTTGGCTCGAAGATTCGTCTTTCCCACAACTGGTTGGCTAGTCCTTGTTCAATGATCCTTTTGGAGCTAAGACCGACACTTAGGGTGAGCCAAGTGATAGGGGCGTCCACCTGATGTCGCAATGTCGTTAGATACCGGAGATATCATGGCACGTGCTGTAGGTGTAGGGCGACAGCAGGCGCCATGCCTACAGGCTGTGCACATCTATAGAATATTCTGTGTTGCACTGACGCCCTGAAACCGATTAATGGCCCGATCGGCCGCACCTGTGCCGTCCTTGGAGACGGAAACCCTGGACAGCAGGGACAGCGGGGGAGCTGGGGGAAGGTGCATGAGTCGGGGGCCGGGGCAGAACGAGGAGGCGGAGTGGAAAGGCGGCTGGGGATGCAGGGCACGGGTACAGGGGGGCTGGAAGGTACGGATGGTGGCGGGTGGCAGTGGGGGCCGGGGTTGGGGCCCAGCAGCCGGGGCAGCAGGGGCAGATGGTGGTGTAGCAGCAAGGCGGCGGCACAAGGAGCCAGAGATGGCGTTGGACGGCGGGTGGCAATGGGCGACTCGGGCAAGGAGCGGAGAACCGTGTGCCGAATCTGCGGACTAGAAACGGTAACCAGAGGCCCCAGGGCATGCTGCCCCTACTCCCCTGTTGCTGCAGGGTTACTGCACTCCTGCGCCCTGACCTGCAGCCAGGGCAGACCAAAGCCCACATCCGCTGTCCTGCCGCTACTGTGCTGGCCCTGTGCCACATAATTCACGCTACCGTGGAGTGGGGGGCCCCTCTACCCATAGCAATGCTCCTGGCACATGTGCCGCAGCCGCTCGGGAGCTGATGGAGGAGGACCCTGCCGTGGTGGCCTGCTACACTGCCACTTATGAGACACACACACCACCCCCACCCCTTAATACACATGCCGCAGCCGCCCGGGAGCTGATGGCGGAGGACCCCGCCGTGGTGGCTCAGCGCACCTCCCTGCTGGACACAGAGCGCAGCCTGCGGGCCGCACTGATCGTGCCCAACGCACGCGACATGTGACACGTGCCAGACACGTGCCAGGCGGCACGCGGTGGCACGGCGGCAGCAGCGGCAGCTGGGGGCGCGGTGGGCGCCCAGATACGGAAGGGTCTGGTGGAACGGAAAGGGGCTAGCGTGTAGTGCTGGTTGGTGGAAGAAAGGGGGAATGAAGCGGGGAAGGCAGAGCGAGGTTGGAAGGGGAAAGGGAAGTGTAAGTTCTAAGTCATGCAGCGTATGGGGGCAAAGGGCGCGACCAGGTCGATTGGGGGGTGCCTTGCGTGCAAGAGCCCCTGGCCTGATCGTCAGGCCCAGTCTGGACTTATGAGTGTGTCGGGTGTCGTGGACTCGTGGTACGCTTGTGGACTATCATTAGGCTAGCCGCACATGCACATGCCGACATGTCCAGGTTGCTGTTTCTGTCTTGTCTGCTTACCCTCGGATGCACATGGACGCGCTCATCGGGCGCCGGGTGTAGTGTACAGTTGCAGCAGGGAGGTGACGAGCGGTCAGCGTTCGTACAGCCAATGGAGGAAGCCATGATTTCATCGTCGCCGCTGGCGGACGTGGTCGTTTCAGTAAGCTGCCAGGGTTGATAGCAGGAGGGGGCGGGCCGCATTGGTTCAGAGTTGTGCAGCTTGCCGTGAGAGGCTGTCGGGGCGGTGGTCTGGCACTAGGCTCGTTCCAAATGCCAGGGAGTGTGCGTCGGACGGTAAACAACCGGGCGTAAAGATGTGCAGATATGAGCACTGGATGTGCAGATGAGAGGGCGCTGCATTCCCGACCTAGTAGCTGCAAGTCATGGCTGGCATGGTGGCATCCCGTGCTGGGCTGCAGAGCACGGTCCGAAATGGCTTGACTGTACTGTACGGAAAATGAGGGGTTCTCTTCCCCAAGTACGGTCAAATACGCTTGCAAATCGTTCCTGCCTGCTGGCCAGCTTCAGGAGCTCCGAAGCAAGGGAGGGCCCCTCCCGTGTGCTGCTGGAAACCAGGGGAGCTCCCCACCTGCCGGACACCAACACCTCTGACCAGCTCTTTTTTTTCATGTATGTATGGATTTACAGCTTTGGTCCCCTTCCAGGGCCCAGCCCCGTCCCACCCGGGAGACAGAGCTGAACAGCTGATCCCGGCAATCAAGGACACGGGGTTTCCCACCCCTCTCGCTGTACGGACCCTCTCTGACCCACGACAAATGCCTCCGACTTACGAAGTCGTCGTGCACATGATATAAAAGGTAGTTAAGGCGTGAGAGTTGTTTCCGGAGGCATTGAGACATGTATGTTAACTGTCACGTGGTCTTGCGGGCGCCTCTGGGGGACGTCCATGGGACGCTTCTGGTGGGTGTAACACCACCTTGCCTTGCCGACCACTGGATCCCGTACCGCAATGCGCCAGTGTACAGCAAAGATCAGCCGTGCACGTACAATGTACTGCGCAGCCAAGATCCCACCCAGGCAACACAAGTAGCTAACGTTCTCCCTGCCCCAACCGCCAACCGCCACGGCGCCCCAGTCCATTCACCCAAGAACCCACTCCCGGCACCGTGCGCCATGCGGGACACTCGCGGGTCCCTTGCCTTTCGACTGGTGCTACCGTAACCTTTCCAGCAGTGACAAAAGCGCCTGCCATGTGCGGCACTGTGGTGCAGCAACGGTCAACGGCACAGGCGTAACTCGTTCGGACCTGCTGGCTACCTACAGCCGCTGCAGCGGGTTCACGGCAACACACAACATCCTCAGCAAGCCTCTTCCGCCGTACTGCAAACAAACCTGTAACACATGTGCTCCAAGCCCCTACGTACTCCGCACGTGCATTTGTTTACACCTCCAAACGTGATACACAGCCAACTGCACACAGCTTCGAGTCCAACGAACGTACTTCCATTTCCGCAGCGTCATGCTCTGGCCTGAACCTTTCAACCCAGTCAGTAATCAAAGTTCCCATACCGCTACCCTCGCTTGCAGCACCACTCATCCGTCCAGCCGAGCACTCCCCACCCCCACACGCACATGCTGCCGCTCTGCAACCCGTAAGCTTCCCTACTTACACCCGTCTCCAGCACCCATGCTGCCAACTGCCGATGCCGCAACCAATACCACAACCCGCGTTCAGCCTCCACGACTGCTGACAGGCATCTGCCATATGTGCACGTGCTTAGACAAGTTGACACGTGTGCCCCAGCAACGCGCCTCGCACCTCGCTGCAGTAGCTCACACATCGTGCTCCTGGCCCTGCTGGCCCTGCTGGCACCCACCCTGTGCATGTGGCCGTTCCATTCAAGTGCCTAGCAACACAGTCTTGCACCCACCGTTCCATGCATATTGAGCATACCTACTGCACATTCTGCGGCACCCAGCCCAGAAAGGCCCACGATTGCCGAGGTGCCCGTGCGGTTTTCCAAGGGCGCCTCAGCACGTGGGTCGTACACCCTTCCGTCGGAGGCGCCCGCACGTTTGCCTGCGTCCCCACCACGTACTCCGCCGCTGCAGCCGCCCGCACCACCTTTGCCGCAGTTGGATTGCGGCCATACACAGGTGCCCTAGCTGGGTGGTCTGCCCTGGAGGTGGGACGCGGGATGGTGTTGGTGTAGTGCAGGTGCTGGTGCTGCTTGCAAAGAGGAGCACGTGGTACAGCAACGTGCGTCAGGAGGGTTGGTGCATGCCGCGGCCAAGGACAGAGCAACAGCAGTGCCTCTCACAGCTCCCACCTGCCACTCTGTTGACTCGGTCGCCGCCACTGTCCTCCTCCCGTTCACCGCCGCTGCCTGCCGCTAGTACCAACGTACACGTCCTGAGGCGCCTTGACAATGTCCATCACCGCCTCCGCTGCCCCGGCGGTGCAAGTTTGTCGCCACCAGCCAAAAGGCGTGGCGGCATCGGTGGCGCTGCTGCTGCTGGCTCCTCCATTTGCACCACCGCTGCCGCAGCTGGCGGCCGCAGCAGGCATGGCAGGCGGTGCAGTAGGTGGGCCCTGTGAGGTGCGGTAAGCCAGTGACGGGAGAGAAAGGATGTGAAACCAGGGACGCAGGGGAGGGGTTCCAGCATCAGGGGCTGCAGACCACTGTCTGTAGAGGTGCGGGCGCTGGTGCTGGTGCTCCTGGCGAAGAGGAGGGTGTAGTGCAGTTACGTGCGGTATGGGGCGAATGGAAGCTGTTCTATCCCCATCGTGCCAGCATTGCCTGCCATCCCTTACAATTCTTCCGTGGAACGCTCTCTCCACACCAACTCACCGTGCGTCAGCGCTGGAGGGAGCTTCCACAGTGCTGGCGCACCTGTGACCGTGGCAGCTTCACTTTATCTTGCTTTTCTACAAAGGCATACAGCTCCTCCCACAGACCCTGGCTGTCCTCGGGCATGCCCTTCAGGTAGATGGCGCGGAAGACGTCCGGGCGGAGTGTGCGCAGGTTGTGCGCAGGGTAAGGGTCTGGCTGATAGGTGGTGTGCGGGCCTCCGTCCAGTAGCCCGACGCAGTAGATGGGAACGCCCAGGTCCTCCATCCAGAACTCTCCCCGCGCCTGCGACTGGCGCAGGAAGTAAGCGTCCCAATGCTCCTGCCTGCCCTCCGCCAAGACCTGCCGCGCCCCCGCGTGCCTCTCTACGTACGCAAGCGCGTCATCCACCAAGCTGCGCCGAAGGATCGTAGCTAACTCCGCCGCGCCCTCGTTACTATCCGCTAACATCTCAAACAGTTGGTCGAGCTTGGCCTCAGCGACCTTCCGTCAATGCTGGAGAGAGGCGATTTGCTCGGACAGCTTCCCAGCTTCCTGCAACGTTGGGTCCATATTCGCTATGACCGTGCTGTGATCCTCGATGAGATTATCAAGCGCGAGGTCCTCTAGCTTTTGGAGGATGACAGGTTCGTCACAGGTTGGCCAGGATGGTTATCTTTTCCAGTGGG
>VFQN01002460.1_pt1 | contig 28516 bp, 39 predicted proteins | sample 3512371 | NCBI WGS metagenome assembly VFQN01 (sample SAMN10412370, study PRJNA504923) | tailings metagenome | isolation source: Replicate 2 from Balatoc abandoned mine | place: Philippines: Itogon, Benguet | collected 2017-08-28
GGTTAACGCTGGCCGCGGGGATGAGGGCGGTCAGACTGTAGTGGTCGTATGACCCGCCTAGCCAGTCTGGTGTCTCATGGAGGGTGGCGTCTCTATGCTCTTGGAGGTATTGTTGGATGTTTGCATGGGCTGTCGCGCAGAGTAGGATGTCGTCTATGCGGCTGCGGTGATAGTGCCCGTTGCTCTGCAGTTGGCAGAAGGTGGCAGGCCGTGCGGCCGCACCTGTGTACGGTGTTATGGGAGCAGCGTTGCTGCTCGCAAGGAACTGCATGTGCCGTCGGTCGGAGGCATTCAGCTCCTGTGTGCTGCGGTCGGCAGCCTGGCACACCGCGTTGAAGTCGCCTGCTATGATGACGTGTGCACGGCCGGATTTTGTTGCTTGCTGCAGGGCCTGTTCGCAGTAGGTGTAAAGGGCATGACGTAGTTGGAGGTCAAGCGTCTCTTGCCCTGATGGGAAGTAGACCCCAATGACGTGCATGGGGATGCTGCCGGGTGGCGCAAGGGTCACGTGACACAGGTGGCCCTGGAGGTGCGTTGGGATGGGTGCGGGCTGCATGAAGGCGGGGCTGCCGTACTTGGCGGAGATTGCGACCAGGACCCCGGCTTCCCTTTGGGTGCTGGAGGTGGAGTCGGGGGTGGGGGGCTTGGTGCTGCAGAACGTAGTGTAGGATGAGCTGAGGGCCCTTTTGACGGCGCGTGTGCCTTTAGTACGGCCATGGCTCAGCTTGGTTTCCGTGAGGACAGCTATATCTGGTTGGTTCTCCAGGAGTTGGTTGGCGGTGACAGCCAAGTTTTTGCCCTCGATACCGCGCACATTGTGTGTAGTCACTCGAATGTATCGGTGGCCCGATGGTGTTGTGGTCTTGGGGGCCTCCGGGGTGGGTGGGGGATCATTTCGCTCTGTCGCATCCATGGGGGTGTCTGGCTTGGGCGCGTTGGCCCGTTGCCGGTTGAAGAAATCGGCTATGGTGCGCGGCTTTTTGTTGGGTTCTGAGGGTATGTCAGCTGATTTAGTCTTGCGGTTGCTGGTCTTGTTTTGCGTGCCCGAGGGTGCAGGTCGGGCTTGCGGCGGTTTGGCACCTCTTGGGGGTTGTGGGGTAGGTGCGGGTGGTGCGCGTGTGTGCGTGCCGGTGGGGGCCGGTAGGGGGGCCCGCGCCGGCGGGGGCAGTGTGTTGGTCTGGGTGGTGCGGGTTGGGGTGAGCCTGGGGGCGGGTGACGGGCTGGGGGAGACCACGTCGATGAGGGGTGGTGCGGGGGTGGGGCTCCGGGTTTCGGCCGCAGCCCCTCGTGTGGGCTCCTGGTCTACTCGTGGTCGTTGGGGAACTGGTGTGGCATGGGTAGGTAGCCAGTTGGGGGGGGCTTGCGGGACATCGTACATGAGGCGGGTAGCGTTGTCGCGTGGTGGTCGGGACGTGCGGGTTACAGGGTAGCTGACGTGGCCGTGGATGAGGCCCCAGTCGGCGTCTCTTAGGATCCTAGGACCCTGCGCTAGGGAGTCGATTATATACCAGTGCGGTCCGTGTTGCTTAATGGTGTACGCGTGCCCCGGGCGCAGGACTATGAAGCCAATCGTGGGGTCTGGGCGGCTGATGCTGTCCAGGGTTTCCTGTTCAGTGCGCCCAGGTTGGGTGCGGAGTGCGCCCCCATACGCGAGGTGTAGGAACGCTTGTGGCCGATTGCGGATCCGGACGGTATGGTACAGGTAGTTATTGATGAGCGCTGTATCGAACCATCCTTGCCCGGGCCTGAAGCAGCCTTGCCAGTCTTGCGCCTGGTATTCGTCTGGGGGCATGGTGGCTAGTTGTGCTTCGCTATAGGCCAGTACGTGGTAGGAGTCGATGCATCGCTCCCCCAGGAGGTGGTTGAGGGCATGTACTTGGCAGAATCCTTTCTCTTGCTTTTCGTGGTAGAGGGTGGGCTGTGGGGGCCACGCAATTGGTGGCGGCGGCCTAGGTGCCCTGGGTTGCCGCACGTTGGTGTGTGGCTGTTGCTGACCGCCCCCAGTGCGGGGTCGTCCGCCCGCGATGCGGGGTTGCCTGCCCTTGTCTGCTGTGTTGGTTTGCGTACGGGTGCCCACAGCCGGGTGCCTGCAGTTCGTGCCACGGCCTCGGCGGCGCCGTTTCGGTGCTGCCTGGGCCGGTGGTCGGCCGGTGCGTTGCTTTGGTGTTTGGGGTGTGGGTTTCTGGGTTATATCTGCGGTAGTTAAGATGCCAACGGCTAGGCTGTCGAATATGGTGGGTTGTGCTGCGTGTTTTGTGTCATGCTTCGTGCACCAGAGAGGGGTGTCGGGGTAGTACTGCACTGGTGTAGTTAACCTAGTTTCAGCTTGGGGGTACACCAGTACACTTGGCAGCAGGCGGTGCCAAATGTGGCGCGGGTGCCACGGTGTGCCGGTTGTAGCGAGGAGGGTGGAGAGTAGGGTGCTGGCGGAGGTGGGGTCTGCAGTGGCTAGGGCTGCGGCGCTGTACGCTAGTAGGGAATGAAGTAAACGCTGGTGCGCTGGTTTAGCCCACTGGCACGCAATGGCTGCAGCGACAGAGGTTAGCAGGGCTGGCACTGGGTAGGCCTGATGGCAGGCGATTTGGGCGGCTACGAGAAGAACCCAGTTGGCCGTTCGTGTGTGTGAGGGTCGGCACAGGTGCCGGTATCCGAGTTGTGCTATCCTGATCAGTAATTGGGCCAAGCACGGGTGCGACATGATGTAGAGGCCGCATCGTGCTGGAATCACAGAGAGGAGAAGCAGGCGAACCGTGTTTGCAAGATGGTCCTGCAGGCTGACGGCTGCTGCGAGTGGCATGCAGCTGAGGGCTGCAGCAAGTATTAGGTTAACATTGCGTACGATGGTTGGTGCCTTACGTGCCGCTGGGGGGCGGGCGTAGGCCGTAACTATGAGCACAGGCGCTGAGCGATCACCAGTACTCCCGAAGCCGTGTTAAGCAGGGTGCCTGTGTACGAGCCCGTTCCGTCCAGCGAATACAGCCCATGCCGGAGGTCTGTGCCCATCCATGCCAGCGCTCGCACTGCCATCATTACGCATGTTTTGAGAAGATTGCTCAGCCGTGGTGTTAGGCGCAGCATGCCGCCTAGTATAGTAACTACCCAACGCGCGCACCATGGGTGTCCTTTCCCCTGTGCAACTCCGGTGCAGCCAGTGTACCGCCTCAGTATAACCCTAGCCAGGAGCAATATATGATATATAGATAGCATAAGGACACCTCTCAGTAGGCCCAGTTGCCTGCAAGCATCTATCAACCTCCTGCCGTCCTGTTGCAGGTCTGCGTCCGTTTCAATCCAAGAGGCCAGCGCTAGTAATAGAGCGGTCCAAGCTATGGCCTTGGTGGGGCCTGCTAGTGCTTCCAGGCCCAGCCTCTTTCTGGTCTCATCACATGCGCTCGCGAGGGCCCGTTGGCGTAGAGCGACTTGGGTATCTCTAAACGCTGTAGGGTATACAGGATGCTCTACTTCTTGCTCAAATGTGCTGCTGGGAGCTAGTGGAGCAAGGGTGGACGACATGCACGCCTTGGCGTCTCCGCCTATACGCGGTTGTGCTGCGCATTGTCGTTGGGACTGATGTACCGTCGTAAGCTGAGAGCATATGGGCTGTATGCTGGGCTCGACTAGTGTCTGTAATCGCCGGGTGGTGCAGGCATGATGAGTCGGGGAGGCTCTGTAGGTGTTGCTGGGGTGCGAGAGGGTTGGTTCACTTGGTATATAGGTTTTGTGGGGTTTCTTCCGGGCACGCATAGGGGCCAGTGCAGGCCAGGAGTCGCGGGCATGTCCGCTCGGGTTGACGTGGTCAAAGGGTACCGCCCAAGGACTCCGCCGGGGAAAAGTACACGGCGCCTGTTTAAGGGCAATGTCCCCTAGTCCTTGCCCTCGAGAGGCAGGCTCAGCGACATATTGCGCTTCGCCGGACCAGGTTGGTTCCCGTGGCTGTTTGACCGTGCCCCGGCGCGAGTGGGGGATTTCGATGGTTGTCCTGCAGGCAAGAAGGCTTAACAGCATGTAAAATACATGCTTGCGCCACACCTTTCGCGACCAACCGACCACTGCCGCTAGCGCCATGCTTATCGCGTCCTTAAGGGGACGATTACTGGTTACGTATTACATTACATTCTGTGGACCAGGTATGCATGGCTTGAGAGCTATATATGGTAGCCACACGGGTGCGCACCTTGACAATCGAGCGGCAGGCAGCACTTGTTTGATCGCTACAGTATTAGTCCCTTTCGGGCAGAAGGTGTGGCGGTAGCAGGTCCGGTGGATAGTCAGCGCCTGCAAGGTTAATACACTGTGGGTGGTTGAGACCGGGCGGCGCGCCCGGCATTGGGGCTGTCCACGCGCCGATGGGATGGACACCATGAGGCTGGGCCTGTAACGGCCGTGCCGGTTTGTGCAAGTGTAGCAGATGTCTGCCGGTTAGCAGCGGCTGGGGCTTGCAGCCTCGCTGCGACAATTACAGACGGTGCCGAAGGCCAGATGGCACACATCTCAGACATTGCCCGAGGGTGTAGCAGGATGCAGTGCCGGACGGTGCTGGAGCCGTGGAGGATCCCATCACGCGGCAGACACCCAGCTCGCTACGGCCTCGCCAGCCCAGCAGGCCTCCGTACAGGTCAAGTGGTCGGTACTGGGAACGTGGGAAAGGCGCTGGCAAGGGGGTATCGGTAAGCCCTTGACGCCCTGGCGATTGTGCACAGAGGGTCACACTGAACAACAGGAGCAACAGCTGCACCTCGGCTCGCTAGGGTGCGTTGGGAGTTGCGTGGCAGGGTGGGAGCCAGCACCAGCGCGTACCACCCGGCTGTACCTGTCCGTGCTCCGCCGAATGCGGGCCCTCCTTTGCCACCGTGGCCTACGTAGACAGGCCCCGATGGACACTACCGTAACACTCCAACAGCACACTGCTCCAGTGCCCGCGCAGCAGTTCCCCAGCAACAACCGTCAGGTGCGTGTGATGACACAATGGCACAGCTTTACACGCTTCCGTGTACACGCAATGGTCCACAGGTTGAGGCAGATACCCCAAGCCCTCAACGCTACAAGGCCACAGGCACACGCACGTGGCCGTGCGTTGCAGAAGTGATGCACCTGGACAAACGGCCGGGCACTATTACGTCCCTGCGTGTATGACACAGTCGATACTTCAACCGCCTCGCACCCGCCGTGGCCTACACACACGCGCCCTGCACCCGTTCGGCTTGGCTGCTACCCACATGCGTGTGGGCTGTGCAACACCTACAGGAAGCCGCAACCGGGGAGCAGTTCACCGCTTACACGCCATGCCTCATGCGCACGTGATACACTCCCAAGAGATCAGATAACTGCCTGCGGCTGGTTACCCACATGGGTGCTGGCGCATAGCACCCCGATTGCCAAGTGCCCCATTGCCTTGCTGCCGACCCGCGGTTCGGCCAGCGTCCGGCCACAAGGCACACCGGCCCAGGAGCGACTGGACACCGACACCTGTCCACACCCTATTGCTCTTTCGCGTGCCGATTGACCACCTTGGCATGCTTCACCTGGAGTAATCAGAAAACAGGTTGTCGTTATACTTTGAGACCAACCCTTGCGCCCTCCAACCACGTGCAGGTGTAAGCGGCCGCATCAGGAGGGAAGCGCGCTGCTGCTGCCGCCACTGGCTGCCGAGAAGTACTCTAAAGAATCCGCGGGCCCTTGCGTCAAGATGCCTGACTGCTGCTGCACCGCCCCCTCGGACTGCTGCTGCTGCTGCTGGGGGTGCAGTCCGTGCAGTCGCAGTCCGCTGTCGGCCAAGTCCGCCATGATCTGCGGGGACGTGGACACATGCCACGGGCCAGCGTTGGGGCGGTCTTTGCACACTCGTCATAGCATATACCTCACAATCCTTGCACCGCTGCAGAAGGGCATGCTATGCACTCCCAGTCCCAGGTGTCGAGCGCAGGCTGACGTACGGTAAAAGGACGCTGTTGAGAGATTTGGATGCAGTGCACCACACAGACTGGTGCTACACGTAAGCAGTATCCTGGAGCATCAACCCAGGCAGCACCAACGTACCTTGGCCAGGTCACTCAACAGTTACGTACAACAGTTACGGCCAGGACGGCCAAGTCCAACAGGTGCATGAAGACCCATACAAGACGACAGCGGACTTCAGACTGGCCGAGTACAACAGTGACGATCTGCCTTGCACTGCACACCCTACCTTGATTCGCTCCATGACTGCGTCGACGTCGCGCTGCAGCTCCTGCTGTGCCGTACGCCGCCGCAGCGCCGCCGCCGCCACCCGCCCCGCCGTCGCCGCCACCACCTTGAGCGTTACCACACCGGCGCCCACCAGCGCCAGCGCGAGCGAGATGGGCCCGGCGTTCTGCACCCAATGCGCACGCGTATGGGGCGAGGGCGTGTTGGTTGTTTCGGGTTGGCAACCCCAAACCCTCCAGTCAGGTAGTGGAGTCCCTACACTTGCTCACTTTGCTCCAGAGGGTAACAGGAGACGCACCTTGACACGTGCCGCTTGCAGCAGCCGCCCAACGCCGTACACCGCCGCCGCCGCCACCGCCACCACCTTGACTTCCCCCGCCACGAACTCGGGCGTGACCGCCTCCTCTGTCGCACGGCCCAGCAGCGCGGGCAGGTGCTGTGCAGGTACGGCAAGGAGCGGAACGGTACGGCAGGGTGGTTAGCAACACGCACAAGCTAGTGTGTCAGGGGCACAGTCACAGCGCCCAAAGATCGTTTGAGCATGCGGTGCTGTTGAACCCTGTGCCAACACGGCAGCACCTACCCTGCTTTCCACGTCCAGAGCCTGGACGTGTTGGGCTAGGCTCTTGTAGGCACGCCTGCAGCATGACAATGCAATGACAGGAGCGCTGAGTACAGCGTTTCTGCTGAGAGGATGTACGACGGCTGTGAGCGTACAAACAAGTGCCCTTCGAAACGTTTTCAGGTGATCAAAGTGGTGCCTCACGCGTTTGAAGGGCGGGAGACAAGCCCTGGGCCAAGGTTGCTTTACAGGGGAGAGGAATGGCCTTCACCTCCCACCTGAGGCTGTTTGTGTCGGTGGAGTGGATGCTGCCTAGCTTTGCCTTTAGGGACTCAACCTGCAGGTCGGGTCAGGGCCAGACACCAGAGTACGGGCTCTGTTGTAACCAGGCAGCGGGAGCTGCATTCTATGATGTAGACAAGCACAGTCGAGGCCTTCCTTCAGTTGTTGGTTGTGATGCGTGCCCAAAACGGCCAGCACCAGCAGCTACGTAATATTGTGCTCCGCTCCGACCCTTAGCAATTGTCCCCCAAAATTCCCGTGCTTCAGGTTACTGTACTGAGGTGCTGGAGTGCGGGCACGTGCTGCCGACCCGCGCATGTAAACACCCCAGCCACCCTCATTCTGCACCGCCTTGCCCGCCTTGGCCAAGTGATCACGTGCACTTGCCGGGACGATCTGCAAGCCGGCGCAGCTGACGTGGACGGTGTCCGAGTGCTGTTTATCCTACAGTCCGCCCCCACCACACCTTACCCACAGCCCCACCCTGCGCGCTCGTTGTTAACCCACACCCCACGCCCTGCATCCACCACCACCTTGCCGAGCTCCATCGTCTGCTCCTCATAACATACGGGCGTCAGCATACTGACACAGCTAACACGTATACAACCCTGAACCCACACCCCGCGCCCCGTACCCACCTCCTGGCTCAGCTCCGCCATCTGCTCCTCGTACCACGCCTGCGCCTCCCCCACGCTGCTGGTCAGCGCCTCCACGCCCGCCATCACCACCACACGCAGCCGATGGTCCCGCACCTCGCGCGGCGGGTCCCTGCCCCCTACGCCTCCGCCGCCGCTGCTGCCGCTGAAGGTGTCCCTGTCCACCGGCTCCCCCTCCGCCAGGGCCGTGGTCTGCACCATCAGCTTGTCCGTGCAGTTGGCCAGCGCGGGGGAGTACATGGGCTCTGCCTGCAGCCGTACACGAGCGTAAAGACGTGGAAGTTTAGTAGCGTCGCATGTGCGTGGAGTCTGTATCGTGCAAATGCAGTGCCGGTATCACGTGCGGCGGTGCGCGGCCTCCGCCCCAGACCCACGGGTCCCTTGTTAGCACTGCTGCCCGGCATGTTGCCCTAATGCCCTCATGCACGCGCAGCCGAGAGTTGGTTTGGTGTTCCTGGGATTGTGGGTTTTGGAGGCGGAGGTCTGCCAGACGGCCAGCGAGGCGCACCTGCCGAATGACACGCACCACCGCGTGGGAGCCTGGCTCAACGGCGCCGGAGCTCGGGCGGACAACATATCTGCACGTCATAGCGACAGCCCGATGTACTAGGTCATACCATGTGCTGCAGAGATAGTAAAGCTATGTAGTTCCAGTCAAGGTTGGCTGCGTGCAACAGTATGGCAATGGGCTCACGTCTTGGGCGCGTTTGTCTTGACATTGAACGCCACCCTTTGTGCGCCTTGGTTTGTGATGGTTATAGTTTCCAATAGTTGCTTGTTAGCTTGGAAGCGGAAGCGCAAAGCGTCTATCGGAAGGATATCAACGCCCCCGCTCATGGTTTGCTGCCTGCTGCTGTACTCTGAAACCTGTCAGTGCTTGCAGAAAAACAAACGAGGACCTGGCTTCCAGGACTATCTCAACTCGCACAGGCTTGCATCAAGCGAGCGAGGCATCGCCTGGAAGTTGGCGGTTGGTTCCGCACACACGTGCACAACACGCGTGCCCCTTTTTTCTGTGTGCCATGCTACAATGCGCCAGGATTGGGAGTTTAAGAAACAGTAACTGGCGAGTCTTCGGTTGGGGGCCGACGCCGCATGACCCACATCCAAGGAGCCGGCCTTCCAAGTGACCGGGTCTTTTCAGGGCGTCAGGTTGCTGGTTGCATTTCGCGTAGTCCCCTGCGCGTAGTACTGCTGCTTCACGTGGGGTCTGTATGAGCAACCTTCACCTGCACGCACGACACAGCGCACCCAAGGCGTTCATGTTCGAGTGCTTGCACGTTGACCCAACGGTTGGGAACAGGGGAGCCGACCTGGTTCGGAGTGTTCCGGCTAGCTCTGGTGATGGGCAGGGACTCCAGAGCAGGGGAGCTGCTCCAGGGAGGCATGCCAAGCAGGCAGCCCCGCGCAACCTGCAATTAGACTCAACGGGGGGAATGCAGGCCTCCCCTCCGACCTCTGGGTTGATCATGGACTTGATGTTATAAGTACAAGCTGCACACAGGGAAGCACACCCTGGCTGCACACCTGCTGTGCACCAGCTCGGCCTGGCTCAGTACATGTAACCGTTCGCGTGTCCAAGTGTGTCCTTGTGTGCTTGCCATGAGCAGTCCCCGGGTGCTTTCGGGTCACCAGGTGGCAACGCTCGAACCTATGGAACCTAACCCCCACCAACCCCCACAACTGCTGCAGCCCCGATTCTGGGGACGCTGCCATCTAAGCACCAGAAATTTGGCGCGACAGTATAGTTTCAAACTGTCAACGCAGCAGGAAAGCGTTCGACACTACCCTCCCTACTGCGTAGCTTCAACTCCCGATCGCCCGAAGTCGACGCGGCACAATGGCAGACTTCGGTGATGAGCAGGCAAGATATGCTCTAATGCTGGTATCTGTGATGTTGAGAGCGTCACACCAGCTACGTCGAGGGGTCTTGACGACGTGACACCATGCAGAACGTCAGGGACCCAGTCCACACAGCCCACAGCACCAGCACGCAAGCTCATTGTGATCTGTGACGCTGAACATGTGCTGCTTCGCAGTTGCAAGGCGCGGGCTCTGGGCCAGCTGAGGGTTTCACTGATTTCGCAGCTCCCGCTGCTCCAGCTCCGGTCACGACGGAGAACGGCTCCGCTGGCCTAGATGACTTCTTCGGCGGGTCGGGTGCAATCCAGTCTGCGGGCGGGTCCGCTGCTCTCCCACCGGTGACCAGCTTGGGGGCAGCTGGCGTGGTTGCGGACGCGGAAGAGGGGGTGAGTATGTCACCCCACCATATCCCCAGCGCTATCATACTCAGCATGACCTACACCTCCCCACTGGACCTATTCCCTAGGGGCAAACGGCACTGTCGTAGTTGTCTGGCTAACCAGCAGCATAACACGGCAATGAAGCACTCATGAACACCACCACCCCGTGCAGGTGGTGACCGAGGTGGCCGCGGACCCGGCGCCTGTCTCCGACCCCCCCGCCCCCGCGGCCGAGGACAGCGACCCCTTCTTCTCCCACTGGGAGCACCAGCAGCCCGCCGCGCCCGCCGCGCCGGCTGCCCCCGAGCCGGTTGACCCCCGGGTGGAGTGGCGCAAGCAGAACGCGGACGTGCTGAAGAAGAAGGTGGGTTACGCACGAAACGAAGGAGGTGATTCGGTAGTCAGCTGCTGCGTAGGTCAGCAGCAGCGCGGGGTTGCAGCAGCGCGGGGTTGCAGCCGGGATCAGCAGCTGCTTGGATCAGCGGCCGCGTGGGTTAGCAACTGTTGGGGTTTGCAGCAGCGGCGATCTTGTTTCCCGTGGCACCGGGAGAGCATGGCCCCAAGGGCCGCGGGCGGCAGAGCAGGATCGTCCTTCTGGCCTGGGCTCTACGTGACTGGGGCGCCCCCGCAACACAGGGTTTTGGTCGTTCACCCGTACGGGGATGCCTGTCAGCGAGGCTTTGTACCGGTATGCTGTTGAATAAGGGTGTCGCAGTAGCGCACGGTTGGACCTCGGCAGCACACTTGGGGGAACGCGTCTAGCTGGTGAGGGGCCTGGTGAGGAGTGGCGTTTGCGCATTGGTGCCCAACGTACAGCAGATGCTGCCTTACCTGCTACGACCGTGGACGCTTACTGGGACCCCGTGAATGCTGCCAAGTGGCGCCGGCCAGGCTGTGCTCAGGAGGACGACTTCTGAACTTGGAGGACTTCAGCGCCTGCCGGCACTGCTGCCTGTCCCTTGGTCACCCACCCGGCAGGTCAGCCACCACGTATCTATGAACACTGAGGCGCCTGCCGTATTGCTGCCTGTACCTCGGTCACCTCCCCTGCAGGACGCCGATGAGTCGGCAGCCAAGCAGAAGCTCAAAGACTCGGCGGCGGCGCACCTCAAGAAGTTCTACGAGGTGGGTTGCACGCGGAGCAGCGGTATGGTGCACCTCTCAGTTCAGCAAAGGGACGACTGTAAAGACAGACCCTGTGTCTGGGCAGCAACAAGACTGGCAACAGCCTAGTACGAGGGCCGAACTCTCATCCTCAAATCACACCCTCGGGGCACTTTTCCCTCCCTCGCCGTCCCTCCCCGTCTGCCTGACACACTCACGCTCCCCTCCCTGTCCACCATGCCCGCCCCCACCTGACACCTGGACATCCCCATGCTCCATGCACTCTTCACCTCCCTCCCTCCCTCCCTCCCTTCCTCCCTCCCTGCCTGCCTGCCCCGCCAGGTCCGCACCACCACGCTGCACACCTCCACGCCCGGCCCCACCTTACGCTTTTAGATGCAATGCCTCGCTGCAATCCTCACCCCCCTGCCTGCCTGCCCCGCCAGGTCCGCACCACCACGCTGTCCACCCGCAAGTCCAACAACCGCAAGAGCGAGGCGCACCAGAAGGCGGTGGAGGTGCCCGCCAGCGGCACGGCGTGGGAGAAGGTCAACGCGCTGGTCAACTTCAACAGCACCGCGCACCAGAAGGACGTGGCGCGATACAAGGCCGTGCTCATCACCTGCAAGGCAAAGAACGTGGCCATCAAGGCGTGATGGCGGGAGGGGTTGTCTTGATTGCTGGGTGCTTGGGGAGATGGAGGACGAGGTGTCCGCGGCCCGCATTGTGGCAGAGTCACGTGTCCGTGCGGGAGGTTGGTGAATGCGGCTTGTGGCTGACTGCAGTTTGCAGCTTGTGGTGGATAGACGGGCAGGGTGCATCGAGTATGAATAGGAGAGGGCCTGACGTGTTTAAGTAAATCTTGACTGCATCACGTTATATACCGCCATGGGGCTGCTGGTGGCGAGCTGGGTGGTCTGTGGGCATCCCGGACCGTGCGTGCATGCCACGTGGTCATGTGTGAAGGCGTGCTGCGGGCGAGCTCTGACAGGGGCCAGGTGAGACTCCTCAACAAGCGTCGGCATGGAGTGCCAAGCTACAGCTGTACAGTCGTGCTGACGGACGCGTGTACTTGGGCATGTGGGCAACGTCGCGTCTGAGTCGTCAACAATTTGTCTTGCGCCTCAGACGCTGTAACATTTCAGACCCCGAAAAGGCAGCATCCGTCCCTGTGCACCTCGCATGCGAAGCCAGCACGAAGGGGGCAAAACACTGGTATTGTAAAAGTACATTTATGCGTCACTTGGCGGACACACCGGAAAGGAAACACCACGTGTACCGTATGTGCATCTCTGCACCAATGCCAGCGCACCAGTCACCACTGACTCCAGCGGGCAGCTGTGCCGCCACACCAGCAGACACAACTTCACAGGGCTGGGACTGCTGGGACTGCTGGGACTGCCCTCCCAGGTCCTCACCTCCTCAGCATCGCAATCATGCAGCCTTGTGCAAAGTTGCCCTCCTCACGCCGTGGATCCCCAGCAGCTTCGTAGCAAACAGGGCCAACATAGTAGCAATCTGGCAAACACGGCCAGACACGGCCGACACCCACTGGCCGCCGCGACTGACGCAACCACGTTACATGTTAATACTTGCGCATGGCAAACGCTGCTGATGCTTCACGCGCTTCTGCTACCCTACACTACTATCAGCACACAGCAACGTGCGTCACGGCTGCGCCTTGGGCTGCATGGGCCCCTTGAACCTGAGGTGCTCGGGCGGCTGCGGCGCGGGGATGATGCGCCACTCTCGCCGCAGAGCCTCCAAGTCATCCTGGGAAAGCGGGAAGGGGAGGCCATGGGGCGCGTCACCATGGCTGCCACCTGATCAAAATGACTGCCGCCTGACTGCCAGACCCAATGCGGTCAGGGATGTGAGGTACGCACGTCGTCAACAGCGGCCACCCGCCGTCAGGATACGGTCATGCGGAGAAGAGATAAGCACCCTGGGGTTCCAGCCTGCCTGCAAGGTTACCCACGCAAGTGTCCCCAACGGCTGCTAGCGGCAGCACACAACAACTCAGGTGCGGAGCGTGCCAGCGGCGCTTGGGCCCTGCACCCCCACGTGCCTCGCAGTCCTCGAGGCCAAGAGCACTCCCTGTGCTTAGCCTGCCGGCACTTCCACCGCACCCCACTTCCCCCATACGGACCGGGATTCCCTGACGCCTAACACTGTTTTCCCCACGGTTCACGCGTAACCCGATACGGACACCTGCACCACAAGGCTGCACATCCGCCCCGTCCTGCCCCACCCGGTACCGGTACCCCGCACCCACACGCCGCTCCTATCCCCCTTTCCCCCTCCGCACCACCAGTTCGCCCGCTTCACGCGACGCCCCCGCCCCCACCTCGAAGTGCTTCTCGTAGTAGCAGCACATGAGGTCCCGCGCCCTGCTGCCCGCCCGCAGCGCCCAGGGCAGGTAGTGGCGCTGCAGCAGCTCCCGGTCGGCAGGGCCCAGCCGGTACTGCGCGCCCAGCACCGCCAGGCCCGTCATGGGCAGACCGGTCTGGGGGTCGCGGTGTGGATGCGATGCATATGGCACGTGGGAAGAAGGCACGTGGGACTGGGGGCCAAGGTGAAGGAGTTACGGAGGGACCAGGACCGCCAGGCCCGTCGCTCGTGGGCAGCCCGGTCTGGGGGAGGCGTGTAAAAATGAGGCAACAAGCACGTGAAGGGCGTGGACACATGGAGGGATTGAAAGGTGGGGAAGTGGACACGAGTGATGTTTGGTTTTGCGGTGAGGGGCACAAGGGCGGTTGGGACGAGCAGGCACCGCCAGGCCCGTCGTGAGCAGCCCAATCTCGGGGAGTCAGGGTTTGGAACGACATCAGCAATCGGCCCAAGAGGTTGATGGTAATACTGGCAGCAGCAATACAAGGTTGGCAAGGCGCAAGGGGCAAGGCTGGTTGGCAGGAACTGCAGCACGTGGAGCTGCTTCCTAATAACACAGTATGCGCAATGCTGGCTGCTGAGGGACATCCAGCCCACTCCACTTGCACGTACCAGTACTGCCAACAGGCCCACACGGAAATGACACGGCTCGAGATACTGCGAACATATCAGCCGTTGAACAGGCTCAAGGGCATTCCGCCTGCTTGCACCCCGCTTGCCTGCACGAACTCCAGCCCCTTGAGCGCCAGCTCCCCAAACACGTTGGTGTGGCAGTCGAACAGCACGTGCCAGAAGTCGTGCACCTCGCGGCACCGCGTGATGACGTACGCCAGCTCCTCGTCGTCCACAAACCTGTGGCCGTGTAGGTGTGTGCATGCTTGCATGCCCTTTGTGCGTGACTGGCCACATACTTTGTGCGTGTGGCTGGGGATGATGCGTGTGATTGCACGTAGGGCTCGTAAGGATTGGAGCATGTGGTGTGGGGAAAAGCAGCATGAAGACGGCACGCGTGGAAGGCACTGTGGCGCTGGTGCGCGGGCGTTGATATCTGCAGCCGTACTGCTAACGGGACGTGCTTGCAGCGTGTGCCCCCCAGGTCACCTGCAGGGCGGCCGGTCGTCTGCATGGAAGCGCCGGTCCCCCATGAACTGGGCGTAAGCGTGTCCGAACGTGCCGGGGGGCATGTCCCAGCACCGCGCAGTCGAGGCGTCCTGGTGATGACACGATGTAGGAATTGCGTTCAGCGAAGGGGGGGGGTGGGGGGGGGGGTAGAGGACGCGTCTTCGGGTATAAACGTCTGCTGCCGCGGGTCAGGGCAAAGCGGGAAGGGTACGCAACGCTAACCCGCCCAGACGCTTGGTTTCCTCTCGACTGCACAGGGGGCAGTTTCCGCCGCGCCATGACCAAAAACCCATTGCGGATATGGCTACAAGCCGTCTTACCGTGACGCGTGGCCTCTCAGCCAGGATCTGCTGGCCCACAGGGTCCCTCCGCATGCGGTCGCGCATGGCTGGGAGGAGCCATTCTCCTGTTGTTTCCCCGACTGCTGCTACTAGGTCGCCTCTTGCCGGTCTGTGTGTGGAGAGGGAGGCGTGGTGCTGATGCGAAAGCACACGCCGTTGGGCACACTGTCAAGCAGAAGGACGATGGCGTACCTGACAAGCGCTCCGACAGCTGCTAAAACCGCGACCGCGCCTTTCTGGATAGGGTTGAGTGGTATGTGGGTTGGGTAAAGTATCCTGCGGACAACGCTCACGCGCAACGTCAGCCAACTTGCCGTTGCAACGACTGCACAACACCCAAAGCGACTAGAGTGCTAACCTTGAACTGGACATACTGCGTGATTATATACACATGTTGCATAACAGCTATAGAGTGTATTTTGTAAGCCTTTGGGCATGAAGAGACGACTGTGGGGCCTTGCTAATTCACGACGACACGCTGATACCGCTGCGGTAGTTGTGGGTAGCCAGGACTAACGCGTCGATTATGTCCGACAAAGGGGTATAGGCCGCAGCGGCCAGCGCAAAAGAGCGGAGCCTGCGGCTAGGGTAATGGAGCCTGCCGCGAAGCGTCCGCGCTTGGTCCAGAACGCGGCTACTGGGACTTGCGCTCCTGCAGGAGCTGAGACGGTGAAGGACGCCTCAGGTGTGTTGCAGACACAGGCCGCGCCGCTTCTGCTGCCCGGCGTGCTGCAGGTAACTACCAGCCCATCCACGCAGGTGTCCCTTCAGTGCCAACCGGGCCGCGTGCAGCTGGCCCCCGCCCAGCCGCTGTGCAGTTCATACCAGTGCCATCGGGGCCACGTCCCGCAGCCCCTCGCAACCCGCCTACCCAAGTTAGCCTACACCTTCAGCCAAGCGCAGCCCAGGCATCAACCCATGGGAGACGTCATGTATGGACAAGAGAGGCAAGTGCTGGGCCCTCACAGCAGCCGCGGCTGCAGCCTACCGCCGGTGCTGCTGTTCCATCAACAGGCTCCAGACGGCCACCGGGCTTGAAGCAGGGTGGACCCTCCACAAATGCCACTGGCGGCCAAGTACATGCGCAGCAGCGGCAGCAGCAGCAATTGGCTAGCGCTCAGGAGCAGGCGGCGGCAGCAGCTCGTAGGCTACAGCGCCAGGGGAGGCTCCCTGATGGGGCCTTCGTGCCTTCCACCGGGGCAGCTCCAGCAGGGCCCCCTCGGCCGCTGCCCCGTCCCGCCGCTGCCGGCCTTCCGGCGCCGGGGCGCAAGGTGTGGGTGCGGCCGGGTGCGGGGCCGGAGGGATCTACGGGAGGCGCAGCACCAGCAGCAGCAGCAACTGCCGCACACAGAAGCGCTGGTACAGCACCAGCAGCGGCCATGGCAGCAGCAGCTGTAGCAGCACGGGCGGCTGGCAAGGCAGCACGGCCCGCTGCGGGGTCCACGGCAGGCCGCGGTGCGGCGGGGCTGCTGGAAGCTGCTGGTGCGGCAGCTGCTGTCGCGGCAGCCGCAACGCCGCCTGCACTCGGCGGTGTGGGTGGAGCGAAGCCCCATGGGGTAGGCGGCGGGGCAGCCAAGGCGGTGGGGCGCCAGGTGGCAGGCGCACTGACGCTGCCGGCAGCAACGCAGCGGCAGCATGCCGCATCGGGCCAGCCTGCCGGGGCAGCAGTTGCAGCGGGTGGGCGAGCAGGAGTGGTTGCAGCAGGGGCTCCTTTAGCAGCTCCCGCCAAGCTATTGGGTAGCTCGGGAGCTGGAGGCCAGGCGTCTCCCAAGGTCTCCAGCACGGCGCCCCACAGCACCCCTGCTGGGGCTGTACAGGGCGTGCTAGGTGCCACAGCGCCTACAGCTAGCAAGCCAGCACCTGCGATGCTCGAAGGGCAGAAATTCCGAGGAGGGTTTGGGCCGGCAGGGGCGCCCTTCGCTGCCCCGGTCTCCAGCGCTCCGGGTGGTACTGGGGGGCTGAGCAAAGCACGGAAACGCCTGGCTGCGTCGTCTATCAACAAGAGCATTACCAGCATGGAACCCAAGCGGCAAATGCCCGCATGCGCAGGAGCGACCACGTCGACTACCACCTCACCAGCAGCGACTAAGAAGCAGAACGCATCCTCCACAGCTGCCCCTCGTTCTATCCCTGGTTCTACACCAGGTGGTATGGGTGCGGCGGCCGCCCCCAACCCAGCTGTCGCGTTGTTGGCAATGCCCCGGCGCACCCACGCGGCAGCTGCCAAGCCACCCACAGCAACACCAGCTGCACCTTCCCGCACCTCTGGGCCCAGCAATGCGCAGGCTAGCGCAGCGCAAGCGGCCGGGGGAGCTACCAGTTCGTCCGCTGCTGCAGCAGCTGCTGCCACGGTTGGCAGCGCGACCCGTACCCATGGAGCAGCTCCACGCTATCGACGCGTGGGTCTGAGGTTGGTCCGCACGCCGTCCTCGGGAGGAGGCCAACAGACCCGTGGGCCACCCGCAGCTGCCACCGGGGCTGCTGCACCATGCTCTGCCCCAAAGCAGCCGGGCGGCCCTGCCGTCACTGCTGCAGGGAGGGGCTTGACGGTGCTCCCAGCTGGGCGCGGACTGGGCCGGGGTGTGTGGCTGCGGCAGGGAGGCAGCGCACCTCCTGGCCGGGGCCTGGGGGCCAATGCGCTCGGCATGGCGGCGAGGGGCAGGGGACGGGCGGGTGGGGTTGGCGTCAGGAGCATGCAGTGGCAGCGAGCGGGGCAGTCTGCTCCCACGGCAGGAGCTGCCACCAGCGGGGCTGCGCAACGGGGCGGTGCTGGCGCTGGTGCAGCGGGTGGTTTACCGCCTGCTTCGGCACAGACCGCCCCACGTGTGCCGCTGGCACAGGGTAGGGGTGGTGCGGCGCCCCCGGCTCAGCCCACAGCGCAGGTGCTGGTGCGGGTGGGGCGCAGCAAGCTACGGCCCCTGGTCACCCGCAGCAAGCCCGCAGGGCCCGCCGGAGCGCCCTCACCAGGCGCCGGCGCCGGCGGCCTCAGGTATACTGGTTCAGCTCCTACGCCCACTGCAGCAACGCCCCGACAGCGGGCGGCGCTGCTGGCGGTACGGAATTCCGTGCAGCGGTTGCGTCGGTTGCCGCAGCCAACGGCTGTAACCGCCGCGCGTACCGGTGCGATGCAGGGCGGGGGATTGGGGACGGGCGGCGCAACGGGCAACCGCAACAGTCGCACGCTCAAGCTGGTCACGGTGGGAGGCCAGCAGTTCTACTCAGCAACAGGGGCCGATGGCAACAAGCGGCTGCACTCGGTTGGGAGCGTTGCGGGCAAAGCGGCGGCGGCGAAGGCAGCGGCAAAGGCAGCGGCGGCAAGGTCTGCAGGGAGGCGGCAGGTGGCGGCGGGGGCGACGGTGGCGGCGGGGCGCGTCCTGCGGTCAGCGGTGTGGCGCCGCCGGCTGAGCAGCGCGGGGTCTGGGGGCGTGGCGGCCGGCGGGCGGGATCCGAGGCTGGGCGTGAGGGCTGGCGGCGTGAGGAAGCTGCTGGGAGGTACGGCGGCAGCGGCGGCTGGCAGCGGCGGCGTGGCCCAGCGCATCCTGGCCAAGGCCCGCATGCGGAGGGCTGCCAGCAAGGCCACAAAGGCGCGCGGCTACTGCCCAGAGTACTGCAGGTGCGGCAGTACAGCCTGACCTGGTGTAGGCGTCTTACAATACCTCCGTATGTCTTAGGGAAGACACCATATGGCCATGGGCACGTGCCTGTCGTTGCCAACGCGTGGCTTGCACTGCGGCTCAGGGGTGGGCGCCCAGTCGCGGTACCTGTGTGGCCAGCCATCTGCAGCTCACCGGTACGGGCTGTAACTGGCAACGCGCCAGAAAGCAGGCTGTCCCCACCGTTTGGCCCAACACAACATGTGGGCACCTGCGCTCATAGCGTCCCCTGCCGCTGCCGCTGCCGCCACCGCCCCGTCCTCCCCCCCGCCCTTGCTCCCTGCCTCTGCCCCCTGCCGCCGCCTGCAGGAGCGGCGTGTGCGAGGAGGCGCGGCAGGGCCGCTGCCCGCACATCCACGACCCGGTGCGGGTGGCGGTGTGCGGCAGGTGGCTGGCGGGCAGCTGCACGGTGCCGGACTGCCCGCTGCAGCACCGGCGCTGCCCCGACCTCATGCCGCTGTGCAGCCACTTCCTCAAGGTGCGTAGCGTACAACTGCCTGAACATGTGCTGCTAGTTGCTACCTTGCCTCCTGGCTACGGTTCGTGGTGTTGTCCTGGTGATAACCACTACTGTCAGGCGTTGTTTGCTGCTACTGCTTGTCGGCTGCCACCGTGGACTGTCAATTGGACACCATGCCTGTACGTTATGATTGCAGACACTGTCAGCCCCCAGGCATCAGGCCTGCCCCTCCTGCCCCTGTCCCAATCTCCCTGCCACGCATTCAGGGCAACTGCACCGCCGCCGACTGCCCCTACCTGCACAAGGCCCCCGCCCCCGACGCGCCCCTCTGTCGTGCCTTCCTGCGCGGCCACTGCCCGCGAGGGGCCGCATGCCCCGCGCTGCACCTCACAGGTAAGATGGCCCGCGACAGGGCCCGGCTGGGAGTGGGCTGCAGCACGGCCGGGTGGGTGGCGGCGCTGCGTGCTGCTGAGGGCCGTGGGGCCGAGGGCAGCCCTGCACGTGGGGGTAGGGGTGCACAGGTAGAGGCAGGGGCAGGCTTGCGAGGGGTGGATGGGCGTGGGAAGGAGCAGCCGCCTGGCGAGGCAGAGGAGGGCAAGGTCTCCGGGACAGGAGGGGAGAGGAAGGCAGCCGGGCACGGGGCAGGGGGCGCTGGCAGTGGGCCCGCACCGAAGCGGAGGCGGGGCGGGTTCCGGTACTTTGACGCGCCTGCTGAGGAGGAAGAGGAGGGGCAGCCGCCGCGGCCGCCGCCGCCTACGCAGCAGCAGCAGCAGCGGCAGGAGCGGCAGGAGGGAGCGACAGGCGGCAATGACGTGGACAGGAAAGCAGCGGAGGGCGCGGAGGAGGAGGCGGGTGGGACGCCGCCGCGTGTCGGCGGCTTCAAGCTGTACTTGTAGGGGTGGTCCTCCTCTCCTGGACGTGGCCTCGGTCACCGGTGTCGTGCAATGATTAACACGCGGCATGGTGCTGCTGCAGGCTCCGTGGCCCGCGCTCTTTGCTTCTTTGGTTAGTGTATTAATTTGCTGGCTCGGCGCGCTGTGCAGAGTACAACCCGTGCAAGTCTTTTTTGTGTGAATGGTATCGACACGTGGCACTGCAGCACGGTGTGGCGCTTGTGGTTTGCGACTCCTGCACAGTGGGGCTGGCGCCGTGACGCCGGGAAGCTTGTGCGTGTATGCGTGCAGTTGCGGCTCTTCGCAAGACAACATGCGGTTGTCCTTGCTGACTCGACACCGCCCTTCGACGACGGTATGGCATTGCGGCATGTGCATCTGTTATTATATACACAAGGGAGTGGGGCTCCCTTGTGTTGCCCAGCTCTGCGGTCGCCTACAAGTGCACACAGTACACTGTAAGAAGCATGACAACACGCGTATTCTTATGTTCAGGCCCTTTTCCGCACCGATACGGTTTGGTACGGACATCCATGGCTCTTCTGTTAGGAACTGCAGGGCCTCAGGGCCTCCATTGCAGCAAGGCCACGTGTGCTGCTCAACACCGCCCTCAGTGCCGTGCTCCAGCAGGTTGCACCATTATACCATATGACATGGACAGGGACATATGGACAGGGACAGGGACCTGGGACCTGGACATGGACGTACGGATTGCAGCGATACGGGAGAAAGTACCGGTGAACGCCGGTACTTGGCTGTGCACGTGTCTTGCACTTGTGCACGTGTGCTCAGTGCATAAGTGGTGCCGTCACTCTATAACCGTCCGCTGCGGGATACCGGTACGTGCACAGGGCTGTGCGGGTGGACCTGCATTCCACACAATCCAGGTGGTGTGGTTGCACAAGCTCCCTGCTTCCTGCGCCGTAACAACGCAGAAGGTCGACACCCACGCAGCGCCACAGCCCGGGTACCGGTAACGCATCAGCAGGACCAGCTGCACAAACCACCAACACTGACCAACACGAACACTCGGCATCGCTTCCCTGGCGCAACAGCACAAGGGTTACCATCAGTCTAGTCACGCCATCCAGAACTCCTTGCATGACGTCACACGGTGGTGCAACAAGTTCACAGTCAGGCTGCTTGCGTACTTTTTCAGGAGAAGGGTTGTGGGGGTATCGGAGACCTATTTTTAGCGGGTAGTCCTCCAGGTCGTCTCTTTACTTGGCTTGAAGCTGACGGCGCAGGAGGCTCTGAGGAGACAGGCATCGTCAAGCTTGCCCACACCAGTAAACTCCTGAACAGGGGATTGGGAGTCATCCACCAGCTGATGCCCGACGATCCACATCTCGAGATCCGCTTTTCCGGCTCGACAGTAAGGCAGCGCAGCCTTACTGTTACACTCCCAATGCTGGGCCCACCCACAGTCAACATGCAAGGACAAGCACAACGTCCATGTTCGTTTGTGCTCCCGCGTATGCAGGCTGTGCGTGAGGGTACTGATCTCATTCCATGATGGTGCCGTACCGTGGCAAACCCACAACCAGGAGGCGAGTAGCGTGCTGCCGTACGTCACAGCCCACTTCGGCAAGTGGTCACTGACACGTGACAGTCTCACACAGCCCGTGCCAAAAATCGTCCCATGCGTCATTCAGTAACACTCATGTAGATATGAATAAGTTTTTAGCGGTAACATTTCGCGCCCGCTCCGTAACTTACGGGCGTAAGCCGACATGCAAGGAAAAGCCCAGCGACACAAGCGCCCCTCGTCCTCCTCTACACCAAGACACCTAGGACGGGCGTTAACGAGCGCTTTACGAGCGCCGGCTCAGGTGCGCCCCGCTCCTTGCGGTGGGAATGTCCACAGCGGCCGTTGTGCCTTGAGATCGTCGCGAGGGCACGAAGTTCTCGCTAGTACCACGCTAACAGCTGTTGTGGAGCGTGGCGATCACCGTTTGCGCGACGGCCTCGACGGCCTTCGGAGAGGCCCGCTGAGAAGCACTGTAGGACCGCTCAACATACATGTTGCGGGAACCTGCATTGATTATTTGTCTGTATAAACTGTAATTTGCACCCAGGTCTACATGATGGCAGACAACCTCGACGTTCAGCAGCAGCTACAGCAGCTGCGGGCCCAAATTGCACAGCAGCAACAGCAGCAGCAGCAGAACGCGCAGTGGCAGCAGCAGAACGCGCAGCAGCAGCAGCAGATTGCAGAGCAGCAGGCGCAACTGCAGGCGCAGATTACGGAACTGCAGGCGCAGATTGCGGGACTGGGGGACAACGGTGAGTCCATTCACCATGTCAAGCCGGCTTGTACCTTACGTATGCTTGTCTAGTAGCCTGGTGTTCCTTGTGCGTGTGCAGACCCCCTCACGGAACTCGTCAACTTGGCACGCGCTTTTTTTGGCTACGTGTCAAGCCGCTACTTGGGCCCATCACACGAGAAGCGGGAGTAGCCGGCCAAGCTTCCCCTGCTACTGTGGCAGGTGCGGCGGTTGTTGGCATTGTGGTGCTGGGGTTCGTACCCCCAAATGGATAGCAGCACGGCTGAGTGCCGCTGCGGTTGCAAACGCCGCATTGGTGGACGGCTGTGCCGCTATCCTCCTGTTATCTTTGTTCGCCTTGCCCAAAGTGGGCGAACTGAAACACCAGCACCACGTCGGCGTGGTCTTACGTCTTGGTGTTCCTCCTCCTGCTCCAGGGACTCCGCGCGGCTGACCTCCGCCGAGTCCTCCAACACCAAGGGCCACTCTGTGAGCATGCTGTGGGGAGCCAGGAGGTGGCGGGGGCAGCAGGGGCTGAAGCAGCGCGGGCAACATGTGGAGGGGCAAATGCAGGAGCAGGGCCTGGTGCAACACCAGGCTTGACAGGAGCAAGGGCCGCAGCAGCTCTGCGCGCAGCAGGGGCATATTGAGGACAAGCTAGGGCAGGGGCCGGGGCGAGCAACACCATAATGATCAGGAGCAGCAGCCTTGGGACGGGCTGCCAGTATCCTTCCGTGGATGGGGCTGGCAGTTTCTGTGTGCGGGTGCGCGGGGTCCGTGGAGGGCACTGCTGGTCGGCAGGGGGCTGGAGGTACCCCCGCACTCCGTGGGAGCGGCGTTGCTGGGGCAGCCGGCGGCGCGGGGAACCGTTGCAGGGGCTGGAAGGGGAGGGGAGGGGCAAGGAGATGGGTGTGGACGAGGATGAGGCCCTCGCAGCAGCAGGGGACGTCCCCGCGTCAGAGCGCTGAGGTGCAGACCCGTGTTGGCAGCGGCTTACGCCTGCGCACCGGGGGCGCGGACCAGGGTGAGGCCGTTGGCGAGGGGCGGGCGCCAAGCACGATTTGCGATCAACGGCCACAAGCAGCCAGCCTACCAGCGCCCCACATGGTCGTGGTCGCTGCCGCGAAGGTTGATGGTGGGCGCAGTAACGGCAGCGGCGTTGGCTCGTGAGAGGCGGCACCAGTGGTAGCGGTGATGGTGCAGTGCACCTCTCCGGGCCACGTGTGCATGGGTCGCTGGCGGCGGTGGCGGCGGGTTCAGCCGCCAGCGCGTGCGGTGGATGCAGTGGCAGCGGAGAGGACTTGGTAACCAGTAGCGGCGGCAGCGCTGGAGGGGGAGGCTGCGATCCCGGCAGCGGCAGCAGCGGCAGTGGCGCCAGCGCCAGTGAAACGCCTGTCGGTGGTGGCACAGGGGTCGGTTGCGACGCCTCAGATCTGGGGAGCCCTGTCCGTCGCACGTGCACACGTACCATGGAGGTGGCGGTAATAAGGGGCCCCTGGCTAGCGTGGTGGTGGCGATGGCGGAGTCTGCCGCCCGGGCAGGTTGCGGCGGCGGCGGCGGCAACGAACAGGGCTTGGTAGGCAGAGGCGATGGCGATGGCGGCGGCGGTGGCTTTGACCTCGGCGGCAGCGACACGCCCGGCGGCGGCAGCGCGGCAGGGCCTGGCGGCGGCAGGGAAGCTGGCGGCGAAGGAGCTGCTGGCGCCGCAGACTCTGGGGCTCCCTGTTCGTTGCGCGTGCACATATGCAGCGGCGGCCAGGGATGTCTGGCTGGCGTGGCGGCGGCGGCGGGGTCGGCCGCGACGGTGGTGGCGGCGGAGGCTGTGGTGCCGGCGGCAAGGGCAGCAGCGGCTTGCCGGCTGCGATGGCGGGGGTGTTGCCAGCCGCCTGTCGCCGTGTGGCGGCGGGCGCTGGCGGGGTCTGCCGTCACGGCGTGCAGCGTGCGGCCGCCATTCAGCATGGTGCGCCTGCGCTTCAACCTGGGTGAGTGCACCGCCGTGTCGCACAGGTGCTGTGTGCGTGTCGTACGCGTATCGTACAGCGGTTGTTGACAAATGTGCGGGTAGCCGACGTTCGTATTGTGGGGATTAGGGTCTGGCCGCTGTTCAGCCTCATGCGGACCGCGCCTCAACCCTGTGTGGGTGGCTTCGCGTTGGGCGCCTGGTGACGCTTTAGCTTAGATGGCCGCAAGAGCAAAGGGGTGGACGTGGCCACGTGCCACGTGCCATGTACCACGTATGTGCGTGGGGTTGTGTGTGTCACAGGCCGCGCTTTCATGCGCCCCAACCTACCGTCCCGAGCATCGGTGTTTGCAGGAGGCCACGGTATGACATGAGTGCATGCGTGCATGGTCTCACCCCTACAGGTACGCAGTACTTCCATGAGCTGCGAGGTCTGGAGCGCTGTCCGGCCGTCAGCGTGCAGTGCCCCAACAAGGGAGCAGGGCGTTCAGGGCGTTCACGGCGCGGGCGTTAGAGCACCGAGCACATTCTGCGGGGCCTTCTGTGCCTGCACCTAGTGTGCACGGCTACCTTGCGTGGTGTCACGGCTGTGCCAGCTGCAGCTTCGTGCAGCTCCTCAGTACCGGCGGCTATCGCTGCAGGGCCATGTGTGGGGAGGGGCTGCAGCGGTGGCGTTACGGGAAGCGGGCGCCAGTGCTGCCCTCGCTGTGGGGACCACCCGGTGGAGGTCAGCCTGCAGCACATGGTGGAGGTGGAGGGAGAGTGGGGAGGGCAGCAGGGGAAGGCAGCAGGGGCGGACGCGGGCGGGTTAGTTGCGGAACAGGGGTGCGGTGGTGGGGTGCACGTGGTGGGGGCAGCGCTGGCACAGGTGTCGGCACGGAAGGTGGTCATGGGAGCCTTGCCAGCAGCGTGCGCGGCGTTGGTGGGGCCGATGACGGCGGCGGCGGTAGCGTGGATTGCGGCGGGAACGGGGGCGGCGGCGGGAGCGGGGGCGGAGTGGCCGTTGCCGCGATAGAGGCGGCAGAGGGTGTACGTCAGGCGGCGCGCCGCTGGCCTCCTGCCCGAGCCGTTGCGGCGGCTGAGGGGCGCCCGGGAGCACTTCCTGGTATCAGGTGGGTGGGGGCCGACGGAAGCAGCTTGACCAGCCTCAATTTGTTTCGCGGGTGTTTCCGGCGGCTGGCTCGTATGAACGCCGAGTCATGGGCCGCTGCAAAGGTGCTGCCCTGCTGCTGGCCTAGCGCACCTGCAGGAGCAGCGAGCTTGCAAGGTGCGGAAGCGACCACCTTGGGTGCTTTTCCACAACACCCTTCAAGTCCCCTCCCTGTGCCACCTTCCCCGCCCTCCTCCCAGGTGCTTTGCTGCACCTCGACGCGGCGCTCCGTGCTGCCCTCGCAGCCGTCGGGAATCAGCAGCAGCAGCACCATGCTAATACACAATCCATTGCTAAAACTACGCAGCCCACTACCACCACCACGGCCCTCCGTGCTGCCCTCGAGGCCGCGACACCCTTACAAGCCGCTGGGGTGGAGCAGGCGGCAGCGGAGTTGAACTTAGCGGCAACAGGTGGTCATGATGGTGGTCCGTATGGCTCCGCGCCGTGCCACGTGGAGGCGTCCTTGGCCGCGATGGCTGCGGTCGGGGAGAGGCTCAACTGCTACATGCGTGCAAATATTGGGGCGGGGTAACGTGCGGGAACGGCTGCTACTTCACCCGAGTACAATGCTCGTGAATGTGTTAGGTCTGTGGACCTTGGGGTGATGGCATGCGGGAACGGCTGCTGATTCGCGTCGTACCGTAGGCCAGCTGTGCGTATTTGGGTTTGGTGTTGATGGTGTAAGGTTTTGTGGCGTTCCGCGTGCGACACGGGAGGCTCCCTGACTGCTGTGCAACGCACACGTCTGCACGCAAACGCATGTGGCAGGAATTGCATGCATGCGGTGTGTATCCTTGTGCATCCTTGTGCGCCGTCGGTTGCCTGCCCCGACGTGCCGTCAGCCGGAGGCCCGGAACGAGGATTGAAGTTCGTAGATGCAAGATCATGTCGGCACTGCTTCCGTCGCAGCAGGCGGGGCATGGCTCCAGCGGTTCCGCTGTGACGTTTACAGCGGGAGCGTCCGCCAAACGTTGTGTCGTCTTGATACCGGTAGTATGGCACGTGCTCTGCCAGCCCAGGCAGCTTGCTGTCCTCCAGCAGTACAATTGTAGGTTCGCGGACCCCTATGCACGCCCGCTCGTAGGCCAGTGCGCAGGGGCACCATTTGTTCAATGCCCTGGAGATACTACCGTGGACTGGCACCAGACGTGAATCTGTCAAAATATCTAGTAATAGCTTGTATTGCTGAACCTTCAGCTTCAGAAGTAAATGTCAGTAGAACTCCCAGGTCGCGTCTCCTGAAGGCGGCCCACGTGCCAAGATACAGCCCTTAAACGCAGCTGCCATTCCAAATGCCACCTTCGCGTGCCCCTTAACCCCTCACCGGCCTGCCAAGGCTGCCATGCAGCACCCACCACAAGTCACACCCCCATGTAGCATGCTCCGGCCGTACCCTCATCCGACCTCCCTCAGCAAGCCCAGCTCAGCAAGCACACGCAGCTTAAACCTTAACCCTCCTCAACACAATCCCCACGGGCACACCTCGCTCCGTCCTTTCGCCGCCGGGGCAACCGCACGCAGCACACGCAGCACTTCGCTACTCACACCTCGGTGCCGTTCACGCTCCAGTCGTACGGCCGGGTCTTGAGCTGCACATTGCGCCCCGAGTCCAGCAGCCCCAGCAGCTGCCCCCGGGCGGGCTCCTGCAGCCACTGGCTGATGGTCCGCAGCCGCTCCACCTTGTTGGAGCCAAAGTCGACCTCGTACCACTGTAACAAAGGATGGGAGCAGGAGCAGGTTGGGTGCATGGCAGCATGGGCAGTGCTTGCAGCACAGGGCGTACCAGTAACACGGAACAAGCCGGTGAGAGCTGTTGCAGGTTGTCGGTCGTTGCGCGCGCCCGAACAAAGCAAAGGTGTGTGCTGCGCATAGCCCGCAGAGCTCGTGCCTCTGCCAGGCATTGCTCCCCCTCTGTTGGGACCCGCTACAAGGTCCCCTCAAAAGCAGCACCTTGTCGTGCCTGAGCAGTGCCTTGTCACTGCGTACGTTCCATACGGAAGTGGCCCACCTTAAAGATCATGGACACGGTCACCTCGGCCTTGTCGGCATCCACGGCGACCTCCCCTGCGCAGAAGGCCTCCGCCGCCGCCGCCAGCCCCTCCTCCAGGTTGTCGGGCGTGTACAGCTTGATGGGCGGGCAGGAGCGGGCGCCGCACACCAGCGCGAAGTGGATACGCGGGTCGCGGGGCATCACGATCTGTACGGGGGCGGCGTGACGGTTGATTACGGTTAGTGGTTAGCATTGGTACGCGGTCAAAGTTGGAGGACGTGGCGGCGCCTGAGCGACGTACCGTACGTGTCCAACTCGAGATAATAGAAAAAGACGACGTGTCGCGACGCGTTGTACTTTACACGCGCAGTGGTGCGGGGCCGGCGACTGCTAATTTGCATGGGGCCTTGTTGGGGTTACGGCGCACAGGGTAAGCGGTGCAGGCGGCGAGGTCCCTGTGCGGGCGCTGCTGGGGTAACAACCTGAGGTGTGTGGACCATGAAACCAGTGGAAGAATGAGCTGCAGTAGCGAAGCTACCGTATGGGACGGGGCTGTGGGAGTGTAGTGCACACAGGACAAGGTCCAGAGCCGTAGCTGCGGGAACTGCTTCCCGTGCAGCGTGCCGCATGCACGGTAGGGTGACGTACCTTGTTCAGCCGCGGGTCGCCCTGCTTCCAGTGCCCTCCCGCCAGGCCGTGGAGGCCCAGCCGGCTCCACAGGTTGGCGGCGCCCGCCCTGGTGTACGGCAGGAGGGGAGCGGGTGCATACCGGTAGGGATACGAGTGCAGCACGAGTTTAACAACACAGAGTAGCACCTGTACCTGCTGTAAGAGCGCTGGTGCAAACATGCAGCAGGTCGCAGGGGCGAGGAAAGAATAATCTGATAAGCTTAGACACGTCGGTCACGGCACGGAGTGTCAACCCACCTGTTGCCGCGCAGGATGCCGTGCTCGAGGTCGTCCGCTGTGTACGACATGCCCCCGATGACGTAATTGGCCGTACGGGAGAAGAACACGGCGCGCTGCGGCAGGCCCATGCGCGTGCCGTGCACCACCAGCGCGTGCACGATGAGCGCGTTGTAGGTGTTGATGGCGAAGGCCATGAGCTCCTCGCGGGACAGGGGCGACAGGTCCACCTGGGGGGGGGGGGGGGGGTGTAGGCGGAAAAAGCGAGAACAGCTGTAAGGGGGTCGGGAATCCGGGGAAGCGGGGGGAGACGGTGTCAGTCGGGATATAAACCCTAGATAAGCGACGGA
>VFQN01002461.1_pt1 | contig 28515 bp, 35 predicted proteins | sample 3512371 | NCBI WGS metagenome assembly VFQN01 (sample SAMN10412370, study PRJNA504923) | tailings metagenome | isolation source: Replicate 2 from Balatoc abandoned mine | place: Philippines: Itogon, Benguet | collected 2017-08-28
AGACCACATGAAACTCATCCTCAGGCTTGCCAGCACTGCACTTTCTACACACACGTTCGCTACGCGCGCGCGCAGTGTTTCGATACACCTCCAAAGGCCAATTGCAAACACCTGATTAACGGGAAGGTACACACGCTGGTACTGACACGTGTCTTGATCCCCAGAAACGTCTTCGTCACCCGAAGGAGGCCCCATCCACTGCACGTACCGAGACAGGGTAACACCCGTGCTTTCATGATAATCGCGCGGATCCAACTGCGATTGGTCATGGACTCTCCACTGCTGCCATACAACAGTGTTACACTGTGGGCAAGGGCCGGGGATCCATGACCAAACCGAGACGTAGCTATGGCCTCTTGGGCTTCAGGCACGAGCCGGGAGGGCTCGGAGCACGGGGCGGCACCCCAACAGCTCACGCGGGGGGGTCTACTCTCCTGGGCAGGGCAAACCGCAGCCCCTTGTGTGTTCCTAGGTCAGTTCCTGGTCCCCTGCACACAACCGGCTTTGGCCACAACCATGTACGGTGGAGTTGCATGGCGCAGCAATGGCATCAGCTAACCAAGGGCCTAAGGGGCTTTGCGAAGCAGCCAGAGTTTTGCCCAGCAGTGTCCTAGCCTGGGCGTAAGGACCCCAGCGGCCGACGTCCCTTCTGCCCAGCTGCCGCAAGCCGTTGAACGACGCGGGCTCCCTTGCACCCCACACCATGAGATAATTTCAAGACTTGATGGAAGAAACGTATATATATTATTATCATGAATCCACTGATGGTCGCGTCTCGCGTGAGCACACCGACATGGTGATTGTACGAAGGATTGAAGTTTGACCCAGATTCTTAAACTCGATTTGGGCCAGGCCTGATACCCCAGTCTCTTGAAATCACACAGTACAGGATAGTAGTTCTACCTGCATAGCTATAGGTATCACATAACTGGACCAGTAACCGCGCGCTGCGGCTTCACTTCGGTAGAAGGTCACCCGAAAAACCACGATACGCCTCCGCTTGTCTTCTGGTCGACATCTGCGGCCTTTTTGCTCACGGCACTTGCGTTTGGTGAGGAGGTGAGGTCAGTCCAGGCTTCTTGGGCGAGAACCAGGCAGCGATGGCCCGCCAAGGGGCCAGCGCCTGGCTCTCTGCTTGTGTTCTACAATTGCCTGTCCGGGCATATGGGTATTCGTGATCTGCGTACAAGATAAGTCTGTGCGCGTCGACTTTTCAACATGGCGCCAAAACATGCTCGGTGCCCCTTTGCTTTGTGCGCCAGGCATGGCGAAACGGAAGGCCCAGCAGCCTCCTGGAGACGTCAGCTCAAACTCCTTAAAGAAAAGGAAGGGCGATCAGCTCACCGATGAAGCAATTGGCAAGGGGTGAGCCCAGCTTCATAGGCAAGGGCCACGCGGCATGGGCCCGCCATGCGCCCGGCACTTGGCACTCTGCTTGCATCCTCTCATTGCGTATAGTGGCATCTGGGTCTTCTCATTACTCACCGTAGAAATTCGTCGTAGCATTGACGGATTCGGGTCGACATCATTCTGTGCCCGGTGCCTGGTGATGTGCGCAGGGACATGGCGCCCAAGAAGAAGCCTAACAAGAAGCCTGCTGAAGATGACAGTCAACTGGTACACGACAAAGTAAAGCGTCCAAACAACTTCTGGGCGCCGTTTAACAGTTGGTGGCGGGAACACCACGACAAGACCGGGCAGCGGGCGACTGTGGTTCAGATGCGCGAGTGAGTCAAACTGGGCAACGCCCGGGGAGGGTCTGCGTCTTCTGTATGAACACGGTGTCGAGTTGCAGTGGCGTGCGTACGGTACACGGGGTGGCATGGCTCACGACAGTTCTGAAAGCTCTTGGGGAAAGGGCACCAGGGGGGCCCTGGAGGGCACACCGCGCTTGGTGCGCCTTCCATTTTGTTCCTTACAGCGGACCCACAACTACACAAGGCAGCGCGGTCAGGCAGCTCCGAGTAAAACCATAGCTGTCAGCGTCTGTCACTTTAGGTACCGAGCATCATGCCGCACATGGGCAAGTACCTTGGTTGGGCATGTTTAACCTTTCCCTTGAAGTACTCCGAAGCCTGGTGTCGCAGCATCAGCATAACCATGCCGGCCGTGGTGTTCCACAATACGACACAGTACGCTGTCAAGGCACTCACGAGCTGCTTACACCGATCGTGTCACCCCCGGCCTTTGCTGCAGATGGTACGCCGCCAACGCGCACAACGTGTGGTCGGCCCACGAGATGCCGTCGGACGATGAGATGATCAAGATCGCCAAGGGCCTGAAGCCCATCAAAGAGGTGCGGAAGTTCTTCCGGACGTTACGCAAAGACAAGAAGGCCAAGAAGGAGGCCGAGCAGGTACGGAGGCTGGTGGGATCTGGTGGGATCTCGCTAGCAACGCGTGCATGCATTGTCCATTGTGGGCGCAACAGGGGAATGGGATTTGCAACTCCGCCCACGTGGGGCCCATCACAATTAGCAAACAACACAGAGTGCATAAGTTTGCCCCTGGAAAATGCCGTGCATGCCTCTCTACATGCTATTGAGCTGCCGTACCGATTGTGAACCCACTCCCAGCTGCTTAGCGTGCAGCCGCGCACGCACAACAATTTCCCCTTGCGTCAATGTCGCAGCCATGTCATGCACACACTTGTGATGCACGTGTATGTTGCCAAGTTCCATTGTAGCTTGGTCAGCATAATCATAACGACCTGCAACCACTAATAGCACCTGCCAGTACCTTCTGCGCCCCGTGTCAACAGCCCACTGACATCCTGCCTTCCGCAGCTGCCCTTGCCGCGGCATCCTGCCCTTTCCTTCAATCTTGCACCGCTTTCATGCATGTGTTTCAAAAGCACGGACGAGTGTGGCCTTCAGCCCAGCTCGGCCCCCGTACTCTCTTCAAGCACTGACAGCAAGTGTTCCTATGTGCCCCGTGCAACAGGCCGAGGCTGCGGCGCTGGGCGTAGTCGACGGCGACGTGCAGGACGCGCCCGACCAGCACCCCAACGGCATCCTGCCGTCGACACCTGCCCTGCCCCCGGCCGCCCTCCCGGCCGCCCAGCCGCAGCCGGCGCCCGGCACCGCCCAGCAGCCCGCCGACCCGTTCCAGCCGTCTGGGTCAGGGCAGCCGTTCCTGCGCGGCAGCTTCATGGACCTCCTGGTGGCGGAGGATGAGGAGGAGGGGGCCGTGGGCGGCGGCGAGGGGCAAGCGGCAGTGGCGGCGGCGGTGGGTCGCGGCAGCCGCACGCTGGACCCCACGCCTCCCTGCTCTGAGGGCGGCGGCCTGTTCAGCGCAGCGGCCGGCATGGCGCAGGGTATCGTGCTCGACGTGCCCCATGCGACATGGTCAACCCTGGCCTCGCAAGTGCAGCAGCAGCAGCTTCCAGAGTCGCAGCCTGCCACCCCGGCCAAGGCGTCGCAGCGACACAACCCCTTCGGCCGCACCAGCAGCAGCAGCAGCCTCGACACGGAGTGCCAGGCGTACAGTGGTGGCAGCGTCGGCGGCGGCAACAGCAGCAGCGGCGGCAGTGCTTACGGCATGATGCTTTTGCAGGGCCAGCCGCCGCGACGTGTCAGCCTCAGCCCCTGCCCCGCCACGCCCGCCCAGCACGTCGCCTTCTCCCCCGCCACCACCTGCCCGCCTGCATCGTACTCCCTGCAAGCCGTCCCCACGCCCTACGGCCAGCCCTCTGGCCTGCATCTGCCCGCCACGGTGCAACACCCGGCAGCTGCCGCTCCGCCCACCACCCCCACACACTCCTCGACCCACCGCCCTTCGTCAAGGTCATCGGGCGGTGCCTCGTACTGCCGTTACATTCCCTACCCCGACCCGTACCCTGGCTATCCCGCATACCACAGCCCGTGGGGCGGGCCATCGGGCCACGGTCCTGCTGCAGCACCGGCCCCGAGCAGCTACACGCAGGGGGGGGCACTGGCAGCTGCCTCACCAGCCGGCTACGCCTGTGGTCCCGGGTCGCAAGGAGGCGCGTCGAGCGACTACCGGATCCCCTCGGTTCCCGGCAGCCCGTACCCACCGTACAGCCCCATGCACTCTGACGTGCCCAGCCCGGCACCCGCCTACCACGCAGCGCACGCGGCGCACCACAGCCGGGGACTCCATGCCCTTCCGCCGCGGCCGCCACTGCCAGGCCGGCCGCCAATGCCCTACGGCCCAGACCGATCTCACGGTGCGCGGCGCGCGCTACAGTTCACGTACGCCGGTGCAGCGCCCGCCATGCCGCCGTACTGCGCGCCCCTGCCGTACGGTGGAGGAGCGCCCGGCGGGGCCCCCTGCCCCGCTCGGGCGGCAGCGGAGCTGCCTGGTGCCAGCCCGCCGCCCAACGGGTACGGGTACGGGTACCAGCAGCAGTACCACTACCAGCAGCAGCAGGCCGCCTGGCAGTACTACCAGCCGCCACCACCGCCACCGCCGCCGCCGCAGCAGCAGCAGCAGCCACAGTGGCCTGGCAGTGCGGCCTACAGGCCTGCCGCCCAGGCGCCCCATCCGGCTCTGGCCTCCAGCAGCCGCGCCCTGGACGTGTACGGCACCGCCGCCGCCGCCGCCGCCACCGGCCCAACCGCTGCCCAGCACGTGTGTGCGAGGCCCGTGGCGTCCCTGCCACCCTCGACCACGCGGCCCCAGCTGGACGTGCCGAACGCCGCTGCGCCGTGGAAGGGTGCCTCGGCAGCTGCAGGCACCGGCAGGGAGGCAGGCCCGGGCTTCACGTTCCCTGAGGTGACGGACACGCAGCGGCCAGGTACCCCCACGCTGCTGCCGCTGCAGCCGCTGCCGCAGCCGCAGACGCGTGTCGGCGTGCTGAAGGCGCTGCTGGGGCAGCCGGCTGCTGCCCCGCCCGCCGCAGACCTGGAGGGCCTGGGCGCCCTTGGCCTGCAGTCTGACGGAGGCGACACGTTCTCGCTGCTGCGGGACATCGACTCATCAGCTGCCCCTGCCCTGCCCACGGAAGACCACCCTGACCTGCCATCGGAGGACGACGAGCTGGACTCACTGCTGCTGCACCCGCTGCTGTCCGACAACGGCTCCGGGTACGACGACGTGGGCTCGCTGATGTCATTCCTCAACCCATCGGCAGACGAGCTCGCCTTGCTGGGTCGCTGATCGGCAGGCGGGGATCAGCTACCCGTCAGCTTTCACAGCGGGCAACGGCCCACCACATACGCTGCACAGCGTCTTTTGTTCTCAGATACTACATGCAGCGGCCCTGCTACAGCTGGAATATAGCCACGGGGCCTGTTCCGCAAGACACTATTGCGGACACGACGACGGGTTATGACTGACGCCACACGGTGGATTTTGCCGCGCGTCGGCTACCTGACCACCAGGCCGCCCTACTACTACCCTCTTACACTCAGCACTACTACCTACCCCGCACCAGCGTGCCTTCCGTACCTACTGGTACCTGCGTACATGATACGGTTTTTATACTTTCGGACTGACAACAGCAGCCTTTACCAGTCTGGCTGGCTTTGAACCCTGTTCGGTGCGGTGGAGCAGCTCGGGTCAGGGGAGCCCCCGACCCCCGACACAGCGCGTGCTTCACGTGCCTATGACTCACACCCTTGAGGAGAGAATTATCTCTACGTGTTGGCAACGCTGCTGCGCCCGCCTACGGCGCACTGCATTGCAGCTTTTTTGCTTCGTGTGGACTGGAGTGTCAATCCCAACATGTTTGCCTGGCTAAGCGACTGGTTTTTGCATGCATGCATGCCCGTATTTTGTCCATAGTGCCTGTTTGGTGGGCCACAGTTGGGGTTTGTGTTTTGCAGCGACTAATAGTATCTACATCTTACAAACGTGAGTGGGTGTTCGGTGTGACCTTTTTGTGATAGTACCCAAAGTGTTAGCACCCATGGTCGTTATGGTGCCACTGACTGTATACCTGCTACGACTGTGAGTGGGGCATGACTACCACCTCCCCTTTTTGGCACGTGCCCCGAGTGTGAGCACAAGGTGTCAGCACCCATGGCCGTTTATGGTGCCACAGAGTTAAGGAGCCGTACTGGCTACTGGTACGGACTCGCACAGCAGTGACCGGCTGGTATTACGTGACGCTGCGTGACTGCAACTACATCCTGATGGCCTGCCGCTTCATTGGCGGCCCACTGCACACGGCCCAGGATATCGATATGCAGGCAGGTATTTTGTTTATGAACAGGATGGTGGACGTGCTGATGGCTGGGCGCTGCGGGCTCAAGTGCAACGCTCTTGTTTGTGGCAGGGTTTTGCCTCGGCAGGTTGGGCAGCAGGCACGTACCGGTATATGGGTTCAGGCGGGAGGGTTACTGTTTAGCGTCATGCATGTCAGTCGCCATTGACTGGAACGCGTGCTTAGCAGGACGGGCATATAGTGGGCTTGTGGATGAGCATATAGTCTTGTGGTCAGCTGCTGGACCTTTCGAATTAGTGTGGTAGCGGAGGTGCTAAGTGCATGTGCTCGTTAGGCTTAAGAAAATAGGAGCCATGCCAGCACCTTCGGAGAACAGTAGGTGGAGGTGGCGCCTCACTTCGTCGCTCCACGTTTTTCCTCCTGAGCGAGTGGCTGATGATTGTCAGCCATCCTCCTTCTGTGAGGAGCTCAACACGTTCTACTGGAATACCGCTACAACGTATAACCATAGGGGAGCAAGGCATTCAGGCGTGGCGCGCAGCTTGGATGGGATATCGCATAGCCACGGCGTGTAGCGTGTGTGGGAGCATTTCTGCACGTGGATGCATGCTGGTGGTGCCGCACGCTGGCCGGTGGCCGGTGAGACTTCTGTACTGGACAGTTCAGGCCGTGGTCTCCCCCTGTTGGCTGTGTCAGGCCATTCTCTGCAGCCCTGTAACAATAAGTGGTGACGGCCATTCGCAGTTTCCCGTACGTACCGACGTTTCTTATGTAGCTGGTCCGGTATCGAAGGGAGTGCTCTTCGTTGTAGTGCCACTTCCATACGTCCTTGCGGCCCTGCCCTGCGGAACGTACCCACCGCTACCACGGTGCTCCGGGTACCGTAAATACGCAAGCGTGGGATCCATGCTCGTCAGTGGCAAAATTATGGCATGCTGTCTCTCTACCCTGTGCACCCACGTGCCAATGAGTAATGTAGTACATGAAATTGGCGCGAAGGCTAACCGAGGGCCAGCGACAGCAAACGGAAGCTGACATGATAATAGGCGTTTATTGCATCCTTTTAGGGAACTGGCCATCGGCGCTTTCTCGTCGCGCTCAGCATCGTGGCTCGCCACCTCGGCCACTCAGCCCTCTGGGCTTCGCACAGCACGACAGCTGCAGTTTGCATGAAGCTATGCAAAAGTTAACTTCGAAGGTCACTGGCGTAGCCTGTGCGGATGATTCCTGTTTTGCTGGACCCATCGCGCCTGCCCAAGCGCGCGCTGCTTGGTCGCGGACCCGGGCCCCTGCTTCTGGAACTGCTGCATAAGCAAGAGGCTGATGGTATCTGGTGAGGAAATCTCGCGTCGGTCGGCTTTCTACGGCAGGACGTTCGACCAGGGCTGACAGGTGGTGTCTCCTGCAGGGAGCTGTATTCCCAGGCGGAGGTGGATGACTTGGCCCACAATGAGTCAGCAGTTCTGGGCCAGTACAAGCGCGGTCCGAACTGCGAGCAGGTCCATGGCCCAGACTGCAAGGCCTGCCAATGCTGCCATTTCCACAGGCAAGCATGCCGAGGTTACGCATCCAGCGACGTCTCTTGGGTTGTGGCCGCACGGCCGACCTGTGGCGGTCTAACAAGCCCTAGTGGCACACCTAAAACTCAGAAACAAATGTTAATTGATCTTGGAAAGTGCTGGGTCCGCCGTGGAGCTACCGTTTGGTGTAGCTGGCTAAGCCTTCACAGCTGGTCCGTCATGCACTGCCGCTGTCTGGTCCGTCCTGCGCCTGCCCCTGCCCCAGCAGGCACCGTACGGCGGAGGACAAGGCCACGTGCGCCCTGTGCAACAGACACTGGTGCCCCGCCTGCCTGGCCCTGCGCATGGGGGAGGACTACCAGGAGGTAGGGGCCAGTGGGCAGTGGGTTCCTGGCAGGGTGCAGCACTTGGCAGGGGGCCATGTGCACCGCGCAGGGTGCAACAAGGGCACTGCGCATCGGGCCATGGTCACCGCGCAGGGTGCAACAAGGGCACTGCGCATCGGGCCATGGTCACCGCGCAGGGTGCAACAAGGGCACTGCGCATCGGGCCATGGTCACCGCGCAGGGTGCAACAAGGGCACTGCGCATCGGGCCATGGTCACCGCGCAGGGTGCAACAAGGGCACTGCGCATCGGGCCATGGTCACCGCGCAGGGGGCAACATAGGCGCTGGGCAGGGGGCAACGGCACGGAGGCATGGAGCAGGGGGCAACGGACACAAGGCAGAGGGCAACGGTGAACGGACATTGGGCAGGGTGCAATGGGCACAGGGCGAAGGGCTGGGGGAGGCTGAACGGGGGTAGGGTGGCAATGCGGCACAAACGCTGAGTGGAGTGTTGAGGGCCCCGGGCTGCGGCTGGGTGGTGCAGGGCTGGGTATACGCGGGGCGCGTCATGCGCCATTGTGCACCCCATGACAACAGGATTGGCAGGAAGCTATTTCTCTGCCGCCAACTCCAGCAAGGCCGCCATTCGTCGGTGTCGTTCTGCCCCGCACTGTCCGTCTGTCGCTGCTTTTTGATACCACCCCTCAGCTCCTTAGCCACACACCACATCCATTGCGTCGTTGCCCCCGCAGCTGCTGGCGTCCGGGCGGCCGTGGCGCTGCCCCGCCTGCCGTGGGCTGTGCAACTGCAGCTCCCCGCGCTGCGTGCGGCGCAGCAGGGGGCTGCACAAGACGGACCAGCTGCACAGGGAGGCGGCGGCGCAGGGGTACACCTCGGTGAGCTGCCCATCGTGCACGGTTCATTAACCATGTTTCGCTATATCAGTGTCCGTGTTCTCGTGTCCGTGCCTGCTTCATTCCGGCCATCCGTTCCGGCTGGCGTTTCCTCGGGCGTGCGACCGAAGGCCAGTTGCACTTCAGCTTCCCGTAATGGGTGGCCCCTGGCGCATTGCAGGTTGCGCACTACCTGGCGTATGCCACCGCCACCCACTACGGCTACACGCGCCACCCGGCCGCCACCAGCCTAGGCCACCGCCCGCCAGGGCCGCTGCCCCACGAGCGGGCACGCGAGCTGCAGCAGCTGCAGCAGCTGCAGCAGCGGGCGAGGCAGGAGCAGTACCTGCAGCTTCAGCAGCAGCACGAGCAGCGGGGTGGACACGAAACGGAGGCGGCCCGGGGAGCGTTGCAATCGGATGCTCACGTGCATGTGGACGTGCATGCTCGCCTGCAACCAGACCAGCAGCAGCTGATGCAGGGTCCGGAGCGGCAGCGGCAGAGGCAGCAGCAGCAGCGGGGGAGCAGGAGCCAGGTGGACGAGGAGGTGGAGGCGGTGCGGCGTGAGGCGCTGATGGCAGGGCGCATGCCAGCGCGTGGCCTGTCGGAGGGGCACCACAATGGCAAGGCCCTACATGGGGTGCAAGGGGGCGGTGGACAGTCCCCCGGGTACCACGATGCCGGGCCCACCGTGTCCCTGTCGGTGTCCCCCTCGGTGTCCCCGTCCAGGGCCTCCGCCTCCTGCTGGGGGGAGGGGTGGCTGGAGTCTTGCCTGGGAGGTGCGTTGGAGGGGCGTAGGGCACGGGAGCTAGTAGGGGAGCTGGAAAACATGGTGCCCTAGATGGGTGTGAAAGGATGCAGCTGTACAAGGAGGCGTCAGTGTGTGTTAGCTTTGCTGGCGGGCGGTGACGCGCCGGCTTGCTGGTACCGACATGCGCCTCCAGCAGCATCTTGCCCGCAATGCTTCCATATGTATGCATGTGGAATGGTGATTTGACACGTAAGGTCCAAGCAGCATTGTACCGGTATTGGTGTGTCACCCGCAGGGTCTCATTCCTTGGCGGAGCTGGACGAGGTGTTCGAGTCGGGGTGCGGGGATGCGGAGGCCAGCCCCACCGGCATGGCCCTCAGCCCACAGCTGCCGCCCTGGGTCGTCACCAGCACCGAAACCAGCCCCATGGGACGCGATGCTGGGCCCCAGGCGCCCACGGGTGATACCTCCTCTGCCGCAGTATCCCCCGAGCAGCCCGTCGGAGGGGCCAAGACAGGTGCGACGGACCATGTGCAGCAGGAGCAGACTAGCGGCATGATGCCTCCCGCACCACACCTGGCACAAAGGCAAGATACGGGGGCAGCAGCGGAAGGTGCGGATGGCGGACCTGGCGCGGCTGTGGGTGCTGCTGTGGGGCCGGCGGTGGTTCCCAAGGCACCCGGGCGTCGTGTCCTCGGCCTGGGCATCGTTCTGGACGACGCACAGCATGCACAACATGGCCAACAACCGCACCAGAAGCAGCAGCAGGAGCAGCAGGGACGTCCGGGTACGGCTGCGGCACCGCAGGCTCACGGCCTGCTCCCAAGGCCCGGAGCCGCAGGGGCTGGAGTGCTGGGGAAGCGCCCGCGCGGCCCCAGCGGCGGCAGCGGGCCTGGGCTGGCGGCGCTGACCGCCCCGCTGCGCGAAGGACCCATGGGTCGGCCCTGGGGCCGCGGGGACAGGGGAGGTCCCCTGGCGCCCCCGGCCGCGGGTGCGTGCGCACCACACCAGCAGCAGCCGCCGCAACTGCAGCAGCAGCAGCAGGAGGGACAGCACGGGATGGGGATGGGGGAGCATGGTGCGGGGCTTGCACAGTGGGTGGGAGGCTTTCTTGGCTGTGGGGACGAGGGGGAGGCGGAGGGCGTGGCGCGAGGCCTGCCCCGGCCGCATTTGCTCACCGGAGGAGGCGTCAGCGTTGCTGGTGGGCAAGGGGCGAGGGGTGCTGGCCCGGCCGTACGGCCCGGGCAGCAGCATGCTCAGGTACTGCCTTTCCCACAGCCGCCGGCGCCTGGGGGTGCACCGTACAGCGAGATGCTGTACGGGCTGCAGAGGCTGCAGTACGACATGCAGCAGCAGGTGGCAGCGGCGGCGGCGGCGCCGTACAGCGGCAGCGCCGCCGTCGCAGGCATGTGGACGGCGCAGTGGCGGGCGGCTGTACAGGCGGTGTACGAGCAGCTACGGCGGCTGCTGTTGGACTGCTCGGCCGTCAGCAAATACTGCGAAGGTGCGTCGGGGTGGTTGGGAGTTTTTTTCGGTGGCACGTATTGCGGGGTGCTGGGCTGAAAGCCCGCATACCGGAAAGCCCCCATACGCAGCGAACGGGCGCGTTGTTGTGCATGGCACCCCAGCCTGGCTTGCACTGTTACTGGTATGTACGCCCCTGCACACGCTGCTTACCACACGGCAGGCAGCAGCAGGGCCCGGAGGAGCAGGAGGCGGCGGCAGCGGCCCGCACCGCAGCCCATCATAACCCACGCGCAGCTGCGGCCGGCTGTGGAGCTGCTGCTGCTGGTGGTCTCGGAGCTGGGGGACGAGGGGCCGGGCGCCGCCCCCGCCCCTGGCGCCGGCCCGGGGCGCGACGCTGGTGCGGGTGGCGGCGGCGGCGGCGGCGCGCCGTGCAGGGCTGTGCGCTGGACGGAGGAGGCGGCCCAGCGGCTGCTGATGGCTGAGCCGTTTGTGGACTACGGGGGGTAAGTGGAGCCACAGCCGGCACGGCTACCAAACCCATCAGTAGCATTTGCAGCACCGCTCAACACAGCAGCAGCATCGCGTCGTGGGGTCCACGGTGATTGCGCGCTAGACAGCGGCGAACAAGACGGGTGCAGTGACGCGACCGAAGGAGCACTGAGTTACCGGCTGCACACCATGCTGCCGGGCGTAGCTTGCGCGGCGCTCCCTGCCGGGCGCAACACGAACACCGCCACACGGCATGCCGCATACGGCACCCCTTGCTGCCGCCACCGCCACCCCTCCACTGCCACACTGCACTCACGCCTTCCCTGCCGTCCGCACGCACAGCTCCCACGACACCCCACGCACGACACCAACGCCCGTACCTTGTCCCTCTCCCCTCCCCAGCTGCGACCCCCAGGCCCGCATGACCCTACTGCACGGCGTGGCACAGCTGGCAGACCTAGCAGCCGCCCGCGCAGCATCCCCGCCCTCCTGCTCCCCCACCTCCTCCCCCACCTACTCATCCTACTCATCCTCCACCGTCACCGCCACATCAGCAGCTGCCTGGTCCCGCCTGGGCCTCGACGCGCTGCGGCTGCTGGCGCGCCGCCTACCCGACCAGGTGCATCTGGTGGTGCGGATGGAGCAGCTGGGAGGGATGTCGGGGGCGGGGGCGGTGGCCATGGCTCAGGCGGCAGCTATAATGGGTACCTCGGCCTCCCCCCTGGATGGAGCTGTGCAGGTGAGCAAGGAAAAGCGTTGTAGTATAGATGATCGGTTGTAGCCGGGGTCAGTCCTGTAATGCACCTTCAGCCCAGGCATAGCAGGGTGGTACGGGGAAGCACGTCATGCCTTACGTGAGATGGCCCGAGCTGACGGTACGGTGTTGCCTTGCCTGCTTTGCTGCCTCGCAGTTGGGCGGTGTGTCGTGGGGCGCGCTGCCCACCAACGCACCGCCCCCTGACGGCGACTGGGCCCGACACGCGGCGCAGCTGGCGGCGGTGCGGGCGGCGCGGCGGTCGGCGCTGCGTGCGGCGGCAGCGGGGCACGTGGAGGTGGCGCAGGCGTTGCTGCGGCTGCTGCGGCCGCCCCTTGAGGTGCGGAGCGGTAATGACCGGCAACAGGAGTTTTGTGGGGTCCCTATGCAGTGCGGACGGAAGAAATGTGCCGTGCGCATAGCCACACAACAGGAAGTCGCGGGTGCACTGATGTCGGTACTTACGCTAGTATTCAACGTCCCAGTGGAACATCTCAGTACACGGGTGTCATGCCCTGCCCTTCCGTGTCGACGCAACATCGGCAGCCAGCCCGCCGCAAGGGCCTTCCACAATGCTGGCCAGGGGCATCTACCGTTTCACAGGCTGTCCATACCCACCGATTGGCTCTGCTGTGCTGTGCACACCGCCACCACCCCTCCCCAGGCCGTGCTCCTGGCTGCCAACGCCTCAGCGGGCGCTGCCCCAGTGGGCTCCGAAGCCGCCGCAGCCGCGGAAGAGGTCGCCCGCCTGCTGCTGTCGCGGGAGATGGTCGAGCTGCTGCTGCTCCTGCCGCCGCCGCCGCCGCCTCAGCAACCACCGCACGCAGCTCACACCCTCCAACAGGTCGCCGCCGCGGCTGCTGCTGCTGCTGCTGCTGCAGCCTCCAATGCTGCCAGCGCTTCTGTTGCTGGTGCTACAGGCTTGGCAGCTTCCTGCAGCTACCCTGCGTCGCTGGAGGGCTTCCGAGTGGAGCTGCTGGAGGCTGTGCACGCCGCCGTACACGTGCTGCTGCTGCTCTGGCGGCGCCGGCCAGGGCCGGCGCAGTCGGTCCCATGGACGGACTGGGGCCATGCAGGGGCTAGGGAGCATGCCGGCGGTGGTGTATTTCAACACCAGGCTTCCCACATCCACATTCACGTGCACATGGACGTCGACATGGCCGGGGGCATCGGTGGGAATGGGACTCGGGCTCAGGCTGGGGCTGGGGCTGGGGCAGAGCTAGTGGAGCAGAGGTTAAGGCGGGTAGCGGTGCTGGTAGAGGAGAGCGGGCTGGCGGCGGCCGTGGAAGAGCTGGCGCTGGGCCTGGGGCACGGCGGCAGCAGCAGCAGGATGGGCCAGGCTACGGGCACGGTGGGGGCAGGTGGGGCGCCGGCGGACGAGCTGCTGAGGGCCGTGGCGGCAGCTGCGGGCGGGGCCCCGGGCAGTGCGGGGCCAACCGCTGTGTCGGCCCGGTATCAGGCGGTGAGTGCCGAGCTGCCGTTCAACGCGCACGAGGCTTGGCTAACTGCACACTGAACAGGGGGTTGTGCGCGGCCTGGCAGCCATGCTGTTGTGTTGCCAAGCGACCGCTATGACGTGTTGGTTCATTCGCGGCCTAACCCTACCTGGTGGCTGCTTCTGGTCCGCATGGCACTCCGCACGGCTTGGCCGTGCCACCCCACTGCCCCAGTCGCAGGCTCAGCCCTGTCCCGCCACGCCACAGAGTCAGCGCCTGCGTTTTGCCCTGCGTAACTTCGCAAGTCCCCACGTGCATGCCCCTCTGTCCTGCAGCCAACCCGTAAGGCCGCCACATCCCTGCTGGCCACCCTGCTGGGGGCCTCCCTGCCGCTCACCATGGCCACCCACTACCAACTGCAGCAGCAGCAACACCACCACGACCACCATTACCAGCAGCAGGCGTCCCCACAACCCCAGCTTCCACACCAACACCTCCAGCTACCGGCCCACCCACAGCCGACACCGCTGCTGGGCCGGGCGGTGCGGGAAGTGCTCGGGCGAGAGGTGCGTTGTGGAAACTCTGGGTGCATGAGTAGTGGTCTGTGCTGAGTCGCTTAGGACTAGTGCGAGGGTACGCAACCGTGCCCCTTAACGCCGTGCTAGCTGCTCGGGTGCTGTACATTTTTGGTTTTATCAGCACTTTTCCCTTACACGTGCAGCTGACGGTGCCACTGCCGACCCGTGCTCCCTCCTTGCCCGCACCGTCGCGCAGCTGTGGGAGACACCTCCGCCTGCTGCTGCGCTGGGCTCCGGGCACGCCTCTGCATCCAGGGACTGGCAGCGCCGGTCCCAGGCGGTGTGGCTGCTGGCAGCGGCGGCGGGCGCTATCCGAGCGGCGGGCGCGGGGCGGGCGGTTGAAGCGTTACTGATCAGCTCGCCGCTGCCCGGCCTGCCGCCGCCATTCGCCACAACAGCAGCCTTGCGTGGGGCGGGTGGAGGGAGGGAGCCGCTGCTGGGGATGCTGGGGGTAAGCCTTGTAACCCAAATGCTCCGCCTAGACTCTGCATGCTCTCGTGCGTTCTTAGCTGTATACGTACGTAGCCTGCAGAGCGCACGGCCGAACGTGTCCTGCCAACGCCGTTTCGCTGAGTGCCCCCATGCCCGCTTGCTGGGCACAACCGTGTGGGGTATAAGCCATGCGCCAGCGCCCCAAGTTGACTTTGTACATCTGCCTTTGTCCCCCTTATACCCCTGAAACCCGCTTGGCCAGGTGTGGCTGCGCGCTGCCCTGGACGCCCGGCTTCGGCCCTCCCTGGCGCCCCTCACGCGCCACATGCTGCTGTGCGAGGAGGCCACGCGCCTCATGTACGGCAGGGAGGCCGCTGCAGCTGCCGCAGCCGACCCACGGACCCACGGGTCGGCCGACGCGTCGGCGTGGGCGGCACGTGTCGCCGAGGCGGTGCGGGTGGACCGGGAGGGCCTGGCCTGCGGGGAGCTGGCCCGGATGGTGCTGCAGGGCCTGGTTTCGGAAGGGCGGTACGGCGAGCTGTACGGCAGTGTACTTCGCGGGCTGGACGGCGCGTGGTGGGCGCTACGGGAGTCGTACGGCAGGCAGCTGGGCGGCGGACTGGGGCACAACCTTGAACCAGGGGCTACGGATCTGCGGCGGAGGCAGCAGCTGGCGACGCGGCTGTGGTGGCACAGGGCGGCGACCAGGGTGGCCCTGGCGGTGATGGGGCCGTGTGCGGCAGGGGAGCTGAGGCAGCATGCGGCGGTGCGAGGCATGGCGGCGGCGATGGGGCCGCCGGGGGGTGGAGGCGGTGCGGGGGCGTGGGAGGAGCGGCAGGGGTGCTTGAAGCTGCTGGAGGGGGCGGTGGCGGGCACGGCGGCGGATGCGGCGGCGCTGATGCGGCAGGAGGAGGGGCTGGGGGCGATGGAGCAGCAGGGCGGCGGTGGGGGTATGGATGTCGGGCAGCAGCTGGGAGCGGCAGGTGAGACCTGGCCGCGGTCGGGCCCCTGCTTACCTCGAATAAATCCTGGGCCCCCCATATTTTAGCAGCATGTATAAGTAGCAGTGATATCACATACCATCCATGCGTGCTGCTCTGCTTGGCTTGTGTCGCACCTCGCCGCCATCGCGCCTGTGATCTGTTGTATCGGCACATCGATATCCATACGACGTTCTTTCGCCCACAGGCCCCGGAGGAGCTCCTGCAGACAGCCTAGACGCCCTGACCCTCCTGCAACACAGCGCCCTGCCGCTGCTGCCCCACCTGTTCCACGTGTTGGACGCCAGCGCCGCCTGCGCCTTCCGCCACCCAGACATGGAGCCGCCGCGCGGGCAGCAGAACGGGCAGCAGCAGCAGCTAAGCCACATGCACCTGCCCGCTCACCCGGGCCTCGGCGGCGGGCCGGGACCTGGCGGGAGGCTGTCTGTGATGCAGAGGTGTGACCGGGCAAGCAAGACAGCCAGCGCCCTTGGGGGCAGACTAGCATACCGGGATTGGCATTAGGCTGTACTCTTGGGTCTGTCGTTCGATCAAGCAGCTGCGTTTCAGCCCGAGGGCAAGGAACTTGATCCGTTGTCTTCGCCATGCCTTGTAAGCGCAGAGCTGCGCTCGCCGAAGGAATCCTTAGCGCAGCTGCTGGTGTGCTGAGCACCAGGAAGCCGCCTGACCAGCCTTTCCGTCACCTTGCAGGTGCATCGGACTGCTGGTAATTACGGCCGTGGAGATGCCCAATGCGACACCCGCCTCCGCCGGAGCAAACCCTGCCGACCTCCGCCCGCCGCCGCCCGCACCCACGCCCCTGGCAGCCCAGCTGTGGCAGCTCGCAGCAGATTCTCTCCTCAACCCACTGCTCCGCACAACCGAGGGGCTGGGCCCGATGGCCCAAGACGGTTCCGGAGCAGCGACGGCCGAGCCCCAATCCGTAGGCAGCGCGCCCGCCGAATGGGTCCGTACGAACGCGCTGCGCATGGCCCACCACGCTATATCGCTGCACGTACGGCAGTACGTTGTGGCGGGCATGGCGGCGGCGGCGGCGGACCAGCCGGCGGCGATGTACGGCGCGAGCGCACTGGGGTGGTTTCGGAGCCTGTTGGAGCACCCGGCCATGCGGCAGCATGAAGTGCTGCTCAGGTGGGTGCGACAGGGGGCCTAACGGGGGAAGTTGCTCATCCCCCTTCGGCCGCACGATGCTGCTCGAATGTCTTGTACAGTGATCCGCGGGTAGGTGCAAGCCTGCTTGTGTTGCTAGTCCCCTTTGACTTAGCAGGCCGCAGGGCCGCAGGCCATTTGTGTGTTTTGTGCAGCTATGCGGGAGCCGTTTGGCACGTCCAACCCTACAGGCTTGTGATCCGCAGCTCATTGAAACCTTTTGGGTCGACACTGCAACCCCCATTGGCGCTGCCGTCAAGGACGTACTCACGCCACTTGCCGATAGCCACAGCTCCCTGCTGCGTTCATGCCATGGACTCGCGAGGCTCCCCCTCAACCATCTGCTGTCACCCTGCCCCCGGACTGCTCCCCCACAGCCTGCTGCCGCCCATGCTCCACCTGCTGTGCACTGCGGCCGCGGCACTGCAGGACCAGCTCCGAGCCATACGCGACGCCCAGCCCCCACCCCACACTAACGCTAACACACACACGCAGCCCCACACCCAGACGCAGCTTACCACTCAGCAGTACCAACCCGCTCACGCGCGCCAGCTCCAGCCCCGCTTAGCTCCGTACTGCGTCACGGCGCAGCTGCTGATGGCGGCGGTGCAGCTGTTCCGTACGGCGGCGGCGGCGGGGCTCCTGGCGGGCCGGGAGGAGGCGGAGGGGGCGGCGCTACCGGGCGGGGTGCCATTTGAGTGAGTCGCAGGGCAGCGGCATGGCGCGAGTTACTGCGTTTGCTTAGCACCCCTTGCAGGACAGAAGACATTGTCGTGCGCTGTCATAGCTCACGTGTTTGCAGTGTTATGCCATGTCGTGTCGCTTCTGCTGCACCCTGTGCCTCCCCTAATACTGTCTGTCTCCTAGCCAAGCGCCCACTAACCAGCCCACCCCCGAAACTGCTCCCTGTGCCCCTTCCTTGTGCCCCCTTCAGCGCCGGGCCCCTGCGTTCCATGATGCCCCTGGCCGCCCCCTTGGTCCGCGCCCTGGCCGGCCGCTGCCTAGACGTGGTGGTCCGCACCTGCCTGGATGCAGTGCTGGTCCCGGGGGCTGCCCCCAACGACGAGGCCACCCGCAAGGCACTGTCCGAGCTGAAACCTGCTGGCCAGGACGTGTGTGTCATGCTGGCAGGCTGCCTGGGGGCGCCACCGCAGCTGGCTCCGGAGCAGTGGGAGGCACTGCGGCGCAGCCTGGGGCAGGCGATGGCGGCAGCGGAGGGAGGGGCAGGGGCGGTGGGGTTAAGGGGTGCAGGGCAGGTGGGGGCGGGGGCGGGGGCGGGGCAGCAGCAGCAGCCGGCGGAGGAGGCGCGGAGGCTCTCTGTGGCGGCGGCGTGGTGTCTGGTGGACCTGGCTGGGAGCCTGGGAACGGAAGGTGGGTTGGGAGGGGCGGTGAGGTGCGGGATGGGGTCCGGGGGAGATTCAGGCCTTGCGCTCTTGATAACGGTCCAACTTCGTGATTGGAATGGGGACATGTTATCCCCGGTGCACCTGGCCTCGCCTCGCCAGTGGATTTTTGAAAAGGCGAAACTGCGCAAGGATGGAAGGCAGCAACACGATGGTTGGCGGTTGCAGGCACGAGCCCACAACGCTCATGTGGCTGGCCGGTGTTCCCGCTCCTGCCTGCCCCCCACACGTCCTTGTCGTCTTCATCGCCCGTTCCCGACCCTGGCACCTGCCGCCCCTGCTGTCGTCCTCACTGCCAGGTATGAGCTGGTGGTGGGCCAAGGGCCGCTACCGGTCACTCCTACAGGTCCTCCAAGGCAGCTGGGCCACCGCGCAGCACAAGGCCGCGCACAAAGCCGTGCTGGGCGCCTGGAAAGCGCTTGCCAAGCCTCAGCAGCAGCAGCGGAGAGGCCAGCAGCAGCAGCAGCAGCAGGACCTGCCGACGCAGTTCCAGGCGTCGCAGCAGGCGCTGCCACCTGCACCGGCCAACGCACATGCCGCTGCGCTGCAAGCCGAACCGCCCCGTGTTCGTGCTCCTGCCGCTCCGGCTGCTTCCGCTGCTGCTTCTGCGCCGGCTGGCGGCGGTGCGCCTCCTGGTCCACAGCCGCCAACGCACCAGCGGTACGAGCAGCAGCAGCAGCAGCAGCAGCAGCAGCAGCAGCAGCGCGCAGCCGGCGTGGTGCAGCCAGCAGCGCAAAGCCGTCTAGCGCCAGCCGCCCGCCCTCCAGCTCCAACTGCCCCGGCCCCGGCCCCCGGCACCCAAGCCTCAAACGCGGAGGGGCCGTTGCCGCCGCAGCAGCGGCAACCGCCGCGGCAGCAGCAACAGCGCCATCAGCTTGCTGCTGCGGCTGCAGCTGCAGGGCCTTCGAGCCCCCGTCAACATGCTGCCTCCCCCATGACTCCCGCCGGCCCCGCCGCCGCCACCCCTGGTAGCAGCACTCGCTCTGCGCCACAACCCATCGACTCCAGCCACGAGTCCCTCCTGTCAGGCTGCCGGCCGTTTGACGAACTCAACGACTGGGTGAGGGAGCAGCAGCAGCAGCAGCAGCAAGGGACGCAGTCCCAGCACGGCGGAAGCTCGCAGCAGCAGGGCGCATCACAGGCCAGCGGCGGCGGCGGCCGTGGTGGTGATAAGCAGCTGCTGCAGGTCAACTTGGTGGGGCGGTTGCGCAGTGCGGAGCACAGGGTGACGCTGGCAGGCCAGCCGGTCATGGTCTTGTTCCTGGAGGACGCCCGGAAGGAGGCGACGGTCTCCGTCATGGTGACGAGGAAAGAGTAAGTAGGCGGTCCGTTCACAAGCTGTGGCAGGCTTGGTGCGTGAAGGCATACATGTGACGGTGTGTTGCCGTGTGGGGTCGTACCTTCTTGTGACAGGCGCGTGGCAGAAATCGGCACATGGCATGAGCACGTCGCAAGTTGCACACAAGACACTACATGCGCCGGGCCCACCGATGGGCAAACTTTGCAAAGGGGTAGTGCTTGGGAGGTCATGCAGCCCTGCAGCCCAATACGACACATGGCAGCTCTGGTTGCAGTTCTTGTTGGTTAAGCGAGCAACCATTTTAATCCTTTTGAGAACGCCTACATACATCGAGCATCCCCAGCCCCAACAGATCCAAGCGGTTGGGACAGCACCTGACACTTTTGCCGCCGTCCTTTGCACCCCAGGGACGTGGAAGAATTCAAGAAGCAGCTGGCATCGCTGCGCCTGTCCGACAAAGCCAAACCGGTGCTGGGCGTGCACGGAGCCAGCCTCCTGCACACCAATGCAGCAGGCGGAAGCGCTGCTGCTGCCGGCGGCGGTGTGTGTGTGTGGCCGCTGCGCCTCAAGTTTGACGGCTCCCGCAACGACCGCTTGATCCTGGAGCCGCAAACACGGTGGGTCTCTGGCATAACCACTACATGACACAGGTAGTTGTGAGCTGAAGACGGGGGTCAGGACATCATATGTTTGTGGAGGGAGCGGTACATTGCTGCGGCCGTAATGTACGGCGGCGCGGGCGAGCTTGGCGGTGTGCCAGCTAGCTGGCAACGGTCGAAGAGGGCTGACTAACTTCCTTTTGGCATAAACGTGCACTGAGTAGCGAGTTATCTATGAAAAGTAAGGCGCCTCCGGCTGGTCTGGAGAGCAATGGATTTTGCCTCCAAAGAGCGCGATTGTACACTACGCCATTGTGCTTCCCCGCCCTCGGCCGCAGCTATGCGCATGACCTGCGGCGGCGCATGCAGCGGAGTGACCGGGCGGCCCAAGAGCCGACCCAGGAGGTGGCGGCAGGGCCCCAGGCCGGCGCAGCAGCAGCGGGAGCAGGTGCAGGAGCAGCCGGGGCCGAAAGCCAAGGCGAGGCCGTGGGGCGCACGCAGCAGGTGCAGCAGCAGGCGCCGCCGGGCCGCCGGCCATCCGCCGGCGCTGCGGAGAGGGCACCGCGGCCCCAGGGGCCTGTGGGCAGCGAAGCCGCAAAGCCCGCCTCCCAAGGGGACAGGACAGCAGCTGGTACTGCTGCAGCCGTCGTGGCTGCCTCGGGACAAGGTACGAAGGCGGCAGCTGGCCCGCGGAGTGCCCGCGTCCCGGGCCCTGCAGCAGCAGCTGAAACAGCAACTGCAAATGGGGCCGCCCACGGCGGCCAACTCTCCCCGGCGGCCGCTGAGCCAGGCGCCGCAGCTACGCCGGCGGGCCAGGCCCGGGCCCAGGCCGGGGGCACCTCGCGGCTGCCCTTCCCGCCCATACGGACGCCGTTCACTGCTGCAGCCCGCAGCGTGCAGGGAACGGTTGAGGGGCAGGCAGCTGCGGCGGCGGGTGCGGGTGTCAGAGCGGAGTTGGCGAGGGTGAGCGGGGCAGCAGGGCCGGCAGAGGGCCTTGTTGCGCAGGGCGGTGACGGTGGGGGCACGGGTGGTGGTGGTGGAAGAGGAGGTGCGGACGGCCTTGATGCCTCCCCGCCTGAGGGGGCCGAGCGGCGGCTGGCCGGGGTGTCGCGTTGGGCCGGCATCTTCGCGCCTCCTGCACCCCTCGCACGGCAGCTGCCGCTGACACCGCCACCGCAGCAGCAGCAGCAGCAGCAGCAGCAGCAGCAGCAGCAGGTAACACAGGCAGGGCACGCATCGGCGTGTGAGGCTCCGCCTGCCATGGGCGTTGCAGCCTGGGTGGCAGCGCATGGCTCTGTTCGGAGAGGGCCAGGGACGGCTGCTGCGGCTGCTGGGGTGCCTCCTGCACCCCTCGCACGGCAGCTGCCGCTGACACCGCCACCGCAGCAGCAGCAGCAGCAGCAGGTAACACAGGCAGGGCACGCATCGGCGTGTGAGGCTCCGCCTGCCATGGGCGTTGCAGCCTGGGTGGCAGCGCATGGCTCTGTTCGGAGAGGGCCAGGGACGGCTGCTGCGGCTGCTGGGGTTAGGATGGGGCAGCGGGAGGGGCAGGGTGGGGTGGGCGGGCAGGGCAGGGACCGAAAGGGTGAGGGGGACGAGGAGTCGGTGTGCGTCGTGCCTGCATCTCAGGACTGGGGGCATTAGGGGTAGGAGCGCTGCAGGCGTGAACTGGTATCAAGGTCGCTCAGTGTGGAAAGGCTGCAGGTTAGTGTGTTGGTTGCGCGTTGTGCAGTCCTGTGACGTGGTCGTGTACCAGACCGGCGAGGGCTGTGGCGTCCCGGCGTCCTCTTGCACCGTGTCAGGTAGTGTCAGGTAGTCCGTTTCCCCTGAGCTCACCGAGGCACACACAGTTGACACACACGGTGCGGTAGCACTGCAATGCTGTTTGTCAGTCCGCTCAACAGCATCAGTTGCAGTCTCTCGGCGGATAGCGTGGCAGGAGATGGCGTGTGGCTCACACCGTGGGCTCTCCACAGAACGGCGCGGAGGCCCTGATGGGATATGATGCGTACCGCAGATGTGAAGCCTACCTAGCGTGCACCAAGGTGTGCCATACTTACTTATATTTCATGGATGCTATGACAGTTGAGCCACAATGTCAAGGAAACAGAGCTTGCAGGAAATGTTGAGGGCGCTGCCAAAGCCAGCGCCGCGGAACGATTGGAACCGAGGTAAGCCGCTTCTGACACGATAAGGTAGTTTTCATAGTGTAGTCGTGGCACTGCGATGCCATAAAGCGGCCAGCGAAATAGCTGTCCAGCCCATTATGGTACCAGGTTACTCACCGATCGGGTCAGCCACTTGGTCAACTGAGTTCGAAAGGAAATCGATACAACTGTCTATGGTGAAACCCATTTGACAGGTCGGCCAGGAGCTCTGGCAGTTGCGGACGATGGCTTCCCTGCATATGACCCAGCGATGTTTGAAAGTGACCATGGGTCAAAAGGAGGAAGCGATGAAGAGGAGGACGATGAGGAGGAGGAGGCTGGCGACGGGGCAGCCGGCGGTGCCTACGCTGTGCTTGCTGCCCTCGAAGGGGCGGACGATGGCGACGACGGGTGGGCAACGGTGGGATCAAAGCAGAAGCGCAAGACAGGGTCTGCCCCCGCCGCACAGCAGGCACCCCAAGGCAGGGCGCAAGCTGCCGCTGCGGGCCAGAGCCACACTCCCACCCGCGGCCAGCAGCAGCAGCAACGCACCCAGCAGCTGCTACAGCAGCAGGTGCAGCGCAGCCCCGGCCCCGCCGCCCCTCGCGCCCCTCGCCCCGCAACGCACGATGAGCAGGGGAGGCCCCTCAGCGACGACTACTACAAAACATTCCAAAAGGTGAAGCTCGCAATGCAGCATCCAGTTGATAGTCCAGTTAGTAGTCCATCAACCAACCAGTGAGCCACGCCGTGGCTCCACCACGTGTCACACCGCGCCCCCGGCCCCCGACCCAAATCGCATTACCTGCCTCACCCTCCACCCACGCATTCCCCAACCCCGCCTGGCCCCCCGCAGGCGTACCGAAACCCACAAACGGGCATGTGCTGCCTGCGCTTCCATAAGACCGACATCATCTCCGTGGCACCCACGGGCGACGTGACCGTGACCAGCGGGGGCTACCGCACCCGCACCACCTTCCAGTCCCTGCGGGAGGGCCTGGCGCCCCTGGGCATCAAGCTCGTCTCCCAGGGCTACGAGGGCAACGGCGCGTGGTCCGTGCAGCTGCCGGACGGGACCTCCCTTGACTTCCAGGACGGGTTAGTCATCAAGGCGGCCGGGCCGGGGGACATGCGGCGGGCCACGGCGCTGCTGTCGGCGCTGGCGGGACCGGACGGCGGCGCGGCGGCGGCGGCGGCGGCGGGGAGAGCGGCCTCGGGGGCAGGTGCGGACGTAGGCTGGGGGTGGGTACCTGCAGGTTGCGGAAGGGGGCAGGTGGGGACGTAGGCCGGGGGCGGGTGGGTAGTAGAAGGGGCTGCAAGGGACGCTGGCGGTGGTGCAGTGGCTCACTGCTCTACCATTCCGCATGGGCAGCACGTTGGAGCCCACGTACCACCCACGCACCCCGTCCGTACACCAACACGAACACCCACCTCTCCCATGCACCCCGCAGGCCCCAGCACCAGCGCCGGATCCACAGCCCGGCTAGCGCCTCACGCTGGCCAGCCGCGCCCCGCCCAGCCCGGCCCCTCCGGCGCCCCCGTCTACGCCTACAACCCCACAGCCGCCCGGCCAGTGTACACCCCACAGGGCGTGCAGTACGCTGCAGCTGGGGTACCCTCCACATCCTCACAAGCGGCAGCAGCACCCACATCCGCATACCGCGGGGCAGCCGCGGCTGTGCCCTCTGGGGCCGGCGTCAGCAGTAGCGCACACCGCGGGCCCCCGGTGGATCTGAACCGGCTGTTCACGGACGCGCTAGCGCTGCACGAGGCTGACGAGCCGCTAGACGATGAGCACGCGTGCATTCTGTGCATGGGCGCGCTGCGGTCCACAATCCTGGTGCCGTGCGGGCATATGGTCCTGTGCGACACGTGCTCCAAGGACGTCATGGGCCGTACGGCAGAGTGTCCCATGTGCCGTACTAAGGTGACGCAAGTGGTGACGGTGGCGTAGGGGCGGCAGCGTGGGATTGAGTGGGGTTGTTGCTCTGTTGAAGGTGACGGGGCTGGCGGGGTGCATCAATACTGTGCGTGAGGGTGGAGAACCATGGTGTGCGGGTAGGTGCGGTGTGGTTGGTGCCGCACGGGAATGTTGCATATGGAGCTGCATGTGTAGCTGGGACAGGTGTAGTCGTGGAAGCTGCTTGCCTGGTGCGCTGCGTGTGCTTTGTGATGACAAATGTCACGGTACCGAGGTATTGCTTGTGTGCGGATATTGCCTTAACGGTCCAGCGGGTGCCGATTTTGTGGAGTAATGCAGGGCCCGGATTGCACCGCGGATGGGGGTTGTGCTGCATGAGTGTGCTGTGTTGCCGACATCCGCGTGGTCTCTGCATTGCTGCTGGGCATGTGCTTGCCTGGTTCTTGCATGCGTGAATGTTCCTGTGCCGGTTGCCCCTGTGGTTCTAGGAGGCTAACTGGTACGCTGTTGTGGTGTTGACGGGGGAAGGGGGCTGAAGTGCTGCTTGCTGCTACACGTTGAAGCGCATGTGTTGCAGGTCGCTGGACAACACATGGTGATGCAGTGGTGTCCATATAAGGCGGCATACGGCCCGGTGTCCCATGCGATATGGGAGCAGCCTGCGCAAGGTAGTGTGTGGGGAGCGGGAACTGGTTGCAGCCGGTGCAGGCTGGTGTGGTTCGTAGGCGGCTGCACGAGAAGCCGAGACGATGTGAGCGGGCCGTGGACTCGTGGTGGAGTACATCTCGCTACCGGTGTGCCGACACCCCGTACCAATTCGCATTTCCCTCGCCGGTCCCACCAGGTCCCACACTTCTACAGGCAGCCTTCGACCAGCCTCAGGCGTCCCCTTGACCCAACAGCGTACTGTAATAATCAGCTAGATTGCAGGGTGTGAGTTAATGTTGCCTGTACGTTGCGTGGAGTCCCCTACAAACTAGGCAACTGACTACCGGTATGGCACACCAGCGTCTCCTGCCAGTTAGGGTAGACACTGAAACCGCCTAGACCGCCTTAGAATCAGGGGATCTCCCCTGCTTAGGATGGCAAGCGTTGGCTCATCCGCTACACAGCAACTCAGGAGCAAAGAAAAGCTGGCTTATGTGCGTCCCGCATGGGGTAGCAAAGGATGGTAGTACCGTGTTAACAAGGGCAAGGGAGCTCCCACGCTGCCCGCGACGACCACCTCGCCAAGCACGGAAATGTGGCTCGTCCAACCTAAACCAAATCGTGCATACGCCACCACACCGCGCGACCCTGGGTGAATGAAACATCAGCACGTGGTATGCCATCTACCCGCAGGCCGCAGCCATGGCACGACGACCTACTCTTAAACCACAAAGCTCAGACCAGTGAGCCGGGCACACCGTTAACGCACATTCCCCCGTGTGTCCGGCGGTTTACACCTGAGGCCCGAACCATTTTGATACCGTACAGTATACTGTGTACTGCCCACGCTGTCAACGGCCAACATCACGTGCTGCAGTGCACGCCTCCACGCGCTGCACGTTCAAAGGCCAGAGGTCAAGCCGCGCTGTACACACAATCCCCCATGCATGTCCACGCCAACATGACGCTTGACATCAAGTCATTGCTGCAATTGCATTAGTAAGCACATCCCAACAGCAGTCTGCCCCCGTATTGTCCTAGACTTACACCAGGCTTCAGTGAGGCGCAGTAACGTAGTCAACGCACTAGCAGTTCCCTGCTGCGTGAAGGCTGCAACGGCAAGCCCTTCGCGCTTGGCAACAGTCCTGTCTCGGTGCTCCGCAAGGCAACAACACCTGGGTATCACGAAATTGGGCCCGCTGATATGGCCGCTGCGGCCACAAAGGGGTAGCGGCGGACGCTTTCGACGTAGATGCGAGGGTCATGACACGTACGTGTGGTTCCCTGGGTGCGGAAACGCATGGCGGTTGATGCCATGCATGGTGCGATGCAGCAAGCGCTGTGCAGCAGCCTTAACTCGACGCAACCGTAGTAGAATGCTCAGGGACGAGCCCTGCGGCCCGCCGGCGCCTCCAGACACGTCGCCCTGCCGCCATACCGTACCCCAAACGAATTGCCCCCCAAATCACATACGCTCCATAGCGTATTGCTCCACCAACACCAACTGCAGCCCCTACCATGCCGCCATGCCGCATCCGCCACCAACCCCGCCCTCCGGCTGCCGCCGCCGTCCCACTTTTCGAGCGCGCTCTGTCCGCATGTGCGGACCCACCGAGCCGCCCGTACAGGCGGTTGAGAATTTATCGTACACCGACGGTTGGGCTGTTGGGTGGTTAGTACTGGCCGTTGGGCTCCACCGCGCGCAGCAGGTGCGAGATCTCCTCGCTGAGCCCGCGGTACACCGCCTGCTGCTGCAGCGCGCCCAACTCGCGGGCGCTCATCTGTGGGAAAACGCACGCAGCGCGAGGAAACAGGGTAAGGCGTCGGGGTGCCACGGCAACGGGGGGGGAGGGAGAGCATGTGAAGCTGGGTCGGGAGAGAGCCTGTTGGAGGGGCCGTTGGGCGGGACAGCATGTAGGCATTGGGCAAGACACAAAGCCGTCCAACGCTGGGCCTGAGGGCCTTAGAGGCGTGTGGGCCCCGGCAAGAGGTGCAAATTAGATGAAGGGCCCAATGACCAGTGGTGTAACCACAGGCCGCATTGACCCCTGGTGAGTTACGGCAAACGCGGTAGCAGCACAGCAGCAGCCCAGGCCAGCTGAGCCCCTCCTAGAGCCCGTCCCCACTCACCGGCAGCCCCCGCCCGCCGCCCAGGCCGCCTCCTCCCAGCTGCCCCCCGAGGCCCTGCAGCGCCCTCAGGTTAGCGCCCAGGCCCAGACCCAGCTCCGACCCAAGGCCGCCGCCGCCGCCGCCACCGCCGAACCCGCCACCACCGCCGCCGCCGCCCAGCCCGCCCCCAAGCCCCAGGCCGCCACGCAGCGCCTCTATTTCCAATCCGCTAAGGCCGCCGCCTCCGCCCCTGCCCCCTCCCAGTCCTCCCCCCAGCCTGAGCTCCGCATCCAGGCCCCCAAGGCCCCCCAAACCCGCCGCTAGCCCGCCAATCGCCCCCAAGGCTCCCAGCCCGCCTCCTCCCCCACCGCCGCCCCCTAGAGACCCCAGTCCGCCTAGCCCCAGTCCACCCAGCCCCACACCCAGCCCTGCCCCGGCGCCCCCTAGGCCCCCGCCCCGCAGCTGCAGCTGCCGCAGCAGCAGCTCCTGCTGCAGCGCCTCCGCCGCCTGCAGGCCGGCCATGTTGCCCAGCCGCCCTCCCAGCAGCCCGCCGCCGCCGCCGCCAAGCCCACCACCGTACGACAGGTCGAGCTCCTCCGAACTCCCGTGCCCTAGGCCGCCCCGCATGCCGACACCCCCTCCGCCAAGGCCCATGCCCCCGCCAAGGCCCGCGCTTGGCCGGCCGCCACCCCCGCCGAGCCCAGGGCCCAGGGGCCCGCCCCCGCCGCCAAGGCCGTTGAGTGAGGCGTCGCCTGTGTAGCTGCCACCGCGGGGGCCACCGCCGCCTCCACCGCCGCCGCCCAGACCGCCTAGGGGCCCGCCGTGCATGCTGGTTGGGGGGGAGGGATCCCCTAGGCCGCCGCCGCCGCCGTACCCCATGCCGTGACTGCCGTTGCCGCTGGGGCGGTCCAGGATGCGCTGCGGGCCGGGCGGAAGGTGAGTCAGCAAGCTCGTAGATTCCGTACAGTAAAAATCGCTGTAGCTTGGCACTTGGACGGGGCAGATGACAAGGCAGCTGACAATGCCCTGTGCAAGCGTGTCGACGACCACAAACTTGGAGGCCGTGCGACAATACACTCTATCTCACTCACTCACCCCAAACCCTTGACCCTTACCTGCTGCTGCGGGATGCCGGAATCGCTGTAAGATCCGTCCCGGCTGCTGTGCGGCCCTTGCAAGCCGCCGGCCTGGCCCATTCCGCCGCCACCGCCGCCCATACCCCCACCAAACGCCGCCTGTCCGGCCGCGTCCCTCTCCCTGTCCCGGTCCCCAGCGGGCCCCATCAGCCCTAGCACTGTAGGACCCGCCAGCCTCGCCAGCTCGATCAGGCACATGCGGGTCGCTTCTGGCAGCGCATTGAACAAGTCCATATCGGACTCGGGGCCTCCGCCCCCGCCCCCTCCCCCCGCCCCCCCCCCCCCCCAACCGCCCCGCCCCCCCACTCCCCCACCACCCCCCCCCCC
>VFQN01002462.1_pt1 | contig 28512 bp, 46 predicted proteins | sample 3512371 | NCBI WGS metagenome assembly VFQN01 (sample SAMN10412370, study PRJNA504923) | tailings metagenome | isolation source: Replicate 2 from Balatoc abandoned mine | place: Philippines: Itogon, Benguet | collected 2017-08-28
CCGCCGGTGGACTAGGGATGTGGTCTATCCCGAAATCCCCTGACCTTTGACCTTTGTAAAACGCACGAATGTCACGGTCCACTGACCCACATCAGCGCAAACGTTTACACGGCGTGTCGTGCAGGAGTCTACCGGTACGCAAATACCACATGGCCATGCGCTGTGTAGGTAACAACCGGCTGGCGGCCTTTGAGGGCTTTGACTGTCCACACCGACACCGGCAGCGGCAAGCTCGCAACCCTGGTACCGCAGCAGTGTGCTGCTTTGCATGCATAACGCACAAACGCAAAGATCAGCCAGTTGGGTACCTGCTACCTAGCCTACGCTGCGCGCACGCTGGCTCTGCCGGTACCGGCATGCATCCGCTGTCAAGCACCGTTACTATCTCATCCTGGACAGGCCGGGCGTTTCCAGTTACTACTGCCTGTACCCCACGCCTACCAAACAGCCGCTCATTAAATGCCGATCTCGGCGTTTGCTGACCATTCGCAGCCATTCGCTTGCTGCTCAACCTAACTAGGTACCTATTAAGACACAATCTGTCAGGGCGGCACTGCAAGTCCCAGGAACAGATCACCTCCCGCCCTTGTCCGCGCAATCCCATGCACACAGTCCTCGCTTCACCAAGTCCTGATGACCCAAGCCTCCTCCCTCCCTCAGTTCCACTCCGCCTCCGCCGCCAGCAGCTCCACCACCTCCGCCATGCCCTTATCCCGCGCCACCTGAACGAGAGTCCTGCCGTCGTCGCACAACATCCGCGTGTCCGCTCCCGCCGCCGCCAGCACCCGCACCACGCCCGCGTGCCCCTGCTGCACCGCCACACACAGCGCTATTATCCCGCCGCCGCCGCCGCCCCTGCCGCTGCTCCCATCTGCACCCACAGTAGCCTCCACGTCCGCGCCCGCCGCCACCAGCGCCTGTATGACACCTACGTGTCCCCTTACCGCCGCCATGATGAGCGGCGGCGGGCGGGCGCCCGCCTCTACCTCCTCGTACGACACGTCCGCAGGCGCCCGCCCGGGGTCCTCCCCCGCCGCCACCAGCACCGGTATCACCTCCGCTGCCCCGGTCTCAGCCGCCAGGTCCATGGCGCGTGGCCCGCCCCTGCTGCCCCCACGGCAACCACCAGCCCCGCCTGAGCGGGCACGAGAGGGCTCCCCTGGCTGTGGCCCATAGGCGACCCGTGGGTCAGCCCCAGCTTGCAGCAGGAGGTGCACGATGGCTGCGCGTGCCGGCCCCGGGATGTCACCCGCTGCGCAGGCGACGGCGATGGGGGTCGGACCGTTGCCGTACACTGCCGTGGGGTTTGCACCTGCCTGCAGCAGCGCCTCCACCACCTCCACATGGCCGAATCCGATAGCCATGGCCAGTAGCGAGTTGTTGCCTGGCTCCCCGACTGTTGAGGAAACGGGTACGTTGACCCGCGCTTCGGCGTTGGCCAGGGCCCGCACAACCCCCGGGTGCCCCTTGCCGCAGGCAGTCTCCATCGGGGAAGCGATGTCGCCGGGTAGGATGTTGGGACTGGCACCAGCACGCAGGAGGTCCTGGACAGCCTCCGTGTTTCCAGAGCAGCAAGCCAGGAGGAGCGGGCGGCACTCGCCGGGGGCGGTGGTGTCAGGGCCAGCCCCAAGGGACAGCAGACCGCGAACGCGCTAGTTGTCGGGGATTACGACGGCCACCATGAGCGCGGTGTGCTGCGGGTACGGGTCTTCTCCTACTGCTGCGTCGAGGTCCAGCGCCCGGATGCTCATGAGGAATCGCACGAGGGGAAGCGGCACCGTGAGCGCGATGGCGGTCCTCGCTACCGATGTCGGTGACCACAGCTCGGTGCAGATGAAGTGACCCAACGCCAGTAGGTATAGCAGTATGAACGCGGGCTGCTTGTAGATCGCGTTAAAGCCGAGTAGGATGGAAAAATGCGAAGGTCTTCAGCGCCCAGTTTACAAATTGTGCCTCCCTAGCGTCCTGTGAGCTCCGCTCCTCTGGCATAGCGGCTTCCTTTCGGCCAAACCAGCCGCTCAGCAGCTGCGGGCCCTCATCCTGCTTGGAAGTTTCCCGCGTGCCAGACGAGAAGGCTGAACAGCAGGCAGTGCGAGGTTTGCGATCATCCGCATTGCCGATGGCTTTGGTAGAGAACCTTTGCGCTGCTGGCCGTAAGCATGGCGCCGAAGGCAGGCGCCTGCTGTGCAAAGCGCCGCACCCCAGGAGCCCTCCGTCTGGGGCCGCTGATAAGCAGCTAGACCTCGACAACATGCTTTTCCTTTGTCTGTATTAGTAGCAAGATGGTAATATGTGTCAAGTTTGCTGCAGAAAGGTTCACGGCGTGCAGGTCCATGCATGAAGTGCCTGCCGATGCCGGACGAAAAAAGCCCGGTATAAGCACTGCCCACATGGACATGCCGCTGTCCCTCACGTGAACTATAGGGCATCATATATTTTGCATTTTGCTTTGTAGCTCTGGTGCACGCACGGCGGCGGACGCGTCCCAGTCTGCCCCAGGGTAGCCCCCCTAGTCTGCCCGTTCTCCATGACCCATGGGTCGGCCGCCACACAAACCCACATCCCGCACAAACCCACATGCCGCACGCCAAGACTGAGGGCCAGGGGTAGAGCCCCGCTACCTTGCTGGCAGCCCGTATGTGCGTGCGTGGGCCCCTACAGGAAGCGCTTGCAATACTGTGACGGACACGTGCCCACATGCGGCCTACCTGCTGCAGCGAGGCTGCCCAATGAGCCCTGAAGCTATCAGATCTGGCTGGTCAACCTGTTCATGCTGCGTTGGCTCAGGCTGAGTGCCCCTGGGATACCAGGAACCCGCCTGCCATGCTGCGGAGGCTCCTGGCGGCTATGTGCCCCGGACCCAGCTCGGTGTCTAAGGGTACCGATACTACAGCGAACGAACAGGGAGGCAATGCCCTGGCGGCAGTCCGGCTGCTGCTGCAGGCTGGTTTGCTGACCGCTGGGATGCACAGCTCATCTGCGCGTCGCAGGGCACAAGGCACGCAACGACAGCCAACACACAGCGACCAAAGCGCGAACACAAAGAGACGGGGCGCAGCAGCCGTGCCTTCCAATTGACTGACTGGCCTCCACTGTGTTACATTACCGCATGCATCAAAGCGGGCACCTGCTGTGTGAGGCGCCTCTCCGCACAGCACCCACGGTCCCGCGCAGGGCTCCATTCGGTGCGCGCGCCGCACCCTTTGCTCCACCATGCATCAGGAGCAGCCCACCCACCGATCACTACGTCTGCGCTCCCATATAAGGCATCCTCATTTCCGTGTTACCAAAGCACATCACAGCGCGGCACGGCACAGCACACTACGTTACGTACGACACACAGAGAATCCACACTACAATACACAGCGACCATGCCCTACGACTCAGACAGGTGCAGACAGCGTGCATCGCCTGAACCGCCTGCGTTGACTGGGAGCGGCTTGCACCAGTGAGAGGGGCCACTCTCTGTCCATGCTGGGGGTGCGGCCGGCCAGAAGGCGGGACAGCAACCCGCACGCCACTCCCAGGAGTACGGTGTCACTATGCACTAGGCAAGCCCCCGCATCGCCACAGACTGACAGCACCATCACACGCGCAAGGTGCACCAAACGATCGCCAAAGGCGGCCGCAACATTATTCGCGCCACGCACTGGCACTAACAAGCTGCATTTGCTTGTCGACAGTGTCATGGCATGGGCACCGGTGTGGGTGGGGCACGAGTGCCCGGTCGTCGTTTGTCCATGCTTATTGCCCACACCACATCACAGCACACCGCATCGCAAACACATCAACACACCGTCCGTCCAAACTGCCTACCGCATATGCCCCACACCGGACCAAGCCCTGGTGCTTACACACCCATGAGTGTACCATGTAGCAGGCGTGGCTCTCAGCTGGAAGGGGGCCGATACCATCCCAATCCACTGCACAAATCATCTCCCAAACCAGCAGCCGCTTTCGCAGCCCGCCTCGCACACACTACAAAAAGAGAGACCGCCTAGCCGCAAACGGAGGCTTCCCGATGTGCATCACTCCAACAAGTGAGCTACCGTACCCACCGTAAGTGTCCTAACACGCCTCCTTGGCAGGCGAACAGCAGAGAAAGAGTTGTATGCAAGTCGACCTTGAGCGGCCACCACGCAAAGACCAGCAACCATACCAACTGCCGTGGCCGCACCATAAGATGCCATCGAAGCACAGCTGCCCCGTACACCACCTGTTGTCGTTCCAGAGGCATCCCATGTTGCGCCCCGTGCCCTCCAAGCCCCGAACACAGAGAGCTCACGCGCCCGCATTTTCCGCGCATCATGTTTCAAGCGAAAAGCCGCCGAGCGCCTTGCTTATACCACTGAACACCACGTTCAGCATAGCGCATCGCATCTGGCGCATGAGCCCTGTCCATGCATAGCAGCCGCACACCCGCACAACCGGTGGGCCGCTTTTCCCTCTCTCCCATCGTACGTACATCCATGTGCTCCATGACGTCCGGTCCGGCAACGTCGCGCTCTCAGGCCATTGCAGAGTGCGGGCACAGCACAACTCCAAAACGGCGCCCGCCCTGCCTTGCCATGCCTCAACGGGCGCTGTGCGTCGCAACACACAACACAACGCATTAACACACGCAAGGACTCGTCACCGCCACCGCCACCTCTGCCCAGGGCCCGCACCCAGCCCCATCGGCCATCGCCAGTTCCCAAACGGCTTCAACACCTCGTGAGCGAGCAAACACGCTTCCTTATTCAAGTTTTACCCCTCACAAAACCAAAACCTCACAGCGCGGCTGCTAACCTAACGCGGCCGCCCTTACCCCCCAACCATCCCTTGCGTACATGTGCGTCACCGCCCCACCCGCAGCAGGGCTACCGTACATTGCGCCCGTCAGCTGCAGCAGCCCCGCCGTACCCTGGCGTGCCACGTGGGACCTGACCGGCACGTGGCACGCGGTACGCGGCTCCCTGCATGGCATATGCATCCCACAGCGCTGTGCGATCCGCGCCTTGCACCCTCCAAGCTCCCTCCCATCGCCCACCCCCGCGCGCCTCCCGCTTCCCACCACCCACCACCACCACCACCACACAATCCAGCTTCTCCTCTCCCCGTCAGTCGGCCGCTGCCGCCGCCGCTGCCGCCGCTGCCGCCAAAGGTTTTGCGCACAGCGGCCCTGCCCCTGGCCCCCTCCCCTCCCCTCAGAAGTTGTCCAGCTGCCCCGCGCCGCTGCCGCTGCCGCCGCTGCCCGCCGCGCCCGCCCCCGCGCCGGCCGTCTTGCTCTGCCTCCGCGGCACGTAGGGCGGGCTCTCGTTGCGCAGCAGCGCCCAGTTGATGCCCTTGAACCAGGGGTGCGCCTTGATCTCGTTGGCGCCAGTCTTGCTGCCCAGGCGGCGGCCCACGTCCTTCACCAGCAGCTTCTCAATCAGGTCCTGGGGGTGGAGTGCAGGGTTGGATAAGGCATGCGATGTGAAGTAAATCAAGATGCAGACGAGGGCAGGTGTAACGTGCTTGCATGTACGGACGACCACGTCGCGCCGAAGTGGAGTAGAAGGCATTAAGAGTGCTTCTGTAATCGCGATCCAATGTGACCAAATTACCGGTACAACAGCCACAAAGTCCGACTTAGGTGCTGCATGAAGACTGCGGGCCGAGACTAGCCGCCCCCGACGAGTCTCCTCGCGCAGCCGCAGCCCCTGCCCCTCCCGCCCACCTGGCACTCCGCCGACACGGCTGGCTTGGTGGGGAAGCGCAGCGGCGCCTTGATGATGTTCTCGAACGTCTCGTCCCGCCGCGCCCCCCGGAACGGCGTAGTGCCGTACACCAGCTCGTAGATGAGGATGCCCAGAGACCACCAGTCCACGGCTGCGGGTGGCGGGGAGGGGAGTGTGCGGGGCAACGTGGGGGTGAAGTGGGGTGGGGTGGAGTACGTTCACACTGTCGGCGCCTGGTCCTCCTCCGTGCCCCCGCGGCCGGGTCATCCATCCCGTTACCATTTGCCCATGCAAGCACCTCAGCACAGAGTCAAAGCGCGACACACAATACAACATCTCTCCTGCCCTGTCTCTCACCTGGCCCGTGCCCCGCCGCGTTGATCACCTCCGGCGCCAGGTACTCTTCCGTGTTTGTGCACCCCCGTAATACACACACTTAATACACGCCCTCCGCTCACCTGGCCCGTGCCCCGCCGCGTTGATCACCTCCGGCGCCAGGTACTCCTCCGTGCCCACGAACGAGTTGGCACGTGCCGCCGGCTCCGCCAGCAGCAGGAACGAGTCGTTGGAGGCGGCGGCGGCGGCGGCGGCGCTGTTCTTGCCAGACGTGGACTGCGGACGCAGGAGGCAGGAACGCAAAAGATGGAGCGGGAAAGGGGTGTGGTGGCGAGGTGGGGAGGCAAGCCTGCGTTTGTGGGGCTGTGACAGCGTGCGTGGTGGCCAAGGCCTCGCCAGTCGGGCTGGGGCCAGTGCTGAACCCGTGTGCCCTCTTGGTATCGAGTTTGTCGGCCCTTGAGCCTCCGGCTCGTACATGGGTCGTTGCACTTGCGGAGGGGAGAACCCTCGCCATGTAACACTGACTGACTGACCGTGTGCCCTCGCGATCTGGGCTCCAGCACTTCAGCACGCTCGCATACCATTGGCAATGCCCGTTATACCCTCGACGACGTCCCCAGTGGCGCACCTTGCGCGGCGAGCGCACTCCCCCGGAGCTCGAGCCGCCCGCCGCCCCGCCGCCCGCCACCCGCTCCACGCGCGGCGTGGTGATGCCCTTGCTGTAGGACAGGTCGAAGTCGGTGAGCAGCACGTGGCCGGTGTGGTGCAGCAGGATGTTCTCGGGCTTGAGGTCGCGGTAGATGTAGCCCAGCAGGTGCAGGTACTGCAGCGCCAGCAGCACCTCGGCCGCGTAGAAGCGCACGTGCTCCTCCTTGAGCCGCTTCTTGGGCTGGCTGTTCAGCAGGCCGTACAGCTCGCCGCCTGCACGGGCAAAAGTACGGCAAGGGTAAGCGTACGGCACGGGGGGTAAGGAGATGGACGTACGGGAGGTGCCTCGCTTGCCCCCAAGCCCCACTCCTCGCTCGCGCAGAAAGGATTGACACTCAGCACCCTGCCGACTTTACCAGGGCTTCACAGCCCCAGGCCCTGCCCACACAAGCGCCAGCCCCAGCCCAAGCGCCAGCGCCAGCCCCAGCCCCAGCCCCAGCCACCTCACCGTCACCCCATGCCACGACGAAATGCACCCTGGCCTCCCTACCAACTCGCGTTACTAGCACTTTGTTCCCCATCTTCTACCTCCCTTACCATCGCAGTACTCCATGACGAAGTGCAGGTGCGTGTCTGTCTGGATGGTGCAGTAGAGCGTGGCCAGGAAGGGGTGGTCCACGGCGCCCAGGATGCCGCACTCTGTCAGCACGCGGGCCACCTTGTTGCGCTCCTGCATCTCGTACTTGTCCAGCGTCTTCATAGCGAACTTGTAGTCGGTGCCCTGGACAAGGGACAAGGGACGGGGTAGGCAAGTACACAGCTCAAAGCCCTGCTGATGCCACAACGGTGGCGGTGTGGGCACCACCCCGCGGAGATGGCACTTGTGGCCGGTGCCCTTCACTTGCTAGGATAGACTCCTCCCGCCCGCCCAGGCGACAAATGCAACAAGCAGAGTTGGCCTACACCTCCTCATCCCTGGCCCCATCCCAATTGCACCAGGACCACCAGGTCGCCATGTCGCCCGACCAGGTGCTTCACGCGCCCAGGTAATTCACGCTAGCACACAGACACACCTCCCTTCCTCCCCAGCCCCACGCCCACCTGCAGCTGCACCAGGTCCACCAGCCCCACGTCGCCTGCCCCCAGCTGCTTGATGCGGCGGAAGTGCATCAGCTTCAGCTTGCCGTCCCGCTGCTGCAGTTGGATCAGCGCCTGCGGTGGGGGTCGCGGTCGCGAAGCGTCAGACAATGAGGCGTGTCCCTCAGGGCGTGCCACCTACTGTGGTCAAGGCCACAGCAAGTTGCTTTGACAACCAGAGGAAAACGAAGAGGACTCTGGCAACACGACCCACGTGCAGTCGCAGTTGTTTACACACGAAGGCGTCCTCGGAGGAGGACGGCGAGCCCAGCCGCAACCCAACCAAGCACAGCGCTGCAGCCAAGCAGCCGACCCCACCCGACCCTCGCCCCTCCTCAACATTTCAACAGGATGCCCCTCAGAACCTGGCGCACAGTTCCTCGCGCCGTGCCTGGGCACGGCAGGCGTTCCGCCGCCCCGTACCCCCCGTTACCCTCACCACCGCCTCCGTCACCGCCCTTCACTCCCTCGCTGCTGCCCGCCTCGTTCCAGCGCCCCGCCACACAGCTGCTTTATATCGGGCTAACTAGGCCGCCAGCCACGCTTTACGCAATTCCCTCGCGCCACCCCGCCCCGCCCGCTCAGCTCCATCCCTCTACACAAAGCCTGTCCTGCGCTGGCTGCCTGAAGGTCATGACGGCGCATCTTCACACCGGGTAGCTGACCCCGTGGTACCTGGCACCCCCCGCCTCCTGCCCCCTGCCTGAAGCTCACCCCCACACATGCCAGCACAGGCCCATGGCCCCATCTGGTACGCCGTGTCCTGCTGTCCCTGTCCTACCTTGCCCCGCTCCCAAACGCCTGTCCTCCCCCTTGAGCGAACATACCGGTCCCTCACCCCACAGCCCACAGGCCCGCCTGGTACGCCCTGCCCTCCTGTCCCTGTCCACCCCTGCCCCGCCCCCAAACGACCCACCTGGTACGCCCGGTCCACCCCTGCCCCGTCCCCCAAGGTCCCACCTGGCACGCCCTGCCCTGTCCTGCCCCGACCCCAAACGACCCACCTGGTACGCCCTGTCCTGCCCCCTGTGTGGACATACAGGCCCCTCACCCCACAGCCCCACCTGGTACGCCCTGCCCTCCCGTCCCTGTCCACCCCTGCCCCACAGCCCACAGCCCCACCTGGTACGCCCTGTCCTGCCCCTTGTGCGGCTTGCTGCGCATGACGGCGTTGGGGATGGCGGTCCAGGGGTTGGAGGACGTCACCGTGGACATCCCCTGCGAACAGGGTGGAAGGCACGGGCACCAGGTTCATCCCTTCTAAAAGGCCCGGCTTTCATCGGAAGCCACCGACCCTGGATGTGAAAGTGAGTCGGCAACTGCCCTTGTGCAGTACTATTCGCGCGGGACCACACGAGAGTCCTTGCCAACTGCGCAGCCAACCTACCGACCCCTTTGCAGGCGCACCTGATGGCGCAAAGGCCATTTTCAGGACGCCGCGTACCTCAACGACGGGCTTTTAGCGACAGGTCAGCATGCGCACGTCAGTCTGCCCGGAGTCCCACCCCGCACATTCAACATCCGCACCGCCCCGCAGACGCCCACAACACCCGCCTGCAGCGCGATGCTGAGCATGGACACCCGAACCCCCTTGCCCCACACGCTAACCCGTTAGATGCCGTTACACCAGCCCTCACCCACACAAACACGCCCGCAACACCCACCTGCAGCGCGGTGCTGATCATGGACGCCGCCGCCGTGCCCATTTTGACCTTCTCGTCGTCCGCGCTGGCCGTCTTGGTGTACGTAGGAGGCTTGTCGCCGGGGGCGCCAGTCTGGGCCGCCGTCACATCCACCTGTGCGCGGGTTAAAGCACGGTTGACGGTCTGGGTACGCGCAACTTCCAAGAGCGAGTGTGCACAACGCGAGCGAGGTCACCGAGGTCAGCCTGGGTGGCGGGTGCAGTCGAGCACCCAAGCCAATGGCCCGGTGCTCTGTGCATGAAAGGAAGACAACGGTGGCCCCAAGGAGGCCCTTCCGCTGCCGCCTGTTCGATGTGTGAACGTTTCCGCTCACCCGGCCGCGCCGCAGCAGTGCCTCGTGGACAACTACTTCCGCGTTCACCTCCAACCCTCCGGGATGACCTTCCTTTCGCCCTAGGTGCCCCCTTCCTCTCCTTCCTCCGCTGCTGCCGAGGCAAGCATACTGGCTCTTAGCCTCCTCCTACCCGCCGCTCGCTCGCCCACCCTCACTAACCCATCCCATGTAACAAACCCATCTGCTGCGACCGAGCAGTTCGCCCACCCGTTAGAACCAACGATCTGCCTTTCCCAGCTGTCCCACCATCGCCCCTACCTCCAAGTACACCCGAAGAGCCCAACCCTTACCCTGCCCCTGCCCACACCCACACCCACACCAACGCACCTGCACCCCCACGAAGAAGCGCACTTTCCCCTCCTGGTCGCACATGGGCGCCATGGTGAACATGTTCCAGAAGGGCTTGCCCTGCTTGGTGTAGTTGAGGATGCGGACCGTGATCTCTGTGCCCGTGCGGATGGCGTCGCGGATCTGCTGCACCGTCGCGCGGTCCGTGCCGTCGCCCTGCGGGGGTCAACAGATGGAATTGCAACACCACGTCAGAACTCTTTCATTACACCGCTAGTACATTGTGCAGACATGCTGCACCATAGCAAAGACCACGCCCTTTGCTTGGGCATGAATGCAATCCGATGAGGGCAGGAGTCGAGGGGGCATGGTAGACGCTGGCGCGGCCCCTCACCGACCCCGTACCGCAGCTGCCCTGGTGAGGCCCCTGAAGGAAACGCCAAGGTCGCCCCCGCACGTCCTTCCAAGTGCAGGAAGCGGCAGTTGCGCCCCAGCACCTCCTCACGCGTGTACCCCCAACCCATCCCCACGCAAGCTAATACACACGCACCACCCGCGCACACCCCGCCCCCACCTGCAGGAAGCGGCAGTTGCGCCCCAGCACCTCCTCACGCGTGTACCCCCAACCCATCCCCACGCAAGCTAATACACACGCACCACCCGCGCACACCCCGCCCCCACCTGCAGGAAGCGGCAGTTGCGCCCCAGCACCTCCTCACGCGTGTACCCCCAACCCATCCCCACGCAAGCTAATACACACGCACCACCCGCGCACACCCCGCCCCCACCTGCAGGAAGCGGCAGTTGCGCCCCAGCACCTCCTCACGCGTGTACCCAGTCAGGTCCAGGAACGCGTCCGACGCGAACACGATGGGGCAGTCTGGCAGCGTGGGGTCCGAGATGACGAAGTTCTGCTGGATGCGCTCCACCGTGGTGGCCAGATCCAGCGCCACACGGGGGAACGACTTGGGCGCCGTGCCGCGCGCGGCGGGGCCGCCGGCGCGGTTGGTGGTCGCGGCCGGCACGGGGTCAAGCCCCTCCGCCTTTTCCACGTTTGTGACCACGTCGTCCACGATCTTCTTGGCCACGTTCTCGCGCAGGCGGGTGTCGTACTTGACCAGGATGGGCACCCCGGAGGTGTCGGCCAGGGCCTTGCCCTCCGTCTTGCTCGTCACGTCCACCTGTGGGGTGAGCGTTAATTAATATTAGAGGCGCTCAACGGGGGAGCGGGATAGGATACGGGAGCGGGAGTCAGAGCCAGCAATGCACGTCAGGAAAGGACGGAGTTGCAGGGGACAGGCCGCTGCGAGGGAGCCGTTGCGGCACTGGAGCTGGCTGCCGCTCGCACCAAGCGGCAGAAAAGGACACCGCCGTGCCACCCAGATGCTGCCGGACTGCTGCTGCTGCTGCTGCTCTTAACAACTGCCTCCACGGCGCTGTGTGCAGCCCGTTCGCTGCTGTAAGCGCCGCGAAGGGCCCCTGCACCATGGCCCATGCTGCACCACAGCCATGACGCCTGCACCACGTACGGCAGCGACGCACAGGTGCAACGCGACGTGCTGCATGGCCCGCGCAGATGGACTGCCGGCCAATGTCCAGGGTTCATCCGCATACCCCAGTCCCCAACGTGCTGAAAGCCCCACGCCGCAAGCGGCACCCCGTCATCCTCGCTGCTGCTGAGGGCAACTGTGCTGATCCGCTGCCTGGGTGGACACCAAGGACCACGGCGCTCTCCACGCGTGCCGCGCGCCAGCATACCTGCACCCCGCTGCAGGTCGCGCCAGCCTGGGAGGCAGTACGCGCCCCAGCCACGGCGTTGCATTAAACACATCCTCAGCTTTTCCCCTGGCGTTTCCCCGCTGTCTGCCTCCCCGTCGACCCAACGGCTCAACCGCATCCCGTACAACACTACGCCCGTCACCGAGCCTTGTCGGCCCTCTGACTGCCTCGGCGCCCTCAGCTTCATAATCTGCTCCGCTGACAACCGCACCGCTGACGAGGCCCCGCTGAGAGCAAGCCAGGGTTGATGTACAAGACCCCGTACTGCCGCCCAGAATGAGTAAGCGCCTGTGAGCTGTGATCGCCGAGACGCGTACAGCGTCCCCGCGGTGGCCGCGGTCAGGCCGTCGGCCCGCTTTCCCCTGTTCCCACTCGCCACGCTGGAAGACTGCGGCAAGAGCAAAGCACGGCTACCATTCCGATGGCCGCTCCCAGCTCCTTGCTCCTGCTTTCATCAGTCCGCAGCCAACTGAGCTGCACTGTCTGCAGGGTGGTTGGCTGTTGCTGCTAATCCCCGCTACACGCCCCGCTGCTTCCCATACGGTGTGTCGAAAGGGATAGCCCCCGGTAACACACGACAGGGCACGGCCGCTCAGCGCCACTGCAGCCGCGCGAGGAGTAGGCCCTGCCGCCGCTTCGGTAGCCCGCCCTGCCGCTACCCTCTGGGAGGGAACGGGACCCACAACGGCGCGACTCCAGCCCGGCTGAGGGGCGTGTCACAGCTACGGGCCCGCCCTCATCAACACCCACACCATGTCCCATCCCGCCCGCACCGCCTGCCGCCTTTGCAGCCGCCTTCCACAACCCAGCTGCCCCACCCAAGCCCGCTGCATGTGGTCGGCCACCGGCAGGCCCTCTGCCGCACGCTGCTGCTGCCTGCTGCAGCTTGCCGCTCCGTGCTTGACAGGAGCAGCGGAAGGAGCAGCAGCAGCAGCAGCGGCGGCGGCAGCAGCAGCAGCAGCGGCGGCGGCGGAACAGCGGGCGCGCAACCCCGGCCTCCAGATGCCGCCTACTAACGCACTTGCGCCGCTTCCCTGCCTGGAGCGGCCACTTGTAGCTGACCCGCTTGCGCAGCAGACCGCAGCCACCCGATGGCCACCCGATAGCCGCAGAACCATTCCATGTTCCATGCTGCTTGCTATCCGCATGGACCGCCTCCTGAGCATCCGTGCTGCTGCAGCTGCAGCTGTCGCAACAGCTGTCGGCGTGTTTTGCTCACTTTGGTCGTTGTTGCACCGCGTGCTCACAGCAAGCAGTCCCCAAAACACAATTCCCATCGAAAGCAGCGCCACACGCCCACCCTCAGGGAACAAGCTGCCCAGGCCCGGGCCCAGGTCCACACCCACCTGCACGCCCACGAACTTGGACACCTTCCCATCCGGCGTTTTGATGGGGGTCATGGTGAGCAGGTTCCAGAAGGGTGTGCCATCCTTGCGGTAGTTGAGCAAGCGGACCGACACCGACTCTCCCTTTTTAATGGCGTCGCGAATCTTTTGGACCTCCTTCGGGTCTGTCCCCTCGCCTTGAAGGAAGCGGCTGGGGTGGGAAGGAGCAAGGGGACGGGGCGGGCACGCTGGTGTGCGGTGCGTTTGGGTGGGGGGTTGCAGACGCTTGTGCAGGTGCAGTTCCAGAACTAGCTGATTTGCGCTTTGCGTGCACTGTGCGTCCACGACCTGGGACAACCGGGGTGGTGTGGGGTGCATGGTACTTGGCCGGCTTACAGCGGCAGAAAGCAAGCTGCTTCGCCGCCAGTGGGTGGGTCTCTTTCCTCGAACCCCGGCCCCATAGGTCAGACTGCCCCAATATGCAATTACAACCTATACTATTGTTCCGGAATGTCATCGCGAAAGCTATGTGGCAGTGTAGGCGGATGACCGCACGTCCATTGTATCGGCCACCGCTTGCCCACGCCGGTGACTTCTTGCCACTAAGCGACTGGCGGAACGCGCCCACTAGCACGCGTAAGACGTTAAAAGCCACGATGTCTATGCATGCAAGGAGCGCGGTATAGCGCTTTGCTGGACCACTGCGAGTTCGTTGGTGAGGGGCACCAGGTCGGAAGAGTTAAGCAGGCTTCCACGCCAAGGGAACCCCCTATGTGCATGCCATCATGCAAATATCATAAGACCTGGTGCGTGCAGAAAGTCCTGAACCGCAAATTCACGAGACCCCTTCGTCGCAAGAGACACAGCGCGCAAGAGCCGCCAGCGTCACGCTACGCTCCATTTGACCGGTACATGGTAACTTACCAGTTGTGCCCGAGCACCTCATCCGGCCCATAGCCCGTCATGGCATAGAACCTGTGGAAGGGAGCATGACGCCGACGCATGTGGACCGGTCCAGCGAAAGGCACCGAGGCATCGTCACAGCCATAGGCCAGTCTTGAGGAATGTTCCCCTTGCAAAGTGTTCACTCACCCCTCGCTTGCATATACCAAAGGGCAGTCTGGTAGCGTGGCATCCGCAACGACAAAGGTGTGGCGCAAGCCTGCCAGCACTTTAGTCAGCTGGCTGGCTGGAGCTGGGACCTGCACATGTCAAGCCCCGCCCAGCATGGTCAGGGTCTGCTGCCTGGCGCCTAGTCGGCACGCGGTCCGGAAGTGGCGCAATGCTCTACGCACCGCCATGGCGCCTGCGGTCTCCGGAAGAACTCTGTTCCCAGCAGGTATTGTCACTATTTTTAAGACAGTATTGGCTGGCCAGGCGGCCCCTGCTATAGAGAGCACGGTCGTCTAACCCTGTGCCACGACTCCCGCCCCGGTAAAAGCCTTTCCATTAACATAAGCACTGTAAGTTATTTATTGATGGTTGGCAAGCAGTCCTGCACGCGTGCCAGACTTGGAGTCTCGCAAACAAGGAGAGATGTGCAGTACAGCGTGGATGAACTCGCGCTTGACGCTTGGTGCTCTTCTACACAAGCCACAACCTACAGTTCACTCTGTGCTGTCTTGAGCGTGGTTGAGAGCGGATGGCGCGAAGGAGGGAGCGGGAAAAGCCCAAGTCGCCTGTCACGGCCCCCGTGGCAGTCCGCTGTTCCCCGTCAGCCGCTTGCGCATGCGATGCCATGTATGGCACAGCCGTCAGCGGTGTGACCTTTGATATGCTGTACGTCTTCGACTGGAGAGTATAACCTGTTGCACCAGACGGGGAGCTCGACCGACTGGACACTCAAGCAGGCGTCTCCCACTGTGCTCCCGCCAACGGCCAGAGCCGCATCAACGTTCCTGGTACGCACACAACCTGTGCGAGCTGGCAGGCTCTCAGCCGCAAGAACCGCATCAACAAGCAGCCAGATTATCGTCCGTGAGGTACAGCACAGAGGCGATCATGGGCAACACGGCCCCACACGGCTGACAGCTGATGCTGACTACCCCTCGCGTTGACTGCGGAACCCCTGGCGCTGTGGCCATGGCAGGAGACGCGGTTTGGACCCGAGGCAGTGGGTCCCCTTGCGGAGCTACCGCTGCCAGGTACGGTAGTTCCTGGGCTTTGGACATCCTGGGAAAGGAGCAGGGTGCTGGCGGCAGCCACGTTTGCTGGCGCAGCTGAGCGCCCTGCTGCCGCCACCACATGCGTTGTTGCCGAGACGGCAGGGAGAGCTGCCGCGGCTGTGCCGCAACCCGCGGTGCGGCAACTTGTGAAGAGCTGTGAGAGGGCGCCGTTGCTGAAGCCGCTTTGAAGCAGCGGGTGCCGGGTGGTGCGGTATTGCGGGGCGAGATGCCACGCCTTTTGCCAGTGCAGTGATGACCGAACCCCAGCGACATTCTGCCGCAACACAGGGCCCCACCGCCTGGACCTCACGGTGCGCGCGTGTACTGGCCGGCGGCAGGGCCAACTGCCAAGGCCCCCGCAATGGGGCGCAGGTGCTTGGGGTAGGTTTCGATCTCCCAGCGAGCAACGCGTTCCAGTGCCGCTGGCGGTGCAGCAATTTCCAGGTCCAGCCCGTTCCCACCAATCTCACAGCCCCTCGGCTCCTCCCCGGCGGTCCCCCACGCTGGTTCCAGCCTCATGCGGCTGCGACCGCATCCCAGTGCCGTTGGCGGTGGACAGGGGAGACGGGCCCCACGTGGGCTTAGTTGCACACCCTTCTCCCCTGGCGGTGGAGCACTCCTGAGCACTCCCGCTCCCTGCTCGCTCCTGCACCTCGCAGGCCCTCCCCACTCATCACGTCCCCACTTCCTGACTTCCTCACACAGGAAGTATGCACCAGGTGTGCACATCTTGGGCTACGTCTTGTTTTAGATTGCAGGCATTGCGTCCGAGCGTTCCATGCCGCTGCTCGAGTCCGTACGGCGGCTGGTGGTTGGCTGACTCATATCTGCTGGCTCAACTGCGAGAAGGGCAACGACCCCGTTGGGGCCCTTTTGGGCATGAGCAGTTATTAGTGGGCGCCCAAATCGGCATGGATATATCTGGGTATATTATAAAGTATTGGAGGGTAACAGACGACTGTTGAGGCAGTGCCTCCCATCGCGCGTCAGACAGCTCTAGGCAACAAGTTGCTGCACGTAAGCCTGCCCTTAAGCATCCCCATTATGTTCGGTTGCTTTGGTGGAAGACTTCGAAAATTGCAGCCGCAAGCTCAGCACTTCGACCAGGCACGACGACATTCGCTGCAACAGCAACAGCAACAAGTGCCCCTTCAAAACGCGACCATGAATACATCATTGTATATATGCGCCAACAAGCGTGCCGAGGCTGACCGCAGCCTCCTGGAGGCCATGCAGGAGTTGCAGGAAGTCATAAACGAGACGAACATGGCCTTGAGATTGATGGATGAAGATCCTCTGATGTTCGTGCTGAAGTATTTAAGGAATGACAAACTCCTCGATCTCCTCCTGGCCAGGATGACAGGTACGGGCAGGTCGTTTTGCTGCGTGTGTTCGATGTGCAGCGATGGGGAACGTCACCTTTCCTGTATCCGTCCACTGCAGGGGACCCAAGCAGTGCTTCGCGGGGGGACCTGGAGCAGCAGCGCGACCAGCAGCAGCGCAAGGTAGGCCGCCACCATGCAGTACCTCAATCCCCACTTGTTGCCTGCACAAGGACTTTTGCAAGCACAGGGCGCCAGTTGCGAGGCTCCGCCACGCCAGGACCCGGCGGCCACACAAGATTGGTGCCCCACACCCTTGGGTAACGAGATATGGCCGGTCCCAACTGCATTGGTGTCTCGTGGCCCTGCACCAACCACTCCTTACTGCTGCCTGTTCCCCTCCATCCCCAACCCTCACACACGTGATACCCACCCTGCCCTGCCACCCCTCCCCTCCCCATTCCCCCGCCTTGCATCAGTGACCGCAGCTGGAGATTAAAGGGGCGGCAGGGCGCTGAAGGTTCGGATTGCAGAGGGCTGAACCGCCATCGTGGGCCCAAGACCACTGCCGTACAGAGATGGGGTTCAGTGCCACCACCCAGTTAGTGCGCTGTGGTAGTTTCCGCATGCAGATGGGTCCCAAACGTTTCCATGCCGCGCTACCGATATCCCCGCTGTTATCATGCTGTTGGAGCCGGGTCATGCTCTTGTGCTGCACCTCGTCTATTGTGGTGTGCCTGAGCTCAGACGTTGGGTGGTGCTCTAGTCCTCATCCTACCTTTGTGAACTGCGTGGTGCAGTCTGTTACCTTTACACGCAAGGTAACTGCAGTTGCGTTCTCGTGACTTGGACTACGGCCAGTGCCAGGGCTCCGGTAATGCAAAAGGCTGGAAGCTGAGGCGATGTAGGAAGCTCCTGTGGCGCCCGCCGCCCGGGGCACATGCGCACGTGTCAGCAACCGAGCGACATTGTAAAAGTGTTTCAAGGTGCAGGCGTGTTCGCTACTGTTGTGGGCGGGTCTGCCATGGCCAGCAGCAGGTGGCTGCCCTGGGGCTGCAGCGGCAGCGGCAGCAGGCAAGCGATGGGCGTCGCGGCAGCCTCGTCTCAGCACTGCAGGAGGGAGGGGCAGGTGGTGGTGTTACAGCTGGAGGGCCATAGTTGGAGCCTGGCCACCTGCACTACCGTATGCAAAGCCAACGGGACGTCAAAGCGCAGCTCTGTAACTGGCCTCATGTGCACACCCAGGAACACCCCGCATGCTGTCGTGTGCCGTGATGGCCTCGAGCGGCCGCCTCTCGAGCGCATGCCGCACCGCCCAGCCATCCTGACCGGCACGAGTTTGCCCCCCATTGCCCTGGCCCACCCCGCTATGGTTAGTGCTGCATACCCCGCCCCAACGCACCCCGCCGCGCCTGCCCACCGTGCACCGTCGCACGCCAGGATGTCAGGATGACGTTGACGCAGCAGGCGGCACCCCATGCACGCAGCCGCATGCGGGGCCGTGCTGGGCGGCGGCGGCGGCAGGCTGCAGTGGGGCGGCGCGTGCCAGTGATTCACATGCGCGCGCAGCACGCCGCGGCTGCCGCTTTGTTTTTGCGGACGCAGGTGGCTGCCCCTTCCTGCTCCTGCTGACCGTTTTGATGGCCGCTGGGTTGAGCAGGGGTTGAGGTTGCAGCATCAACCGAAGCTAACCTCCGGAAGTTGGCTGGGTGTGGTGTGTAGAGATGCTGTTGCGGGAATCGGGATGCATAACCCTTGTACAGACAACATCAGTTGTTACAGAGCAAGCAAGTGAGCACTCACCAGGGTTACTGGACGGGTAACCTTAGAGGAGGACGCATGCGTGGGTGTGGTGTGTAGCCTCATCGGTATACCAGGTGGATGGGAACGCACCAGAGCTCGACACATCACCCCATGCAAGGCATATGCCTAAGTAGGCCACTTGACAACACGTAAGCGATTATGTGCGTTGCCACATTTCCAACGGCGAACCAGGGCGTACATACAACAACAGCCAGGGGTCCCAAGCCACCAACAGGGCCCCACGTGGCCCCCACGTGGCGCCAGCATCCATTTCCCCGTGCTCCCCCGGTCAACGCTGAACAGTTATGTAATCTCGCATGCAGAGACTGTCATCCTCACCACGACTCACAACTGCAGAGACTGTCATCCTCACCACGATTCACAACTCACGACCAAACTCCAACCCCGCACACAACTTTCCGTGCCGGGGCACCAACACTGTCAACCCACGTACGCAGCCAGGCCGAGCGTCTGTGGCCAGGTACGGCGAAGGGTCGCTCACATTCCCTGTTCGTTATGAAAGCGTCCCAGCGCCAGCTGCTACTGAAGCGAGCCCGGTCGTCATCATCCATCTCCTACGCGTGGTGCTCTTACCCCGGGCAACGCCATGAGCTGCACCCAGTTGCAACGTACCGTAGCAAATGAGTTCAATGGAAAGAACCCCAGAACAAAGTCTGCTGGTCCACTATAATATTTCAGTCCAAGCCGTGCGTCCAGCACTGCCACGGCAGCTGCTGCCAGCCAGGTGCGGGACTGTCACCTACCGGTATCACCTGGCACACCGGACACATCCAGCTAGCTTCCAAGGAGACCGGGAAAGAAAACCTTTGCCTTAGGTACAAAATCGTGCGTGGGCACAGCATCTGCGCAGCTCACACAATCAACGTAATGCGCTGTACCACAACAACTCAACGTGCCCCTCCAAGCAAGCAACCCCCAAACGCACGGCCCCAAATCGTCCCTCCATGCAACACCTACGCGAGCCATCATAGCAACACCTTCACTAGAGGAGTTGACCCTACCACCTGCTGCACCCATTCCTTAATGCAGGGCGCGCATCACTGCTCCGCATAAGCCGCCTCCATCCGCGGCCCATTCCGTGCATCAAAATTTGCCCCCATCTAGGCCTGTGCCCGTCGCACAGCCCGTCACGCTCCTTGTTACAACTTCACGCTGAACGCTGTACCCAACCAGTCGTCCTCGTTGTCTCAATTGCCACTTGCGACACAGCCGTCAAGGTCGAATGCGTTTCCTCTTCTTCACTCGGGCTTGACGCGGAAGGACTCCTGGATGACCCGCAGATCGGCCTGGTGTTTCTTCCACCTGCAACATGCAACAACGCCGCATACGTGTTACTCTTTCCATGCTCCTTTCCACGGCAGCAAGTATCCTACCGCCTGCGCAATCCCGCCACCTGCAGCATCCAACCAAGCGCCACGCCGCAAGCGCCGTACCTGCGCTGGCGTGCGGAACTGACAACAACACTGCCATGGGCACTGCCCTGCTGAGCAGCGGGCCCGTGCTGATTCGGCCCCCGTTCATGGCTGGCCCCTTGCCTCCAGTTTCTGTACACGTAAATAGTACTTTGTGCCCCCTCCCCCTCCCTCACTTTGCCAGTAGTGCCCCACCCACTAGAGGCCGTAGCACGCGGTGCGTATGGTTGCCCACTCACTGGCGGCTGTTGCCTTGACACCTTCCACCAACTAAACACGCTACTAGTGCTTTATGCTTTCCCGCCCACTCACTGGCGGCTGTTGCTGGTGACGCTGATGATGAAGATGCGGTTCTTCGTGGCGGTGGCCTGCACCAGCTTGTACGGCCTGAGGTGCCTGCAGGGGGCATGCACGAGGGGCCGGCGGGGCGCAGATGCGTCAGTTACTCGATGTTCTATGAACTACGGTACAAAAACAATGTCGCCATACAGTAAACTACATGGCCGAATGGACAGCGGGGCGCTTGAAGAATCTTGAAGCAGCTCAGATCCGAAACGGAACCCATCCGACGACAGCATGCGGCCCACGACCATTTCCGTGCTCCACCGGCGTATGCAGGGCTGCGTCCCCAGTCCAGACAGCCACACAAATCCAGATCAGCGATCCTCGGTCTCGATGTCGTACTCTGTCGTACATGTCGTACAGCACTCACCACTTGTAGTACAGCATGCCGTCGTACTCCATCTGGTCCTGCTCCAGGATGTCGCCCTCGTCCAGCGGCTTGCCGAACAGCTCGGGCGCAAAGCCCTCGATCACCCTTTGCGGGTTGCCAATCATCTGGAGCGACACTTTCTGCAATATGGGACGGCAGCGCAGCAGGGCAGCAAGCTGAGGAACACACGCGAGCGGAACGCTCGACCAAGCACGGCGGAGCAGCGTGAAATAAGAAGGGGTTGGTGGCTGGCCATGGAGGGCCAAGGGTGACGCGCGGCGCGCGCTGACCAGTCATGTTTGCGGCACAGGAGCTGCCGTACGTCCCCGCAGCCCTGCCTATCAGTCTGCCCCGCAAGCCACACCGGCAGCCGTCAGGTGGGGCAAGGAGCGTACGTAGCAGAGTGCGGTGCCGCAGCAGCCGGAAGGCTCCCGTACGCCCCTCCTCACAAGCGTGCCCCAGCTTGCTAATGCTGCCTGCTACTGCTGCTGCTGCTGCTGCTGCTGCTGCGGCACGCTTGCAAGTGCGCCACCCGTGCTCACCGCGTTGTAGCCCACGTCCATGAATCGCAGCACGGGCGCCACCACCACCGCCACGTCGCCCTGCTCCTTGTTCTGATAGCGCAGGTCGATCTGGGGCAAGAAGGAGAAAACGCAAGGGAGGAAGCTGGAAAAAAAGGTAGGGGTGTCCGTGGGCACTGAGACACAGCGCGGGGCCAGCCGAACGGGCCGGCAAGGCATGTCAAGTTGCCGCGCGCTGGTCCTTGCTCGCCCAAGAGCCGTGAGGGCTTCCTCTCCCTATGGCACAGCCCGGCGCCGTGATCTGGCGCCCGCATGCCAAGGCTGTCCCGCCCCGTTCCCACCCTCCCTTCCACTCCCTCGCCGCCCCGTGCACCTCGATACCGCGCATCGCTGCTGGTGGGCCCGCTCCCCAGCACCCCCGCCCCACCAGACACACGCACCTCGGTGCCGCCCAGGTCAGCGATGGAGACGGGGATCTCGTCCCAGCCTGCAGGCACCTTGAAGCTGTACTGCGGGATCTGGGGGTTGACGGCAAGGGAGGGTGGCGGAGAGGGATCCGGGTCAGATGATGTTGGTGGAAGTGAGATGAAGCTGCTACGTACTGGGGGAACTGGGGGGTGCGGTGAAAGACGGGGCGCTCGGGGTTAGAGGCACACCTAGGTTGGGAAGGAGGGGTGAAGGATGCAGTCCAACGGCGCGTCAGACAGTGGGTGGCGGGTGGAGACAGGGCACCAGCGGTTTGTTGATGGAGAGGCGATGCAAAGCCAGCTGTCACATACCCGCATAGCAGAAGGCATGCACCGTCATATGGCCCTGACCACCACAGCAACCTCACCTCGGACCAGCCCACGCCGTGGCCCCCGCTCTTGCCCTCCGGCCGGGTGTAGGTGTAGAAGCCGTTCTCATCGGCCTCCTTGGTCAGGCCTGGTGGGATGGCATGTTGCGCAAAGGTATGCACGGTGGTTGGCTGGGAAGAGAACGGTGTGCACGAGGAGTGTCGTGACTCAGGGAGAAGGGGCCCACCGCACGGGACCTATGCGGTGGCAATTGCACTGGTACCAGTACCCCGCACAGCCCAGAAGCGTGACGAACCATGCATGAAATCGATCATGCATGAAGCTGTGTACGCCATGCATCCAAGCGGGCAACGGGGCTAGCGAAGGCCTCACATACCAAACGACAGGTCCGCGACAGGCTCACGAGTTGTAGGGCTATCAGCGGTTCGCGCCGGACTCAGGAGGTATCAGTGATCATTACTACATGTTTTGCACATGCACAACGCACGACGGTAGGTTGGTTCCACCAAACTACGGGTTGCCACCCTCCCACCCATCGATCGCAAATGGACAAATGACATTACTATGCATGTCGCGTATAACAGAATGCATCCGTACCTGGAATGCGACCAGCCGTCAGGCCCTGGATTGCGTTGGCAGGACGCGCCCCTGTCGCGAGGACCGCCAGTGACGATACCGCAAGCAGCTCGCGACGAGAGAAGCACTGCGGGCTGACCGCATCGACGCTTTGACTTCCGCTGGAGGCTCTGCATTGAACAGTTGCGCGGCGAGCCGCGGGCGCAGATGCCGCGACTGGTGCGAGTGGCGCCGAGGCGCGAGTCATAGGGGCGGGGGTAAGCATCATAGGGACCATCATTCCTGCTATATCTCTGTTCAAGGTGTTATTTTGAGAGTGAGGCAACTGGCTTGCTAGAGACCTATCCTGCCTAAAGTGGTAGAAGCCAATCATATGCCAATCGGAATGGTCCCGGAGCAACGACCAATTGGTATATGGCGTGCGCTTTTACGCCGACATGCTCCCTGTGTTACAAACCATGAAGCTCAGAAGTTGGTGGAAGTACATGAAAAAGACGCTTGCAAACGCGCGGGTACCCTTCCAGTTCCACCATGTCTTCCCGACTGAGGTGACTCGGGCGAACCTCAACGCCTGAACCCTCGCCCGACACCGGCACGGGCTGGAAAGCTCTCCCGGGCTCCAGAATACAAGCAAGGGCCATTGCTACCTTGCGCCTACTCCCCCATAATCCACTCCTACCGTATGTCCTCACGCGTCACGCCACCGTCTTGTCCACCTCAAACCCCTACTGGCTGCGTACCGGCAGGACGCTACCAGGCACCCCATCAGCACTGACACACTAGCACCACCTCAATCCTCAAACTTGGCCCGACACTTGGAGCTCCCCTGCCCGAGCCTACCAAGTCACTGCACCCCTTCGCCCGAAACTGACACGCCCCAACACGCATACGTGCACATTAGGCTGGCCAATTCACGTGCACACTACCAGGATTTGGTAGCAAGCTGCTTTCCGAGCACCCGCGCCTCAGCAAAGCACCCTGCCCCGGTAAGCCACACGCCCCCACACGCGGGCTCCAAGACAGGGTCCAAGGTCCGTCACCAGCCCCACCCTGGGCAACCTCTCGCGCCCGCCCCTGTGCTCCCAACAACACCGCGCTGCCCCCTTGGCGTACGCTGCTGCAACGACCCCTACACACCGCCCTCCTGCCTCACGGCCCATGTCCCATGCCTCCTCCCACAGCACTCTTGACACGTGTACCTGTTCCCTCGCTCCCCCCCAAAACCCTGGATTCCTCACGTTTGGCGCGTACCCCCCGCAGCCCCCATGCTGCTCTCCCGCGTCAACCCCCGCGCCACCGCCCCGCCATGCTACCGCCCCAGCTGCCCCGCCATGTTGCCCCCTCCTCCTCCGTCACCCCCGCGCCACCGCCGCTCCCCGCGTGGCGGTGGTGGTCCCCGCATTGAAGGCGCGCACAGAGCACAGGCGGTACGCCTCCGCCGCCTCAGAGCAGCGCCACGCCTCCTGCGTACAAGAATTTGGGCGATGCAAGGCCATACTAGGTATCGTACTGCGTGTGTGGCGCCTGCGGTAACAGTGTCTTGACGGATGTGTCTTAGCGGCCAAAGCTCTCACAGCACCAACGGCAGATAGCTCTTGCGAGATTCACGGCAGGGGCAGCTCCTGCCGCCTTCCGTGCACGCCATGAGACCACCATTCCCGTTACGTCTCTTGCACATGTTTCCACCCTCAAAGTGTACGACGCGGACGCGAGCATCCTCCCGGGCCTCCATTGCCAAGGCTAAGGCCCCCGCCGCAACCCCGCCACCAGTTGAACTGGATGCGCGCGATCCCACCACTCCTCTCGGGCTTTTCCTCAAAGCACGCTGCGCACGCCAGCGGCATAGGCACGGTGCACCCGACCGGCACACGCCTGGAGTGTACCGCGCCCACCAGACCAACCCACCCATCCCAACCGCCCCAACTACCTTGGGGTGCTCCGCAAAGCACGCCTTGCACGCCTGCGCCTCCGCCTGGCAGGGCAGCGGCTTGGTCTCCACGCTGCGGGGCGCGAGAGCATCAGAAGGCAGGAAAGGGGGAGCGCGTAAAACGCGAGGAAAGGGGGAGCATGTCGAGGTGCTATAGGAGGCACGATCGGAATTACAGAGGTTGGCAATACGTCGCGTTAAACATTCAGAGTGGTTAACGTAGCACAGCGTACGGCCCTACACGGCCTGCACAGGCACCAAGTAGCCCATAGCTTTTATGTATCTTATGCCGCATGAGCATGCAGAGCGTCACCTGTATTGCCGGGTGAGGTCCGTGGCCAGGCTCTTCATCTTGGCCACCTCGACCTCCTCCTGCTTCACCAGCAGCCCCGCAACCTCACGTGTGGCCTGCGCGAGACGAGGGTGTGGAACCAGGGGGCACATGCCGTGTGTCTTCGACGATTGCATGTCAACCACCAGACACCTAGGTTAAAGCGGTTGCGGTGTGTGTGGGCAGCGGCAAGTTGCTGCTCCGCCAGCGCTCTGCGACCCCTCCCTAAGGCTTGAGACGGCGGGTGGGCACCGGTCGATGTCCACGCGCTAGGCCCGTGCACTGCAAGCAGTACCTACCGCTCTCTGCAGGTCTACTGGTTTCCGTTTCTATTACTTTGTCGCTCTGCAATTATCCCACAACCCAGACGCCAACTGACCCAGAAGCTAACCCACCTGCAGCTGCCGCGACAGCTGCTGGTCCTGCCAATAGCAGTACCGCCCTGCGGTTATCCCACCACCCACAAGCTAACCCACCTGCAGCTGCCGCGACAGCTGCTGGTCCTGGGCGATCAGCCGCGCCGCATCAGGCGACACAGGCAGCCTAGGGGCCAGGCTGCGGGGAGTAGGGCAGAGCGGGCGGGGGCTAGGGGCTTGGGAGATGTCTGGCTGCAGGTTGGGGCGGAGCAGGGCAGCAGAGCGCATTGCAAGCGCCCTGCGATGCACATGCTGCCTAAACGGCGCGGCTTGCGCGCCCGCCAGCGCCGTGATTGCAGGCAATCAAGGGGCCCAGGGGGGCAGGCTGGCAGCGCGCCAGGCACCCGGCGGGGCCCGGCCCCCGGGGTCCCCGCTCAGGCCCCGGGGGTTTGGCCCCACCTGGATCCGCGAGGGGACTGAGCGTGAAGCATGCCTAGGCCACCACGCTAGGCCACCCACACGGCTGGCAGGTGGGAGTTGACACACGCGCAAGGAAAACGTGACTCGAGTCGAACCTGCGTCGGGTCCCTTCCTGCTAAGAGCTTTGGTCCGCTTCACCCCAACCGGCATCACGACCCCCAAGCACCTTTTCCGCACGCGCCCCTCGCCCCTTGCCCCCAGCCCCCCGACCCACGTCCCGGCGCCGCACTCACGGCAAGGATACAGGACCCGTGGGCCGCTGTGGCTGCTGCCTCTTCGGCGGTTGGGGCTTCTTTATCCCAGCGAGCTTTTCAAGAAGGCCCACGGTGAACTGGAATGGAAGAGGAGGTTCGGGGGAAAGCGTGGGGTGCAGAGCGCGCGTGTCAGGCTTGAGTCTGCTTGGCGTTAGGTGGTGTTAGGTGGCTGTATGGAATGCCGTATACGCCACATTGACATTCGTGTGGAGAACATCGGTGCTTTTAGCTTTACATGTTGGTGCCATGCCGCGTGCGGCATCGGAGGGCTCGGGGCAGGGGCCTCCGGCCCAGGTGCCGGAGGCGGGAGGGGGCACCCCTGCCATGTGGCACTTCTAGCACCTTTGGAAGGTTCCACCCCTGTATCTCCAACCAGCAAGCCCTTCAGGTTCATTGCGCAGTCCATGCAGTTGAGTGCTCACCGTCACAGGGCTCTCCGCCATGGTCCTTGATGGCCCCGAAAGCCGGGGCTCAACCGCTCACGGAGCTGAATGGATGAGATCACTAAGCTACCTCAACAATGCCCTTGTATTCCCGGAGTCGCACGCTTAACCCCAGCCCACCTATCTCAAGCGTCAAATGGGTGTTTCGTGTAGGGTCGTCCCTGCTAAGTCAACCAAATGATTGTTGTTATGTTCTGCGGCAGTGTAACCATCCTCTTGCAGCAGCTGTCACGCTTTACTATCGGGGCATTCAGCATCGGCGACACGGCAAACCTGCCTCAGGAGGTGTAGGTGGCACATTCAGACAGGTTGATGCTCCATAATGCAATACTTTGCAGAGGTCTGAACTTTGGCACCGTTGTTGAGCGATACGAACCCACAACACCCCAACACCCTCCTTGAAAAGGGCCACCATGTCTGCAGCCGAGGCGACCCGTAGGCTAGCCGTCCTTAGCGCACAGCTAACCGGCAGCAGCGCAGCTGCGGGCGAGCAGCTTCCCGCAGCGCACGGACTAGGCGCATCGCTTTGCTCCTCGGCTGAATCGAGGCCAGAGCAGCTCCTCCTGGGCCAAGTTGCCATCGTTACTGGTAGGCGCGATTGTATATAGCAGTGCGGTGCTTGGGTACTTCACCTGCTGAACAGGCGACTGGGCGTCAACCCGTGTGTCAGCAGTGTGTCAGCCGACAGCTGGGGTTGCTTGGCAGTTGCTGGGGCAGGTGCAGCCGCAGCAGCAGTGTGGGACACCGAAGGACTGATTCTCCTCAAAAAGCGCTAGACTTACCCGCCATATATCTAGAAAACCGTACATGCCCGGTTCCTTTTAGTAAGGGTGGTGTTGGCGAGGAACGCTTGCAAACAGGCTCAGCTGGCTGTGGGTCCGGTGGCGGTGGGCAGCCACGACAACCAGGACAGTCAGCAGCAGCCCCGAGAGCTCCACAGCCCACAAGTGCTTGGAATGCCTCCACATGGACAGGTGCCGGGAAGGGCATCGGCGAGGCGACTGCGCGGCTGCTGGCGCGGCACGGGGCGGCGGTGGTGGTGTGCGACATCGACGAGAGCGCAGCGCAGACGGTGCGTCTCACCATGCCTGTACGGCAAGGTGCTTTAGTATTACGGATGTGGTGAGGCGGCCGGTCGTACGAATGTCGTACAGGCGCAGGGCGGTGCGTCAGTGCCCCGCTGGGCCCTACGGGTGCCGCTGGCTGGACAAGGGACATGGGACATACACGCAGCACGGTATGAATTAGCCCCGCATGGCATCGGTATCGGATGGTAGGAGTGGCAAGGGGCGCTGGTGGCAGCTGTGGCTGAGGTGTGTTTCATCAGGCCAAGCTGCTTTTGCTTAGCATGCCGGGTTGTGTGCGTTTTGGCAACGGCAACGGAATAGGTCGACCAACTGCATTCAACATCGCACGTGTCCCACATCGGCATGTCGGCCTGTGGTGCAGACAAAAGCCTGGTGCGATGGCTCTTGTGCCTGTGCGCTCTACGCCGTTTCTGACACACGTGTCGCCGTACGGCACTGTACGGCACTTTACGGCAGGTGGTCCAGAGCATCCAGGAGGCGGGCGGGCGGGCGGTGCCTCTGGCGGGCGATGTGACGGCGGCGGACTTTCCCGAGCGGGCGGTGGGCACCGCGGTGGGCGCCTTTGGCGGGCTGCACATCCTGGTCAACAACGCGGGTGGGTCATGGGGCGTGTGGGTAAGCGGTATGGTGGCAGGTCAACAACCGGTCCCGGCACACTACGTGAGGGTACCGTATCGTCACCACCGCACGTGTACCCTCCTGGTCCCCCTCCTCCCTGCCACGAACCTCGCTCTCCGCAGGCTGACCGTTTCCGGTTCAGTTACTTTTCCGCTCTGCGGTTATCCCGCCCCCATGCTACACGTGGGATGGCGTACAACACAACACAGTACGATCCAACACCACACCAGCGTACCGGCACACCAACATGGGGTACGCGTAAAACGCGAGGAAACCGTGTGAGGTGTCAGGGAAGCACGGAAACGCTAGTGCCTGCACGAAAAGAGCGAGTTGGTTGACGAACGGAGAGCAAGAACGACGAATATTACCTGAATGTCCCAGTAAACGCTGTGCTGCCCTGCAAGCTGAACGGCGGGCTGCGAAACACGACCCAACCC
>VFQN01002463.1_pt1 | contig 28492 bp, 21 predicted proteins | sample 3512371 | NCBI WGS metagenome assembly VFQN01 (sample SAMN10412370, study PRJNA504923) | tailings metagenome | isolation source: Replicate 2 from Balatoc abandoned mine | place: Philippines: Itogon, Benguet | collected 2017-08-28
TGAAGTTCGGCTTCGCCATCGCCGGCCTGCTCAGCGGCGCGATCATGTCGTGGGTGGGCTTCACGCCGGGGGCGGCGGCACAGCCCGAGGGCGCCGTCGACGGCCTGCGCCTGTTCTATTCCGGCGTGCCCATCTTCGGCACGCTGCTGGCGATGTGGATCATGCGCAACTACGACCTCGACGAGGCTCGCGCCACCGAAGTGCACGGCGAGCTCGAGCGTCGCAAGCAGCACGCTGCGGGCTCGTCGCAGTCGTCCGGCGCGCGCCCCTGGCTCGCCGAGCATGGCCTGCTGCTGGCCGGTGCCGAGCCTTCGCCTCTGGCCGGCAAGGACGCCACCGAGATCCGCGCGCTCTACGCCGAGCACTTCGGGCGCGGGCTGTACGGCCTGTGCTTCAGCGCCTACGCGGCCGGGCAGAAGGCCGGCGACCCGCTGCTGGCCGCCGACGTGGGCCGGCGCATCGACCTGATCGCACCGCACACACGCTGGGTGCGTTCCTTCGCCTGCACCGAGGGGCACGAGGCGATCCCGCGTCTGGCCCGGACCAAGGGCCTCAAGACGATGGTGGGGGCGTGGATCAGCCAGGATCGCGTGCGCAACGAACGCGAGATCGAGGCCCTGATCAAGCTCGCGCAAGAAGGCATGGTCGGCGTCGCGGTGGTGGGCAACGAAGTCCTGCTGCGCGGCGAACTGCCCGAGGCGGACCTGCTGGCGCTGATCGCGCGCGTCAAGGCGGCCGTGCCGGAAGGCGTGAAGGTCGGTTGCGTCGACGCCTACTTCCAGTTCCTGGAGCGGCCGGCGCTCACCGCCGCCTGCGACGTGCTGCTGCCCAACTGCTACCCGTTCTGGGAGGGTGCCGACATCGACCGGGCCGCGCAGTACCTGCGGCGCATGCATGCGCTGGTCAAGGCGGCGGGCGGCGAAGACAAGCCCGTCGTCGTCGCCGAGACCGGCTGGCCCGGCCGCGGCAAGCCGGTGGCCGCGGCCGTCCCCTCCGCCGAAAACGCCATGCGCTACTTCGTCGACGTGCAGCAGTGGGCCCGCGGCGAAGGCATCAAGCTGTTCTACTTCTCCTCGTTCGACGAGCCGTGGAAGTTGGCGCAGGAAGGCGAAGTCGGTACCACCTGGGGACTGTGGGACCAGAACGAGCGGCCCAAGTACCTGCGATAGGCGACCGGCCCGCCGCCGTGCCGCATCCGCCGACCGGATGATGCGGCGGACGCAGCCTGCTTCTAGCCTGACACCGCCTTGTTTCGGCGAATCAGGAGGATGCTCATGCGCTCGTACCCCTTTGCATTGCTGTGGATCTTGGGATCGCTGGTGGCCTGCGGTGGCGGAGGAAGCGACGATCCTGCCGCTTCCCCGCCGCCCCCACCACAGACCAACTCGCCCGCGGTGGCGACGTACCTGTCCGGCATCGCAGACGCCGGCGTGCGGATCCCGCGCGAGATCGGCGACGATCGCGCGCTCATCATCGAGGACGCCACCGCCGGGACCGTCACGACCTACAAGGGTCAGAAGGACGGAGCCGGTGCACTGACGGCGCTTACCCGCGTGGAGGTGGCCGATGCGCAGGGCATGACGACGTCGGTCGACTACCTGGACGCGACCAACCGGCTGGTCACGGTGGACGACAAGACGACCGTGGCGTGGACACGATCGGGTGAGGGCGAGTGGGTCGTCGAGTTCGTCGACAAGGTCTCCGGCACGTCCTTCCGCACGAACATGCCGTCGGCGACGGCGACCGGCTTCGTGCAGGCGTCGTCCGCGCAGCAGCGACGCTCACGCGCCCTGGCGACCATCGCCGCGACCCAGCCCGACGCCTCGCCGTCCGCAGCGACGGCGGCGGCGACCGATGCCCAGATCCCGGTGACCGTCACGACGCGAAACTGCGGCCAGACGGCGGACGCGCTGGGTCGTGTGCGGCTGACGCTCAACGACGGCACCGGCAAGTTCCTCGGCTCGTACGGCACGGTGAAGACCGGACCCGGTACGTACGTCGGGCACATCCCCGACGTCTCCAAGACGACGCAGAAGTCGCTCGACACGGTCAAGAGCGCCATCGAGACGGCTGCGCAGGCCATGTCGGTGGCGTGCGCGGCGGACAAGGCCAGCCCGCTGCTGGCCACGCAGGCTTGCATCAGCGTTTCCGCGGCCATTGCCTCGACGGCCATCGGCGCGCCGGTCGCGGCGCAGTTCCTCGCCGCCTGCGAAGCTGCCGTGGTCGCCGGCAAGCTGGCGTGCGCCGCCTACGACAAGATCAACCTCCCGGTGCCGGACTACATCGATCCGGCGGCGGCCGACATCCTGCCGTCCCTGGACAAGATCCTGGTCAAGGTGCTGCCCGACAGCATCCTCAACAGCACGGTCACGCCGTACATCGAGGCCTTGCCGGCGAACATCCGTGGTGCCAGTGTCAACGTCACGGGCAGCGGCGCGCTGGCCGCCAGCATCGATCAGCAGTCGCTCATCGTCGGCGACCTGATGCTCAGCCCGGCCAATCCCGCCGCGGGGGTGCCCTACCAGGCGCGTGCGCAGCTCCAGTGCATTCCGTTCGACTCGTCGGCGAGGCTCACCGTCACGGGCACCGACGGCTACACCGACAGCACGTCGAAGTCCTGGGCGACCAACACGCTGTCCGACACGATGCAGCTGACGGTTCCGGGCGCGGCGGCGGGGATCCGCGACTCCCTGTCGCTGACGGTCATGCCTCGGGCGGGCTCGCCGATGACACGCAGTGCATTCCTGGTCTTCCAGTAGACGTCTCGCAGGCGGAGGCGCGGTGAGCGGCTGGCGCCACCCGCTCGGGATACAGCGCCTCCACCACCCGCTTGGGCCGGCGGTCCACCGTGAACAGACCCCAGTGCTTCTCCGGCTCCAGCGGGTCGGGCGAGCCTTTCCACGGCTCGTCGAAGGCCTCGAACACGAAGCACAGCAGGCCGGCCTCGCGCGTCCACGCCATCAGGTCCTGGTAGTAGATCGCCTGCAGTTCCTGCACCGCGTGCTCGGCGTGCATGCCGCGGCCGTTGCTCGCGGTGCACCAGCCGGCCTCGGTGATGACGACCGGCTTGCCGGGGTAGAGCGCGGCCACGCTCTCGACGTTGGCCTTCGTGTACTCCAGCGCCTCGTGGATGTGCTTGTACTCCCACACCGGGTAGGTGTGCACGGAGATGAAGTCGAGTTCGGCCGCCAGGTCGCGCAGCTTGTGCTGCCAGGGCACGTAGTTCTCGCAGAAGGTCACCGGCTGCGCCACCGCGGCCTTGACGCGCTTCACGTGCTCGATCATGCGCGGCACCGGCACGTAGTGGTCGGTCCAGTCGACCGTGGCCTCGTTGCCCACCGCGACCGAGAAGACGATGTCCTCGTGGCTTCGGGCCAGCGCGATCAGGCGTTCGACCTCGGCCTCGTTCTCGCGCCGGTTGGCGTCGAGGGTCGCCTCGTCGTAGGTGCCGCCCCAGGGGCAGCCGAAGTTGTTCATCTCCGCGCCGAGGTAGGCGCCCAGCATCACCTGCATCGGCAGCCGGTCCTCGCGGATCACCTGCAGCACGCGTTCGGCGTGCACGCTGCAGTCGTACAGGCGCAGCAGCTGCCAGTGCTTCGCAAGGATGTGCAGGTCCTCGCGGATCTCCGCGACGGACGGGTAGAGCCGGCGGTTCGGGTCCTGTCCGTGCCGGTATCCGGAGTAGCAGATTGCGTTGCCGCGGGGCAGGGTCAGGCTCATCGTGTCGTGGCGATCATGCGAACTTCGGCTTCGCGTCCTTGTCCCACAGGCCCCAGTAGGCGCCCACGTCGCCCTCGGCGCCGACCTTCCAGGCCTCGTCGAAGGCGGCGAAGTAGAAGACCTCGATGCCCTCGTCGCGAGCCCAGCGCATCGTGTCGACGAAGTAGCGCATCGCGCCCTCCTCCGAGGGCACCGCACCGTGGAAGGGGCTGCCCTGGTCGGGCCAGCCGGTCTCGCTGATCAGCACGCGCTTGCCCGGCGCCGCGGCGCGCGTGCGCTGCATCATGCTCTGCATGTAGGCCAGCGCCTGCTCGCGCGGGCAGCCTTCCCAGAAGGGGTAGCAGTTGGTCATCACCACGTCGCAGGCGGCGGTCACGCGCGGGTGCTTCTCGAACAGGTAGTAGGCGTCGACATAACCCACCGGCACGCCGGGCAGTGCGCGCTTGACGCGCTCGATCTGCGCGATCAGCGCGTCTTCGTCGAGGTCCTCGCGCAGCAGCACCTCGTTGCCCACCGCGACGATGTCGGCATGGCCGGCGCGCGCCACCGCGATCACGCCCTCGATCTCGCGCTCGTTGATCGCCGCATCGGTGCCGAGCCAGGCGCCGACCAGCGTCTTCAGGCCCAGCGCGTGGGCGATCGCCGGCGTCTGCTCGTGGCCGTCGGTGCAGGAGAAGCTGCGCACCCAGCGGGTGTGGGGGCGGATGACCTCCAGCCGGGCGCGGATCTGTGCGGCATCGACCTGCGAGCCCGGCGACTGCCCTTCGAGGTAGGGGCTGAAGCAGAAGCCGTGCACGCCGGCCCGGAGCACCGCGTGCAGCTCCGCAGCCAGGGCGGCACGCAGCTCGACGGACATCGGCGGCACCGGCGCTGCGGCCGCAGGCGCCGACGGGCGAGATGCCGAGAGGGGTCGCGCGCCGTGAAGGTCGTCGTCGGGGGTGGGCCGGGTCATCGGTGTCTCCGTCAGTCGTCGGGGTGCGCCGCTGATCAGCGCCTCTTCTTCTGCCAGGGCATGCGCCCGGCGCCGCGCGGCCTGGCCGGGCCGTAGCCGCCGGCCTTCTCGTACACGCGCACGTAGTCGACCACCAGCTCGGCCGGAAAGCGCGTCTGCTCGTTCGGCACGCCGGGGAAATTGCCGCCCACCGCCACGTTCATCACCAGGTAGAAGGGCTGGTCGAACGGCGCGGGCCAGGGGTTGAGGTCGGCCTCCTTCTTCGGCGCGACGCCGCCGCCATCCTTCAGGCGGCTGCAGCTCCACCAGTGGTCGTAGGTGCAGGTCTGCACGTCGTCGACGTAGAAGCGGATCTCGCCGGGCTCCCACTCCACCGCGTAGGTGTGCCAGTCCGACACCAGGCTGCCTTCGGGCAGGGCGTGCACCGTGGTGATCAATTCGCGCCCGGGGGCGGTCGAGCCGAAGTGGATGCTGTTGAGCACCTCGTGCGGCTTCTCGCCGACGATCTCCATCAGGTCGATCTCGCCGCTGGCCGCCCAGCCGCCGTAGTGGTCGTCCACCGGCAGCATCCACAGCGCCGGCCACAGGCCCTTGCCCCAGGGCACGCGGGCGCGGAACTCGATGCGGCCGTAGGTGGTGGCGAACAGCACGCTGCCGTCGCGCTTTCTCGTCTTCAGCCGCGCCGAGGTGTAGCCGCAGCCGTGCAGCGGCGCCTTGACGGCGCGGATGTACAGGCAACTGTCGCGCACCACCACGTTCTCCGGCTCGTGGGTGTAGTACTGCAGCTCCTCGTTGCCCCAGCCGGGCACCCAGGCGTGGTTGCGGTAGTCGTAGAAGCCGTTGCCGAGGTCGAAGTCCCACTTCGAACGGTCGACCTCGTGGCCGTCGAACTCGTCGGACCAGACCAGTTTCCAGCCCTTGCGCGAGCGCCGTTGGGAGATCCGGCCCATCTCAGGCGGCCTCGCGGCGAAGGCTGCGCTCGGCGTGGCGCTCACGCTGGCGGCGCAGGAACTCGCGGTACCAGCGCGCGCTGTCCTTCAGGGTGCGGCGCTGCGTCGCGTAGTCCACGTGCACCAGGCCGAAGCGCTTGGCATAGCCGGAGGCCCACTCGAAGTTGTCGAGCAGGCTCCAGACCATGTAGCCCGCCATCGGCACGCCCTGGGCCATCGCGTGGCCCACCGCGGCGATGTGCGCGGCGAGGTAGGCCACGCGCTCGTGGTCGTGCACGCGGCCATCGACCAGCTGGTCGCGGAAGGCGGCGCCGTTCTCCTTCACGTACAGCGGCGGCAGCCGCCAGTCGCGGTGCAGGCGCAGCAGCAGCTCGGTCAGCCCGGCGGGGTAGACCTCCCAGCCCATGTCGGTCAGCGCCAGGCCGCTGCTGCCGGCCCGCCACGAGCCGTCGGCGCTGGCCACGTTGCGCGAGTAGTAGTTGATGCCGAGGAAGTCCATCGGCGCGGCGATGGCGGCCAGGTCGCCGGGTTGGACGCGCGGCGCGTCGGCGCCGAGAAAGTCCAGCACGTCGTCGGGGTAGGCGCCGTGGAACAGCGGATCCATGTACCAGCGCACCAGGCGGCCATCCTCCAGCCGGGCGTGGGCGCGATCGGCCTCGCGCTCGGTGGCGGTGTGCACCGGTGCGAGGTTGAGCACGATGCCCAGTTGAGCCCGGGTGCCTGCGGCGCGCAGCGCCTGCACCGCCTGGCCGTGGCTGAGCAGCAGGTGGTGCGAGACCTGGGCGGCGGTGGCGCGGCTCTTCAGGCCGGGCGCGAAGTGGCCCGTCTCGTGGCCCAGGGTGGCGATCACCCACGGCTCGTTGTGGGTGGTGAGGGCCGCGAGCCGGTCGCCCAGCCGCGCGTTGATGCCCAGCGCGTAGTCGACGAAGTGATGAACCGTGTCGCGCGAGGCCCAGCCGCCGCGCTCCTGCAGCGCCTGCGGCAGGTCCCAGTGGTTCAGCGTCAGGTAGGGCTTCACGCCGCGCGCCAGCAGGCCGTCGACGAGCCGCTCGTAGAAGTCCAGGCCGCGTTCGTTCCAGGCGCCGCGGCCTTCGGGCTGCACGCGCGGCCACGACACCGAGAAGCGATAGGCGTCGACGCCGAGCGCGGCGACCAGGTCGAGGTCTTCGTCGAGGCGGTGGTAGTGGTCGCAGGCCACGTCGCCGTTGCTGCCGTCGGCGATGGCGCCGGGCTGCGCGCAGAACCGGTCCCAGATCGACGGGCCCTTGCCGTCGGCGCGCGCGGCGCCTTCGATCTGGAAGGCGCTGGTGGCGACGCCCCAGACGAAGTGCTCGGGAAAGAGGTGCGGAGGATCGATGGGCATGTTCGGGTGGCGGCTGCGTGCCGCAATGGCCATTGCCGGCCACGTCATGAAAGCGCTTTCATACTTTAGGTGAGCCTGGCTTTCGCTGTCAACCGGGGGTATCTGCCAGGGGGCTGCGGCCGGCCTCAGGCGGCGGGCGCGCGCGTGGACTCGCGCACGACCAGGCGCGGAGCGGGCACCTCCACGCGCGCCTTCTCGCCGGCCAGCAGCGCCAGCATGGCGCGCGCAGCGAGTTCGCCGATCTCCTGGATCGGGTTGTGCACCGTCGTCAGCGGCGGCACGGCGTACATCGAACCGGCCACGTCGTCGAAGCCGACCAGCGAGACGTCGTCGGGCACGCGCCTGCCGGCGCGGTACAGCGCCAGGGCGGCGCCGAGCGCCATCTGGTCGTTGGCGGCGAAGATCGCGGTGAAGCGCGCGCGGCGCTCGAGCAGCCGCTCGACGGCCTGCACGCCGCTGTGCTCGGTGAACGCGCCCGGCACGACGAGACCCGGATCGACGCGCAGCCCCGCCGCCTCGAGCGCCAGCCGGTAGCCCTGCTCGCGCTCGACGGCGTCCGGGTGCTCGGCCACGCCACCGATGAAGGCGATGCGCCGGTGGCCGAGCTCGATGAGGTGATGCGTGGCCTGGCGTGCGCCTTCGCGGTGATCGAAGTCGAGCGAGACGAGGTTGCCGGCCTTGAGCCTGCGGCCGGTGACCACCACCGGCAACGAGCGTGCCACCGAGCGCAGCGCGCTGTCGGACAGGCGCCCGGTCAGCACGATCAGGCCGTCCACGCGGCGCGAGCGCAGCACGTCGATGCAGCGCGACTCCTCGTCGGCCTGCCAGTGCCCGCTCATGAACAGCGGGCTGTAGCCGGCCGCGCCGAGTGCCACCTCGATGCCGCGCAGCGCTGCGCCGTAAAACGGGCTGTCGATGGCCTGCGTCAGCACGCCGATGCTGAAGGTGCGGCCGCCGGCCAGGCCGCGCGCCACCGGATTGGGCACGAAGCCGAGCGTGGCGATGGCCTCGTCCACCGCGGTGCGCTTCTCGGGGCTGACCACGGCGGTGCCGTTGAGGATGCGCGAGACCGTGCTCGGCGAGACGCCGGCGCGCTCGGCCACCATCTCCAGGGTCACTTTCGCGGGTGTGGCGCTGCGGCTGCGTGTCGGCCTGTTCACCTCGGATTCCTCGCTGTTCTTCTCCGTCCCGGGTGCGGAGTTTAGGCGCTTGCCTGCAAGCGCTTGCAGAGCACCGCCGCGAGCGCTCCTGCGTCACGGACCGGGTGGAGTCTTCACCCTACTGGCGGGTCAACCCGGATGGCGGCGCGACGGCCTTGTACTAGCGTGGCGCCCGCAAAGGAGTCACCCCGCCATGAGCGTCACCATCGCCCCCGACCACCTGGCGCTACAGCGCCTGTACCACTGGGAGAAGACCACTCCCGACCGCATCGTCTTCACCCAGCCCATGGGTGGCGGCGTCGTGCGCCAGATGACCTGGCGCGAGGTCATGGACGAGACGCGGCGCATGGCCGCGCACCTGCAGTCGCTCGGCCTGCCCAAGGGCAGCCGCATCGCCATCCTGTCGAAGAACTGCGCCCACTGGCTGATGACGGACTGGGCGATCTGGATGGCCGGGCACGTCTCGGTGCCGCTGTACCCGACGCTGGCGGCCGACACCATCCGCCAGATCCTCACCCACAGCGAATCGAAGCTGGTGTTCGTCGGCAAGCTCGACGGCTGGGACGCGATGAAGCCCGGCGTGCCGGCCGAGTTGCCCTGCATCAGCTACCCGCTGTCGCCGCCGAACGACTACCCGACCTGGGACGACATCGTCCGCCGCACCGAGCCGCTGCAGGGCTCGCCGGTGCGCGACGGCGACGAGCTGTCGACCATCATGTACACCTCGGGCACCACCGGCACCCCGAAGGGCGTGATGCACAGCTTCGCGACCTTCGCCTGGTCGATCCAGGCCGGCCTCAAGCGCGTGCCGATCGACGCCAGCGCGCGCATGCTGAGCTACCTGCCGCTGGCCCATGTGGCCGAGCGCACGCTGGTCGAGCACGGCCTGCTGGCCACCGGCATGAGCGTGTTCTTCGCCGAGAGCCTGGACACCTTCACCGCCGACCTGCAACGCGCCCGCCCGACGGTGTTCTTCTCGGTGCCGCGGCTGTGGGTGAAGTTCCAGCAGGGCGTGCAGGCCAAGATGCCGCCGGCCAAGCTGGAGCGGCTGCTGAAGATCCCCATCTTGCGCAGCATCGTCAGGAAGAAGATCCTCGCCGCGCTCGGCCTGGACCAGTGCACCTTCGCCGCCGGCGGCGCGGCGCCCATGCCGCCCGAGCTGCTGGCCTGGTACGCGCGGCTGGGCCTGCCGATCATCGAGGTCTACGGCATGACCGAGAACTGCGGTGTCTCGCACGCCACCGTGCCCGGCGTGCAGCGCCCCGGCACGGTCGGCCTGCCGTACGAGGGCGTGCAGAGCCGGCTCGACCCGGCCAACGGCGAGATCCAGGTGAAGAGCCCCGGCCTGATGCTCGGCTACTACAAGGAAGAGGGCCTGACGCGCGAGACCTTCACGCCCGACGGCTGGCTGCACACCGGCGACAAGGGCCAGCTCGAGAGCGACGGCTACCTGCGCATCACCGGCCGGGTGAAGGACCTGTTCAAGACCAGCAAGGGCAAGTACGTCGCGCCCGCGCCGATCGAGGACCGCCTGGTGATGCACGCCACCGTGGAGGCCTGCGTGGTGACGGGCGCCAACCTCGGCCAGCCGCTGGGCATCGTGATGCTCAACGCCGAGGCCGCCCAGCGCGCCCGCGACGCCGCGGCGCGCAGTGCGATGGAGGCCTCGCTCGCCGAGCACCTGGCGTCGGTGAACGCGCCGCTCGATCCGCACGAGCAGCTCGACTGCCTGGTGGTGGTGACGCAGCCCTGGACGGTGGACAACGGCTTCATCACGCCGACCTTCAAGGTCAAGCGCAACCGCATCGAGGAGGTCTACGCCTCCAAGTACGACGGCTGGGTGGCGTCGCGGCGCAAGGTGGTCTGGGAACTGGGCTGACGAGGCGCAGGCCGCGTCAGGGCCCGTGCCCGCCGGCGTCCAGCATGCCCTGGTGGTGGCTGAGGAACACCTGGCCGCGGAACCACTTGTCCCAGGCGCCGGCGCGCAGCCGGTCGAGCACCGGGCCCTTCACCTCGGTGAGGTCGAGCCGGATGCCGCGCTCGACCAGCATGTCGTGCAGCGCGCGCAGCGCCTCCAGCGCGCTGTAGTCGATCGCGTTGACCGGTGACATCAGCAGCACCACGCGCTGCGTGCCGGGCAAGGCCGCGAGGTGACGGTCGACCGCGCTGACCAGCCGCCGCGCATTGGTGAACACCAGGCTCTCGTCGATGCGCAGCGCGAGCACGCCGGGCGTCGTCTGCACGTCGTGGCGTTCGACGTTGCGGTAGTGCTCGGTGTCGCCGACGCGGCCGATGCGTGCCACGTGCGGGTTGGCGCTGCGCTGCAGCAGCAGGCCGATCGACAGCGCCACGCCGGCGGCGAGCGCGGCCTCCGACCCGACGAACAGCGTCAGCGCGCCGACGGTCACCATCACCGCGAACTCCGGCCGCGAATAGCGCCAGGCCTCCGCGAAGGCGCGCCACTCGACCACGCCGAGCACGGCGATGACGATGCTCGCCGCCAGCACGGCGCGCGGCAGCCAGGCCAGCGGCGCGGTCAGCAGCAGCATGGCCAGCGCCATCAGCACGGCGGCCCAGGCGCCGGCCATGCGCGTGCGCGCGCCGGCCTCGGCGTTGAGTGCGCCGCGCGAGAAGCTGCCGCCGATCGGCATGCCGGCCGAGCAGGCCGCGACCAGGTCGGCCGCGGCGAGGCCGGTGAGCTCGCGGCGCGCGTCGACCTGCTCGCGCCGGCGCAGCGCCAGGCCTTCCGACACCGCCAGGCTGCTGACGAAGGTGACCAGCGCCAGCGGCACGGCGCTCGGCAGCAGCCGCCACCACAGCGCGGCGTCCAGCGGGGGCAGGGCCAGCGGCAGCGTCAGCGGGGGCAGGGCGCCGACCAGCGCCACGCCCTTCGCGTCGGCGGCCAGCCCCCAGGCCAGCGCGATGGCCAGCGCCACCACCGCCAGCGGCGCGCAGCGCGACAGCAGCGAGGCGGTGTGCGGGGCCAGCCAGCGCTGCAGCAGCGCGCGCGCATGGCCGCGCGCCCACCACAGCACCGCCAGCGCGACGATGCCGAAGGCCGCCGTCAGCGCGTGCCCGGCCACGCCGCTGCGCCACCACGAGGCGGCCAGCTCGGGCGCGGTGAAGCCCTTGGCCGGGCTGCCGAGCAGCGCCGGCAGTTGCGACAGCGTGATGGCCAGCGCCGCGCCGGTGGAAAAACCGTGCAGCACCGGCGTCGACAGCAGCGCGGCCAGCGCGTCGAGGCGGAACAGCGCCGCCGCGCCGAGCAGCAGCCCGGCCTCGGCGGCCAGCACCAGCGCGGCGGCCGTGGCCGGGGTGCCGTCGGCCACCACCGGCGCGATCGCGTGCGCGGTGAGCAGCGCCACCACCGCCACCGGCCCGACCGAATTGACGCTCGACGAGCCGAGCGCTGCGTATACCGCCATCGGCAGCAGGCTGGCGTACACGCCCACCTGCGGCGGCAGCCCGGCCAGGATGGCGTAGGCCAGGCTCTGCGGAATCAGCAGGATGGCGACGATGAAGGCGGCGACGAGGTCGTCGCGCAGCGCATCACGCCGGTAGTCCTGCCATCGGGAAGCCATTCAGTCGACTTTAGCCCCGGACGCCTTCACCACGGCCGCCCACTTCTTCGTCTCCGCCGCGATCAGCGCGGCGAAGTCCGCCGGGCTCATGCCGCTCGGGATCGCACCTTGCGCGAGCAGCCGCTCCTTCATGGCCGGCGTGGCCAGCGCCCGGGCGGTCTCCTGCTGCACGCGGTTGACCACGTCGGCCGGCGTGCCGGCCGGTGCGAGCAGGCCGAACCATGAACTCGCCTCGAAACCCTTCAGCGACCCCGCCTCGGCCACCGTGGGCAGATCAGGCAAGGCGGCGCTGCGCTCGGCGCTGGTGACGGCCAGCGCCTTGAGCTTGCCGGCCTTGATGTGCGGCATCGCCGAGGGCAGGTTGTCGAACATCAGGTCCATGTTGCCGCCGATCAGGTCGAGCAGCGCCGGGCCCGAGCCGCGGTAGGGAAAGTGGACCATGTAGGTGCCGGTCATGGTCTTGAACAGCTCGCCGGCGAGATGGATCGAGGTGCCGTTGCCGCTGCTGGCCATGTTCAGTTTGCCGGGGCTGGCCTTGGCGACGCGGATCAGGTCGGGCACGCCCTGGATGCCCAGCGCCTCGGCCTTGGCCGGGTTCATCACCAGCACGTTGGGCACGCCGGCCACCAGCGTGACGGGCACGAAGTCCTTCACATGGTCGTAGGGCATCTTCGCGTACAGCGCCGGGTTGATGGCGTGCGTGCCCACCGTGCCCATCAGCAGCGTGTGGCCGTCGTTCGACTTGGCCACCAGGTCGGCGCCGAGGTTGCCGCCGGCGCCCGGCTTGTTCTCGATCACGAAGGGCTGGCCGAAGGCGCGGCTCAGTTCGGGCGCGAGCGCACGGGCGAGGATGTCGGTGGTGCCGGCCGGGGCGAAGGGCACGACGATGCGCACCGGCTTGGTGGGCCAGGCGGTCTGCGCCAACAGCGGCAGGGGCAGGAGGGCGGCAGTGGCCGTGGCGGCCAGCAGCAGCCGGCGGCGGGGGGCGAAGCGCATGGCGTGATCCTCGCGGGTTCTCGGTGGAACCGGCAGTGTCACGCGCAGGCAAGGTGGGTTGAAGAGGTCGAACCCGGGAGGCGGACGCCCAAAAAAAGAGAGGGAAGCGGGACGCTGATGCCGGGGCTCGCTCTCAACCTCCCCGGATTCGCCCGCTTCCCTTGGTGGACAGGTGTCAGTCCGCTAAAAAAACACTCACTTCCCTCGAACTCTTTGCAGAAAGCACTCAGCGCGCGCCGCTGGGGCGCGGGAACAACGACAGTTGAGCCGGCTCGCGGCTCGACTTCAGGACCTGGGTCTGGCGCGGCGCGACGACCGGCCGGACGGTGGTGGGGCGCACCGGCTGCGCGCTGCTCAGCCGCGGTGCCGGGGTCAAGGCGATCGGGGGCATGGCGTGCGCTCCTCGAATCAACGGAACTCGCTGGCCGCGAAGGCCGGGCCGTCGTGCTTCAGCCCGAGCACGCCGGCGGCGCGCTGCACCCAATCGGCCAGCGCCGGGGCCTTGGGCAGGCGCGGCGCGGCAGCGTTGGACAGGCGCAGCAGCGACGACGCGCCGCCCGGGCCGTGCGGGCCGGCCGCGCGCAGGCGGCGGGTGGCGGGGGCGAAGGGCGTGCGGGCTTGCGGCATGGTGTCAACGGCGTCCGGTAGGGTCTCGTGTGTCCCGGCGGCGTTCGTGTCGCGCTCCGGGCGTGTGCACTTGCCAACGCATCAGCCGTGCCATGTCCGCGCGGCAGAAATGCCGTGCGGAAAGTCACGAAAAGAGACCTGTCTTGGCCGCAACGCCACAAGGGCCCCGGCAAAAAGGGGCCGAAATGTAAGTGCTCAGATACAAGGCCGACCAAACCGGTCGCGCCTCGCGCCCTTCAGGCCGCCGCCTTGTAACCGCGGGGCACCGCACCGAGCAGCCGGCGGGTGTACTCCTCGCGCGGCGACTCGAGGATCTGCTCGACACCGGCCTGCTCGACCACCTCGCCGTCCTTCATCACCAGCACCTCGTCGGCCATGAAGCGCACCACCGCCAGGTCGTGGCTGATGAAGATGTAGGCGAGGCCGAGTTCGTCCTGCAGGTCCTTCAGCAGGTTGAGCACCTGGGCCTGCACCGAGACGTCGAGCGCGCTGACGGCCTCGTCGAGCACCAGCACCTCGGGGTCGAGCGTCAGGCAGCGCGCGATGGCGATGCGCTGGCGCTGGCCGCCGGAAAACTCGTGCGGGTACTTGTTCAGCGCCGAGTCGTCCAGGCCGACCTTGGCCAGCAGCGCGCTGGCGCGGGCCTGCCGGTCGGCGTCGCCCGTGCCCACGCCGTGGATGGCCATCGGCTCGGTGAGCGTCTGCGCCACCGTGAAGCGCGGGTTCAGCGAGGCATACGGGTTCTGGAATACCACCTGGATGCGGCGGCGCACCGGCAGCATCTCCTGGCGCGACAGCGCCAGCAGGTCGCGGCCGTCGAACATGGCCTTGCCGCCGACGGGGCCGCCGGCTGGCTCGTGCAGGCGCAGCAGCGTCAGTCCGAGCGTGGTCTTGCCCGAGCCCGACTCGCCGACGATGCCCAGCGTGTGGCCGCGCCGCAGCGTGAAGCTGGCGCCCTTGACGGCGCGGAACTCGCGCCGGCCGAACACGCCCTGGCGGATCCAGAAGCTCTTGGTGATGCCGGTGGCCTCGAGCACCACCGGGGCCTGCGGGTCCTTGGGGCGGGTGGCCCGTTCGGCCGCCTTGCCGTTGCCGGCGATGTGGTCGTCGATCACCATCAGCCGCGCGCTGCGCTGCTCCAGCGTCGGGCGGCAGGCCAGCAGCGCCTTCGTGTAGGCGTCCTGCGGGCGGGCGAAGATGTCGGCCACCGCGCCCTGCTCGCGCACCGTGCCCTGGCGCATCACCACCACGCGGTCGGCGATCTCGCCGACCAGCCCGAGGTCGTGGCTGATGAACAGCATGCTCATGCGGTGCTTGTCCTTCAGCTTCGCGAGCAGCTCGATGATCTGGCGCTGGATGGTCACGTCCAGCGCGGTGGTCGGCTCGTCGGCGATCAGCAGCCTGGGCTCACACGACAGCGCCATCGCGATCATCACGCGCTGCTGCTGGCCGCCGGAGAGCTCGTGGGGGTGCGCCGCCAGGCGCCGCTTCGGCTCGGGCAGGCCGACCTCGACAAGCAGCGCCTCGGCCTTCTCCATCGCCTGCCGGCGGCTCAGGCCGAGGTGGCGCTCCATCGGCTCGCACAGCTGGTGGCCGATGGTGAACACCGGGTTCAGCGAGGTCATCGGGTCCTGGAACACGCAGGCGATGTCCTTGCCGCGCATGGCCTGCAGCTCGCTCAGCGAGGCAGCCAGCAGGTCGCGCCCCTGGAAGCTGATGGCGCCCTGCCGCTCGGCGTTCTCCGGCAGCAGGTTGAGGATGGACATCGCGGTCACGCTCTTGCCCGAGCCCGATTCGCCCACCAGCGCCACGGTGGTGTTCTCCGGCACTTCGAAGCTGACACCCTGGTTGCCGCGGCCCACCGCCTCGGCGTAGCTGACCCTGTGGCCGCGGCCCATGCGGAAGCGCACGCGCAGGTCGTTGATCGTCAACAGCATCGTCTTACTCCGCGCCACGCAGCTTGGGATCGAGCGCATCGCGCAGCGCGTCGGTCATCAGCGAGAAGGCGGTGACGAACACCGCCATGAAGACCGTCGCCGCGGCCAGCTGCCACCAGTGGCCGAGGATCAGCTCGCTCTGCGCCTCGGCGAGCATGGTGCCCCAGCTGACCTGGTCGACGCTCACGCCCAGGCCCAGGTAGGACAGGATCACCTCCGCCTTGATGAAGCCGACGACGAGGATCGACAACTGCACCAGGATCACGTGGCTGACGTTGGGCAGGATGTGGCGGAAGATGCGCGAGGCGGCGCTGGCGCCGATCGCCTCGGCAGCGCGCACGTACTCGCGCACCGAATGCTTGAGGAACTCGGCGCGCACCAGCCGGTAGATGCCGGTCCAGCCGGTCAGCCCGAGGATCAGCACCACCGACTGCACGCCGCGCCCGGCCACCGCCGCGAAGGCGAAGATCAGCAGGATGCCCGGGATCGAGGTGAAGACGTTGTAGAGCCACTCGAGGAAGTCGCCCACCCGGCCGCCGAAGAAACCGGCCAGCGCGCCCAGCACCGTGCCGATCAGCGTGGCGACGATGGCCGCGGCGACGCCGACGAACACCGAGATCTCCGCGCCCTTGATCGCCTTGGCGAGCACGTCGCGGCCGAGGCGGTCGCCGCCGAAGGGCAGGGTCTCGCGCTTGACGGTCTCGGTGGTCTGGTACTTCTTGGCCAGCTCGGCCCATTCGGCGTACCTGGGCGCGAGCGGGTCGACCGCCGAGATATCGACGTTCGGCCCGCTGGGCACGGGGATGGCGGTCGTGGCTTCCTTCTTCGCCGGGCCCATGAAGGTCGGCGGCGCGTTGGGCACGCCGATCTCGCGCTGCCAGTCGGCGGCCACCAGGTTCAGCGCCGCGGCGATCATCAGCAGCGCGAAGCCGGCCACGATCACCATCGACACCATGCCGACCCGGTCGCCCTTGAAGCGGCGCCAGGCCGCGGCCCACACGCCCTCGGAGCGGCTTGCTGCCGCGTTCATCGTCAGCACCGCGCTCATTTCAGCACCACCCGCGGGTCGACCAGCTTGTAGAGCACGTCGGTGAGCAGGTTGACCACCATCGTGATCACCGCCAGGTACACCGTCACCGCCTGGATCACCGGATAGTCGCTGCGGTTCACCGCCAGCAGCACCTCGCGGCCCAGGCCGGGGATGGAGAAGAACACCTCGATCAGGAAGGAGCCGACGAAGATGCCCGGCAGCGACACCGCCACGTTGGTGAGGATGGGGATCATCGCGTTGCGCATCACGTGGGTGAGCAGGATGCGCGGCTCGGTCAGGCCCTTGGCGCGCGCGGTGCGCACGTAGTCCTGGCCGATCTCGTCGAGGAAGAAGGTGCGGTACAGCCGCGTCTGCGGCGCCAGGCCCACCATCACCGCCAGCAGCACCGGCAGCGGGGTGTAGACGAGCAGGTTGGTCGCCAGGCTGTCCGTCCAGCCCTGCACCGGGAACCAGCCGAGCTGGAAGGCGAAGAAATACTGGCCGACGATCACGTAGACGAGGAAGGAGATCGACAGCGCCACCGTGGTGGCCACCATGATCGAGCGGTCGGTCAGCGAGCCGCGCACGTAGGCCACCAGCAGCGCGATCGGGATGGCCAGCAGCGTGTCGAGGATCAGGATCGGCACCATCACCGTCAGCGTGGCCGGCAGGCGGGTGGCGAACAGGTTGGCCACCGATTCGTTGGTGGCCCAGCTGCGCCCCCAGTCGAAGGTGACGATCTGCTTGAGGAAGATGCCCAGCTGCACCCACCACGGCTCGTTCAGCCCGAGCTGCTGGCGGATGGCGTCGATCTGCTCGGGCGAGGCGGACAGGCCGCCGAGGATCTCGGCGGGATCGCCGCCGAAGGCCTTGAAGAGGAAGAACACCAGCAGCACGACGCCCAGCAGCGTCGGGATCATCTGCCACAGGCGTCGGATCAGGTAAGCGGCCATGGGCCAGGAATCTCCTTGTGGGAAACGCAGGCGCGAGTCTAGGGCGGCGCCAAAGGCCCCTCGCCCCGGTGTTTGCCCTCGTGACCCTGGACGCAACTCGCGTGCCATCCGCCGATAGACTTCGCGCGATCCGAACCCAGGAGCACCAGCGATGTCCATGCGCGGCCTCATCCAGGCCCTGATCCTTGCGCTCGCCTGCGGCAGCGCGCTGGCCCAGAAGGCCGGCGCGAACGAGCCGCAGCGTGTGCTGCGCTACGCCTTCCCGATCGCCGAAACCGGCTTCGACCCGGTGCAGATCTCCGACCTGTACTCCCGTACCGTGGCCGCCGGCATCTTCGACGCGCCGCTGGCCTTCGACTTCCTCGCCCGGCCGTTCCGCATGAAGCCGAACACCCTGGCCGCCATGCCCGAGATCAGCGAGGACTTCCGCACCTTCACCTTCCGCATCAAGCCGGGGATCTACTTCGCCGACGACCCGGCCTTCAAGGGCCAGCGCCGCGAGCTGGTCGCGCAGGACTACGTCTACACGCTCAAGCGCCACTACGACCCGCGCTGGAACAGCCCCAACCTCTACCGCCTGGAGGCGGCGAAGATCGTCGGCCTGTCGGAGCTGCGCCGCCAGGTGATCAAGGACAAGACGCCCTTCCCCTACGACCAGCCGGTCGAGGGCCTGCGCGCGCTGGACCGCTACACGCTGCAGGTGAAGCTGGTTGATCCGTCGCCGCGCTTCCACCAGGAGGTGATGACCGACCATTCCAGCTTCGGCGCGATGGCGCGCGAGGTGGTCGAGGCCTACGGCGACAAGATCATGGAGCACCCGGTGGGCACGGGAGCCTTCCGGCTGGCCGAATGGCGGCGCAGCTCGCGCATCGTGCTCGAGCGCAACCCCGGCTATCGCGAGCACCTCTACGACGAGCAGGCGCCCGAGGACGATGCGCGCTCGCAGGCCATCGCGGCGCAGCTCAAGGGACGCCGTATGCCGATGCTCGACCGCGTCGAGATCGTCATCATCGAGGAGTCGCAGCCGCGCTGGCTGTCCTTCCTCAACGGCCAGACCGACCTGATGGAGCGGCTGCCCAACGAGTTCGCGCCGGTGGCGATCCCGAACGACAAGCTGGCACCCAACCTCGCCAAGCGCGGCATCACGATGGACCGCGCGCCGCTGGTCGACATCACCCTGGCGGCGCTGTTCAACCAGGACAACCCGGTGGTGGGCGGCTACACGCCGGAGAAGGTGGCCCTGCGCCGCGCGATCGCGCTGGCCTACGACGTCGACCAGGAGATCCGCCTGGTGCGCAAGTCGCAGTCCATCCCCGCGCAGACCGCGGTCGCGCCGCTGACCTTCGGCTACAACCCGTCGATCAAGACCACGATGAGCGACCACGACCCGGCGCGCGCCCGGGCGCTGCTCGACCTGTACGGCTACCTCGACCGCGACGGCGACGGCTGGCGCGAGCTGCCCGACGGCTCGCCGCTGGTGCTGGAGTACTCGACGCAGCCCGACCAGGCCAGTCGCCAGCTCGCCGAGCTGTGGGAGAAGAACATGAAGGCGGTCGGGCTGAAGATGGTCTTCAAGGTGGCCAAGTGGCCGGAGAACCTGAAGGCCTCGCGCGCCGGCAAGCTGATGATGTGGGGTGTGGGCTGGTCGGCCACCACGCCCGACGGCGACACCTTCCTCGCGCTGGCCTACGGCCCGAACAAGGGCGGCGCCAACCACTCGCGCTTCGCCCTGCCGGCCTTCGATGCGCTGTACGAGAAGCAGAAGGCGATGCCCGACGGCCCGGAACGCCAGCAGGTGATGGAAGAGGCGAGCAAGCTGATGGTGGCCTACGTGCCCTACAAGCTCAGCGGCCACCGCATCGCCACCGACCTGATGCACCCCTGGGTGCAGGGTTTCCGCCGCAACCCCTTCGTGCGCGAGTTCTACAAGTACGTCGACGTCGATCCGGCCATCCGCGCCAAGGAGGCCGCCCAGTGAAGCTGCTGCGTTCGATCGCCGCGGCGCTCGCCGCTGGCTGCCTGGCGCTGGCCGCGCAGGCGCAGGGGCCGGCGCAGAAGGTGTTCCGCTACTCCTTCCCGGCCGCCGAGACCGGCTTCGACCCGGCGCGCATCAACGACCTGTACTCGCGCATCGTCACCGCGCACATCTTCGACGGCCTGTACCAGTTCGACCCGCTGGCGCGGCCCTTCCTGGTGCGGCCCAACGTCGCTGACGGCATGCCGCAGCACTCCGACGACTACCGCACCTGGACGGTGCGGCTGAAGCCCGGCATCCACTTCGCCGACGACCCCGTCTTCCAGGGGAAGAAGCGCGAGCTGGTGGCACAGGACATCGTCTACTCCTACAAGCGCTTCTTCGACCCGGAGACCAAGAGCCCGATCTACTCGGGCCTGGCCGAGCAGGGCATGCTCGGACTGGATGAACTGCGCGAGCAGGCGCTGAAGGAGAAGAAGCCCTTCGACTACGACAAGGACGTCGAGGGCCTGCGCGCGCTGGACCGCTACACGGTGCAGTTCAAGCTCAGGGAACCGCGCCCGCGCTTCATCTACACGCTGGCCGCCGGTGACCTGTTCGGCGCGGTGGCGCGCGAGGTGATCGAGGCCTACGCCGGCAAGACCATGGAGCACCCGGTGGGCACCGGGCCGTTCCGCCTCGTGCAGTGGCGGCGCAGCTCGCAGATCGTGCTCGAGCGCAACCCGAACTTCCGCGAGCTGAGCTACGACGCGCAGCCGGCCGCCGACGACGCCGAGGGCCAGGCCATCCTGGCCAGGCTCAAGGGTCGCCGCCTGCCGATGATCGATCGCGTCGAGATCAGCATCATCGAGGTGCAGCAGCCGCGCTGGCTGGCCTTCCTCAACGAGCAGTTCGACCTGCTGCCGGTGCCCTCGGAGTTCATCGCGATGGCGGCGCCCAACGGCAAGCTGGCACCGAACCTGGCCAAGCGCGGCGTGGGCCTGCACCGCGTGGTCAACCCCGACCGCACGCTGTTCTACTTCAACATGGACGACCCGCTGGTCGGCGGCTTCGAGGCGCCCAAGGTGGCGCTGCGCCGGGCGATCAGCCTGGCCACCAACACCGAGCGCGAGATCGTCAGCGTGTGGCGCGGCCAGGCGATTCCCGCGCAGTCGGTGGTCGCACCGGGCACCTGGGGCTACGACCCGGCCTACAAGACCGAGAACAGCGATTACGACCCGGCGCGCGCCAAGGCGCTGCTCGACCTGTACGGTTACCTCGACCGCGACGGCGACGGCTGGCGCGAGCAGCCCGACGGCTCGCCGCTGGCGCTGCGCTACGCCTCGCAGCCCGACGAGAGCTCGCGCGCCTTCGACGAGCTGTGGAAGAAGAACATGGATGCGATCGGGCTGCGCCTCGAGTTCGAGAAGGGGCAGTGGCCCGAGCAGCTGAAGAAGGCGCGCGCCGGGCAGCTGATGATCTGGCAGCTCGGCTACTCGGCCGCCAACCCCGACGTGCAGGACGGCCTGGGCATCCTCTACGGCCCGGCCTCGGGCGGGCAGAACCTGCCGCGCTTCCGCCACGAGCGCTTCGACCAGATCTACCGCCAGATGGACGGCCTGCCCGACGGCCCCGAGCGCCTGGCGCTGCTGCGCGAGAGCCAGGCCATCGTCACTGCGCTGATGCCGATGAAGTACAAGGTGCACCGCGTGCTCACCGACCTGACGCAACCCTGGATCGTCGGATACCGCCGGCCGCTGTACGGCAGCCAGTTCTGGCAGTACATCGACGTCGACACGGCGCGGGTGCCGCCGCGGCGCTGAGATCATGCAGCGCCGCCAGTGGCTCGGCGCCTCGGCCGCCTGCCTGGCGGCGCCGGCGCTGGCGCAGCTGCGTGCGACACGGGACAACACGCGCGACAACACGCTGCGCGTGGCCTTCCGCGTGGCCGAGACCGGCTTCGACCCGGTGGCCATCGGCGACGAGAACTCCAACCGCGTCGCCGCCTGCATCTTCGAGTCGCCGCTGACCTACGACCACCTCGCGCGGCCGGTGAAGCTTCAGCCGCTCACCGCCGAGGCGCTGCCGCTCATCGAGGACGACTTCCGCAGCTTCACCTTCCGCATCCGCCCGGGCATCTTCTTCGCCGACGACCCGGCCTTCCAGGGCCGGCCGCGCGAGCTGGTGGCGCAGGACTACGTCTACACCGTCAAGCGCTACTACGACCCGCGCCTCAACAGCGAGCTGCTGTACCTGTGGGAGAACGCCGGGCTGCTCGGCCTCTCCGAACTGCGCGAGCAGGCGATCAAGACCAAGCAGCCGTTCGACTACGACCGCGAGGTCGAGGGCATCCGCGCGCTCGACCGCTACACCTTCCGCGTGCGGCTGGCGCGGCCCGGCCCGCGCTTCGCGAACCTCTTCGCGCAGACCGGCACGGCCGGTGCGGTGGCGCGGGAAGTGGCGGAGCGCTACGGCGCCGACATCGCCGCACACCCGGTGGGCACCGGGCCGTTCATGCTCGGCGCGTGGCGGCGCAGCTCGCGCATCGAGCTGCTGCGCAACCCGCGCTACCGCGAGCGCTTCTTCGAGGCCGAGCCGGCAGAGGGTGACGCGCTGGCGCAGGCCATCGCCCGGCAGCTTGCCGGCCGCCGGCTGCCGCTGGTCGACCGCGTGGAGATCAGCGTGATCGAGGAGTCGCAGCCGCGCTGGCTGGCCTTCCTCGACGGCTCGCTCGACCAGCTCGAGGTGCCGGTGGACTTCGCGCCGGTGGCGGTGCCCGGCGGAGCGCTGGCGCCGCACCTGGCGCGCCGCGGCGTGCGGCTGCAGCGCGTGCCGCAGCCCGACATGGTGATGACCTACTTCAACATGCTGCACCCGCTGGTGGGCGGCTACGCGCCGGAGAAGGTGGCGCTGCGCCGCGCCATCGCGCTGGCCTACGACAGCAGCGAGGACCTGCGGCTGCTGCGCCACGGCCAGGGCATCCCCGCCCAGTCCACCGTGCCGCCCTTCACCTCGGGCTACGACGCCGGCTACCGCAGCGAGATGAGCGCGCACGACCCGGCGCGTGCGATGGCGCTGCTCGACCTGTACGGCTACGTCGACCGCGACGGCGACGGCTGGCGCGAGCAGCCCGACGGCTCGCCGCTGGTGCTGCGCCTGGCCTCCACCAGCAGCCAGCTGCAGCGTCGCGTCAACGAACTGTGGCGCAAGCACCTGGCGCGCGTCGGCCTGCGCATCGAGTTCGACATCGCCACCTGGCCCGACCTGCTCAAGCGCAGCCGCGCGGCCACGCTGATGATGTGGGGCTACAGCTGGGTGGCGCAGTCGCCCGACGGCGGCTTCTTCCTGGGCATCGCCTACGGCCCCAACGCGAACGAGTCGAACGACGCGCGCTTCGCGCTGCCGGCCTTCGACCGCCTGTTCGAGCGCCAGAGCGTGCTGCCCGACGGCCCCGAGCGCGAGGCGCTGATGCGCGAGGCGAAGAACCTGCTGGTGGCGCACATGCCGTACAAGGTGCACGTGCACACCGTCCTCAACGACCTGCTGCAGCCGCGTGTGCGCGGCTGGTGGCGGCATCCCTTTGCACGCGACACCTGGGTCTACACCGGGGTCGACCTGGAGACCTCGTCATGAGCACGCTGCCCGAGCCGCAGATCCTGCGCTTTACCCGCTGGCTGGAACAACATCGCGGCCTGCGCTTCGACCCGACCACGATCGAGGGCTACGACGCGATGTGGCGCTGGTCGGTGAGCGACCTCGAGGCCTTCTGGGGCGCGGTGTGGGACTTCTTCGGCATCGAGTCGCCGACACCCTTCGCGCGGGTGCTGGCCGAGCCGGTGATGCCCGGCGCGCGCTGGTTCGAGGGCGCGCAGGTCAACTATGCGCGCCAGGTGCTGCGCCACGCCGATGTGGCGCATGCGGCGGGCCACCCGGCCATCGTGTTCCAGAACGAGCGCATGCGCGAGCAGGGCCGCATGCAGGAGCTCGGCTGGATCGAGCTGCGCCGCCAGGTCGCCTCGCTGGCCGCGGCGCTGCGCGGCATGGGCGTGCAGCGCGGCGACCGCGTCTGCGCCTTCCTGCCCAACACGCCGCACGCGGTGGTGGCCTTCCTGGCCACGGCCAGCCTGGGGGCGATCTGGTCGGTGTGTTCGCCCGACATGGGGCCGCTGGCGGTGCTCGACCGCTTCCGCCAGATCGAGCCCAAGGTGCTGATCGGCGTGGACGGCTACGTCTACGGCGGCGTCGAGCACGACCGCCTGCCGGTGCTGTGCCAGCTGCTGGCCGAGCTGCCCAGCGTGCGGCGCGCGGTGCTGCTGCGCTACCGCGACGAAGCGGCCGATGCGTCGGCCCTGGCGGCACCGGGCCGCACGCTGCACGACTTCGCCGCGTTGACGGCGGACGATCGGCCCTTCGAGCCCGAGTGGCTGCCCTTCGACCACCCGCTGTGGGTGGTGTATTCGAGCGGCACCACCGGCCTGCCCAAGCCCATCGTGCACGGCCACGGTGGCGTGATGCTCGAGGCCTTGAAGATGGGGGCGCTGCACAACAACGTCGGCGCCAGCGTCGACACCGGCGACCGCTACCACTGGTACAGCTCCACCGGCTGGATCATGTGGAACACCCAGCCGGGCGCGCTGCTCGGCGGCACCACGGTGTGCACCTTCGATGGCAACCCGGGCGGCCCGAGCGCGAAGACGGGCCGTGTCGACCTGAACACCATCTGGCAGTTCGCCGCCGAAGCCGGCGCCACCTTCTTCGGTGCCGGCGCGGCCTTCTACGCCAACTGCCTGAAGGCCGGGCTCGATCCGGCGAAGGTGGCCGATCTGTCGAAACTGCGCGCCATCGGCTCGACCGGCTCGCCGCTGGCGACCGACGCCTACCACTGGATCTGGGAGCACATGCCCAAGGTCGACGGCCGGCGCATCTGGCTCACGCCGATCAGCGGCGGCACCGATTTCGCCGGCGCCTTCGTCGGCGGACTGCCGACGCTGCCGGTGGTCGAAGGCGAGATGCAGTGCCGCTGCCTCGGCGCGGCGGTGGAGGCCTGGAGCGAGCCGGATGCGGCCGGCCGCGGGCGTGCGCTGGTCGACGAGGTCGGCGAGCTGGTGTGCGTGAAGCCGATGCCGTCGATGCCCTTGCGCTTCTGGAACGACGAGGGGAACCGGCGCTACCTCGACTCGTACTTCGACATGTACCCGGGCCGGGATGGGAAACCTGCGGTTTGGCGCCACGGCGACTGGATCCGCATCACGCCACGCGGGGGCGCGATCATCTATGGCCGCAGCGACGCCACCATCAACCGCCACGGCATCCGCATGGGCACGGCCGAGCTGTACCGCGCGGTGGAGGCGCAGCCCGAGGTGCTCGACAGCCTGGTGGTCGACCTCGAGTACCTGGGCCGCGAGAGCTACATGCCGCTGTTCGTGGTGCTGCGCGAAGGCGCGGTGCTCGACGAGGCGTTGACGAAGCGCCTGAAGCAGGCGATCCGCGAGGCGCTGTCGGCGCGCCATGTGCCGAACGAGATCTTCCAGGTGACGGGCATCCCGCGCACGCTGTCGGGCAAGAAGATGGAGCTGCCGGTCAAGAAGCTGCTGATGGGCACGCCGGCCGAGCAGGTGTTCAAGCTCGACGCGATGGCCAACGCCGATTGCGTGCCCTGGTTCGTGGACTTCGCGGCGCGGCGGGCCGCCGCGGGCTGAGCCGGCTCAGCCCACCCAGTTCACGATCTGGCCCGCCTGCATCGCGCCCGAGGTGCGCTGCACCTCGCGGCCGCCCTGCAGCTTGACCATCGTCGGGATGCTGCGGATCGCGAAGCGCGAGGCCACCTGCGGGTTGGCGTCGGTGTCGACCTTGGCCAGCAGTGCGCGGCCCTTGAGCTGCTTCGCGGCCTGCGCGAACTGCGGCGCCATCATCCGGCACGGGCCGCACCAGCTGGCCCAGAAGTCGACCACCACCGGCAGCTCGGTGCGTGAGGTCACCGCATCGAAATTGGCATCGGTCAATTCCACCGGCTCGCCGGCGAGCAGTTCGGTGCCGCAACGGCCGCACACGGGATCCTGGGCGAGGCGTTCATCGGGAACGCGGTTGGTGGCGCCGCAGTGGCTGCAGACGACATGCATGGTGAATTTCCCTCGGAAGGCGAGACTTCGTGGCAGGTGGCGCCGCCACTGGCGATTTCAAGGCGGCACCATAGGGGGTATCGCACCGAGACCGCATGAACCTCGACCCCCGCTTCTTCCACGGCCGCGCCGATGCGGCCCTGACCACCGGACCCGGCGAGCTGCCGACCCACCCGATCCCGCTGGACGAACCCGCCCGGCCCGGCCCGCAGGCCCTGCGCCCGGCCAGCTGCGAGGCCTTGCGCGAGGCGCTGCGCGACGACCCGACGGGTGACGTCGCCGCGCCGCACCTCGGCCAGGCGCTGCTGCGCGCCGGCCTGATCGACGCCGCCACGCTGCAGCGTGCGCTGGCCGTGCAGGCGCGGCCCGGCCCGCACCGCACGCTCGGCCGCATCCTCGTCGACCTCGGCGCGCTGTCCGAGCTGCGCCTGCGCATGGCGATGGCCGAGTGGCAGGGCGTGCGCGTGGTCGATCCGCAGGCGCTCGTGCCCGACGCCGACGTGCTGGCGCTGCTGCCGCGCGCCGTGGCCGAGCGCGACGGCGTGCTGCCGCTGCTGCTCGACGGCGACACGCTGACCGTGCTGATGGCCGACCCCTGGGACCATGCGCTGCTCGAGCAGCTGCGCTTCGCCACCCAGCGGCGCATCCGCCCGCTGATGGCGCTGCCCGGCAGCCTGATGCCGGCGATCCACCGCGCCTATGCCGCCGCGCAGGCGCAGGGTGCTGCCGACGCCCCGGTTCGCGCCAGCCTCGGCGACCTCGCCGCGCAGCTGCGCAGCGCGCCCGAGGCCGCCGTGCCGGCCGATGCGGAGGTGTTCTCCGAGTCGGACAACACGCTGGTGCGGCTGGTCAACTCGCTGGTCGAGGAGGCGGTGCGCCGCGGCGCCTCCGACATCCACATCGAGACGGCCGACGAGCCGCGCCCGGTGCGCGTGCGCCTGCGCGTCGACGGCGAACTGGTGCCGCTGCTGGAGCTGCCCGCACGGCTGCGCTTCGCCATCGTCGCGCGCATCAAGATCATGGCCGAGCTCGACATCTCCGAGCACCGCAAGCCGCAGGACGGCAAGATCGGCTTCGCGCGCTTCGGCGGCGCGCACGTCGAGCTGCGCGTCGTCACCGTGCCGACCCACCGCGGCCTGGAGGACGTGGTGCTGCGCCTGCTCGGCGGCCGCAAGCCGATGCCGCTGGACGAGATCGGCCTGGCGCCGCGCAACCTGCAGGCGCTGCGCACGGCGGCGGCCAAGCCCTACGGCCTGGTGCTGATCTGCGGTCCCACCGGTTGCGGCAAGACCACCACGCTGCACTCGGTGCTGCGCGACATCAACACCGAAGGCCGCAAGATCTGGACCGCCGAAGACCCGGTGGAGATCACCCAGGAAGGGCTGCGCCAGGTGCAGGTCAACGCGCGCATCGGCTGGACCTTCGCAGCGGCGATGCGCACCTTCCTGCGTGCCGACCCCGACGTGATCATGATCGGCGAGATGCGCGACGAGGAGACCGCGCGCATTGCGGTGGAGGCCTCGCTCACCGGCCACCTGGTGCTCTCGACGCTGCACACCAACTCGGCGCCCGAGAGCATCGCGCGGCTGCTCGAGATCGGCCTGGACCCCTACAACTTCTCCGATTCGCTGCTGGCCATCCTCGCGCAGCGCCTGGTGCGCACGCTGTGCACGCATTGCAGCGACAGCGAGGTTGCCGGCGAGGACGAGCTCGACGCGCTGGCTGCGCAATACCTCGGCTCGCAAGTCGCCGCGCAGGCGGGCGAGGCGCATGCCGCGTTGCGCCAGCACTGGCAGGCCGAGCACGGCGATGCGCGCGGCCGCATCCGCCTGCGCCGGCGGCGCGGCTGCGACCGCTGCGGCGGCACCGGCTACCACGGCCGCATGGGCATCCACGAGCTGATGCTGGCCGACGACGAAGTGCGCCGGCTGATCCGCCACCGGGGCGACGCGGCCTCGCTGCAGGCCGCGGCGCGGGCCGGCGGCATGGCCACGCTGCGCCAGGACGGCATCGCCAAGGTGCTGGCCGGCCTCACCGACCTGCCCGAGGTGCTGGCGGCCACCAACGCCTGAGGGAGTCGCATCATGAACACCGTGAACATTCCGCCCGAGCTGCTCGGCAAGGTCGGCGAGGCCTTCGCCGTCTCGCTCGATGCATTGCAGCGCCGCATGGCGCCCGGCTCGGCCGCGGCGGCGCGGCCCGAGGATGCCGCCGCCGCGGTGGAGCGGCTGCGCCACCTGGCCATCCAGCTGCAGGAGATCTCCCGCATGCTCGCCGGAGCAGGCTCGCGCGCCGTCGAGACCATCGACCTGCGCGAGGCACTCGTGAACGCCTGCGCCGGCTGGCAGGCGGCGGCGCGGCGCCGCGGCGCACGGCTGGTGGCACCGCCGCCGCGCGGCGAGGCCTTTGCCGTGCGCGCCGTGGCCGGTGTGCTCGACCAGCTGATCGAGCTGCTGCTCGACCATGCGACGCGGCTCGGCGACGAGGTGCAATGCGCGCTCGAGCGGCATGGGGAAGCGGCGCGGCCGATGCTGGTGCTGCGCGTGCACCGCGACGGCGGGCGCCCCACCGACGGCATCGACGAGGTGCACTGGCTGCTCTTCGAGCAGCTGGCCCGCGCGCGCGGGTTGCCGCCGCACCGCGTGGCGGCAGGCGATGGCGTGACGCTGATGCTCGACTTCGGCGACGACCCGGTGGCCCAGGGCGCGCCGGTGGCGGCGGCCGCCCTGCCGCGCACCCAGGTCGACGCGCGGCGGCAGGTGCTGCTGCTCGAGCCGCTGGAACGCTCGCGCGTGCTCGCCGCCGACCTGCTGCGGCGCGCCGGCCTGCGTGTCGACGTGGCGGCCACGCTCGAACAGGCACGTGCCGCCTTGCGCGAGCGCACGCCCGACCTGCTCGTCAGCGGCGTGGCCGCGGCCGGCGGCGAACTGGCGGCGCTGGTGGAGGAGCTTCGCGAAGCGCAGCCGCGTCTGCGCGTGGTCGAGCTGGTCGACGACGACAGCGCGTTCACGCTGTCGCTGCCCGGCAGCGGCCGGCCGGCCTGTGTCGGACGCCACGACCTCACGCGCACGCTGGTCGCGGCCGTCTCGCAGGAGCTCGACGCCGCCTACGCCGGCCTGGCCGGCTGAGCCGGCACGCGCCGCGCTACAG
>VFQN01002464.1_pt1 | contig 28481 bp, 24 predicted proteins | sample 3512371 | NCBI WGS metagenome assembly VFQN01 (sample SAMN10412370, study PRJNA504923) | tailings metagenome | isolation source: Replicate 2 from Balatoc abandoned mine | place: Philippines: Itogon, Benguet | collected 2017-08-28
CGACCTTGCTTGTATTCTGCGTTGCGCTCGCCCGCCTACCCAGGCCATGGACCACCGACCAGCGGGGCCTTTTGCTGGCCGCGGCGCTGTGTGCGCTCCCGACGGGAATTTTCGGGATTGCCGGCGAGCTGCGGATCTGGCTGCCGTGCTGGACGATTCTGGCGATCATCGTCGCGTGCGGGCGGGAGACTTCGGACCGAACCTGGCTTGCCGCCATGTCGCGTGTCGCTGCCTGAAGAATCGTCGTGCGAAACGCCAACGTGCCGCAACGGGCGGTTCCTCACGGACCTCGGCGCTGCGCAGGCAGCCGCCCGCTCGCTTCCTTCGCTGCTCAAGCCTTGAAGTGCTCGGTGAGGCTGGGTGAGCCACCCTCGCAGGAATCGGCAATGGCGGCCGACAGGGACGTTACCCAGTCTGCGCTGGGCGCTTCGATGAAGAGGCCCAGATGGTCGCTTCCCCAGCAGATCGGGACACCGGCTGCCAGCGAGATGCTGCTGCACCAGTCGCCAATCTCTCCACTCAGCATCTTGGGAACGTAGACTTTGAGCATCGTCGATCTCCTGGTCACGAGGATCGATGGACGGCCGCTCAAAAGGTCTCAGCAATTTTCGCGCCACCCGAAGAAGAGGGAGACACACGACGGCCCCATGGCACTTCCTCGGCGTGGAATCAATCGCGTGCAGCGATGCTGCGGCTGAAGGGCCGGACTGAAGTCGATGCGGCCGCGGGCAGCTGTCCGGAGTCTGAACCCGACCCGGCTGCCTTCTCGCTCAGGAAGGGCTCCCGCCGCGCGGTCGCCGCGATTTCCGTCGCTTGGGCATAGGCGACCAGCAAGGCCGCGAAGGCCACCGTTAGAAGTCCAAGACTGTACGCAACTTTCCGATCCATTTCACACCCGTTCGCTGCGGGGCGCGTCCCACTTCGCCCCATTTCCCGGCGCTTCCATATAGTGATTGCATTGCCGCCGCAATATTAAATTTCGAAGGCAGGGCGCTGCCGCGCCAGATCGATTGCACGGCGACACCGGTCTTCTCCTGGGGTGCCACGGGGGATTGACCGGAAATGTGAGGCCTGTAGGGATTGCTCCAATTGGAAACGATCGAACCCTGAGGAAACCCCGATGACACAGAAGGCAGCGGCAGCGACCAAGAAGGCGGTCCGCCCGGATCTAGACGCCGAACTGAACAATCTCGCGATGTCGAAGGAGGCCCGGCCGCTCTTCGATGCTGTGAAGGCACACATCGACGAGAACGTTGCGCCCATCACCGAGGAGTTCTTTCGTCTGGGCGAGGGCCGCAAGGATCGCTGGAGCTGGGCCCCGGGGCAGCTCGAGCTGCTCGAGGGCGCCAAGAACAAGGCGAAGGCCTCGGGCCTGTGGAATTTCTTCCTGCCCCATTCGGAGATCGGCCGCGGCCTTACCAACCTGGATTACGCCTACATCGCCGCCGAGTTGGGCAAGTACCAGCTCGCCTCCGAATCGCTGAACTGCTCCGCGCCGGACACCGGCAATATGGAGGTGCTCGAGAAGGTCGGCACCCCGGAGCAGAAGGAGAAGTGGCTGAAACCGCTGTTGAACGGCGAGATTCGTTCGGCCTACGCCATGACCGAGCCGGGCGTCGCTTCGTCGGACGCCAAGAACATCGCCACGCGCGCCGAACTGGTGGGCGACGAATGGGTGATCAACGGCGAGAAGTACTATATCTCCGGCGCCGGCGACCCGCGCTGCAAGATCATGATCGTGATGTGCAAGACCAGCCCGGACGCCTCGCCGCAGTTCCAGCAGTCGCAGATCCTCGTGCCGATGGGTACGCCTGGCCTCGAGATCGTCGGACCGATGACGGTGTTCGGCCATGATCATGCGCCGCGCGGCCACATGCACCTCAAGTTCAACAACTGTCGCGTCCCGGCCTCGAACATGCTGCTGGGCGAGGGTCGCGGCTTCGAGATCAGCCAGGTCCGCCTCGGACCGGGCCGCATTCATCACTGCATGCGTTCGATCGGTGCGGCCGAGAAGGCGCTCGACTTGATGGTCAAGCGCGGCTCTACCCGCACCGCCTTCGGCAAACAGCTCATCCAGCTTGGCAAGAACCTCGAGCTGGTGAGCCGTGCCCGCATCGAGATCGAGGCGATGCGCCTCATGGTCCTCAAGGCAGCCAAGGCGATGGACGTGCTGGGCCATCGCGAGGCCCGCGTCTGGATCAGCATGGTCAAGGCGATGGTGCCGGAGAAGGTCTGCACCATCATCGACCAGGCGATGCAGATCCATGGCGCCACCGGCATCTCGCAGTGGTCGCCGCTGTCGGAAATGTACGTGAACCAGCGGCACCTGCGCTTCGCCGACGGACCGGACGAGGTCCACCACATGGTCGTCGGCCGGGCGGAGATCAGCCGGCACTGACCAGCGATCCGGGCCTGGCCTTGACAGGTCGGGCCCGGCATCATTTTCTTGCCAGGCGTTACGAGACGGGAAGAGTGGATGAAGGCGACGAGGACATCCCTGCAGGCGGCCATGGTGCTTCTCCCCGTGCTTCTGGGGGGCTGCGAGGCGGCAAGTTCGATGCGGGGCGCCGGCTGGTCCGATCCCAAGCTGATGAAGAGTATCAACGACGCCTACGAGGCGCGCGACAATTGCCTGGTCGCGAACATTCACCTCGCCGACGCTTTCGCCAGCGCCCAATCCCTGGCAGCCCAGGCGGCCGCGTCCTGCCAGACCCAGACCGACGTGCTCAACGCCCTCAGCAATCCCTATGGCGATCCGCGGATCACCGCGGCGATCCAGCAGGACTCGAGTTTCCGGGCGATGGGTTACGTGCTGAAGGCGCGCGGCCAAGGCTGACGGATCGCCTCAGGCGCGCCGCCACATCGGTGGGCGCTTCCTCACCGGATCCAGCAACGACCAGTCGCCCTGGTCCACGACATGGCCCTTGGGGAAGGGTGAACGCGGCTCCTGGCCCAGCGAACGCATCACGCGATCGTCGCGGTAGTAGCAGAGCAGTACCACGCGATTAAGGGCGAAGAGCGGGGCACCCCCTTCCTGCTTGAAGCGGGCCGCGATCTCGGCACGACGCTCTGGCGAAAGATCGGCGAAGGCGCCACCGGACAGACCGGCGAGCTGCCGGAGGGCCGCCTGCGCGTCGGCGGTATCGCGCTCCAGGCTGTTGACGATATCAGCGAAGATCATGTCGTCGTCGGCGCCGGGCACACCATATCGGGTGCTGGCGGGGATCATCAGGCGGGCCAGCGCGCGCAGGTCGCGGATTTCGGCGTCCGTCAGGGTGTCGTGCTTCATGTCGGTCGGCCTCAGTCGAAGAGCGTGGCGTCGGCGAGACGCCGCTTGATGTTGTCGGCGATGTAGAGTGCCAGCGCCTGGATGGTGGAGGTCGGATTCACACCGCCAGAGGTCACCCAAATGCTGCCGTCCACGATGAACAGGTTCTTCACGTCGTGGCTGCGCCCCCATTCGTTGACCACGGACCGCTCGGGATCGGTGCCCATGCGCGCCGTTCCCATCAGGTGCCAGCCGGCATTCAACATCGGCGCCTCGCCCCCGATGTTCTTCGCTCCGGCCGCTTCGAGGATGTCCTTCGAGCGTGCCATGCCGTGGGCGATCATCTTCTTCGTGTTTTCGCTCAGCGTGTACTCGATCTTTGGGGCCGGGATGCCATTGCTGTCCTTCAGCACTGGATCAAGCGTGACCCTGTTGTGCTCCTCGGGGAGGTCCTCGCAAATCGCCGAGATGCCAAGCTTGCGGTTGAAGATGCTGCGGTACACTTCGTGATGTGCTTCGCCCCACGGCAGGAAGCCGCGCGCGGTATTGGTGATCGCGTCGACGATCGTGCCGGCGCCGCGATGGAGTTGCAGCGTGTAACCGCGTACGAAGCCGCGAGACCTGTCGGTCTCGTAGAACTCCTTGCTCCACAGGGGTAGCTGCGCGCCTGCATTGCCGTCGATGGGCTCGTCGACGTAGCCGTAGGTATGGGCGAACGGGTGGAACATCAGGTTCCTGCCCACGCGTCCGCTTGAATTGGCGATGCCGTTGGGGAATCTGCCCGATTGCGAATTGAGCATGAGACGCGGCGTGCCGATGCCGTTGCAAGCAACGATCACCATTTCCGCCGGCTGGAAATGCTCCTTCCCGTCGGCGTCGTAGTAGATCACGCCGCTCGCGAGACCGTCGGGCCCCACCGTGATCTCGCGGACCCGTGCGCGGGTGCGCAGCTCGACGCCGGCGCGGATCGCGTGTGGCCAATAGGTGACGTCGGTGCTGGCCTTGGCGCCCTGCGCGCAGCCCGGCGTGCAGTGGCCGAGATTGATGCAGGGCGCCCGGCCGTCATATTCGACGGTGGCGATTGCGGAGTCCGAGGGCCACCAGTGCCAGCCCAGCTTGTTCAACGTCTCACCGAAGCGCTTGCCGGTCTTCCCCAGGGGCACCGGGGGCATGGGAGGAACATGGTGCGGGTAGGCTGGATCGCCTTCGAGACCCGCGACGCCCGTCATGCGGTCGTTCTCGGCGAAAAACGGTTCCAAGGTGGCGTAGTCGACCGGCCAGTCGTCGGCCACGCCGTCCAACGTCTTCACCCTGAAGTCCGACGGATGCAGGCGCGGGTAGTGCGCCGTGTACATGATGGTGCTGCCGCCGACGCCGTTGAAGTTCACGACCTGGATAGGCGAACTACCGTTGTTGATCGGATAGTCGGTCTCGCGTGCCCGGCGGTTCGGATTGATGGCGAAGTCGCCGAACAGGCGAGCCTCCCAGTCGCGGCCGTTGGTCGGATAGTCCGTGGGCTTCACCCAGTCGCCCTGCTCCAGGCAGAGGATCCGCATTTTCGTGTCGGCGAGGCTCCAGGCCACCGCAGCACCCGAGGCGCCGGAACCGATGATCAGGACGTCGACCTTGTCGTGCATGCGCGTACTTCCGTTAGCGGGCGAGATGTTGGCTTATGGCGTGTGCGGCCAGGGCATGCCCCCGGACATTCCAGTGGCCGTCATTGGCGAAGTGGTAGGAAAGTGGAGCAAGTTGTGCCTCCAGGACCGGCTGCAGGTCCAGCACGTCGATGCCGCGGCGCTGGAGGGCGACGATGAAGGCCGTATGGACGCGCTCTTCGATGGCTCGGGCACGGGAGTTGCCGACCCAGAGGGCTCGAGACGGGATGAGCACGACGAGTGTGCGATAACGCTCCGCGATGTCCTGGAGCCTGTTAGCCGACGAATCGACGACCACGGGGTCGTAGTCGTTCTTCGCAATTCCCTCGAGGTTCGGCACGATGAGGCCGGCCTTCACGGCGATGTCACGCAACCATGGCGTCTGCTGGACGGTCGTGACGGCGAGGAGGTAGAGGGCCGAATTGTTGGCCAGCCAGTCCTTGACCGCGCCGCCACGGCCGGGCGGCAGTTGGTCCGGGTCGGTCACGCCATACACGCGGAGGTCGTTCTCCATGCAGATGGCGATGACGACACGACCGGCCGTCGAGCCCAGCGACTTCGCGTAGGCGAGGAGGGCTGCGTATCCGTCCAGGTCCGTGGGGGTCGAGAGGTTGAAGGTGCGCCTTCCGGTGAGGATCTGGAGCTGGTCGGAAAACCGGTCCTGCGCGTCGACGCCCCAGCCCCAGGTGAAGGAGTCTCCCACGACGAGGATGTCGTCGGAACCGGCGGTCGCAACATCGTTGGCGTCCCGCAGTCCATGTGAATTGATGCGGACCGCCACGTCATAGTCGCCGGTGTTCTTGATCTGGCGCGCCTCCGTGCCGGGATTGCCGAGCATCAAGGACCCCACCGGATAGGTGAACTCGAAGCGCCCGGAGGGATCGAAGGCGGGAAGAAGCAGCCGGGTCAGGCCCTCGGCGAGACAGGTCCCGAGGACGAGGCCGGCCACGACGGCAAGAGCTGTCAGGATGCCGCGGCGTTTCCGGCCGATTTCGACTCGTGAGATTTGGGGACTGGCTTCGGCGCTCATGTTCGAGCAAGACTGACGCCAGATCATCAGCGAGGAAAGAGGCTTCCCATGCCGGACACCACCCTTGCGCGGCCTGTGGCCACCAGGACCGAGCATTTCGATGTCGTCATCGTCGGCGCCGGCATTTCCGGCATCGGCGGCGCCTATCATCTCACTCACCAGATGCCCGATCGCAGTTTCGTCATCCTGGAGACGCAAGAGAGCTTTGGCGGTACTTGGCTCACCCACAAGTATCCTGGCATCCGTTCCGACAGCGACCTCCACACGTTTGGCTATCGCTTCAAGCCGTGGAAGGGGAAGCCGATCGCGACCGCCCAGGAGATCAAGACCTACATGGGCGAGGTCATCGAAGAGAATGACCTGGCGCGGCACATCCGCTATCGGCACCGCATCGACGCTGCTTCCTGGTCGAGCAAGGACAATCTCTGGACCATCGACGGCGTTCGCACAGACACGGGGGAGGCGATCCGCTTCACCTCCAACTTCCTGTGGATGTGCCAAGGCTACTACCGCCACTCCGTCGGATATACGCCGGAATGGAAGGACATGGAGACTTTCAGGGGCCAGATCGTCCATCCCCAGACCTGGCCGGAAGACCTCGACTACGCGGGCAAGAAGATCGTCGTGATCGGCTCCGGCGCGACCGCGGCAACGGTCATCCCGGCGATGGCCGACAAGGCCGGCCATGTCACGATGCTTCAGCGAACGCCGACGTATTTCATCCCGGGGCGCAATGCCATCGAACTCGCCGAGACGCTGCGTCAACTCGAGGTCGACGAGGAATGGATCCACGAGATCGTCCGCCGCAAGATCCTGCACGACCAGTCGGTGTTCACCCGGCGCTCCTTCGAGGAATCCGACAAGGTGCGGGCTGAGTTGCTGGCCGGCGTTCGAGCCCATGTCGGACCGGATTTCCCCATGGAACCGCATTTCACGCCGAGCTACCGGCCGTGGCAGCAGCGCATCGCGTTCGTGCCGGATGGCGACCTCTTCAAGGCCGTTCGCTCCGGCAAGGCCTCGGTCGAGACCGACGAGATCGACCGGTTCGTACCGCAAGGCATCCTGCTCAAGTCGGGCAAGGTGCTCGAGGCGGACATCATCGTGACGGCGACCGGTTTCCATCTGTCGGTGATGGGCGACATCGCCTTCGCGGTGGACGGCAAGCCGGTCGACTTCGCCGATACGGTGACCTATCGCGGCATGATGTTCACCGGCGTCCCCAACATGGTCTGGGTGTTCGGTTACTTCCGTGCGAGCTGGACCTTGCGCGCCGACCTGGTCGGCGATTTCGTCTGCCGCCTGCTGGATCACATGGACAAGCATCAGGCCCGCAAGGTCGAGGTCGCGCTCCGGCCGGAGGACGAGGGGATGCAGCTGCTGCCGTGGATCGATCCCGAGAACTTCAACCCCGGTTACCTGATGCGCGGCATGCATCTGCTGCCCAAGCGTGGCGACAAGCCGGAGTGGCAGCACACCCAGGATTACTGGAACGAGAAGAACGTCTTCCCGGCCATCGACCTGGAGGATCGCGCGTTCGTCTACGGCTGATCGTTCGGTCGATACGGGCCTCGGGGGAGTGGGGATGAGTCAGGGCAACACGCGCCGCGTCATTGCGGCCGGCGCGATCGGCAACGTGCTGGAATGGTACGATTTCGCGGTCTACGGCTACTTTGCCGCCGCGATCGGCCGCGCTTTCTTCCCCAGCGAGGACGCGGTCGCCCAGGTCCTCGCGGCCTTCGGGATCTTCGCCGTGGGCTTCCTGATGCGCCCGATCGGCGGTGCGGTGATCGGGGCCATCGGCGACCGGCTCGGCCGCCGCGCTGCGCTCACTTTCTCCGTGGCGGCCATGGCCATTCCGACGTTCCTGGTCGGCGTCCTGCCCGACTACCAGATGCTCGGGATCGCGGCGCCGATCCTGCTTACGCTGCTGCGCATGGTGCAGGGCCTGTCGGTCGGCGGCGAATACACGACTTCGATCATCTTCATCATCGAGCAGTCGCCGCCCAACCGGCGAGGACTGGTCGGCGCACTGGGCTGCTGTGGCGCCATCGGCGGCATCCTGCTGGGTTCGGCGACGGGCGCGCTGCTGGCGTCGGTGATGTCGGAGCAGGCGCTGGAGAACTGGGGCTGGCGCCTGCCGTTCCTGATGGGATTGCTGGTCGGCATCGCCGGCGTCGTTCTGCGGCGCCACGTCCATGAGACGCCGCGCAAGGTGGCGCCGGGCCGGTCGCCGCTCCTCGACACGGTGCGCAACCATGGTCCGCTGCTCGGCAAGCTGGCCGCCCTCTCTGTCTTCAACTCGGTCGGCTTTTACCTGATGTTCGTTTACATCGTGAGCTGGCTGCAGCTCGCGGACGACATTGCGCCCGCCACCGCGCTGGCCATCAATTCGGCCAGCATGGTGGCGATGCTGCCGGTCATGGTCCTGATGGGATGGCTGTCCGATCGCTACGGCCGGCGCCCGTTGATGCTGGGCGCGGCGGCGCTCGGGTTCCTCGGCGCTCTGCCGTTCTTCTGGCTGATGCACCACGGGGATCCGGCCCTGATCCTGCTGGGCCAGCTGGGGTTCGTGCTGTCGGTCGGCGCCTTCATCGGGGCCCAGCCCGCGCTGATGGTCGAAGCCGTGCCCGCGGAGATCCGCTGCACGGCGATCGCCCTGGGCTACAACGTCACGCTCGGTGTGCTGGGCGGCTTCAGCCCGCTGGTCGCCACCTGGCTCGTTCATCGGACCGAGAACGACTACAGCCCGGCCTTCATGATCATGGCGGCCGCGGCGATTTCCTTCGCGGCGATCCTGAAGTTCGACGAGACCCACCGGCTGAGACTTCAGACGGCCTGACGGCGTGCCCTACAGAAGCTCGATGCCGGTTTCAACGGTCTCGACTCGCCGGGCAGCTCGCGCCGACCGGCGATTTGCGGCAACGGCTGCTTGCCGGGCCAGTTCGACTGGCAATCCCGCTCATTGCGGTTCCAGTAACTCGGGAACGACCCAGAGCGCAGGCTCCCCGCGGGCAACCCTCTGGACATTGTCGAAGCCGTTACGCAGGCGGGTGATGTTGCTCTCGAAGGTCGGGCCGGCGAGGTGCGCCGTCAGGACGACGTTGTCGAGCTTCAGGAGGGGATTGTCCGGCGGAGTTGGCTCCTCGTCGAACACGTCGAGGCCGGCGCCAAACAGGTTTCCGGAAGAGAGGGCGGCGATCATAGCCTTCTCGTCGATCACCGGCCCACGCGAAGTGTTCACGATGATGGCCGACTTCTTCATGGCGGCGAGTTCGTCCTTGCCGATCATGTGCCGGGTCGAATCGTTCAGGGGGACGTGCAGCGAGACGATGTCCGAGTGCTTGAGGATCTCCGGCAGCAGGCGGAAGCGGACGCCCAGCGCATCCTCCTCTTCCTCCTTGAGGCGGGCGATGTCGTAGTAGTGGACCGTCATGCCGAAGGCGAGGGCGAGCTTGGCGACCTTCTTGCCGATCGTGCCCAGGCCGATGATGCCCAGGACGCGGTTGCGCACCTCGTGGACGGTCGGCGGCGAGTTGCCGTGCCAGCGGCCGGCCGTGACGTTGGTGTGCTGGGTGATCAGCCGGCGCGAGACGGCCAGCATCAGCAGCATCGCGTGTTCGGAAACGGCGACTGAGTTGGCGCCGCCATTGGCGCAGAGCGGCACGCCGCTCTTGCGGGCGGCTTCCAGGTCGGCGCGGTCGTAGCCGGCGCTCAGCATCTGCACGAGCTTGAGGTTGGGCGCATCCTTGTAGAGCTGAGAGGTCACATATTGCTGGATGAAGCCCACGAAATAATGCGTGCCGGGCAGAGCGGCCTTCTGCTCCGGCGAATTGTGCAGCGCCTTGACGATCTCGTAGCCCTTGGGGGCAAGGTCGTCGACCATGGACAGGGTGTCCTTGGGACCGACGACGAGTACGCGTTCGACCATAACCATTCTCCTCAGACGACTTTCTCGAGTTTCTGCAACGAGCGCAGGTATTTCGGCACAGGCGTGCCGGGAAAGGTGCTCGGCCAGTTGGTGTAGCTCACCTCGCCGACATAGATGTCGCCGCGTGAGTCGACCGCGAGGCCGTGCGGCGACAGGAACCGGCCGGCCTGTTCGCCGGGTCCGTCCTGGCCACCGAGCCGGGCCAGCGTCTTGCCATTGCTGTCGACGATCGACAGGCGGGGGCCGAGATTGGTGTGCTTGCTGTTGACCGGCATGCCGGGACCCAGCTCGCCGATGATGAAGGTCGGGTTCCCGGCACCGCCACAGCAGTAGAGCGCACAAGGCCGGTGCATGTTATTCCACTGCGTCTCGTACTTGCCGTTGGCGTCAAACACCTGCACGCGGTGATTCTCGCGGTCGGCGACATAGACCCAGCCGTCTTCGTCGGCGGCGATGTTGTGGGGGATGTTGAACTCGCCGGGATCGGTGCCGGTCGTGCCCCAGCACATCAGGTGCTTTCCACCCGGGGAGTATTTGTGGACGCGGCTGTTGCCGTATCCGTCCGAGACGTAGATTTCGCCCTGGGGCGAAAGGGCGGTGTGGGTGCAGCGGTTGAACGGCCGGCCGCTCAGGAACGGGGCGGGTTGATCCGGCACGCCGATCGTCATCAGCACCTTGCCCTCGGTCGTGACCTTGCGGACCGTGTGGTCGCCATCGTCCGTGCAGTAGAGATTGTCGTCGCTGTCGATATGGATGCCGTGGGCCCGGTTGAACAGGCCTTCGCCCCAGGAGCGCAGGAAGTTGCCGTCCCGGTCGAACACCATCATCGGATGGTCGCCGCGGTTGAAGACGTAGATCCGGTCCTTGCTGTCGCAGGCGACGGCTGCGACGTCGCGGAACTCCCAGCCTTCGGGCAGCTTCGCCCAGTTCTCCACGACGCGGTACCGGTGCTCGCCGCTCCCCAACACGACCGACATGCGACTGCTCCTCAGTGTCCGGCGAGGACGATGTCCGAGATCTTCTCGGCCGTCATCAGAGTGGGGAAATTGGTGTTGGCGCAGGGCACGACGGGAAAGATCGAGGCATCGACCACGCGTAGACCCTGGACACCGCGCACTCGGCCCTGCGTGTCGACCACGGTCATGGGGTCGTCGTCACGACCCATGCGGCACGTACAGGAGGCGTGCCAGACGCCGATCGCCGCCTTGCGCACGAAGGCCTCGAGCGCATCGTCGTCGTTCAGCACCTGGTCGAAGGTGAAGCCCTCGACCACGTAGTTGTCGATCATGTAGCGCCTCAGCGCGGCCGGCCCGTCGAGCAGCGTGGCGAGCAGTCGGGTCAGCAACCTGTTCTTTGTATTGACCACACCGATCTGGCGTACCCGGTCGCTGTAGGAGGTCGGGAAGGGGGCATCGGTGACCTGCCGCAGCGAATCGGTCATCTGCACCGCGGCCATCAGCTTGAAGCCGCTCATCAGCCGGTCGAGGTCGCGCTTGTCGGACAGGAGATTGAACTCCACGAGGGGTTCGCTGCGCCAGTCGCGTGAGGTGAGCCTGACCTGCCCGGTCTCGGAGTAGGTCTTGTTGATGAAAGTCAGCAGGGAGGCGATCTGCTCGCCCACCGCATGCCAGGCCGACTTGCTGACGACGGCCACGAACATGTCGCCCTTGGGGATGCCGGGCAGGTTCGAGGAGTAGCGCAGGCCGACATGGATGTGGCGGCGCGTATGCTCGCGCAGGCGCGCGCCGCGCTTGATGAAGGACGACAGCGCGATCGAGGGATGGTCCATCAGCCGCTGGCCGACACCGGGGAGAGCGGCAACCACGGGGATACCGAGCTCGGCGAGCTGGCCGACGGGGCCGATGCCGGCGCGCATCAGGTGTGCCGGCGAATGGATGGCGCCGCTCGACAGGATCACCTCGCGGGCGCGGAATTCCCGCTCCTGGCCGGCGACGCGAGCTGTGACGCCAGCGCAGCGCGTGCCGTCGAACAGCAGAGACATCACCTGCGTGTCGGTCGCGATCGTGAGATTGGAGCGCTTGCGGGTCTCGGCGTCGAGATAGCCCATCGCGGCCGACACGCGGCGCTCCTCGGCGTTGGAGTGGGTGACCGGGAAGTAGCCGTCGACGAACTCGCCGTTCTGGTCGGGCAGATACTTGAAGCCCTTCTGCTCGAAGGCGCGGCCGACCGCCTGGGCGTGGCCCGCCCATTTCTCGCGCGGGATGCGGCGCACCGGGATGCGGCCGTCCCTGCCATGCAGTGGCCCGTCGAAATCGAGGTCGCGTTCGACCTTCTTGAAATAGGGCAAGACGTCGTTCCAGCCCCAGCCCGAAGCGCCGCGGCTTTCCCATTCGGCGTAGTCGGTCGGTGCACCGCGGTTGGCCATCTGGCCGTTGATCGAGGAGCCGCCGCCCAGCACGCGTGCCTGCTCGTACTTGCGCAGCGGCGGGCGGTTCTCCTGCGGATTATTGTGGCTGACGACCTGGGTATGGACCTTGAGGTCTGTCCAGTGGAAGCGCGGATCGAAGTAGGCCGTGCCGGAGTAGCTGTCGGCGATTTCCTTCGGCTCCTGGCCGGGCGGCGTGTCCGGACCGGCTTCGCAGAGCAGCACCTTGTTGGCACTGCGGGCGGACAGTCGGTTGGCCATGACCGAACCTGCCGACCCGCCGCCGACGATGATGTAGTCGTACACTTTGGCGTTTCCTCGTTTGTTGCGGCCACGCTAGCACGGTTGAGGACGGTTGTGTCCGTCCGCTTGCCGGAAGCGGCGAAGCCTGCAATCGTCAGCAAAAGCATCAAGGGAGGTTTCGTATGCCGGACGTCGCAGCCGCAAATGCCGTCCTCGTCGATGCCGTCAGACGCAAGGACCGCTCCTGATGGTCCACGATCTGATCATTCGCGGCGGCACAGTCGTCGACGGCTCCGGTGCTCCGCGCTTCACCGCCGATATCGGCATCAGCGACGGCAGGATTGCCGAGGTCGGGCGCATCACCTGCGCGGCTTCGCGCGAGATCGACGCCGACGGGCTGATCGTCTCCCCGGGCTTCATCGACGGTCACACCCACATGGATGCGCAGGTCGCCTGGGACCCGCTGGGCAGCTGCTCCTGCTGGCACGGCGTCACCTCGGTGGTGATGAGCAATTGCGGCTTCGCGCTGGCGCCCTGCAAGCCCGAGGATCGCGACCTCTACGCGCGCTGCCTCTCGGCGGTCGAGGACATCCCGACCGAGGCAATGGCCGCCGGCATCGACTGGACCTGGGAGACCTTCCCGGAATATCTCGCGACCGTCGAGCGCCTGCCCAAGGCCATCAACTACGGCATGTATATAGGCCATTCGGCGCTGCGCATGTATGCCATGGGCAAGCGGGCCTTCACCGAGAAGGCGACCGAGGACGAGATGGTCCGCATGGCTGGCTTGGTGAAGGAGGCGCTGCGGGCAGGCGCCATGGGCTTCTCCAGCTCGCGCGCCTCGACCCACGTGACGCCGGACAATACGCCGGTCGCCAGCCGCATCGCCGAATGGGAAGAGATCGAGCGCATCGTGGCGGGAATGGCCGAACTCGATGCCGGCATCTTCCAGGTAGGACCTGACGTTGCCAGCGGTCCGGCCCACCGCGCCTTCCTCGCGCGGCTGCGCGAGCTGGCCCTCGCTTATCGGCGTCCGGTCATGTTCGGCGTGCTGGCCACCAAGCAGGGAGACGACCCGACCGGCTGGGCCTACCAGACGCGTTACATCGACGAGACCGTGGCCGCCGGTGGCCGCATGTTCGGCCAGGGCACGACCCGTTCGATCAACGCGATCTTCTCGCTCAAGTCCTACCTGCCCTTCGACGTGCTGCCGGCCTGGCGCAAAGTCCGCGATCTGCCGATGGAGGAGCAGAAGCGGCGGTTGGCTGATCCCGAGGTGCGCCGCGAACTGGTGGCGGCGGAAAGCCGGATGAAGCCGCGCGACAACGTCTTCCAGGGCGGAGGGGCGGCGACCACCGATCCGCGCAAGCCCGATTACGCCAACCTGTTCGCGATGACCGGCGTCGACTGGGACGACCCCACGGTTGAGCAGCTCGCCCGGGCCAGGGGGCAGCATCCGGTCGAGGTCATGATCGACCTGTCGCTGGCCAACGAGAACCAGGTCTACGTCCAGCCGCTGGTCAACGAATCGCCCGACGACGTGCTCGGCATCCTCAGGCACGACCGCACGCTGGCGACCTTCTCCGATTCCGGTGCCCATGTGGCCCAGGAAATGGGCTCGTCGCTGCAGACGCACCTGCTCAGTTACTGGGTGCGCAAGCGCGGCGCCTTCACGCTCGAGGAGGCGGTGAAGAAGATCACCCGCGACAACGCCCTCGCCTGGGACTTGGCCGACCGGGGCCTCGTGAGCGAGGGCTACCGGGCCGATCTCGTGCTGTTCGAGGAGGAGCGCATCCGGCCGACATTGCCGACGGTCGAACGGGACCTGCCGGGCGGCGCCCGCCGGCTGGTCCAGAAGGCAGAGGGGATCAGGGCGACCCTCGTGAACGGCGCCGTGGCCTTCGAGAACGGCGAGGCGACCGGCGCCTATGCCGGCACGGTCCTCAAAGGACAGCTTGCCCGCTGACGGGCTCTTGCCACGTCAGCCGGCGAGGTCCAAGACGTTCCCGATGGTCTTGCAGGCCGATGGTCCTGCAGCCGTCGGTATGCGCGGCCATGAGACCCTGACAAGCAGCGATGGAAGAAGCCGTCTACGACTATGAGTCCAGGATTCCGGCCGGATTCTACGACAAGGTGTATCGGCGGAAGTTCGGCATACGCTATTGCTGGCACGACCTGAAATTCCGGACGGTCGCGTCTCTCCTGGGCAGTCCGCGCCGGGTGCTCGACATCGGCTGTGGCCCCGGCACCTTCATCGGCAACTATCTGCCGGGCGTCGAGGCGCTCGGCATCGACATCAGCGCGGCGCAGATCGAGTACGCGACGCGAATCTACGGAAGCCCTGCCCACCGCTTTTCAACCCGGCCGCTCGGCAGCCTGTCCGAGGCCGGCGAGCGTTTCGATGCGGTCACCGTGGTCGAACTGATCGAGCACCTGCAGCCGGACGCGGCCGTCCGCCTGCTCGCCGAAGCCCGTGCGCTGCTGGACCCCGACGGGCTGCTCGTCGTGACCACCCCCAACTACGGGTCGCTCTGGCCGCTCATAGAGCTTGGCGTCAACGCGATGTCTCCGGTGAATTATGTCGAGCAGCACATCAACAAGTACCGCCGGGGCCTGCTGGGCGAGCATCTCGCTGCGGCCGGCTACCGCGCCGTCTCGATAAACACCGCCGTTGGCCTCGCGCCATTCTCGGCCGTGCTCGGCCTCGGGACGGCCAATGCCATGCATGCCCTCGAGACGTGTGTGAAGCATCTCGGCGCCGGTAATCTCCTGCTGGCCACAGCCCGGCCATGACGCGACTGCAGGGGCTGATCTGCATCGCCGCGGCCGCGCTGATGCTGCTCGAGGTCGCCGTCCTCGAGTCGAGACTGGCCTTTGCAGTGGCTGGCCTGTCGACGGCGGCGGTGGCGCTGGCGCTCGTGCAGTGGAGGGCGAGGCAGCGCGGAGCAGGGCACGGTTCCCTGCTCTACGCTGTGGGTCTGCTCGGGGCCGTCGGCGGATACTGTTATCTGGCGCTGGCACCTTCAGGCGCGATTGCTCCGCACGATGAGGTCATCGACTGGGGCAGAATGGACAAGCGGCCTCTGGTATTCGGCTATCTCGGCATCGCGGCGTTCATCGCCTTCCACTGGCTCTGGGTCGCTTTCCTACAGGGGACGCCGCCGGTCGCCCGTCCTCTGAACGCCGTGAACTCGCGGCGCTGGCTGGGGGTCATCGGTACTCTCGCCATCGCGGTGTCGGCCTATTGCTGGATCGGCGTTCCGGCCCTTCGCGGGGCCGAGGTCGGCGGGGCGCAGGGGCTGGCGACGTTCTACGACATCCATGCGCACGTTCACCTGAGCGCGCTGCAGCAGATCAGGCTCGGCGCGATTCCTTACCTCGAGGCTCAAACCCAGTATGGACCCGGAAACCAGCTGCTTCTGGGCGCACTGACGAACTTCGTGCATTTCAGCAACCACGGCTTCCTCGCCGCCAACCTCCTTCTCAACGTAGTCTGCGTCATTCTCTTCTTCGTCATCGTGCAGCAGTTCCTGGGCTTCGGCTGGGCCGCTGCCGGGCTCCTCGGCTGGATACTCTGGCCAAGTCCCGCCGAGCGGATCGACCTGGCGGGATGGGCCGTGCTTACGCGATGGCTGGTGATTCCCATCCTCTCGCTATGGCTCGCCTCGCTGCTACTGGGCCCAGGGTCGGCGCGACACGGCTGGCCGGCGGCGGTGTTGGCCGGAATGCTCTGGGGGGCGGGCGGCTTCCTCAGTCAGGAGAATCTGAGCGGAGGCGTGCTCGTCCTGCTCTTCTCTCTCGCCCTGCTCGGGCCCGCTTCGGGAATGTTCCCGTCGCGGCTCGCGCGATTCGCGGGCCTGTTCCTCCTCGCGGGCGGCCTGACCCTGGCGGCGCTGATCTCGCTCTTCATGGGACCGTCGCACCTCTTTGAGGTGGTGGCGCTGGCCAATGCAAAGTCGAGCCTGGTGATGGCCGGCGTCTCCAACTCGATCTGGTCGGACAATCTCGGCCTGCAGCTCACGTGGAACATCGTGGACGGGCGGCTGGAGAGCGATCTGGTGGCGTCCGGCGAGTTCAGGGAACTCATCCTCACCTATGCACTGGTATTTCTCTTGCTGCTGGGGCTGGGCCTGATGGCCGCGTTTCTGGGACGGCGGTGGCGAACCGCAGACGAGCCGAGCCGGGCGTTCTGCGCGAAATTCGCCGGCGTGGTGGTCGGTGCCTTCGTACTGCATCTCTTTTCGCTGCTGCGCTCGGACACGTCGCATCTGGCGGGACCGTCGTTCCTTCTCGGGCTGTTCCTCTTGATGCTGCCGGTCTTCGTCTGGCGCTGCCTGGCACCCGGTATGGCGCGCACAGCGTTGATGTTCCTGTCGGTCGCCATCATCCTGGAAGCGGGGATTTCTCAGCGAGCCCAGGTCGAGCGGAGAGTGGCCGGTCTTGCCGGAGTCTGGCGCGACTCGGTGGCGGTGCTCGATCTGTACGGCGAGCTGCGCCGCCATCGGAGCGAGCCATCCGATCTCGCGGCGCTTTATTCACCGCTTTCCCGCGTGCAGGCGGCCTTCCGCAAGCATCGCGATTTCGCGGAGGCCGAGGAGTTCTTCGGCCTGCTGCGCGGCCGCCTCCATGGCAGGCCCGTCGAGCTGGGGTCCTACAGGTTCGACGACCTGGTCGCCCATCCGGACGCCGCGTACTTCCTGGGAGGTCTCCGTTCCCTCTCCGGCATCACATCGCCGAAGAACAGCCTCTGGCTGCGCTCGGAGCAGGAGCACTGGATCGCCCGGGTGGCGGGGATGCGGAGCGGTTGCCTTTTCTTCGACGCCGGTTCGAATCGGCAACTGGTCGATGCCTGGATGCAGTCGGTCAGGCCCCCCCAGACCATGTACAGCGAGCCGATCACAGGCCGGCGCGAGTACGGCATACTCGCCTGCAAATCGAGTTCCCAGCCCTGAAGAGGAATCGGATGGCACGGCAGGAGCGCACACAAGTGGGGATCATCGGCGCGGGCCCGGCAGGATTGCTGCTGGCGCGGCTGCTGAAGTTGAACGGAATAGAAAGCATCATCCTCGAGGCGAGATCGCGTGCCTATGTCGAGGCCCGCATCCGGGCCGGCGTTCTCGAGCACGGCACCGTCAAGCTGCTGGAGGAGGCGGGCGTCGCCGACCGGCTGTACCGGGAGGGGCTGGTCCACGAGGGGGTGGAACTGGGGCTCGACGGTGGGCGCTTTCGCATCGACCTGACCGGGCTCACGGGCAAGACCATCACGGTTTATGGCCAGAGCGAGGTGGTGCAGGACCTGATCGCGGCGCGTTTGGCCGGCGACGGGCCGATCGTCTGGGAGGCCGCGGATGTCGCCTTGCATGATATCGAGACGGACCGTCCGCGGCTGACCTACCGGATGGATGGCGTCGACCACGAACTCGCCTGCGATTTCATTGCCGGTTGCGACGGGTTCCGCGGCGTGAGCCGGGCCTCCGTGCCGGCGTCGAGTCTGCGTGTCTATGAGCAGGACTACCCGTTCGGCTGGCTCGGTATCCTGGCCGACGTACCGCCGTGCAGTGAAGAGCTGATCTATGCCAGCCATCCGCGCGGCTTCGCGCTGGCTTCGATGCGTTCGCCCACGCGCAGCCGGTACTACGTCCAGTGCAGCCGCGACGAGAAGCTGGAAGACTGGCCCGACGACAGGCTGTGGGATGAGCTGAAGTTGCGGCTCGGGCCGGACGTTGCACGAAAAATCACGACCGGCGCCGCGCTCGAGAAGAGCATCACGGCACTGCACAGCTTCGTCTGCCTACCGATGCGACACGGCCGGCTGTTCCTCGCCGGCGACGCCGCCCATATTGTGCCCCCGACCGGCGCGAAGGGCCTAAACTTGGCGGCCTCGGACGTTCACTATCTGTCGCGTGCGCTGGTCTCGCACTACGCCGACAAAGACAGCGCGCTGCTCGGTGACTACAGCGACGACGCCTCGGCGCGTGTGTGGAAGGCCGAGCGCTTCTCCTGGTGGCTGACCCTGTTGATGCACAAGGTGCATCCGGAGGGAAGCTTCGCCGAGCAGATGCAGCGGGCCGAGATCGACTACCTTCTGTCCTCGCCGGCGGGCCAGACGGTATTCGCGGAGAACTACGTCGGCCTGCCGTTCTGAGAAGCCGGAAAGTCTAGGCCAGCTCCCGGCGCACGATCGCGGCCCCTTCGCTGAGAGCCTTGAGCTTGCCGAACGCAGTGGCGCGCGGCAGGTACTTCATGCCGCAATCGGGGGCGGGCAGGAGCTTGTCGGGGCCGACATGCTTCAGGCCGGCGCGAATGCGCTCCGCGACCGTCTCCGGCGTCTCGACTTGCGGGTCGCTGAGATCGATCACCCCCAGCATCACCTTTTTGGGTGCCAGATCCTTCAGCACGCCGAGATCGAGTCGGGGCTGAGCCGATTCGATCGAGATCTGCTGCGCGATCGTGTCCGAGAGTTGCGGCAGGAATGAATAGCCGGTGGGCTTCAGGCCGGTCACCACGGCGGCATAGCCGAAGCAGAGGTGGACGACCGTCGGGACGGTGATGCCCTCCAGCGCCCGGTTGATGGCCTTCACCGCATAGCGCTTGGCTTCGTCCGGATTGTTGCGGAGCCAGGGTTCGTCGAGCTGGATCACGTCGGCGCCGGCCTTGACGAGCTCATGGGCCTCCTCGTTGACCGCGGCGGCGTAGTCCATGCACATCGCCTCGGCGTCCTTGTAGAACTCGTCCTTCACCTGCTGGCCCATCGTGAAGGGGCCGGGCAGGGTGATCTTGGCCAGCCGCTCGGTGTTGGCCCGCAGGAACTGCATGTCGCGCAGCTCGACCGGCCCGGTCCGCCGGATTCTGCCGACGACCCGCGGCACGGGCGTGCGGTTGCCGGCGCGGTTCACGATCTCGGCCGGGTTCTCATCGTCGATGCCCTCCAGCGCCGTCGCGAAGCGGTTGGAATAGCTCTCGCGCCGCATCTCCCCATCGGTGATGACGTCGATCCCGGCTCGCTCCATGTCGCGGATGGCCAGCAGCGTGGCGTCGTCCTGCGCCTGCTCCAGCCAGGGCTCGGAGACGCGCCACAACTCCTTCACGCGGGTTCGCGGCACGCCCTTGCTCAGCATCTCGCGATCGACCAGCCAGTGCGGCTGGGGGTAGGAGCCGACGACGGTGGTCTGCAGGAGCGTTTCGCCCATTGTGAGTCCATTTCTCGCGAAGCTGTGATTGCACGGCAGTCTGCGACCCGTTTAAGTCGCTGTCCATGTTCGCACGCCTGATGTTGCTGCTGATCCTCCTCGTCGTCGGATCCTGCAGCGGAGACCTGCCCAGCAGTTCGGTAGGTGACGGCCAGGCTGAACGCGCCTTCGGCCTCCTGCGGTCGTCGACCTCCCTCATGGCCCTGATGCGCGACCGCGACATCCGTCCGCCGGACCTTTCGATGCCCGACCCGTTGCAGCAGCTCCAGCGCGAACTGGCCAAGAGCGACCCGGCAGGGGCCTTTGCCGGAATTACATACGACCTTACCCGCGGAAATACGCTGACGGTCGACTGGCTGGTACAGACGCCCAACCGCTGGGGCCGCCGAGCCGATGATCTCACCTGGTTCGAGATGGGCTGCAAGGACTGCGAGCCCGACATTTCGCTGCCGGTCTGTGCCACCGATGCCGATTGCAACGGCGGCACCTGCACCGCGATCTGGCCGCGTGCGCCGGGGAGGCGCACCGCCGCGCGGAAAGTATGCCTGGGTCATTCGGATGCGCTGCCGGTGAGGATCCATGACCTCGTCGCCAGCGCCCGCCAGAGCGTCGACATCGTCGAGCTCCAACCTGCGCCGACCGGCCGTTTTGCCGCGGCGCTCAGGGCCGCCATTGCGGAACTGGCGTTCAGCCGCCGCAAGGTCGAGGTACGTGTCCTGATTGGACAGTTTCCTCCCATGGGTGTCGATGCCGCGGCGTTCCTCGAGGAACTGGTCAAGACGGCGCGAGACATTCCGGGCTCCCGGGTGAGCGTCAGCGTCTCGGCGATGCGCAGCTGTACGGCGCTGGAATCCTGCAACAGCTTCTCCTGGAACCACGCCAAATTCATCGTGGTGGATGGGCGGGAGGCGATCGTCGGCGGACACAATCTCTGGACCGAGGACTACCTGACCGACAATCCCGTCCACGATCTCTCCATGCAGGTGCGCGGGCCGGCTGCCGCCAGCGCGTCGCGCTTCGCCGATCGGCTATGGAACTACGTCTGCAGCAACTTGAACTACAAGGACTCGATCTCGCTCGTGAGTTACCCGGCCGGCCAAACCGAGCCCGGGCGACGTTGTCCGTCAGCACTGGCGACGAGCAGTCCCGCGCCGGCCTCGGGAGGCGTCGAGATCATGGGCATCGGGCGGCTGGGCGCCGGAATCACCGAGGACTTCGCCAACCAGAGCGAACTGGCCCGCGACCTGATGTTCGGTGCCGCCCGCAAGACCATTCGCGTCTCGCAGCAGGACCTCGGCTTCCGGCTGGGCCGCTCGGACACGCTCTTTCCCGAAAGCGCGCTCGACCGCATGATCGACCTGATGGAGCGGGGTGGCGACGTCTATGTCGTGCTCTCCAATCCCGGCTCGATCGGAAATGGCGGGAGCCCTTACTACAATGACGTGCCGCTGGAGGCCCTGGCCAAGCGCTTGAAGGACAATGTCCAGAAGCGCATCGATACTGCCGATCCTTTCGCCCGCTATGCGATCCGCAGGGGGCCCGACCCGGTGAACGCGCTGTTGTGCAGCCGCTTCCACCTCGCGTCGTTCCGGTTCGGTCCGGACGATCGCTGGCCCGGCAACAAGACCATCGCCAACCACTCCAAGCTCTGGATGGTCGACGATCGGGTCCTCTACATCGGCTCTGACAACATGTATCCGGTGAACCTGCAGGAGTTCGGCTACATCGTCGGCGATCCGAAGGCCGTCGACATGTTGATCGAGTCCTACTGGAAACCGCTCTGGCAGTGGTCGAGCCGCGTTGCCGTCTCGGGTGAGGGCGTCGAGAAGTGCATCTTCCGAGACATCTTCAAGTAGACGGGGGCGGGCGACGGTCAGGCATGACGCCCGCCTTTCCGGCATGAAGGGGCCAGATGAAGATTCCGATCTCCGTGCTTGTCCTTACTCCTGCCGATGGCCGCGTCGCTGACCCGGACGACGCAGCCTACTGCGGGCGCTGGCCAACGTACGAGAACCGCTTCATGAGGATCGACGTGCCGCCGCGCTAGTGAAGCCGAACCTAGGCGCCCGCCGGATCGATCGGCGCCACGATGCCCTCGCAGGCCTCGATCACCTCGCCGGCGTCCAGGCAGAGATCCTCGCGATTGCGCATCGACATGATCTGGACGCCGGTGCGCAGCCTGCCATGGCTTCCCACTGGTACCGCGAGCCCGGGCAGGCCGAGCAGCGGGGCGATCAGGGCGGAGCGCATCGATTCAAGCACCTCGCGCTGACCGTCGGGCGTGATGTCGGCCACCTGCTTGGGCGGCAGGTCGCACAGGGTCGGGAAGATGACGAGCGGCCATTGCTGCATGAAGGTCATCCAGCGGTAGGCCAGCGCCTCGCGCTCCGTCAGGGCCGCCACATAGGTCGCGAGATCGACTGGCTTGTGGATCGACAGCCAGGCCTGCATGGCGGCGATGCCGTCGGGATCACCCATCTTCTGCATGGTCGGCCACAGGCCGCCGAACACGTCGGTGACGCAGATCTGGTGCCATAGTTCGACGGCGCGCTCGATATCCGGCGGCAGCACTTCCTCGACGACATAGCCCGCCCCTCGGAGATGCTTGCCGGCCAGGCGCACGGCCTCGACCTGTGCGGGATGGCTCCGGCCGCCCGGCACTTCGGGTACGATTGCAACCTTGATGGGCCGGGCGGGGGCGGGGCCACGCATCGGCACGTCGTTCCAGCGCCAGTCGCGCCGGTCGCCGCGCGCCATCGCTTCCAGGGCGAGCCGCGCGTCGCGCACCGTGCGAGTGTGGGGACCCTGCGTCGCCATCAGGATGGCGCCGATGGGGCGACCCGAGGCGACACCCGTCGGATTGAAGGAAGGGATGCGGGCGAAACCCGTGCGCAGGCCGACGACGCCGTTGCAGTAAGCCGGAATGCGCACCGAGCCGCCGATGTCGTTGCCATGGGCGATGGCGCCGATGCCGGTCGCCGTCGCCGCGCCGGCGCCGCCGCTGGAGCCCCCGGGTGTCACGCTGGGATCGCGCGGGTTCAGCGTGCGGCCGTGCAGGGCGTTGTCGGAGAAGATGCGCATCGAGAAGGCCGGTGCATTGGTGCGGCCGACGATGATCGCCCCCGCATGCTTCAGGTTGGCAACGACCGGACTGTCTTCCTGAGCAATCAGGTCCTTCAGCGGGATGACGCCGTTGTCGGTGGGCAGGCCCGCCTGGTCGACGTTGATCTTGGTCGTGACCGGAACGCCGTGCAGCGGCGGCAGGGCATGGCCGCGCGCGCGGGCGGCGTCGGCCGTCTCGGCCTCGGCGCGGGCTTCGCTCTCGAGCACGCGGACGACGGCGTTGATGGCGGGATTGACCTTGTGCAGGCGGCCGAGGACGGAGTCGACCGCCTCGCGCGCCGAGGCCTGTCCCGTGCGGATCAGGCGAGCCAGGTCGGTCGCATCGTACTGCCAAAGCTCCATGATATCCTCGCTGAACGCTACTTCGTTTCCGTGGCGAAGAAGATCATGTTGCCGTCGATGTCCGCAATGGCGAAGTCGCGCAGCCCGTAATCCTGATCCTTCGGCTTATTGAGGATCCTCGCACCGCGATTCACCAGATCGGCATGCACCGCATCGACATCGGCGACGTAGATGCTGACCGCACCGTGGCCGGGCGGCCTCGGCGCCTGCGCCGCCGAGGCCAGGTGCAGCGAGACCTCGCCCGAGCACAGGCCGACATAGAAGGTCGGCGTACCGTACTCGAAGGCGACCTCGAAACCGATACAGTCGCGGTAGTAGGCGAGGCTCGTCGCCGCGTCCTCTACGGTGAAAATCGTGGTGCTGCCGCGCATCATTTCGGTTGCCCCTTTGTCACGTGCTTCTGGAAGGCGAGGAGGGCGCTGGAGGGGAGCATGTCCCGGCGGCGCACGAAGACAGTCTGCACCCGTGCCTCCGATGCGGGCAGTCGATGTGCGCGGACCTGGCCGCCGCGCCACGCCGGCCCGATCAGGGCACGGGGCATGAGCGTGATCCCGAGCCCGGCGGCCACGGCGCCCAGGATCGCCTCAAGCGTGCCGAACTCCAGCCGCCGCAGGCCGACGACTCCGCGGCGCGCCAGCAACTCTTCCAGTCGCTGGCGATAGGAGCACCCGGCTCGCAGGATGACGAGCCGCAGGTCGGGTCGACGCAACGCCGCACCCAGCGTCGTTTCCGTCGGTGTGCTGAGCAGCGCGAGTTCCTCGCTGAATGCCGGCGTCCACACGAGCTGGGGATGCGCGACCGGTCCGCAGACGAAGGCACCCTCCAGCTCGCGATCCAGCACCCTCTCGACCATTTCCGCGGTCGTGCCGGTCCGCAGCACGAAGTCGACCCCGGGATAGGCCTGCACATAGGAGGCGAGCAGGGGGGAGAGGCGCAGCGCGGCCGTCGTTTCCAGCGAGCCGACGGTGAGGGTGCCGCGCGGCGCGCCATCGTCGCGAGCGGCCCGCCCGGCCTCGTCGAGCAGCGCATCGACCCTCGTGGCATAGGGCATCAGCCGTTCACCTGCGGGTGTCAGGCGGGCGCCAGCGCGACTGCGCTCGAACAGTGAGACGCCCAGCGTCTCCTCCAGCCGTCGGACGCGCTGCGTCACGTTCGACTGGACGGTGTTGAGTTCGCGCGCGGCGCGGCCCATGCCGCCGAGGCGCGCGACGGCTTCGAAGGTGGCGAGGTCCCTTGCATCCATGTCATCAGGATATCAGATGGCTCCGATTATTATAAATCGCTGATCGGAATGCCACGGCTATTCTAGACTGGCCGCCCAACAAGGAGACAAAAGCCATGCAATGGCAGGACCGACGCCTTCTCGATCTGTTTGGGATCGATCACCCCATCCTCCAGGCGCCGATGGCGGGCGTGACGTCGCCGCAGATGGCGGTCGCGACCTCCGAAGCCGGCGCCCTGGGCTCCATTGCCGGGGCGATGCTCAGTCTCGACGGCCTGCGCCAGGAGTTCCAGATGGTGAAGCAGGGAACGTCCCGGCCCTTCAATGTGAACTTCTTCGCGCACAAGCCGCCGGCGCCCGATGCGGCGCGCGACGCGGCCTGGCGCAGGAAGCTCGCGGGCTACTACGAGGAGCTGGGCGTGGCGGCCGATGCGAAGGGACCATCGCGCGCCGCTTTCGATGCTGCCGCCTGCGAGCTGGTTCTGGAATTCAAGCCCCGGGTTGCCAGCTTCCATTTCGGCCTGCCCGACAAGGTCCTGATTCAGCGCCTGAAGGGGGCTGGCATCCTGGTCATCGCCTCGGCGACGACGGTCGAAGAGGCACGCTGGCTGGAGGGTGAGGGTGTCGACGCGGTAATCGCGCAGGGCGCCGAGGCGGGCGGCCACCGCGGCATGTTCCTCACCGATGACATCACGCGGCAGCCCGGAACGATGGCGCTGGTGCCCCAGGTGGTCGATGCCGTGAAGGTGCCGGTGATCGCCGCCGGCGGCATCGGCGACGGGCGCGGCATCGCGGCGGCCCTCGCGCTTGGCGCGGCCGGCGCCCAGATCGGCACGGCCTTCATGCTGACACCGGAAGCCAAGACGGTGGCTCTGCATCGCGACGCGCTCAAGAGGGCCAGCGATGGCGACACGACCCTGACCAACGTCTTCACAGGCCGTCCCGCGCGCGGCATCGTGAACCGCATCGTGAGCGAGATCGGCCCAATGAGTGCCGAGGCGCCGAGGTTCCCGCTGGCTGCCGAAGCGACCCAGCCGTTGCGCGGGCCCGAGGAAGCGAAAGGCTCGACCGACTTCACGCCACTGTGGAGCGGGCAGGCGCCGACCCTGGCGCGTGAGATGCCGGCCGGCGAGCTGGTGAAGGTGATGGTGCGGGAGACCGAGGCGGTGCTCAGCCGCGTACGCGGATGACGGCTGCGGGATCAGGCGCTTACGGTTGCCTGTCTACCCCTTCTTGATCCAGCGGACGACTCGGCGGCCTGCGCCTTGCGCACGTGTTTGCGGATCAGCTTGATGAAGGCACGGGCTGCAGGCAGCAGCGTCCTCTCTTGCTTCCAGGCCACGCCCATCTCGGCGGAGGGCAACTTGCTCATCCACGGCAGATGAAGCGGCGCGAAGCGGCCGGCGGCGATGCCCTCGGCGATCTGTGTCGCATGGCCGAGGCTGATGGCGTCCGTCGACGCCACGATGTCGCTGGCGCTGCGGAATGACGAAACGGCGATCGACGGCAGCACGCCGCCGCTACGCTGGTCGATCCGCATTCCGCTGTCGATGTCGGCGATGAAGGCGACGCGGTACAGGGAGAGGCCCGGCATCACGAAAGGGTACTTGCGCAGGTCGTCCGGCACCGGATCGGTCTGCGTGAGGAGCGGATGGCCGGCGCGGCAGAAATAGTGGCCCTGTAGCTGGCCAAGGCTCTCGACGCGCAGCGCCGGCATGTCACGCAGGGCGAGGATGTCCGCCACCGCAAAGTCCGCCCGGTCGGACATCAGGGACGATAGCGCTGCCGTCCACTCGCGTTCCAGAATCTCGAGGCGCAGCGAGGGATTGGCATTGATGAGCTCGATCGCTGCGGGCTGGACCGCGATGTCATCGATGTAGGCCCCGGCAACCACGCGCAACCGTCCGCCGTGGCCGTCGCGCACGAGCTCGAGGCGATTGGAGAGGGCTTCGGCACGCGCGATGAGGTCCTCGGCCATCGTGAGCGCATCCTCGCCCGCCGGCGTCGCCACCACGTCCCGATTCGATCTCTCGAACAGCCTCATGCCGAGCTGTCTTTCCAGGGCGGCAATGTTCCGGCTGAGTGTCGGCTGGCTGATGTTGAGCGCCGCAGCAGCCTGTCCGAAGTGCCGATGCCGCGAGAGCACGACGGCGTAGTGCAGCATCTTCAGATCGAGATCCATTCCGAAACCGTATCGTTCCCGGCGTTGTCTTGCATCATCCATGAGAACAGATTCTCGCCTGTAATCGGAAGGGGGAAATCATGACCAGGAAGAGAATCGGGCGCCTGCTGTCGGCGGCCGCGCTGCTCGTCGGGTTGTCCGGCGGGGTGATCCCGGCGAAGGCACAGGCCCCGACGCCCGCCAAACCCAACATCCTCGTCATTTTCGGCGACGACATCGGTTACTGGAACATCAGCGCCTACAACCGCGGCATGATGGGGTACCGCACGCCCAACATCGACCGCATCGCCCGTGAAGGAGCAATCTTCACCGACTATTACGGCCAGCAATCCTGCACCGCCGGCCGCGCCGCCTTCATCACCGGCCAGTCGCCGATCCGCACCGGACTGCTGAAGGTCGGCCTGCCGGGCGCCCCGGAAGGCTTGTCCGAGAAGGACCCCACGATCGCGGACCTGCTCAAGGGCCGGGGCTACATGACCGGCCAGTTCGGCAAGAACCATCTCGGCGATCGCAACGAGTTCCTGCCCACGGTGCATGGCTTCGACGAGTTCTTCGGCAATCTCTATCACCTCAACGCCGAGGAGGAGCCCGAGAACATCGACTATCCGAAGGATCCGACCTTCAAGGCGAAGTATGGGCCGCGCGGCGTGCTGAAGTGCGTTGCCACCGCCACCGAGACGCCGGGTGAGGATCCGCGCTTTGGCAAGTGGGGCAAGCAAAGGTGCGAGGATACCGGGCCGCTGACAAAGAAGCGCATGGAGACGGTGGACGAGGAGTTCCTCGGCGCGTCGCTCGACTTCATGGACCGCGCCAAGCGAGAGCAGAAACCGTTCTTCGCCTGGGTGAACTCCACCCGCATGCACATCTGGACACATCTCAAGCCGTCATCCGAGGGCAAGACCGGACTTGGTGTCGTTGCCGATGGCATGGTCGAGCATGACGGCCAGGTCGGGCAGCTCCTGAAGAAGCTCGACGACCTTGGGATCACCCAGAACACAATCGTGATCTACACCACCGACAACGGCGCCGAGGTAATGAGCTGGCCTGACGGCGGCACCACGCCCTTCCGCGGCGAGAAGAACACCAACTGGGAGGGCGGCTACCGTGTCCCGGCAATGGTACGCTGGCCGGGGCTGGTTCGTCCGGGCACGGAGATCAATGAGATCTTCTCGGCCGAGGACTGGCTGCTGACGCTGACCGCGGCGGCCGGCGAGGGCAACCTCAAGCAACGCCTGCTGCAGGGCGCGAGCTTCAACGCCAAGCCGTTCAAGGTCCATCTCGACGGCTACGACCAGCGCGAGCTGCTGAAGAACGGCACGGGCAGTGCTCGGAAGGAGTTCTTCTACTGGACCGACGACGGTGGCCTGGCCGGGCTGCGCTACGACAAGTGGAAGCTGGCCTTCATGGAGCAGCGCAGGCATGGCTTCGACGTCTGGCAGGATCCCATGGTGACCCTGCGGGTGCCCAAGCTGTTCGATCTCAAGGCCGATCCGTTCGAGCGTGCCGACCACGAGGGCATGGGCTACGGCCGGTGGCGCATCGACCGCATTTATCTGCTGGTGCCCGCGCAGGCCTACGTCAATGATTTCATCAAGACGCTGGTCGAGTTCCCGCCGCGCCAGAAGCCTGGCTCGTTCAACCTCGAAGGCGTCCTGAACAAGCTCACTTCTCCTCCCCAAGGGGCGAATTAGAGAGCGATGGAGCAGGGGAGAGGGCCCGGCCGTCCGCGCTGCATAGCGGACGGCCGGAGACGCATGTAGGACTTTGGCACCATGACTTGCGTCGCTGCAGCTGGCTCGTCGCACACCGGGATGGTCTGGATTCCCGGTGGCACTTTCCGCATGGGCTCCGACCATCACTATGCCGAGGAGAAGCCCGTCCACGCGGTGACGGTCGACGGCTTCTGGATCGA
>VFQN01002465.1_pt1 | contig 28474 bp, 37 predicted proteins | sample 3512371 | NCBI WGS metagenome assembly VFQN01 (sample SAMN10412370, study PRJNA504923) | tailings metagenome | isolation source: Replicate 2 from Balatoc abandoned mine | place: Philippines: Itogon, Benguet | collected 2017-08-28
GCACTACCCCTGACAGCCCGCCCCGGAACCCTTGCCTCCCCACTGCCTTGCCAGCACCACCACCTCACAACCCATCACCCCACCCGCCCCCTTGCACTACCCCGCACAGCCGCCCCGAAACACCCTACCCTAACCCATTACACCCTACCCGGCGCTACTAAAGTTTGCTCCGGGGGGGCGGAGCCCCTCATCCTGTTCGCTAGTAGTCCCGGTGTCCTTAGTCGCGTCTAGGAATGTGACCCATGGGTCCGTGCAACGCGCTGTTGCGCTAAATGTTGGCCCAGGAGCAGGGAAATGCATATCTGCTAGGGCAAGCGACACTGTTGCCCTTCTTATGCTTATACGACTGTTGAGAATGACGCTTTCGCCCCTCCTACAGCCTCACGCAGCGGCCGGCCGGTCCACGGTGCCGCTGTCCAAGCGGCACCCTTTCGCGCGCCCTTTGGCCGCTAGCACTCCACCGACTAGGGCTGCCTGTGCTTCCAGGCCGCTTACACAGTGCACCAATAGCCTGAGCAGATTCCGGTTTGTGCCGACCCAGTGCAGCAACGGTGAAAAGGAGGCCGCCAAAGGCAATGACCTGGGCAGAAGCACCGCCCCGGACAGACCCGCCGCGCAGCAGGACGTGCCAGAGCTGACTTTGAAAACTCTGGACGACAGCATTCAGCTGTGTAAGGAGATACGGGTAAGTCGAACTTGGAAGACTGCAGTGCCGGGTGAAGGGCCGTGCCGGGTGAACACGCACAATGATGCACCTGGATGCACCTGGCACGGCGCGAGGTACTGCAAGTAATAACATTTAACGTTCAACACAAACCGGCCTGACACGCGCACGGCCGCACACTCTTTCGTTTACATCGTGCCTGACTCAGGACCTGTAACGTTTCAGGGCTTGCCATGCATCCTTCGTTCGCAGGACATGTTGAAGGAACTGTACGGGCGCGGTGAGCAGGGGGACCAGGGCGAGGTAACTCAGCAGCAGCGGCAGCGGCAGCAGCGACTGCGGGAGCAGGTGAAGACGTTGCTCGAGGAACCGGTGGCAAAGCTGCAGGAGAAGTACGAGGATTCCCACATCCACTTTGAGGGGGTCATGGAGGGGCTGGGAGAGCAGCTCTTGAAGTGGCAGGAGGTGCACGGGGAGCTGCGGCAAATGGCGCGCGTGTATCGGGTGCTGCTCAGGGAGCAGCGCACGGTGAGCGGGCCGGACGCCGAGCGGTGGGAGCAGCGGATGCAGGGGTCCCTGGAGGCGCTCGCACTGTCAGAGGAAGGGAGGAAGGCACAGGATGAGGAGTGGGACGAGGAGTTGGACGAGGAGTGGGAGGATGAGGAGTGGGAGGAGGAGGAGGAGTCGGAGGAGGAGGAGGAGTGGGAGGGAGTGTTCACAACGCACGAGGTAGGGCTTTCGGAGGAGGGGGAAGCACCTGCTGCCTCCCGTGTCCAGCTCGAGCAGCAGCACCAGCAGCGTCACCAGCAGCCCGAGCAGCAGCAGCAGCACCAGCAGCAGCAGTTGCGGGGAAAGTGGGAGGCGCCCAGGCTGATGGACTACGTGCGTGTCAAGGAGGGCGGGTTGTGCGGCGGGAGCAGCGAGGAGGGCATGCCCCCGGGGACGGAGGGGGTGGTGCTGGGGGCGGCATCGGAAGGCACGCGTCTCAAGGTGCGGCGGGAGCTTGCCACGGCACCAGTCATCCTAGCTATTCCGATACCATACTCTGCACGCACGCATGACGGCACGCTGTGTGCTTCGTCCTTGTGAAGCCAAATACGTACTGACCTCCGTGCGCGCCCAAGTAAATATTGTACCGGTATGGCATGCATTGGCCTGCACGCACCGGTAGCCGAGCGCCAACCACCGCACCACCCTGCCGTGCATGCTCGCTAGTTGGAAAGCGTGGGCCCGAGGAGGGGGAGAGCGCTAGACCTGGGCTGCAACACCGCTGCGCTGTGGCTTGCCCCACCCGTCCACGTGTCCATCCCTAGGTGTGGTCCCTGGACGACCCGTCCCGGTGCTGCTGGTTCGAGAAGGACCAGCTGGAGCACGTGCCGGACGGCAGCGACCTCAAGACCAGCAATAGGCTCGTGCAGGTGCGGCGGGCAGGAACACGTGCCATTTACAGTGTGTTACTAGGCGTGTGCGTGCGGTGTGCGGGGCTGAGTATGGTCTCAAGTGCAAACAGGGCTTGCGCAGAGCTCAAGGAAGCACCAATGCACTGCGTGGTGTGTGTAGGTGTCAACAGGTGTCATGCATGGGTACTGGTACGCCAGGCTTGCGGGAGTCAAGGTCATTGTCGCAGTTGCTGAAGCTAGTCGTTTCTAACCTAGTCGTGCGTAAACTGCACATGGCAAGCTGGCACGTGCTGGCACGCAGTGCTTGCACGGTGGGCTGGGCTATGCCGTCCTCCGCCACCCGCTACCCTCCTTGGTACGCGCTAACGTGCGTGCCCCACAACATCCGCCGTCAAGCAACCCTAGGACAGCGTCTAAGGCGCACTCCTGCACCACCTTGTGCTCCACTCACTCCCTTTCCCCTCCTCTCCTTGCGGCACCTGATGCAGTATTCTCACCAGACCAGGAAGCACCGGGGCGTCCCCGTGACCCGCTACACCGCCGCCCCCGGCATGCTGGTGCGCTCACGGTACGAGAGGTTTCAGCGGGTACGTACGAGCACTGCGCGTTGGTGGCACCACGCTCCCCTGCTAACACCCCATCAACACCAGGTAGACGCGCGCCGCTGCGCCCACCCAAGCATGGCATTCACCACCTGCTTAGTAGAGCGGGCTGTGTCATCTTACATGTTGCGTATGCCCCCACCCGGCCACCCTCTGCCGTACACCTTCTCCACCATCTTGCTGGCTTGTGACCGCAGTAGTGCATTGCGACAACCAGCCCTCTCCACACCCATACACACATCCGCATCCAGCCCTCCCCACGGCCCCCTGCTGCCTGCCGTACACCTTACCTTATGCCCTGCCGTACACCCTGCCGTACACATAACCCATCATCCCTTGCTGGTGCTTGACGACCGCAGCGCATTGGCGTCATCCAGCCCTCCCCCTTCACGACGGGCGACACGTGCCTGGTGGAGTGGGATAGCGGCGGCCAGGCGGTGTACGACACGGGCCGGCGCGCATGGTTTGAGCTGGTGCACGTAGAGGTGTCGCCCACCAGCGGGGCGCCGGTGGTGGCGGGGGACTGCTGGGGCTCGGAGGACAGCGAGGAGCACAGGATGCAGCAGCATGGGGAGGGCACAACGGAGGCGGCTGAGCTGCAGCGGCCCGTGCACCTGCTGCTGCCACCAAGCGGGCCCGCCGTGGGTGACCATGGCGTGGCTGTGGAGCGCGGTACCCACTGGACGTACAGCAGGGCGGACCCCGGGGTGGGCATCCTGCACGGGGAGGGCGGCAGCAGGGGTAAGCACATATTAGGGACGCGCTGAACATGAAACTGACATGCACTCCAGCAACTATTCCTAACTGCTGAAGAAACGGTAAACGGGGTACAGCTCACTTGCAAGTCGCGTTACAGGTGTCCGATGAGTACAGTGAGGCTGGCCGGAACACTGCCAAACCACAGCGGGGTCCATTGTGCTACATATGTACTAACTCGCAAAGAAGTGTCGACCATACAAATGCGCGAGGACCGACGACAACGTCACGGTCCCGCGCTCATATAGACTTGCAACGTACGGCAGTGATCTCGCATGCACCACCAATCGCAGCTCTACCTCCATGCCTCATGCTCGCAGCACTCAAAACACAACACAAAAAGGCAGCAAAACACTGTATACAGCACTCTACCGGTGCCGTGCCGCTGACGGTGATAGACCGTGACAACGCGTCACAGCACAAGTTTGTTTGCATGCTACCGCGCTCAAGGCTAGCGTGTCGGCCGCCTGCTTTATTTGTTTGCCGTACGGTAAGGGGAGCACCTGACAGCATACCGTGGGCTACTTGGCTCCACTCGTGCTCACCTAAGCAGGATCATCTTCCCATTCCAAGATCCTGCGCACGCCTATGTACTGCGTAACTGATGTGCGATACGGCATTATTGGTTATTCCAACCTTTCCGCAGGCTGGCTGGCGGTGCAGTGGCCCAACCAGCAGCCCCGCCCGTACCGCGCCTCGCCCGCCTCCGGCTACGACCTGTGCTACTCGGCACGGCCCGGGGACCCCGTCACCCTGTTCACGGCGCGGCAGGGACTGAGGGTGGACCTCGGGGGTGGTGTCAGGGGCATGCTCCAAAGCCCCTGTGGCTATGCGACGATGGCGTCGAGTGGAGGGTGGTCGTCACCGACGGCAAAGCTGCGGACCGTTACCAATACTATCTGGTTAAGAGCCACGGTTCCGAGCGCCTGATCCGCCACGATACACCGGCGGGTCCGCCGTTGCCGGGGACTCTGCAGGTGCGAGCTTTTTGTGGCGGTGGCAATTGCTGGGCAGTGTGTGGAGAACGTGCCCTTGTGTTCCTGCGGCAACGGCGTGATGTGGAGTCCTGGAGTGTATTAATGAGGGGCGGCCCCACGTCGGCGGCCGTGTGCGTTATTTGGTTGAGAGTGGCACGTCCGCTCCACTCCAGTCAGTGGCTCGCTTGTGTGCTCTTGCCGCTAAATCAACCCCTGCGTGGGGCCTGGGCGCAGGCGGGCGTCTGGGTGCTAGAGGCGTGCAAGTAGCAGTATGCGCGTATGCATGCAAGCCATGAACTCCGTTGTCTGGTGCCCCTCCCATGCCGCACGCACCTGCCCCCTGCCGCAGTTTGCCTAGCCGTATGGGGTGGTGGCCTCCTGCCTGGGCATCCACCCCCATCCTGTACGCCCAAGTCAACAGCGCCCGGCGCAGCGCCTGCGAGGAGCCGTGCCCGCTGCTTGGGTGCAGGGTTGACACCTTCCTTGGGTGCAGGGATGACACCTCCCTTGGGTGCAGGGTTGACACCTTCCTTGGGTGCAGGGTTGACACCTCCCTTGGGTGCAGGGTTGACACCTTCCTTGGGTGCAGGGATGACACCTCCCTTGGGTGCAGGGGTGACACCTCCCTTGGGTGCAGGGGTGACACCTTCCTTGGTTGCAGAGGGGTGACACCTACCTCAGCAGGAGCACGTGGTAAACACTGATGCGGGCAGCGCGGGGCATCCTAAGGCGCGGCGGGCGGCACAAGGCAGGGGGGCTCGGTCCCTTGAGTACGTAGCACGTCAGCAATTTGCATTAGGCGGCCGGCGGCAGCCGTGCCAATCAGGGCTTTTCCCCTAGTTCTATGTGCCGGTTGTTGCATACGTGGAGACTTGGTAAGAGCGCAACTGCGCGCCGGACAGGCCAAGTGCCCGAGTAACGGAGATGACGATGAGGCAAGGAAGGACTGGGCGGGCGTGGTGCAGCGGCGAATCCAATGGAACGCGTACGGTGTGTAGGCGTTACGTGCAGGGTCCTCATTTCTGTGCCCGAAGCATGGAGAGTTGGCGGTTTGGAAAGGGTACAGAATGGCACGCCATGCAAGGCATGAGTGCGCACTCTCATGGATTGGATCAGGAGGAAAGGAGCTGCTGCGTACGGGAGATGGTTCAGTCTAGGCGTCAGATTCAGTCTAGGCGTAAACGTACCGGTACTTGTGAGGTTACGCGGGGAAGAGAGGGCGTCGGAGGCGGGTGCGCCGAGGCCAATGCAGGGATGCTGCATCCGGCGTGGTTCAGCCGGGTTCAGCACGGCATCACCCAGTCCGGGACGTCCATGCCTGTCCCGTGGGCTAGCGCTGCGGCTAGGCAGCTCAGAGGGTGTGGCGCTAGCTTTCCCATAAGGATATGACGTGCTGCTGCGAAGGTGGAGGAGGTGCTGGTCAAGGCAGCCGTGCTGGTGCAGGGAGCTCGCTGCCGCGCGCTGCCTGGCGTTGCCCACGTGCATGTAGCACACGCTGCCGTGCATGTTGCTGCTCTGCCAGGAGCCACTGCATCTTGCTGTTGGTGTCGGCTGCGGTTAATGGATCGACTGCTGCTCCAACGAGCTCCTGTCCCTGAGCTCGGAGTAGAGCCAGCCACTGTGTAGGCGTGGCAGTGAGTAGGAGGCAGGTCAGGTAGCAGCTAGAGGTGTGAACCATTGAGGCAGGAGTGGGGCCATGTCTATATACTGCAGTGGTACTTGTCAATAAAAATATTAAACACGCAACTCCATGAGAATGTACTGGGCGTTGTGAGCGACACTTCTTCATAGCGGTTGCTTACGTCCCGGGAGCGCTGAATCTTTGTGTAGCTTTACTGCCACCGACTTTGAACATTATACAAGTGCAGACGCGTGCTTATCATGCGGCTTTCGCCCTTCTTACAGACTCATGCAGCGGCTTGCCGTCGTGGCACATCGAGCCATGGGCTTCCGTTCGCGCGACAAAGGACCGCATGCTTTCCCAGGCAACATCATCAGCACGCGATATACAGCAACATCAGATGCCGCCTGTTGGCACCGGTGCGGTGCAGCAGCAGCGGCGACATGGAGGGCGGCAGTCGGCCGAAAGAAGCCGGGGACAGTCCCGTTCCGCGGCAGCAGCATGCGGTGGAACTAATATCGTAACTGCTGCAGGAGGCGGTAAATTCTCAACGGCAGACCCAGGTACGCTGGCTGCGAGGCCGGCAGACGAAGCTAGGGTTTTGCTTCATGCGCGTCGTCCTTGTTTGCCGCTGGCGCAAGCTACCGGCAAGCCGGCCGTCAGGGACAGAGCTGTTGCGTTTCTATGCCCATGTTGCCTTAGCGGGCGTGTTCACAACCCTACACAGGCTCTGGTGAGGACGCTACTGGAGCGCCAGGCCCAGGGGCAGGAGGCAGCGGCGCACCAGCATGCCGACCTGGTGAAGGCCCTTAGCGGCCTTGCGGGTGCGTTGGAGGAGCAGCAGGCTCGACAGGAGGCGAGGCACCAGCAGCTGCTGGACCTACTGACACGCCTGCTTGAGCAGCAGCAGGGGCAGGGGCAGCAGGAGGCCGCCGCTCAGCGACAGGAGGGGCAGGTGCTGCGCCAGCAGCCTGACGCCGTGCCGCGCCAAGCGGCTCAGGAGGCACAGCCCCAGGTGGTGGCGGCAGTAGCACCTGCTGCCTCCCTGTCGCGCCAAGCGGCTCAGGAGGCACAGCCCCAGGTGGTGACAGCAGTCGCACCAGTCAAGTCTGAGGTGGTGGTACGGCCGGAGAAGGAGGACAAGCAGCAGGAGTTAATCGGGCTACTGGACTACGTGCGTATTGTGGAGGACCTTGACGATGACACCATGTCTAATGGAGCAGAGGGGGTGGTCCTGGGGTTGGAAGGCGATCGGCACCCAGACGAGTCCTGCTGGGACACGCGGTTGAAGGTGGGTGCAAGGACCAGGGCCTGCAAGGACATTCAGTTCGCCAGGGTACGCTGCTGCTTGCCATGCGGGGCTCTGGGGTTTGCGGCTGAAGGTCTTCTCCAGTAAACATGCAGCCAGACAACTGCATAGTTGGCACTGAGTTCACCGTTCCACCAGTATGAGTTGATCCGGTCATTCGCCTTGGCTGGCTTGCCAGTGACTGGACCGCCACCCACGTGCCGCCAGGTGTGGTCCCTGGCTGACCCGTACGTGTGCGTCTGGTTCTTTGAGTTCCAGCTGGAGAAGATTTCGGGCGAAGGATTCGCCAAGCAGGTGTGTGGTTCCCCAAGCAGGTGTGTGGTTCCCCAAGCAGGTGTGTGGTTCCCCAGCAGGTGTGTGGTTCCCCAAGCAGGTGTGTGTGGTCCTGGGCTGGTGACATGCGTAGCACCATTTCAAGGGGCGTGCGGCACCGACCAAGCTGGTCGTGGCCTGCATGTTACACACCGGTAACTGGTACGCATGTATGGCGGTGCACCGCCTGCCGTTACGCCACCCCCCATTCCTGCTTGCTACAGTCATGCGGATGCCCTTGGTGGCACAGTTCCGCTTTCCATAGCTTGTTTCCTTCACTTTTCGTGACAGCTGGCACCGTATTCAAGTGGGCCAACGATTCAGGACGAAGTACGAAGGACACTTTGTTGGTGTTAATGTAAAGCTGTACTGTTCCTGCCGCTTCTCCCCTGCCGTTGCACAACAGCTCAAGATAAACCCGGATACACGTGGGGTGCCTGTGACCCGCTTCACAGCCGCGCCGGGCATGCTGGTGCGCCGAGGGCAACCGGAACCCTTTGTCGTCCACGATACGGCGTGGCTAACCGAGGTGCGTAGGGCGCATGGCGGTGCGTGGAGCGGGGTTTAAGCAGGGGCATGTGCAGCAGTGCAGGTGACAAAGAGGCCTACAAATTTCCAAATGTCCAGTCCAGTGCACCACCACGCACGTCTCTGGCTGTCTGTCTGTCTGTCACGCGCCCTTTCATTTGTTTGGCTGCCTGCTAGGTAGGCTAGCTGTCCAGAAGCTACTACGTACGCGCTAGGCAGGCAACTGCCGTGCCTGCTGGAACTCAGGTGGTACGTAGTAACTTGCCAGGCACCCGCCATCTTGTTTTTGGCTGCCAGGGATCAATCACATTCTTGGCGACGCAGTCGCAATGATGCTGGCCGCTGTGCCATGAATGGGTGAATGAATGAACAGTGCCTTCTGGGCTTCCGCCCCCTGTCCCCGTGTCCATTGCAACGACCGGTATGCCGCACAGGTGGGCGTCCTCCATCCCAGCTACAACATGGGCGACACGTGCCATGTGGAATGGAGAGGCGGGTGGGTGGAAGAGCTTTCTACGGGCCAGGGCGACCGCTTCGAGCTGGTGCACGTGGAGGTGTCGCCCACCAGCGGGGCGCCCGTGGTGGCGGACTGCTGGAGTGGCAAGGCAGGCAAGGAGGTGACTAGCAGGAGGGTGTACGAGCAGCGGTGGGATACAGAGGAGGTGGTGAAACGGCCAAGGCACCTCCTGCTGGGACCGCCATGGGACATGCAGGGCAGGGACGGCGTGGCTGTGGAGCGCGGTACCCACTGGACGTACGGCGGGCCGGAGCCCGGGGTGGGCACCATCCGTGCGAACAGTGCGCAGGAGCAGCAGGCCGAGCACGAATCCGGTGAGTGAGTTGTGCATCTCGTACGGTATTCTTTTGTTGCGCGCCTGCCATTTGTGCATCGAACGTGACCAAGTGCCTTCGCGTAGCTGTAGCGCTGATTGCGACCTGTCAACCGTCACGCTCATGACGTAAAGTGCTACAGTATGCGCCGGCAAGGGCCCCTTGCTGACACTCGTACCGTCACCATTTATGCCGCAGGCTTGCTCCAGGTGCAATGGCCCAACGGCCAGCTGCTGCACCACCGCGCCTCCCCTAACAATGGCTACGATCTGTGCTACTCGGCACGGCCAGGGGACCCCGTAACGCTGTTCACAGCGCGGGAAGGTCTGGGGGTGGACCTCGGAGGGGGCGTCAAGGGCACACTCCGCACGCCCTCGTGCCTCTACAACGATGGTGTTGAATGGCTGGTGACCACCGACCACAACCCTGCCGGCTGCCACCACCACCACTATCTGGTCAAAAGGCACGGCTCCGAGCGCCTAGGCCGCCTTGATACGTCGGGCGGGCCGCCGTTTTCCGGTTCTCTGCGGGTAAGCGCCCTTGACTCCCGCGTGATGTTGTCCTTGATAAATGTCTGAGGTGAAACCCTTGCTTTCTAGCCGTGGCAGTTTCGGGACATTGTGTAGCGAGGCACTTTCTGCAGCACACCGTACACCGCTGGTCGTACGGCGGCCTGAGGGAGGCCAAGGCCGCAATGGAAGCAGCCCCCGCATGGGGCACGTGCGGCCTACCACAACTCGTGACCCACAGTGCGGGCAGCAGAGTGCTGCTGCTCCACATTTCAGCTCCGAACAAGCTGTTGCCGCTGCCCTAGCCACATGCCATGTGTGGTGTGTGCGCGCATGGCGCCACCCGTGCGCACCAAGCAACGGCAGCACTTCCCAACTGCTGAGTAAAATCCTTCTGTCCCCGTTCGTTCCCCTTCCCAAACAGTTTGCAGAGATGCAGTAAGGCGGCTCCATGAGGTCAGACGCGCTGCGGCACATTAGGGGGGACGTCGCGGTGCTAAGGGGGCGGGTGGTGCAAGACGCAATGGCAAGCGGCGTTGGCCGGCGGGAGCGGCAGCCGCGGTAACGAGCGCCTGCGCTTGGCAGATGTGCAATGTATCATTCCACCGCATTGCGCATTCCTCGCTGGATGAAGTGGTCATTTTGTGTGTTTGTGTGTATCCTTGGGGGGAGCAACCGGATCGATGAGCTGTAAGGCGGGGCGGAAGCCGACCGTTAGACTCCGATGTGTCCAGGTGGGCAATGAGGAACTTCAGCGCCGCGAGCCTGCATGCGGCAGGGCGCCTGGGTGGTCAGGAGGCAGTTGCTAAAAGCGGTACAGGCTGGGGACGGTGTACGACTGGGACCAGTACGGTGTGACCATTTGACGTACTGGGCTTGACCAACCGGGTTCCACCTGGGCACACCTCAGCTGTCCTCCGCTTTTAGGCCGCCCGGCCACACAACCCGCTATACTATGCATATGCTAGGATGCTTGTTGGTCGCTCTTCACGCGGAGTCGCACAAATAGCGCTCTTCCAGACATGCGCCGAAAATGACTTGGCAATTGCTTCCATAAGCGCTGTACAAGCATAGGAGACCTCTGTAAGGCTCACAGACATAACATGTAGCCCTTGGCTCGGCGGCAAGGCGCTGTTCGGACAGGCTGTGCCTCGCTTTGGTTTCACGCGACAGCTCCTGAAAAGTGCAGTAACCCACACCCGACGAGCTGTTCGGCATTACAACTATGCTTTATATACTTATCTTAAGTGTCTCTATAGCCAGCAGTGCGAAAGGAGCACGTCGATATTGGGCGGGCTCAAATCCTGCCTGCCGTGCATGCCTTGGGTCCCTTCTGGTGCCTTCCGGCGGGATATACGCTGTCTGACCAATCGCAATGACTTCTTGCTGTATATAATGGATAAGGAATGTGGTGCGGGCCGTGTTTGGCTTCATCAAATCAGGGCCTTCCTTGCATGCCAGGCGACATGTCCATAGTCAGTTCTGGCGATTTACGGACCAGGTGGTGCGGGGTGAAGCAGGCGATGATGACTATACATCTCGTTTAGTGGACTTCAGGTTGCAGGAACACAAGATTCAGCCATTTGGGGCCTTTCCACGTGCCTTTGGCCCAAAATGACCCCTTGTACGGCAGGCCACGTACCGCATACTAGGACAAAAAAATAAGGATGTGTGTACCACCACCGGAAGCGTTGCTTCAAGACCTATCCAGCGCACTACGGCACGACCTTATCTTTTTGTCCTTGAAAAAGTTATAGCAGCCCAAAGTGAGGACATGTGCCCCCTAGAGAGTGGAACCCGGTTGGGCTTGACTGACTCGGCTGTACGCTGCACGCAGTGATGGCAGGGGATGACAGTTGAGGACGACGGGTGCATGAGGACAGGTACGACAGCATTCATAGTGTTATGCTTGGGTTAGGCAAGCAGTAGTCGTAGGGTGGTGGAAACACCGCTGCGAGTGATCCCTACCTGGGGCTCTTTCGGGACAGGTCGGTCTTGCAGGCGGGCGTTGGGCTGCCTCGCACTACCTGCTTGGCTCGCGACACGTGCCCCGTGCGTGCTGCCTTGCTTCTGGGCAAGGGGGGCCCTTGGGGGCTTGCTGTGTGGCCGGAGGCCCTGCGTGCATGCCACGTGGTCAACCCTGCATAGGCAAAAAACCTGTAAATCCATACATACATAGGCACGTGCTGCCGGGGCTGCTTTCGGTGAGCACCCTGGACCACTTTACCGTGTGGTTGCTAGCTTTGCTTCCATACCCACAGTCACCCCAACAGTAGCTGTAAACCCCCTACAGCCGGCTTGCGCCAACACGGAAGAGGCGCCCTGACTAACGCTGATACCGGTATAGTATAAGGAGGTACCGGTATGTCCTGGTATGTCGCAGCCAGGGGCGAGTGTTGCCAAGTCTGCAGCAGGAGACGAGTACGGAGCGGCTGGCAGAGGCGCAGTCCAGCGCTACGTGCAACTCATCCTTGCGCGAAACTAAAAACCTGACAAGCAAGCCTGTTACAGCGTATATCATGTACGTATGTGCTTCAGATGAACATACATGCAGCGTTGTACCTTGTCTTAGTCGCGTCTAGGAGTGTGACCCATGGGTCCGTGCATTGGGCACTTGCGCCGAAGTGTTGCCGCACGGTCGCGGGTATTCAGATCTGCTTAGGCCAACGAAATGTTGCCCTGGTTACGCTTATATAACAGTCAAGTATGAGGCTTACGCCCATTTCTCAGCCTTACGCAGCGGCCGGCCGGTCCACGGTGCCGCTGTGTCCATTTGCGCGCCCTTTTGCCGCCGCCACTCCGCCGAGTGGAGCCACCTGTGTCCCCAAGCCGCTTATGCAGTGCAATAACGGCTTAGAAAGAAGCTTTGGTTCACAGACCCGATGCAGCAGCGGCGAAAAGGAGGCAGCCAAAGGCCGTGACGACCGACGAATTCGTTTCAGGAGGATATGGACCCTCCAGAGGTGGAAGCCCACGCAGGAGCAGGAGATCTTACGACCAATACCGCAAACTCAGCGCAACATCCGGCTTTTGCTCAGAGAGATATTAGTGAGTATGACTTCGGCGACTGAAATGCCCGCTGGCCGAAAGGGAATGGTCACACACAATGCTCCTGACCTGGCGCAAAGCCACGGAATCGCACATTTTCCTTTCCTGTGAATAGGTTTACAGCACCTGCTACCAGCGCGACGTTCAGCCTGAGTGGTCTGCCCTGACGGCCCTGCCCTTCCACCCTCTGGAGAGGGCCCTCTGCGCCCTAGCTAGTCGACGGCGCAGGCCTCCAGGGGAATGCCTTGGGCCACCACATACACCCAACCGCACCTAAAACCCCGCCTGCTGCCCGCCCTGCCGCGCTGACCCGACAACACCGGTAACCGTCTGCTGCAAACCGTTCGCAGGGCATGTTGACTGATGCGTCCGCGAGGCTGAAGGATCCGAGGGAACAACCTCTGCCGTTCCACCTGGATGAGGAGGAGTGGGACGTGGTGGTACAGCTGGGGGAGGCGCTGCAGGACGTGACAGACACCCTCACCCGCGTTCGCGCCTCCCAGGAGAAGGCAAGGAGGTTGAGCAAGACGAGGAGGTGGGGAGAGGTGCTGTTGGAGCTGCGGAGGTCGGAAGGGACGCTGCGGCGAACGGCAGCTCGCTTGCAGGAGCTACGGTGGCTGCCATGCACGGTGAGTGGGGCGGTGTATGTGCGTGGCGGTGGGAGCAGGTTGAGGCGGTGGCGCTGTCAGGGGCACGGACGGCGGTGTTGCCAGGGCTGCTATCGATGCTCCTGTTGCTTCCAGCCTACCAAACAGTAGAGCTGTGTGTGCGTGGATGCAGCTGATGCGGGAAGCGATGATGAGTCGAATGGAGCCGCTTGCACATTGGAACGTATCACGGGAGGGGGCGCCGCCAGGGGCTGCTGCTGCTGCTGCTGCTGTGCTGGTGGTGGTGATGACGGTATGTGTCTTCACACCGCATGCAGTCAGACGAGCTTTCGGATGTGGAGGAGGAAGCAACTGGTGCCGGCCAGGCGCCGCCGCAGCACCAGCCGCAGCACCAGCAGGTAGGGAACCGAGGTGGTACCCAAGCTGGTGGGCTATGTGCGTGGCAAGGTGCGAGGCCGAGGTAGATGTACTACAGGAGCCACATCGATGTTTTCTGTTTCGTCCTCGTCCTTATGGTATCCTTGGCTCTCCGGACGCGCGGTGCTGGGCTTGGGACTGTAGCTGTAACGAAGAGGACGGACATGCCCCCAGGTTGGGAGGTGCTGGGGTCTGCGTCGCACGGCACAGGGCTCAAGGTGCACGGGCTTCACAGGTACTTGGCCTTTACTTTGTACACATCAGCTTGGTGCAACCGCCCGTAATCTAAACCGGAATGCACGATGTGACCGTGTTGTGGCCATGCAGGCCAAGAAGGAGGAGCGGGCTGGCCAGCAGCGTTCCCCCACGGCAGTGGTGGAGGCGGAGGAGCACGGCGACAACGGCAAGGTGTGCCTTTGGATGCTTACCAAAAAGCATCCTGCTGGTGTGCATCCTGAAATGTATGTGCTGTGTAGTAGTCTCGCGTTTACCGGTATTGGCAAATCTCCTGCCGTGCAGCCGCGGAGGGGACGGGGATGGAGGCGTTCCGCTGCGGCAAAGGAGGGCAAGGCGCCTGCACGCAAGGTACGTTCACGGTACGGTACCGTACGTTGGACGGATAGATGGGCCTCAACGGACTGATCTCTCAACAGGACTGTGGCGCGGACCCTGCAACTCCTTAGTATACCACACAGCCCCATATGAGGACGCGTCGGCTTCACGTACCCTAGCTCACGGTCGTACCGTACGGTACACGTGTATGAACGTCCGCCAACACGAGCGACTGGCCCTTGCCTGCAGGCGTCGGCAAGGGGCAACGGGCGGAAGCGCCGCCCCACCAGCAAGCAGGACGTGAAGCCAACGCAGGTGGGAAGGCCGCCCTTGCTTCAGTTACGGCACGTGCTTCCCCCACCAGATGAGGAACCCGTACTTTCCCCTGTAGAGCCGGCCCCAATCTCTGGGCTGCGTCACTGAACTTCCCTGCCTCCCCCTTTCCTGTCGCGATGAACAGCAACATGAAACAACAACATGATGAAGAGCCCACTGATAAGGAAGGAGACCTAATTTCTGTGCTTGCCTGTACGGTGCCCGCAGGCACCCATGGGTGAGATACAGCGAGACCGTCATACAGGATACAGCTGTACGGCATAACAATCCATTCGTACAACAGTTCCTTGGTGTACACCTGCAGGTGCTCAAGCCGAGCGAGAGCGAGGCGTCCCTGGCTGCCAGCGGGGACGACGAGTGAGCAACGATTGGCGATGCAGGTGAGGCTTAGCTAGGCATCGGAAGCGGGGGACCTTTGCCGTACTTGCAACAGTTTTGAGTGCTACGAATACCGGCATGCCAGCAGACGCCGCCGAAGACACGCAACATGAATTGCTCCCCAGCTTGCATCGTGCCACCTGTACCTTGAGCATCCTGCCCTACCTTCTGGCGCCTACGTACGGTGATCTACCAGCCATGTACCATACGGTACTAAGGACTCATCACCTCCCTTCGCGTGCGTACGGACCATGACACAGGCGGAGAGCGGCTGCTTGGCGTTGCAGTACCTGGAGCGCATTCCATGATGGAGCTTCAGCTGGAGCGTGCCCTTCAAGGAGCAGCTGGCCTGCAGATGCGTTAGTGGCGATGTGCTTGAGCCGTGGATAGGGGGCAGCAGGGGCCTTGAGTGTGCAGGAGCACACTAGCTAGCCGTAAGGCTGATTGCCATCAGGTGCGTGGTAGGCAAGGCATGCAGCGTGGCTTCAAGCAAGCAGTAGTAGCAGTCAGCTAAGCGTAAGCAGGGTGCAGGGGAGGTGCGTCCTGCGTGGCTAGGACAAGGCGGGCGGTGAAATGTGGATGGGTGACGTTATGGGGCCTACAGGCGCTTACCTGGCAGGAGGCTTGATGGTGCATGGCGTGGAGAAGTGGCTTTGCGTGGCGCAGGTCACACGTGGACCGTAGCTTTTGCGGTTGGCAGCATATCGCGCAGGTCTGCAGGACGGCCTCGATCAGTACTAATGCAGTGTTACACAACCTACGGTACTTTTTCGCCACTGGTAGCGCTAAACGGTTGCACGTCCCCTGCTGCTGGTAGCGCCTAGGGGCGCGTTGGGCAGGCAGCCGAGGTGCTGTTCGTTACGGGTACTTATAGTTGCCGCTTGTAGCATGCCTCAACTGGAGGCGTTCCATTTGGGACCGTAACGGCAGCGGGCGGTGCGTGGCGTGTGGCCGGTGCAGCGGGTGGGTAGCAGGTGGGTAGTGGGGTGGTTAGAAGGCAGGTGCAGGCAGCCATGTGCCCTACCGGCTTTGACGGCAGGTGTACTGATATGGTGATATCAATCCATCGGAAAGCTCTGACCTTTTGCAGGCACTAGGTCCTCGCATACAGCTGTTATCGAATCTTGAAAGCACCTTTTGCTTTACCTTGCAAACCTTACTACCATTGATTGTACCATATAATACAAGATCACATCTATTGTTCGTAATGAGGCTTTCGCCCCTCTCAAACCCTCACGCGGCGGCCTGCCGTCGTGGCCCTGACTGGCTTGCATACGCGCGACAAAGGGCCGCATGCAACCCCAGGCAGCAAACTCAGCCCGCAACAATCAACATCAGTAGATGCCGGCCGGTGGCACCGATGCGATGCAGCAGCAGCTGCGATATGGAGGGCGGCAGTCGGCCGAAAGAAGCCGGGGACAGCCCCGTTCCGCGCGCGTCTGGGCAGCAGCAGGCGGTGGAACTTATATCGTCACTGCTGCAGGAATCTTTAAACTCTCAACAACAGACCCAGGTGAGCTATTTGCGAGACCCACGCAGGGGACTGGGGTTTTGCTTCATGAGCAGGTTTACGTCGTGCCAAGTTTACCGCTGGCGCCAGCTACCCGCAAGCCGGCCGCCTGGGTACAGAGCTCTTGCATACCTATACTCCTATGGCTTAAGTGGACGTCTTCGCAACCCTACACAGGCCCTGGTGAGGGCACTTCTGGAGCGCCAGGACAAGGGGAGGGAGGCAGCAGCTCACCAGCCAGACCAGCTGCAAGCCCTGATTGAGGCGACACTGGCGCGGCAGCATGCGGATCTGATGAAAGCCATCAGCGGCCTTGCCGGGGCACTGCAGGATCAGCAGGCGCGGCAGGAGGCGAGGCACCAGCAGCTGCTGGACCTACTGACACGCCTGTTGGAGCAGCAGCAGGGACAGCAGCAGCAGCAGCTGGAACTACTGAAACGCATGCTGGAGCAGCAGCAGGGGCAGGGGCAGCAGGAGGCCGCCTCTCAGCGGCAGGCGGAGCAGGTGCTGCGCCAGGGGCAGCCTGACGCTGTGCCGCACCAAGCAGCGCAGGAGGCACAACCCCCGGCTGTTGCGGCAGTAGCACCTGCTGCCTCTCAGGTGGTGGTACGGCCGGAGAAGGAGGACAAGCAGCAGGAGTGGATCGGGCTGCTGGACTACGTGCGTGTTGTGGATGACTTGGACATGGACACCGACATCATGCCCAATGGAACGGAAGGGCTGGTGCTGGGGTCGGAGGTCGAGGGCAAGCATCTCAAGGTGAGCGCAAAACAGTAAAGGGCACGCCTCTGCTTGCTATGCGGGGCGTATTTGTTCCGCTGAAGGTTTTTCACCGGTACCAACGCAACTAACCGCCAGACGCCAGTCATGATCCTGCTTTACCGTTGTACTCATGTGAGGGGATCTTGTTGTTGGCCTTTGCACGACAGCGACTGCGCCGTTGCTCATCCTACGGTCGGCCAGATGTCGTTTCAGAACGACTCTTCTCATTGCCTTGTTATGACGATGCGTCGGGGAGATGGTGAATCACATCATTTTGTGGCGGTGTGCTCGCCGGTGACGACTGGGCCGTACTCGCCGCCATTGCCCCCAGGTGTGGTCCCTGGACGACCCGTCCCGGTGCGGCTGGCTCTGGGACTTCCAGCTGGAGAGGATGCAAGACGAAGGCTTTCCCAAGACCGCTATCCCGGTGTGTGGTTACAGGCTGCTGACATACGTAACAGCACAGGCGTGTGCGGCAGCGGCTAAGCTGGCCGTGGCCCGGAATGGTGCATACCGTAACTGGTTCACGGAAGCTGTCCACCGCAATGCATGGCGCACACTGGTTTACGGCTGTCCATCCCTTGCTGTTGCATCACCGCCCGTTCCTGCTTGATAGCTATGCATGGTCAATCGGATACCCCTGCTGGAACAATTCCTCGCTTTTTGTGTCCACACCGTAGGCAATTGTCCAACGAAGTCGGGGCTTTCTGCATGGTGTACATGTGACACTACACCGTAACTGCCGCGTCCCCCTTCCCCCACCAGACCAAGAATAACCGAGATACATGTGGAGTGCCTGTGACCCGCTTCACGGCCGCCCCGGGCATGCTGGTGCGCAAGGGCTCTTACATCTTCCGCAGTGCTAATGGCATTGCGTTGCTAACCGAGGTGCGTGGGGTGTATGGCGGGACATGGAACGGGGACGCCGAAGGGGCACACGTGCAGGTGAAATCGCAGTGCACGACTACTACGCCTCTGGCTGTCAGTTATGCGTCCTTGCGTTTGGCTGCTTGCTAGGTACGCTGTCCCGCTGGCATACAGCCTTGGCTGCCAGGGATCAATTGTCGTCAAGGCTATGCAGCACAAATGCCATGCTGCCTTGCAGGTCCACTCCAGTCGGCCCTTTCGCCTTTTGTCCACCTGTCCATTGCAACAATTGCTATGCCGCACAGGTGGGCGTCATCCAGCCCAGCTACGGCATGGGCGACACGTGCCGGGTGATGTGGAATAGCGGGTGGGAGGGGGAGTACGACACGGGCAGGGGCGACCGCTTCAAGCTGGTGCACGTGGAGGTGTCGCCCACCAGCGGGGCGCCGGTGGTGGGGGACTGGACGCCGTACACGGTGATAGAGAGGCAGCTAGGGTACAGAATGGAGGCGTTTGGCCGGCCGGAGCACCTGCTGGGGCCGCCATGGGGCATGGGGACCGAGGGCGGTGTGGCTGTGGAGCGCGGCACCCACTGGACGTACGGCGGTGCGGACCCCGGGGTGGGCGCCATCCGCCGGCCGTACAGTGTGCAGGAGCAGCGGGAGCTGCAGGAGAAGAAGGAGCAGCAGGAGGCACGGCGTGATGTTGGTGAGCTGGTGCATCGCCGAGTATGTTTATGCGCGCCATCGTGTATGGGCATCAACTAAATGTGCCATAGCGTATCTGTTGTACTTGCCGGAACCTGTCAACCGTCACTGAAATGTGCCATAGCGTATTTGTTGTACTTGCCGGAACCTGTCAACCGTCACTGAACCGTCATTCATGTTAGACGACGTGCTAGTAGTACGGTGTGCGCCGGCCAGAGCCCCTTGCTTACTGTCTTACCGTCACCGTCTATGCCGCAGGCTTGCTCCCGGTGCAATGGCCCAACGGCCAGCTGATGCACCACCGCGCCTCCCCTGCCGACGGCTACGACCTGTGCTACTCGGCACGGCCCGGGGACCCCGTCACCCTGTTCACGGCGCGGCGGGGGCTGAAGGTGGACATGGGAGGGGGCGTCAAGGGCACGCTCCATAAGGCCATGCGGCTCCACAAGGACGGTGTGGAGTGGTACGTGGTCAGTGACGACAAGGTTGCCGGCTGCCGCTGCCACACTTATCTGGTCAAGAGCCACGGGTCCGAGCGCCTGCTGGCCGATGGGCCGGGCGGGTCGCCATTTTCGGGCACTCTGGAGGTAAGAGCTTGGCTGTGGTAGTGGCTGGGCAGTGTATGCGTGGCAGAGGGCTTGGTTGTTCAGCGGGCGGAAACCGGCACATGCGTCGGCATGATGCAAGCCCGTGACCACGGCGGGGGGCGGCGTGCAGTCGGTGCGTAGGCAGGCCAGGTGGGCAGAAGAATGCTGAGCACTGGTGTAGGGGTGTATGTACGGCAGGTCGGCCAAGGACACGGTGGAAGCGGCAACCGCATGGGAAACATGCGGCCTATGCTGACATGTGATGATGACCCACACTGCGGGCAACAAACCGTATACAAGCAACTAATCAGCTGTCGCCGCTATCCTACCCACATGTTCTGTGGTGACTCGAAAGGTGCAACCCGTGCACACGGCACCAAGCAACGACGACGTTTCCCAACTGAGTCAACTCCTTGTCCCGGTTCGCTCGTTCCCCTTGCAAACAGTTCACCGAGCTGCAGTAAGGCGGCTCTCACAGAGACCAGACGCGCTGCAGCACATCGGAGGGAATTTCGCGGTGCTGAGAAGGCGGATGGTACAAGACCTGGTGGACGAGGCAATAGCAAGCGGCGTGGAGCAGCAGCCTGGAGCTAGCGCCTGCACTCGGCAGCTACGCAGTGTAACCATTAGGTGCATTGCGCACGCGTCACTGGATTGAGTGGGCAATTGTGACTGTATGTACAATACCGCTGTGTACGCTGTATCATTCGGGGATGCAACACCAGGTGCCGAAGAAGGGGCTGAAGCCGACAGTTGCACACGGGGCGTGCACACGTGGGAAACTGTAATTGTACCTTCAGCTGCGGCGCGCGCGGGGTCTGATAGGCAGCGGTTGGAAGCTGTACAGCTCGGGGGACGGTTTCATTGGTGCACGACTCGCTTACCGTAGGGTGTGGCGGACCTCAACATCCGCACGTGCATTTCATGGGCACACCTTGCGGCTGTGTGCAAGCAGGCAGTCTTGTTCTCGTCAATGTTCGTGTTCTGTCTTCGTCCTGCTGGGCAGTGTTAGGCAGGGGACTGGTGTTAGGGACTGTGTCGCGTGGACTCTCAAATGTAATTTTGTCCGGTACTTGTCGGGGCCTGCCTTGCCATTGGTCGTCTGGTGTTCGTTGCTCTGGGTGCTGTTATCAGGGTCCCTGTGGCCATGTATGGCCCAGCGCCCCGGAACGTACCACATATCGTAATCTGCTCTACTGCAATGTAGTTCCAGTTAGCTTCGTTGCGTAGGGGGGGGAGTAGGGCCGCGTCCGGGACCCCCATGTAACACATACATACGGAAGCACGCAACGTGAGGCCCAGCCACCTTTCCGATATCTACCAGCAAGCACTTCCTGCGCTCACAGTTCCTGGTCATCAGGCCTGGTCAGCTGGGCAAGCGCAGTACTGCAGCAGTACGTACGGCACTGCAGCGCAGTGCTGATTGGGGCAGCGGGCTCCTGGTCCTGCCAAGTAGCTGCCAAGAGCCAGCGGGGGCGCGCCAGCCTTGCTTACACCTGCTTACACGGGTACACGGTGCGGTATGTTGCTTGTGGGGAGGCATGGTGGCAAGCACCAATCACAGACCTCGCCGCATGGTCTTACGTCGGGAAGCACGTGCAGTCTAGTACGTAGCTGCCCACGCCAGCCCACGTCGTTTGGGACTGCCTGCCTGCCTGCGTGCGCCCTGGTGTTGCAGGTACACGCACGTCCAAGCTGAGCTGTATGCAGCCCGCAAGCAAGCGTTAGTCCGTCTGACATGTACACAGGAGTGAGTTGCAGTAGTGATGACACAATGCTGCGTGAGTCCTACCTGAGGCACGGCACGGCACGGCAAAGCGAGGGCGGACTGGTCAGGGACTGATGGCCCACCAGTCCCTGGTTTCTTCGTGGTGGGACCCTCGACCAGAACCTGCCCCAACCTGCGTGTCATTTGTACCAGGTAAAGCATGACCCAGACTGAGCTGCAGACTGTAGACAATGATGGCTAGCCGAGTGTCCCGTTTTCCGTGCTGCTGCTGACGTCCGTCGTGCAGTCCCATGCCAGCCCGTGCCGCGCATGCCGCGCATGCCGTCGCCCACAACAAACGGGCAGCGTGCTGAAACAGTGTAACTTCTTGACGTATGCGAAGGGCTTGCGCGACATGAAATTCACGAGGTCTGTATGTTTGAACGACAAAGGGCCTTAAGGACGTCTCCGGCTTTCAAGTTGCGCGCCGTTTGCTCTTCGCAAGCTCCTGGTCCCTTAAAAAGTGTCTACAACCATAAACATATACACAGCGTGCTATTGTCGTCGCTATGTCATCTATAGACAGCCAAGGTGTACCTGGGCCAACCCCCCAGTACCGGCACAACCACAGCAGTATTGCTGGGAAAGGGCGAGGCGAGAAGAATAGGCCGCAGTCCGTGGAGAGCGCAAGGCCGAAGGCGAAGTGCCCCGGCGGAGGGAGACGCCAAGGCCTCCCGACAGCAGTCAGCATGCTGCATGGGCGGCTGCTCCGCTGTCGCAAGAGGCGGTGAGCCCACTGGTGGAGGGGCAGCTGGACATGGAAGGCCTTCCAGGCGGTGCAATACAGCTCCTCTGGGCACGAGCACACGCTGGGCGCACAACACAGGCATTCCAAGACTGACCCCGTGAAGCCGACGTGCAGTTTGACTGCGCACTGTCCGCGTTAGACCGCACTGGCATGTCCAGTGTTCGGTCCCTGCGCCTGTTAGGGCGCGGGACAGTTGGTATAGCATTAGATCTTGTCAAATACTAATTATGCTGGCTCGTGCTGCTTTTTGTTCACGCAGGGAGGCCTGGGCCGCAGGAGAAGCCGCTGTGCCGTGCTCTGGATGCAATGGACGCAGCCGGCCACGCTCAGGCGCGCCAAGCAGCAGGGGCCTGGAACCGGCAGCCCTAAACGCTCCCCACCGGCAGCTGTGCAGCTGGGGCGCCAGACCGGCGGACCACGTCTGCGTCAGCTCCTTGCTGTGCGACCCACGGGTTTCCAATAGGCCTGGAGGGCGTCGTGCTTGAGACGGCCGACGGGGGCACACGGCTGAAGGTATGCGCCCGCGGCTGCTTCATCCCTTGGAAGCTCGTGCACCTGTCACGCTGCTTGATACTGGGGGACACACGGTGCGGCTGTCCGGCGTGCTGTGCAGCTGCCGATACGTAGATGATATCGTACTGGAGGGTATGCCTCAGCGGCGCGTTGTCGGCGGACGTGTTTGCTCCAGCTTGTAGTGCGTACGGGTCCGCATTGCGTGCTTGGTGGTGCCATCCTTGCCGACCGCGTGGTCAATGGAACCGTAGAGGAGTGTAGGTTGTCCAACGCAGGTGTGGCCGCCCATCTGCGTCCACAGGTTGGAGGCACGCCGCCCCTTTCATGAAGCAGGCGGCGCTGGAACGGAGGACGGGAGCACGTGGTGGCGACGTTGCATCTGGTCGCGCAGCTGCAAATGGCGGCAAGCCTACTGCCGCCGCTGCTGTTGTTTCGGTGGCGGAGGCGGTGGCCCCTGCTTGTGGCAGCCCCAAATCCTCCCGAGCTCCAGTATAAGGAGTGCCCAGAGCCCCTTCACGTCCGCCACCGCCAGGGCCGAATCCGTGGTCGTCGTCGGCGGCGGAGGTGCAGGAGGTCCTGTAGCGGCAGCAGCAGCGGGAGCCATGGCGGTGGAGGCGGAGGCCCTGGTGGACTCCTTTACTGTGGAGTTTGGGAGCGCTTCATTACAAGTCCAGCGGAGGCAGGCGCTGGTGCGTACTTCCACCTGGAGCAGGGCGGCGTGGCCGGGGCGGGGGGCCAGCAGCGGCAGCGGCGGGGCTGGTGCCGGCAACGGCGGTAGTGAGGTCGGTTGAGCTGGCGCAAGGGATGCTTGGCGATGGGGCAACCAGCTCATCAAAGTGCTCAATCCACCGGATGCCAATGCCGGGGGTGGACTGCAGGCGACGGACGGCAGGGGCGTGACTTCGGCGGAGGGGGGTGGTGGCGGAGGCGGTTGCAGCACGAGAGTCGCACCAGCCAGAGCTGTGGGAGGCAATGGAGGGGGTGGCAGCGGAGGAGTCCGCACCAGGCGAGGGCGCTGCTGTCGGAGCAAGAGAGAGTAGCAGCGGCAGTGGTGTATCCTGCCGTTGACGGCGGGGGCTGCGCAGGCGACGGCGGTGCTGCGGGCCAGCGTCGCCGCTGCCGAGGGCAGCAAGCCCGTGCCCGATAACGGAAATGCTGCCTCCGCCGCCGCTGAGGTTGCTGTGTCGCAGCGGCAACAGCGGCAGCAAGCAGCTGCTGCAGCGAATGGAACAGACATTACGCCCATCACAGGGGGTGACGGCGGCGATGGCATTGCGGGTCTGGCGGAGGCAGGCGGCGGGGCCGCCGCCGGCGGCGGCATAATGCCCCCCGTCCCGTTGGCTTAAGTTGCAAGCACGCGCAGGATGGGTTACTGTACGGGGGAGTGGCTTAACGGGCAGGTGGCCCGTCAGATGCCTACCCGGCCTTGGGCTCCTACCTGGGCTGGTCGGCACGGCCTGGAGATCCTGTCACCTTGTTCACGGCGCGGCAGGCGCGGAGATGGAGACGCCCGCCTGTGGTAGCAGGTGCCCGGGCGTGCTTGTGAGGCCGGCGGCGGTGCGCGATGACGGAGTGGTGTGGGAGGTGGCGAGGACCGAATGCGGCGAGCTGGTGGGGCGGTTCAGGGCCGCAGCCTCGCCTACCAAGGGGACTGGGGGTGAGTGGGCGGGCATGCCCGGTGGCCGCGTTTGCACGGCGAATGGCACATCGTCTACCGTACACGTGTACCACTGCGCATTTCCTTTTGCGCTGCAGCTTGCGTCATTGCCGATACGCACGCTGCGGCTTGCGCAAGTATTCCCTGGCTGCCAGCTTAGCACAAGTGCCTGCACGCAGTATGGCTGGCAGGTTCACTGTGTACCTTGGGGCACCGCAGGTAACTACTGCCGTGCATAGTGCCTCCTCCCCCCACCCCTCGCACCAGGTTGCATAAGACGGAGACTCAAGATCTTGGAGAGCAGCAGAGACGTTCAACAACCGCCGCAGCGTACGGCGCTACCCACACGTGAAGGTGCACAGCGGTTCGATCAGCAGCGGCCTGGATGGCCCTTGCGCTGCCTCTCGAAAGGGCGTTGTGCAGAACGGCAGGAAATCCCCTGCCCGCAACGCGCCATAAGGGTTGCTTGGAGCGTTGACAGTACGGTAAGATACCTGTTGGGCATATGGCTGCGCCTAAGCAGAAGGCTGAACCCAAACGTGAGACCGAATGGGTGTTGGGGTAGTCTTACGTGTCGCACGAAAGGGGTGCCGGTGAGCCCGGGTGCTGCAGAGTGGCTGCTCTCCTTGGTGTTGACATGGAACCCAGTGCAGTCTTGCTTCAGTGCAGCCTTGCTGCACGAAAGTGGTTCCAATGCCTGTGCCCGAGTGCTGCAGGGTACCGGTAGCTGTTCTTCTTGGTGTTGACATGGGCCCCGGTGCAGATGCGGGCTCATGCATGGCTTTTGGCCCCCTAGTTGTGTGCTGCTGGGACGTCGGCCCTAGCCATGTGTTGTGACGCCTTGCAGGCCACCAGGGCTGGCCCGTTAGATACTGGTGGTGGCCACGTGGCAATGGCATGGAGTGATAGACACGTGGCATGTTGGCACGTGGCGTGCCGGGCACGTGGCAACCCTGCAATCGAGCTCACACACTTACATTCATCTCCTGTTAGCCATCAGGTGACATTCAGATATACTCTCTGCTGCCTTCCTTTGGCCGACTTGACGAGTCGGTCCGTATCCCGGTCCGTCGGAACAAACGGCGGTTGGCTGCTGGCTCAATGCAATGACCCGTGGGTCGTGGGACCGCGGATGAGCAAGCCGCATCGGACCGTCCCAACAGGACACAAGAGCACGAGTTACCACTGGCCTCAATTAAAACCCGCAGGAGTTTGATCGCAGCATTGCAGTCTGTGCCAATGCGGCAATCGTGCAACAAGCCGCGCGTCTCGTGCGCCGCGGCCAGTCGTTTGGCCCCGCGATGCCGAATGGCTGTGCTGCCCCGACCTGCAGGCGCAACTACCGCCACTGCGCCGATATATGCTTCACGGCATCCGATGCAGCAGCTGCAGCAGCGAAGCACCAGCAGAAGCCGACCAGCTCCCCGCAGGTTGGCACCGGCGAGGTGTTCCGGTACCGGCACCGGCGCTGACGCCAGCGGCAGCTCTGGCCCGGAGGGGGATGCGCGCAGCGGGAGGGACCTGCCGCAGCCCGCTGGTGACGTTGGTGGGGCCGAAGGCGGCGGCAGCGGCCTCAAGCAGCCCGCCAATGCAGACGCTCGCTTGGCGGACGCCAAGGCCTCCCGGCAGCAGCAGACGGCTGAGGCGATGCTGCCGCTGCTGCAGGAGACCCTGAGGCCACTGGTGGAGGGGCAGGTGGGGCGGGAATGGGGGTTGGGTGGGAAGCGGGTTAGGGCAGAACATGTGCCGTGGCTGAGGGGATGAGGGCATGTGGCAACACGGCCGTGCGTTTACAGGCCTGCTTCCAGGCAATCGTCTCGTATGCCCAACATGACCGTATGTGTGCTCACTGGTGGCCGTTCAGGCCGACATGCGGGTGGCGCACAAGGCGTCTCAGCAGCAGCAGCTGGACCTGGTCAAGGGGATGGCAGAGCAGCTAGAGCGGCTGGCAGAGCAGCAGCTGCGGCAGCACCAGGAGCAGCTACAGCAGCAGCAGAAGCAGCACCAGGAGCAGCAGCAGCAGCAGCTCGCTGCCGCACAGAGGCAGGAGGAGCTGCTGCGCCAGCTGCTGGCAACGGCCTCCACAACGTCCGGGGTGCCCAGCCATGCGGTCGCCGGTCCAGCGGCCATACGGGCGCCGCGACATCAGTTTGCAAGGCAGGCACCGAGGCTGCTCGACTACGTTCGCATCGATTCAGAGGAGGAGGGAATCGTGCTTTGCACAGCCAACTGGGGCACGCACGTGAAGGTGTGAATGCGGATTTGGGCGTGTGCGGTATGGCAGTGCAGCAGCCCGGGTGAACTGTCAATGTCGTGTTTGTGCTGGCGCACAAGTGCGGGGGCTTCACATGGCCCTCTTTGGTGGGCCAAGCAAGCAGCAGCTCGTTCCAGAGCACCTCACCCTGGTGTCTCCTTCCTCTGCCCTCTCGCTTGCAGCCATCCCACGGATTGCTGTGCACCGCACGCTGTGCTATTCACACGGTGCGGTAATCGCAATCGCAGTCGTGTGCTTTGGTTGTTAACACAGCATCCCCAGCCCCGCCCGCGGCCGTCTGGATTTTTATTGTACGTATGGTTTTACAGTTTTGGTCCCCGTCTAAAGCCCAGCCCCGTCCCACTCAGGAAGCCGAGCTGGTCTCGGCCATGAGGGACACGGAGTTTTCCACCCCTCTCACTGTACGGATAGGAGCCACCAGCTCCATCAAAGTATAGGCGACGACGAGCGGGCCTCAAGTCCTCGCTACCACAGCCTGGTCCCGCCCCCACATAGTTTCTCGCCAGGACGCATCCACAGAACACAAACAGCACCCCTGTCGTGGCTCTCAACCACCCTTACTTCTGCCCAGGGGAACCAAATAAGAGGCAGCTGTATGTAGTCACGTATGCGAACGGATGCACCCTTTACATGCGCCCTGCAGGTTCTGTGTCTTGCTGGAGGCGCGGATGACCACGTTTACAAGGACGAGGTGATGGAGATCATCGCTGAGTGCGACCTGCGCAGGAGCTCGGCACGCGTGCAGGTGTGGTAGGACGTGGTGCAGGTGTGGTAGGACGTGGTGCAGGTGTGGTAGGACGTGGTGCAGGGATGCACAAGCAAGAGGATGAGATGAGAGATGAGAAGCTTTCAACATTGCCCAAGTGCGTGCCAAAAAGAGCAGCCATGCGCATTGACGGTGGAAATAAGAGCGTTTGTTGGGGTTGCGTGTTGCAATCGCAACATGGCTTTGTGCGAGAACGACTGGCTGAGTAGCAAGCTTGTTCGTACGGAGTAATTAGCCTCACAGTGCACTGATCTCGTGACCGCATACCCCAACCCAACCCTTCCTTGCTCGCCAGTACCTGCCGTACGACCCCGAGCGCAAGGGAGTCCCCGTGACCCGCTTCACCGCCGCCCCCGCCATGCTGGTGCGCCGGGGGTACGACGTCAAGAAGGGGGAGGAGCGCGAGGTGGAGGCCGGCGAGGTGAGGGCCATGAACTGAGCCACGTCTGCCTTACTTTCCACCTTACTGATGAGCACGACAAGTCTGTACGCTTGCAGCTTGGTCGCTTTGCAAATGCGCACGTGCACCGTCCCTCACCATGCACAGCCGTGGAAATGCTCTCACTGCATACGCACGAATGTACCCGTCGAGCGTTATCGTTACACCTGTTATCGTTACAATGTCTTGCAACAGGTGGGCGTGCTGCAGCCCTCCCCCGACATGGGCGACACATGCCTGGTGGAGTGGGCTAGCGGCAGCCAGCGGGTATACGAGACGGGCTGGCTCAACCGCTTCGAGTTGGTGCACCTGGAGGTGTCGCCCACCAGCGGGGCGCCCGTGGTGCGGAGCGACTGGACCGGCATGAAGAATATTCCGCGTGCGCTCCTGCTGTGGGACGGCAGCGAGCTGCAACAGCCGGAGCACCTGTCTGCATCGCAGCTGGTCGGCGGTACGGCGGTGGAGCGCGGGACCCACTGGGTGTACGAAGGCGCGGAGCCAGGGGTGGGCAGCATCTACGCAGCAGCCAGTGCGCGTCGGGCACAGAGGAAGGGCGGTAAGCCGCTTGCGTCTGCTATATGGCACGTTCAAGTACAGACTCGCTTGTGTTTGCGTTTTACGGCAGTCATACGCTGGGCGCAATCGCAGTTTGTCCGTACGGCGTACGACCTAGCAAGGCAGCATCAACACAATTTGCCCCTGGCAGGGTGTCTGTCCGGCGCTGTCCACGTACCGGTTACGGACCCATTACGGTACCATGGGATGTCACAACGCACTCGTGCGGTACTCGTAGCAACGCTGCTGACGAGCTGACCGCGTCCGCCTCCACATACGTACACAGTTCCCACTGCACATGAGCAACAATTAATAACCAGGCATGCTTACACAAACCGCCTCCTTACCCACCTGCGCGCCCTGTTGCGAAGGCAAGGTCCTTGTGGAGTGGCCCAACGGCCAGCTGATACACCACTGCGCCTGCCCTGTCAACGGCTACGACCTGTGCTACTCGGCACGGCCCGGGGACCCC
>VFQN01002466.1_pt1 | contig 28463 bp, 36 predicted proteins | sample 3512371 | NCBI WGS metagenome assembly VFQN01 (sample SAMN10412370, study PRJNA504923) | tailings metagenome | isolation source: Replicate 2 from Balatoc abandoned mine | place: Philippines: Itogon, Benguet | collected 2017-08-28
ACGTCAACGCGACCTGGAACGGCACCACCAGCTCCTCGACCATGCTCATGCAGCGCATCAAGGAAGACTCGGCCCGCGGCGCCGACAGCGGCGGCGGCGACACGAAGTACTGAGGAGCACTGCGCGCTACGCGGTTTGACGGGGAGATTGCCCAACGCGACGCCTCCTTAAGTTTGGCGCGAGATGACACGGCATGCCCGAGGGCGAAGGAAGGAATGGGCCGGCAGCCTTTGGGAACTCCCACATCGGCGCGTTTCCGCCACGTTGAACGAAACTCGCGCGCGATGGGCGCCGCCACCGGCATGAGTCCGCAGGGTTGGCAAACATTGGCTAGACTCTGCGCGCGCCAGATCTTGTGACTGTGGCTTGGGCTGTCGCGCGGACGAGCCTTGCTCCGCGCCCGTCGCTGGAGGGACTAGGACTTCGCCCGGAATGCGGGAGCGCGTCCCTGCTTTGCGGCATTCTCAGCGAGGGCGCGCAGAAGCTCACGCTTCTCTAGCGTGCGATTCGTTCCGGAGTTGGGCAAGACATAGCCATCGCCTGAAAGGCCAAGCTGGGCCTTCCGCCGGTCGATATCTTCCTCGAGCTGCTTAAGCAAGATCCGTCGCATCGTTCGTCCAGTCTTCCAACATCTGCAACGAAGCGTCGTTGCCAGTCTCTTCCCTGATTCGCCTATCAAGATAGGTCTTATCGATCCTCTCGGTAAGTCGGTAGAGCATGATCGCCTGATTCTTCATGCTTTCCTCGACCAGAAGTTCGAGAGCCCCGCGAAACTTTGGCCTAAGCGCCATGCTTGATTCGCCCCGGGCAATTCGGACCAACTGAACTGCTGAAAGATACCATGGGCAGACACCGTGGTGAATCGCACCGCGCGCGCAAGGTCGTGCCGCGCACCGGCCGTTCCCTACCCCACCGCCAATAACCGCAGCAGCTTCGTCTGCCGCTTCAGCAGGTCCGCCAGCGTGTGGCGGTCGAGCACGGCCATGAACGCCGCCAGCGCCTCGTCGAGGACGCGGGTCAGCTCGCAGGCGGGGGCGATGGTGCAGGTGTCGCACTCGACCAGGGCGAAACCGTCCTCCATCCGGCGCACCACCGCACCGACGTTGATCTTCTCGGGCGGTCGGGTGAGGCGGATGCCGCCGGTGCGGCCGCGCACGCCCTCGACGTAGCCCGCCTTGCCCAGGTCGTGCGCCACCTTCATCAGGTGGTTCTGCGAAATGCCGTAGCCGCGGGCGATCTCGGCGATCGAGCAGACGCGGTCGGGCTGGGCGCCGAGATAGGTCAGCACGCGCAGCGCGTAGTCGGTGTAACGGGTCAGGCGCATCTGGTCGTGGGTCCCTGCGACATGGTGGCGAACGGGTGTTCACAATACATGTATTTCCTTTACATGTTTAGCGCCCCGCCATAGATGTATCCCAGATACATGATTGGAGCGAGGCGATGAGCGGCCTGGCATTTGGCGAGATCGAGGGTGTCGACGAAGAGGGCCTGGCCCGCCTGGTGAACCGTTTCTACGCCGCCGTCCGTGCCGACGCGCTGATCGGCCCGGTCTTCAACGACGCGATCGACGACTGGCCCCACCATCTCGAGAAGCTCGCCGCCTTCTGGTCGTCCCTGATGCTGACCAGCGGCCGCTACAAGGGCATGCCGATGGCGGCCCATCTCAAGCACCGTGCGCGGATCACGCCCGCCATGTTCGACCGCTGGCTCGTCCTGTGGCGCGAGGCCACCGAAGCCGAGATGCCGCCTGCCGCCGCGCGTTCGATGCAGGCCAAGGCCGCCCGCATCGCCGAGAGCTTCAAGCTGGCGCTCGGCAGCCGGGCGCTCCAGGGCATAGGTTGAGAAGGAGAAGTGTCATGACCGTCACCGCCCAGATCCCCGCCGTCGATCTCGCCGTCCATCACCGGGCGAGCGGCTTCGGCGACCGCCTGGCCTACGGCTTCACCAAGACCCTGCGCTTCTGCGCCGACACTTTCTTCGCCAGGCGCTACGGCCATCGCGCCATCGTGCTGGAGACGGTCGCGGCGGTGCCGGGCATGGTCGGCGCCACCCTCACCCACCTGCGCTGCCTGCGGAACATGTGCGACGACAAGGGCTGGATCCGCACGCTCATGGAAGAGGCCGAGAACGAGCGCATGCACCTCATGACCTTCATCGAGGTGGCGAAGCCGACGCTGTTCGAGCGCTGCGTCGTCCTGGGCGTACAGTGGGTGTTCTACCTCGCCTTCTTCGCCCTCTACCTCGTGAGCGCGCGCACGGCGCACCGCGTCGTCGGCTACTTCGAGGAGGAGGCGGTGATCAGCTACACCCACTTCCTGGCCGAGCTGGACGAGGGCCGCACGCCCAACGTGCCCGCCCCGGCGATCGCGCGGCACTACTGGAAGCTGCCCGACGACGCCACCCTGCGCGACGTGGTGCTGGTGGTGCGCGCCGACGAGGCCCATCACCGCGACGTCAACCACGGTTTCGCCGACCAGCTGGCCGGCCGCCCGGTGACGACGCCGACCGCGCCGTATCCGGAGCATGCCGACGACATCCGGCTCGCCGCGTAGAGTGGGGCCATGCCCTCCCCCGCCCCCTACAAATCCACGCCGGTGTTCGACGAGACGACGCTGCCCGACGCGCTGCGGCGGGAGCACCGGACGAAGGACGGCGTGTGGGGCGTGATCCGCGTGCTGGAGGGCGCGCTGCGGCTGGTCCTCGACGACGGGAGCGGCGAGACGATCCTGACCCCGGACCGTCCCGGCCTGATCCGGCCGCAGCAGCCGCACCATGTCGAGCCGCTGGGAAGGATTCGGATGCAGGTCGACTTCCACGATCGCGCGCCCCCGGAGCCCGTCGCGGGCACCGACGTTTCCGGCGCCTGACGGGCCGGCCCTCGGATCGGGGCGGTTCTCGCCGACCCCTGCGACATTCGATTCGATTGTTTCGACCATTTCACTTGTTTCGGTTATAGTGCCGGTCCCCAAGCGGCGACAACGACCAGGTGGAGACCCCGATGGCCCTCGACGAATCGCTTTCCGAACGCCTCCCGACGCCCGCCGAAGCCGAGAAGGCCGCGAAGGCCGGCACGCTCCTCGCGGGTCACCGGGACAAGCGGGGCGGCCTGTCGCTTCACGTCAGGAAGGGCGCCCGCAGCGCCGACGTCGACGTTCCGCCGGCGGTCGCCCGCCTGGTGCTCGACCTGCTGGAGCTCGTGGGCAAGGGCTGCGCGGTCACGCTGGTGCCGTCCGGCGCGGATCTCTCGACCCAGCAGGCGGCCGACATGCTCGAGGTCTCCCGGCCCTTCCTCGTGAAGCTGATCGAGGCCAGGGAAATCCCGCACCACAAGGTCGGCACCCATCGCCGCATCCGGGCGGAAGACCTGCTCGCCTACAAGCGCCGCCGCGACAAATCCCGCATCGCCACCCGAACCCGCCTCGCCCGGCTGGCGCAGGAGATGGATGACTGAAACCCTCACCCGTCCCGCATCCGCGCCACCCGCGCCCGCCCCTTCTCGATCGCGTCACCGATCGACGCCTTCGCGACCACGTCGGGCACCACCTTCTCGCCGTAGCGCGTCGGGGCGATCTTCGCGATCAGCCATTTGATCGTGTCGATCTGGAGCCGGCGAATCGAAACGGTGTCGGTGTCGGCGTTGCGGGCGATGTGGATCGCCTCCTCGGCCAGCGCGTCGGCCTGCTGGTCGCGGGCGGTCGCGTATTGGCGACCGAATTCCGCGTTCTCGCCCTGCCAGCGGCGCACCGTGTCGCGGCTGGGCATGCGCGCCGCGCCGCAGATGTCGCCCAGCAGCTCGCCATCGGCCAGGCGGCGGCAGATCTCGGCCGCCAGCGCCTCGTCGTAGTGCGTGGGTCGCTCGGCCATCACGGGCTCTCCGCGTCGTACTTGCCGGCGACCTTCTTGCCCAGCCGGCGTCGATTGACGCGCATCATCATGACCGTCGCGGCGCGCGACTGGCCGGGTGCCAGGTTCTCGGCGCGCCGGCGCTTGCGGATCATGTCGGGATGGCGGTCCATCGCCTCGCCGATTCGCGCATCGGTCTCGCCGGCGGCGACCAGCCGGCGAAGCTGCGCCGCATCGTCGGCGGTCCAGGGACGGCCGCGGCTCATCGCATCGCTCCTGCGCGCCCGACATCCGCCCTGCTCACCGAACGGGAAAGCCCAAGCTTGAAGGTTCTGTTACGTGCCATAGGCCTTTACCTCGCCTCAAACGGAAGTCACGGTCGGCGCATGAAGAGACTTGCCCTCGCCGCCCTCTCTCTCGCCCTGCTGGCCCCTGCCGCCTGGGCCCCCGCCGCCTGGGCGCAGACCGCCAAGCCGCCGGCCGCCACACCGACCGCGACGTCGCCCAAGCCGCCGGGCTGCACCGCCACCCATGGCGCGCTGCCGCAGAACTGGTCCGGCCAGGCCTTCGCGCTCGACGGCGAGACGCTGGGTGGCAGCGGCCTCAAGACTCCGCTGCGCATCTGGGGTGTGCAGGCGCCGGCCCTGCGCGATGCCCAGCGGCTGGAGACGGTGCCCGGCATGCGGGCGCGCGCCGCGCTCGAGGACCTGCTGTCGCGCGCCGATCACAAGGTGAAGTGCCGCATCGCGCGCTACGATTCGGAATGCCGCCTGGTGGCGCAATGCGCGCTCGACGAGGCCCAGCCGATCGACCTGGGCGGCGCGATGCTCGCCTCCGGCATGGTCTATGGCCACGAGCTCGACGAGCCGCTGTCGTGGGAGCCGCGCGCCGCCCAGCGCTACGCGGATGCGGAATACGAGGCGCGCAAGGCGCGCAAGGGCAGCTGGCCGCACTGGCTGGGCGAGAAGTAGATTTTCGTCGTCGCGACGACGGATGGCGCTCATTGCAGCGCCGCCGCCGCCAGCGCCGCATCGACCACGCGCTCGATCTCGCGATCGGGATAGCCCAGCGCGCGGGCGCGGTCGGCCAGCATGTCGCGGGTCGCGAGGCGGGCGGCGCGGGCCGAGTACCCGCCGGTCCGTTCGAAACCCAGGCAGTCAGCGGCGTCCTCGACCAGCCAGGGGTGGAGGATGGGCGGGGAGAGCTTTGGGAAGGCGGGCATCCCGGAAAAATATCCGGATTACTATCCGATTTCAAGACGGATTCCGGAAGATTCTCCTCTCGGAATTCATTCCGGAAAATGCCAGACTGACGGCATGGCCTTCGACGCCAACCAGCGCCGCCAGGCCCTGCGCGCCTTCATGGCCGGGGCCGGCCTCAACGTCGCCCAGTGGGAATCTCTTTCCGGACTGGGCGATGGAACGCTGCGCAAGTTCCTGGACGACCCGACCGGCGCCAAGACGCTGACCGACAAGACCTATGCGCGCCTCGCGGCGGGCGCCACGAAGAAGACCGGCCGCCCGGTCGCCGTCGCCGAGCTGCAGGGCGAGTTGCCGGCGACGGCCGACGGCGCGGTCTCCTCTTACGTCACGGATCTCGCCGGCAACGTCGTGCCGGCCTTCGACGCGCCGGGCCGGCCGATGCTCGGCCACATGGCGAGCGACGTGCCGCTCTATGGCACGGCGATGGGCGGCGACGGCAACGGCGAGTTCGAGATGAACGGCACGGTGATCGACCATGTCGCCCGCCCGCCCGGCATCCTGGGCCGCGGCGACGTGTTCGCGCTGAACGTGGTGGGCGATTCGATGTGGCCGTGGCGCAAGCCCAACAGCCTGATCTACGTCGAGCGCGACCGCGCCCCCAGCGTCAACGACCATGTCGTGGTCGAGTTCAGGCCGATCGCCGGCTCCAGCGTGCGCCAGACCGTGGTCAAGCTCCTGATCGGCATCTCGGCCAAGACGCTGAAGCTCGCGCAGTACCGCCCGCCGAAGGAATTCGACGTCGACCGCCGCACGGTCTTCCGCGTCTATCGCGTGCTGGAGTGGGACGAGCTGATGAAGGGGGGACGGTAGGATGACGGCCGCGACGGAGAAGGACGCGAACGTTTGCGTCGGCCGCTGCCATTGCGGAGCGGTGCGGTTCGAGGCGACGCTGAGCGACGGCTTCAAGTCGATCCGCCGCTGCACCTGCTCCTTCTGCCGGATGCGCGGCGCCGTCGTCGTCATGGCGAAGATGGGCGGGATCCGGATCCTCGAGGGCGAAGAGGCGCTGACGACCTACCGCTTCCACACCGGCACGGCGCAACACTTCTTCTGTTCGCGCTGCGGGATCTACACCCACCATCAACGCCGATCCGACACGACGCTCTATGCCGTGAACGTGGCCTGCCTGGAGGGCGTCAGCCCCTTCGACTTCCCCGAGGTGCCGGTCATGGACGGCATCAACCACACCAACGACACCGGCCAGCCGACGCGCCGGGCCGGCACGCTGCGCTTCGAGCCGGGTGACTGACGGACGCGCCCCATATCCGGATTTATTTCCGGATCATGTCTTGAAAATTCCGGGCCGAGATCCGATAGTTGGATCATGCCCGACAGTCTCTCCCGTGATCCGAAAGAGACCGTCGCCGACCTCATCCGCCGCCATCGCCGTCCCCTCCCCGCGCCCGCGATCGACATCGAGAACTTCCGCGCCCGCGCCGTCGCGCTCTGCAGCGCCGAGGTCGCCCATCGCAGCCGCGACTTCCAGCGGGTCGAGCGCGCCCTCGGCCTCGCCTTCGACCGCTGGCTCCAGCCCGACTGCGAACAGCTCGGCCAGTTCGCCCACGAAGCCCACGCCGCCGCCGCCCTCGTCTGGCTCTCGCACCTGCAGACCCACGAAAGCCGCAAACGCACACCCTGGAACGGCGTCCCGTTCCGCTCCTGGCGCGACGACGAGCGCACGACCTGGTTCGCCAGGCGCCGCGCGCTGTGGAGCGGCTTCTTGCGGCAGGTCGAGCGGTATCACGCGGCTCGGGGCAAGTTCTAAGTTACCCGTCGTCCCGACCGGAGCGAAGCGGAGTGGAGGGACCTTGTCTCCACCAAGAGCCGTCTAATCGTGGAGAGGAGGTCTCTCCACTTCGCGCCTTCGGCGCTCCGGTCGAGACGACGGGGTCCTCTCATGCCCCCAACACTTAGCCACTCGTGAAACTTTTCCTTGACCGCACATCCTCGCGGCACAATAGTTTCCGTTATGGCTAACTATTCTCCAGACCTCGACCGAACCTTCGCCGCCCTCTCCGATCCGATCCGGCGGGCGATCGTCACCCGTTTGTGCGAGGGGCCGAAGTCGGTCAGCCAGCTGTCCGAGCCGTTCGAGATCGCCCTGCCGTCGCTGCTGAAGCATGTGCGGGTGCTCGAGGAGAGCGGGCTGATCAGTTCGGAGAAGACCGGGCGCGTGCGGACCTGCCGGATCGAGCGGCGCGCGCTGCGGGAGACCGAGGCCTGGATCCACCGGCACGTCACCACCTGGGAGAAGCGCCTCGATCGCCTCGAGGCCCACGTTCAACGCATGAAGAGGAAGCATTAGACCATGAGCGAGACCTTCACCCCGCCGCCGTCCGCCTGGCAGGACTGGCCCCTCGACCGCGAGATCGTGCTGACCCGCGTGATCGATGCGCCGCGCGCCCTGGTCTATGCCGCCTGGACCGATCCGGAGCAGATCCAGGTCTGGTTCGGGCCCGAGGGCTTCGAGATCGAGAGCCGCGAGATCGCGCTCAGGCCGGGCGGGCTGTGGCGCTTCGACATGGTGGCGCCCGACGGCACGCGCTACGACAACCGCATGCGCTTCCTGCGGCTCGAGGCGCCGTCGCTGATCGAGGTCGAGCACGGCTCGGACCGCGACGACGATCCCGGCCGCTTCCGCATGCTCGTCACCTTCGACGAGCAGAGCGACGGCAAGACCGTGCTCACCCTGCGCCAGATGCATCCCACGAAGGCTCAGCGCGAGGGCGCGATCGGCTTCGGCGCCGTCGAATATGGCGGCCAGACGCTGGCCAAGCTCGCGCGTCACCTGGCGACGCTGCGCGCCGCCTGAGCGCCGGGCGGCGCGGCGGGGTCAGTCCAGCCGCTGGGCCTTCAGGCGCCCCGTGCGGACCGCCTTGACGAAGGTGCGGTAGTCGCGCTGCGCCTGGTCGGCGTACTCGACCGAGAAGTCGGCGATGGCGTCGTCGAAGGTCTCGCTGCCGCCGAGATAGCCCGCGATCTTCGCCGGGTCGCCCGAGCGGGCATGCGCGCGGGCGAGCGCCCAGGCGCAGATCCGGCCATAGGACCGCAGGTCGCCGGCGTCGAAGCTCTCGACCACGGCGCTGATCTTCATGTCGCGCAGCTGGCGGACATAGAGCGAGCGGCCGTCGACGCCGGTCGTCCAGCCGAGGAACAGGTCGCTGGCCGACTGCATCAGCCGCTGCCCGACCACGACGCGCTGGCCGTGGTTGGCGTGCTGGCTCGCGGCCACATAGGGCTCCAGCACCGACGGCACCGCCTCCTTGACCTGCAGGAAGATCGGATCGCGGCTGTCGGCCATGAACAGGACCACGCCGCACATGCGGCCGACGCTGCCCACGCCCACCACCTTGATGGCGAGGTCGCAGAACTGGAAGCGGTCGAACAGGGAGCGCACGTGCTCGGGCAGCGACTCGCGATACTGCCGGATCGCCTCCGAGAACTGCGATTCGAGGCCGGGTGTCTGTTCCTTCGTCGGGTGGAAGATCAGCGGCAGGTCGTCCTTGATGCGCGGCGAGTCGCCGACATGGTCGGCGAGCTTGGGGAACAGATATTCGGGGACGTTCTTCTGCTCGACCTTCTCGATGCGCTTGCGGACGATCTCCTGCCGCTCGGGCGAATCCACCGCCTTGAGAAAGCGTTCGAGGTCGATCGCGTCGTACCAGACGTCGAGCGCGCGCATCCCGGCATAGTCGGACATCCGCTCGCGATAGGAACTGGCGGCGCTGCGGGCGGCGCGCACGGCATCGCTCTCGGCCAGCCCGATCTGCCGCCCGGCCACGACCAGGCTGGCGGCCAGCCGCTTCACGTCCCATTCCCACGGGCCGGGCAGGGTCTCGTCGAAATCGTTGATGTCGAAGATCACCCGTCGCTCCGGCGTGGCGAAGCCGCCGAAGTTGCAGAGATGGGCGTCGCCGCAGGCCTGCACCCTGAGCCCGGTGACCGGCGTCGAGGCGAGATCGGCCGCCATGATGTCGGCGGTGCCGCGAAAGAAGGCGAAGGCCGATTCCATCATGCGCCCGTGCCGGATCGGGATCAGGTGCTCCAGCCGCCCCTTGTTGGAGCGTTCGAGGATCTCGAGGATGTCGGTCCGGTCCTTCGGCGCCTTCCAGTGCGCGTGCGAGGCGCGCGGAACGGTCTCGCGGATCGCCTTGCCGGCAGCGCGCCGCTCGTCGGCGTGCAGGAACACCGGTTCCTTGTGCGTGGTCTTGCGCGCCTTCTTCATGTCTTGCCCCGACTCTCCCCGACCGCGGAAAGCCCGCGACCCGCCATCAGGATAGAAGCCGCACCGCGCGCCGGCCAGTGCGTCACGAGAGCCGTCGGGACCGACGTTCAGAGCGTCGTCCCCACAGTTTTCGCCGCATCCCCCTTCCCACATCAACCTCAGCCTGAGGAGCGGTTCGCAGGACCGCGTCTCGAAGGGTGGGCTACAGCCAAGGTGCGCATGCCCATGCTTCGAGACGGCTGCTTGCGCAGCCTCCTCAGCATGAGGTTGGCGTTGGTGGCGTCGAGGTTGAAACCAGGGGGCCTGCCCGCCCTCACCTTGGCGCCGGCAGCGGGCGGATCTCCTCCTTCGCGAGCATGCCGAGCGCGAAGATGCGGCGGGCGACGACCAGGGCTTCGCCGGCGGTGCCGACGACGGCGGCAGCGATGCGGTCGTGGGTGGCCTGCATCGCGAACTCCACGACGCTGCTCATGACGGCGGTCGAGGAGGCCGAGAAGAACACGTGCGAGAGGATGCGCCAGACGGCGCGGGCGCTGTGGCGCAGGCCGTAGATCTGCATCAGGTCCTTGATCAGCGCGACACCGATGCCCAGCACGACCAGCGCGTCGAGCGCGGGGTGCGGACAGGCGGCGACGCCCAGGCTGGCGCGCAGCGCGGCGCGCTGGATGCGCTCGTCGGCCGCGCGATCCATCGGCACGAAGATCTCGCGGTTCAGGAGATCGATCACGTCGGCGTCGGTGTGCTGCGGCTGCAGGGCGGCGGAGACGGCGCCCAGCTTGCCGCGCACCTCGGGATTGCCGGCATAGAGGGCGTCGAGCACGCCGACCAGACGGCCGCCGCTGCCGACGCCGCCCAGCCGCGCCAGATGCTCGGCCAGCTCGCGCGCCCGCTCGGCCGACTTCAGCCGCGCATAGGCGCGGGCCTGGCCGGCCACCAGCCACAGGGTCGAGACCAGCAGCGCCACCAGCAGGCCGAACTGCGCCAGGTCGAGCAGGCTGCCGCGTTCGATCGCGCTCTGCAGCAGCGAGACGGCGCCGTCGACGACGTAGAACACCAGCAAGAGGCCGGCCGAGCCCAGCGCGAGCTTGGCCGGCCAGCGGATCGCCGGCGGGCGCGTCGTGACTTCCGGCAGCGGCTCGCCGAGCGCGGGCGCGTCGGCGGGCGGCAGGTCGCCCGGCCGGAACTCCATGTCGACCAGGCGGCGGGGGGTCTCGGCGTTAGTGGTCATGCTCATGGGGAAACTCACGCGAGGAGGAACTGGAGGACCTTGTCGAGATTGACGTGCGGCAGCGGCCGGTCGCGGAAGGCGGGCCCCAGACGCGGCGGCTCGAAGCGGCGGATGTTGAAGCCGTGCTCGGCCCACTGGTCGGCGGCGGGAATGGTGCCGGGGATCACGCCGGGCTGGATGTCCAGCACCTCGGCTCGGCCGGCGGGAATGCCGCGCAGGAACGGCGTGGCGAGCCCGTTCACCTTGAGCTTGAGGTCGGTCGTAGCGCGCACCGAGGACACGGCCAGCAGGCCCGACTGCCGCGCCGTCGCCTGCAGGAACGGTTCGCCGATCAGGTCGCGCAGCAGGTTGACCAAGTTGGCATGCTGGTCGGCGGTGACATGGTCCGCCTTGGTCGCGGCCAGCGCCAGCCGGTCGACCCTCGCCAGCGGCAGGAGCCGCAGCAGCGGGTTGCGCAGCTCGTCGAAGGCATCGCTGATGCTGCGGATCGCCAGGCCGAGATCGGTGAAGGCGTCGCGGCCCTGCTGCAGCGCCGAGAGCAGATCGACCAGCAGCACCTGCTTGGCCATGCGGCCGAAGACCTCGCCATAGAACTGGCGCACCTGCTTCAGGTAGGCGGCATGGCGCTGCAGCAGCGCCGCCCCCATCGTGCCGCCGCGCGGCGCACGCACGCCCGAGCGCACCGGCGAGAGCGGAAAGAACAGGGCGGCGGGATCGGCGGCTTCATTTGCGAGAGCGAAGCGGCCGGGCTGCACGAAGCACAGGCTGCGCTCCTCGCGGCAGCGCAGGAGATAGTCGCGGTAGAGCAGACCGATGCGCGCCAGCTCGGCGGGGTTCTCCGGCGCGGCGGGATCGAGCGCGCGCACGGCGTCGAGCCAGGGCGCTGCGAGATCGTGCCGGCCGGCGCTGTTGGCCAGCTCCTCCATCTGCAGCGACCAGTCGCGGAACGACTGGGTCAGCATCGGCAGGTCGAGCAGCCATTCGCCGGGATAGTCGATCAGGTCGAGATCGGTCGTGGCCTCGGAAGAGAGGACGGAGCGCAGCAGCCCGACATCGCCATGTCGGATGCGCACCCGGAGGCCGCTCAAGCCGGTGGTCGGCGCGGGCCAGACCGGCGGCTCGGCGAGCAGCTGGTCCAGCCGCTCCTCGAAGGGAAAGCGCGGCACGCCGGGAATCGCCAGCAGCTCGACGGCGCGCATATGCTCGCGCCAGGGGAAGAACGGGAACGATGCCATCGGCGCCTGTGCGGCCGTGCGCAGCGCATGGGCGAAGGCGGTGATGAACACGGTCTTGCCCGAGCGCTGCAGCCCGGTCACGGCGATGCGATGCCGCTGCTGACCCAGCGGCGAGGCCTCGAAGGCCGCCGCGATACCCTCCAGGGTGGAGCCGGCCGCGGTTCTGAGACGGGAGAAAGGCATGTCTTCGATGTGGGATGTCACCACGTCCGAAAGATGGCAAGGCGGAGAGAGAAAGAAAGAGAAAGGTCCCTCGCTACGCTCGGGATGACAATTTTGTCGATCCGTTGCGCCGTGCGTCTCTGCAAGAAAGCTGTCTTCCCGGGCGCAGGGAGGGACCTTTGAGTCATAGAGAAGGCTGAATGAAGTTCCATCCGAAGCGGCTGCTCCGTGGCGCCTTGTTCGCCAGCCTGGCGGCCGGCGTTATTCTCGCCGCCGTGGCGGTCGGCCTCGCCCCGCCTCGTTCCACACCATCGTCTTTCGAGCGCATGAACGCCGCGCAGGCCTGGGCGGATCTGGAGAGCAACGCCCCGGCCGGCCATCTCATCCGCATGGTCGCCTACGATCCGCAGACCGAGCCCTGGCTCGCGATCGACCGGCTGGAACGGCTCGGGCCGCCGGACCAGCTCTATTCGTTCGTCGCGAGCTACGAGGAGATGGCGGGCTATACGGCAAAGCAGGCGCTGGAGAAGAACGGGCTCAGCCTGCGCGAGGGCCAGCACGTCTCGGCGGTCATCTTCCCCCGGCGCACGGAGCTCTATCCCGCCAACGCCCGTGGCCTGCTGCAGATCATCCGCACGGTCGAGCGGGAGAAGGAAGCGGCGATCGGCGTGCGGTTTTTCGACGGCGCCAACGCGCTCACCGCAGCCGAGGCGGAGGAGCTGCAAGCGACCGGCAGCGCCTCCTATCGTGTCAGCGATTTCCGCGACCTGTACCCGCGCTATTGCGAGCTGGCGCGCCGGTTCAATTGCGGCCCCGCCCCCTACCCGGCCAGCCGCTTCATCGGCAGCCTCTATCACGACTGGCACCCGCTGGGTTTTTCCCAGATCGAGCCGGCGCGCGATCCCTGCACCCTGCCGGCCGCGCACTATTGCGCCTTCGTCGACTGGTCGACGGCGCGGGCCGAGTTCCTGCCGAAGTTCGGCAGCCGCGCGTTCTTCACCAGGAACCTCGAGATCGCGAGGATTCCCGGCCGTATCCTGATCGACTTCGACCGGCCCGACCGGCAGATCATTCCCTACATGGGCGCGACGGCCGACTGACCGGAGAGAAGCATGTCCGCAAATGAAGGCGTCGACGATAGCCACGACGACGCGCCGGCGGGTAGAATCCGGGTCCAGGAGGCCGCATGAGGCTGCACAAGCAAGCTCTTTTCCTTGCAAACGTCCAACTCGGTCAGGGCAGCCCGGAGGCGCGGGCCATCCTCACGGCTTGCGATCGCCTGAACGGCATCCTGTCGACTCTCGATTCGAAATCATCCGTGCTTCTCAGGGTGAATGCGATGGTCGTCGCAGCGCTCGCCTACGTCCTGATCATAAATGGCAGCGACCTTCTTCAGGTCGGCAACAGCACGCTGCGCCTGCTGGGCATCGTGGTCGGCCATGCCAGCCTGATAGCAACGATTGCAAGTTGCTGCTTTGCCTTTCCCGTCATCAACATCGAAGGAGATTTCTTCGGGATCTCCTTCGGCGAAAAAGCCGGTGATCCTGCAGCGCTCGACGAGGAGGTCCTGGCCAGGAAATCCTCCACCGTCGCCAGAAAGGTCTGGTTCTACGGCTGGGCATGGCGCCTCGCCGCGGTGGGAAGCATCGGCTTTTCGCTCCTGGCGCTGCTCGCGACCCTGCACGTGAAGTAGCCGGCGGCGATTGCCGGGCCGCGCCTCCCAAGGATAGCGCTCTCCGCCCGCTGCACCCCCTGCATTAAGTGGCTTGTTGTTCCTGTTTTGTTCGCATACGAGTCCGTCCAGCAGAGGAGGTGCTGGATGTTCGGTTTAACGCTTCACGACGTCGCCACGGCCCCGCATCCCATCGGCATCGAATGCGAGCGCTGCATCCGGCGGGTCGTCGTCACCGCGGCGGCGCTGAAGGCGCGTCCGGGCGACCGGCGCACGCTCGAGGAGGCGGGCCTGGTCTGCAGCCGCTGCGGCTCGCGCGTCTTCGGCGTCACCCGGTTCCTGTCGCAGGCCGAGCTGCGCGCCTTCGTGCGGGCGCGGTGAGGCACGCCATGACCGACAGCGCCGCCACCACCACCGCTGCCACCGATACGACCACCCCCTCCACCCGTCGCCCGCCCGGTCCGGCGCGCATCCCCTATCGCAGCCCGCCGCGCTACGACACTTCGGAAGAGGTCGAGCGGGCCTTTCCCCATGCCACGCAGGTCATCCGCCGCGGCCACTGGATGGTCTACGAGCAGGCCGAGGTGAACGCGATGCTGCACGGGCTCGGCGAACATCGCAGCGGTTGCTTCAACGGCATCGGCACCTTCCGCTTCATGCAGCCCGAACACGCCGCCGCCTTCGCGGAATACGCGCTCGACAAGCGGCTGCATCGCCTCAAGGCCAACAGCACGCACGGCGCCACGCGCGAGGAAGTGGCGCTGGAATGGGAGCGCCGGGCCGCCGAGCGCGAGGAGATCCTCGCCTGGGGCCGCCTCACCGGCATGACCCGCGAGGTGGTCGCGCATTATCGCGCCGAGCGGCATGTCGGCACCTGGTCCTGGCCCGCGCATCTCGCCGCCGCACGGCTGATCGAAAAGGCTCATCCGACTGTCACGGATCCCTGCCATTACGCCGGCGTGATGATCGAGTGGGCGGAGCGGGAACACCGGTCGTGGTTCTGGCGTTGCTGCCGCGGCCTGCACCATCTGTAGGGAGTGCCCATGTCCGTCGCCTTCGATTGCCTGCCCAATGCCAAGGATTCCGGAGGAAGGGATCCGCTCGACCGGGAAGCCGGTCTGATCCGGCGCGCCTTCGACCTCGCGGCGGAACAGCCTTACGGCTTCACCTTCGAGGACCTGGAGCATGTCGAGGCCTATCGCACGCGTCGGGCGGGCGCCCTCACCTCGATCGACTGCGTCGTCAGCCTCACCGACGGCCGCCGCTTCCTCCTCGCTCATGGCGCGTCCCCGCATCGGCCGGACCGGGTGACGATCACGCAGCTGATGACGCACGAGCCCCCGCCCCTGGGTGGCGCCGACCGCCTCTCGCCCTGGATCGACGAGGTGGCCGAACTCAACCACCGCCTCGGCCTGCCTCTGATCCCGCCGCCACCCGCGCCCGTCCTCCTGCCCCTGCCGGCGCGGCACTAGAAGCCACGCGGGGAGCTTGCGGCAGCCTTCGGTCTCGCCCACAAGCTCCCCCGATGTCGAAGCAGCATTCCCACAAGCGACCGCCCTCCTCCTCCCGCGAGCGGCCCGACGTGCTCGCGGCGCGCAAGGTGCTGGCGGAGATGTGGCCGGGTCCGGCGCGCGAGAGTTCCGTCACCCTGCTGAAGGCGCTGCACGTGCTGACGCGCGACGGCGGGCTGAACCTCGACACGCGGCGCAAGCTGAAGCAGGTTCTGCATCTCGTACAGCTGCTGCGGCCGTCGCTCGACGGGCTGCTCACAGAGGGAAGCGACCCGGTGATCGCCGATCTCGGCACCGGCAAGTCCTATCTCGGCTTCATCCTCTACGACCTGGTGATCGGTCCCGCCGGCCGCGGCTCGATCGTCGGCGTCGACGTGCGCGTCGAACTGGTCGAGCGCTCGCAGGCGCTGGCTCGCGACGGCGGCTTCGAGCGCATGTCGTTCGTGGCCGGCGGCATCGCCGACACGGTGCTGCCGGGTGGCCGCGCCGACATGGTGACGGCGCTGCATGCTTGCGACACCGCCACCGACGATGCGATCCGCTTCGCGCTGCGCCACGAGGCCAAGGTGGTGGCGCTGATTCCCTGCTGCCAGGCCGAGGTCGCGTCGCTGCTCGAGCATGCGAAGCCCGGGCCGATCGACCAGCTGTGGCGCCACCCGATGCACCGCCGCGAGTTCGGCGCCCATGCCACCAACGTGCTGCGCAGCCTGGTTCTCGAGGCCAAGGGCTACAAGGTGCGGGTGACCGAGTTCACCGGCCTCGAACATACCTTGAAGAACGAGCTGATCCTCGCGACCCGTCACCAGCAGGGCAACCCCCTCGCCCGCCGCAAGCTCGACCAGCTGGTCGAGCAGCTGGGCGTTCGGCCGGGGCTGCTGGATGTGATGGACTGACTTCCTCTCGCAGGGCGTGTCGCCGCGCGTCATCGGGCTGCTGGGCGGCGGCGGCTGCTCCCGCTACAGTCGCTGTCGGGCGTAGATTCGTCGACAGGAGCCATCTGCGACAAGGAGAGTTCCATGAACAGTTCCACCCTGGTCGTCATCGGGACCGTCCTGGTCGTCCTCGGCCTGATCGGCTTCGCCTTCCCGATGTTCACGACCCAGGAGACCACGGAGCTGGCGAGGCTCGGCGAGCTGAAGCTCGAAACCACGCAAACCAAGACGCATGTCATTCCACCGTTGGTGATCGGCGGCGTCCTTGTGGCCGGCGTCATACTGCTCGTCGCAGGTCTCTATCGCAAACGATAGCCGCCCGGTCAGGGCCCGTGTGGCCGCCGGGCCCAGCCGATCGTCCGCCCGACTCAGTAGCCTGGACGGCCGTCGTTCACCGGTTCTCTGAACGGGAGCCGAAAAGGCTCGGTGGCAAGGCCGGGGGCCGGGCCCTCTGAAGCAAGCCACTCCCGCGCGTCCGTCTCATCGGTGAAGAGGCGCAAACGGCGGCGGTCCCCGATCCGGTGCTTCAGGAGCACCGCCATGTCCACCAGCAGAGGCGGCGGCGTCCTTCCAACCACGACCGCGATGGGTCCCGCGGTCGTCGGGCCGGTCCGCCGGGTGCTGCCTGCCATGGCGTTCATATCGTCGCTGCTGAGCTGAATGTCCGCCCGGCTCAGGTCGAACAACTTGCAATATCCGACCGTACCTTCTGCCCGCATGGCCTCTCGAAACGCCGTGGCGAAAGACAGATCGAACACCCCCACGCCGCGGACGATGACCAAACCTGCCGGCCGGTAGATCTTCCAACCCAGCGTACCCATGACCGCTACTCCCCTGCCAAAATACTCCTGCCGTCCCTCAGTCTTTCTCCCCGCGCACATCCTGCAGTCAGAGCAACGCCAGAGTCATCAAATTTCTTCGCCGGTTTCTGGATTGCGAATTAGTGTCCATTTTCATTCCTCTTTTGTCATTTTCTCTCACACCGCAATTTTCGGCGGCAACGCGGAAAGATGGGAGACGGCACGCCCGATCCTTCTCCAGGCAACGCTGCACGGTCCGGCGGCGTTATGCGCCGCGGCCGGGCCGCGGGGGAGTGACGATGCCGATCTACATGGACGTTCTACGCATCGAGCGCCTCGTTGTGATCGTTGCGCGCGGTCATGTGACGGCCGAGGAAATCGCCGCGAATACCAGGACGCTGATCGACGCCGACGTTTCCGGCTTCGCCAAGATCATCGACGTCGCCGGCTCGGCTTCCGATCTGACGCGCGATCAGGTCCAGCGTATCGCCGACATGCTGCGCGGCGGCCCGGACAGCCCCTCGCGGGGCCCTGTCGCCTTCGTTGTCAATCCGGCGCGAAAGGGGTTTGCCGAGGCATTTGCCGAAGTGACTCGAGGCGACCGGCCCATCGAGCTCTTTACCAGTCTGCATGCCGCCCGCAGTTGGCTGAAGCAGTCGAGGGAGGGCGCACCGCGTGCGAGCGCTCCCCTGCAGGATGGAGTGCCCGTTCGGAGCTGAGCTCCTTGCTTGGCCGGCGGTGTGGGATCGGGCGCAACGAGGATGGCGGACACGGCGTTGATCGCCACCAAGCCCGCCCCGGCGCCACCCCCCAGCAGGAGCCAGCCATGGCAAGTCCCCGCGAAATCGAAGTGAAACGACGCGCCCTGATGGCAGCCACCGTCGCCACCGCCGCGGTCGGGGCCGTGGCGTCCAGGGCCGCCGCCCAGGCGCCTCTGGCCTCCCCTCCCGCAGCGACGCTGAAAGTTTCCTTCACCGTGAACGGCAAGCCCCGCGACCTCGATCTCGATCCGCGCACGACGCTGCTCGACGCGCTGCGCGAGGGGCTGCATCTCGGCGGCACCAAGAAGGGCTGCGATCACGGCCAGTGCGGCGCCTGCACGGTGATCCTCGACGGACGGCGCATCAATTCCTGCCTCACGCTGGCGGTCATGCACCAGGGCAGCGAGATCACCACGATCGAGGGGCTGGGCACGCCGGACAAGCTGCACCCGATGCAGGCCGCCTTCGTGAAGCATGACGGCTACCAGTGCGGCTACTGCACGCCGGGGCAGATCTGCTCGGCCGTCGCGGTACTGGAGGAGATCGAGGCCGGCATCCCGAGTCACGTCACCGCCGACCTCAACGCCAAGCCCGCGCTCGACGACGCCGAACTGCGCGAGCGCATGAGCGGCAACATCTGCCGCTGCGGCGCCTATTCCAACATCGTCGAAGCCATCGGCGAAGTCGCCGGGAGGAAGGCATGAAGCCCTTCACCTACGAACGCGCCGCCTCGCCCGCCGAGGCCGCCAGCGCCGCCGCGCGCCAGCCGGGCGCCCGCTTCATCGCCGGCGGCACCAACCTGCTCGACCTGATGAAGCTGCAGATCGAGACGCCGGCGCATCTGATCGACGTGAACGGCCTGGGCCTCGACAGGATCGAGGAGACGAAGGACGGCGTCTTGCGCATCGGCGCCCTGGTGCGCAACACCGATCTCGCGGCCGATGCCCGCGTGCGGCGTGACCATGCGGTACTGTCGCGCGCCCTGCTGGCGGGCGCCTCGGGCCAGTTGCGCAACCGCGCGACCACGGCGGGCAATCTCCTGCAGCGCACCCGTTGCCCCTATTTCTACGACACCAACATGGCGTGCAACAAACGCCGCCCCGGCAGCGGCTGCTCGGCGCTGGGTGGCTACAGTCGCCAGCTCGCGGTGGTGGGCGGCAGCGAGGCCTGCATCGCCACGCATCCCTCCGACATGGCGGTGGCGATGCGTGTGCTCGACGCCGCGGTGGAAACCGTGAATCCGCAGGGCGCCACCCGCAGTATTCCGATCGCCGACTTCCACCGCCTGCCCGGCGACACACCCGAGATCGAGACGGTGCTGGAACCCGGCGAGCTGATCACCGCGGTGACGCTGCCCAAGCCGGCCGGCGGGACCCACCACTATCGCAAGGTGCGTGACCGGGCCTCCTACGCCTTCGCCCTCGTCTCGGTCGCCGCGATCGTCCAGCCGGACGGCAGCGGCCGCGTGGCGCTGGGCGGAGTCGCGCCCAAGCCGTGGCGCAACGACGAAGCCGAAGGGGAGATGTCGCGCGGCGCCAAGCCTGTGATGGCCAAGCTGCTGGCTGGCGCCAAACCCACCGAAGAGAACAAGTTCAAGCTGCCACTGGCCGAGCGCGCGCTCGCCGCCGTGCTGGCCGAGCCGAGGGGCTGAGCCATGAAATTCGACACGCCCGCCACCACCAATCCCATCGACCGGCTGAAGATCGTCGGCCGTCCCACCGACCGGATCGACGGACCGCTCAAGACCACGGGCACCGCGCCCTATGCCTATGAACGCCATGACGTGGCGCCCGACGCAGCCTACGGCCATGTGCTGGGCTCGGCGATTGCCAAGGGCCGCATCGCCTCGATGGATCTCACGGCCGCAAGGGCCGCGCCCGGCGTACTGGCCATCGTGACGGCGGAGAACGCCGGCAAGCTCGGCAAGGGCGAGTACAACACGGCGACGCTGCTGGGCGGACCGGAGATCGAGCACTACCACCAGGCCGTCGCGCTGGTGGTCGCCGAGACCTTCGAGCAGGCGCGCGACGCGGCCGAAATGATCAAGGTCGCCTATGCGCCAGCCAGGGGCGCCTACGACCTCGCGGCGGCCCGCGACTCCGCCAAACCCTCCGGCAAGGACGACGAGCCGGCCGACAGCCGGGTCGGCGATTTCGACTCAGCCTTCGCCGCCGCAGCCGTGCAGCTCGACGCCACCTACACCACGCCCGACCAGTCGCATGCGATGATGGAGCCGCATGCCAGCATCGCCGCCTGGCAGGGCGACAAGCTCTCGCTCTGGACCTCGAACCAGATGATCGCCTGGAGCGTCGGCGACATGGCCAAGACGCTGGACATGCCCGAGGACAGGATCCACCTGATGTCGCCCTATGTCGGCGGCGGCTTCGGCGGCAAGCTGTGGGTGCGGGCCGACGCGGTGCTGGCCGCACTGGGCGCACGCGCCGCGCGGCGGCCGGTCAAGGTGGCGCTGCAGCGGCCGCTCATGATCAACAACACGACGCACCGCCCGGCCACGATCCAGCGCATCCGCCTCGGCGCCGGCAAGGATGGCCGCCTGACGGCGATCGGCCATGACAGCTGGTCGGGCGACCTGCCTGGCGGCAAGCCGGAGACCGCGATCATGCAGACGCGGCTGCTCTATGCCGGCGCCAACCGGCTGACGCGGCAGCGGCTGGCCGAGCTCGACCTGCCCGAAGGCAATTCGATGCGCGCACCCGGCGAGGCGCCCGGCATGATGGCGCTCGAGATCGCGATGGACGAGATGGCCGAGAAGCTCGGCCTCGATCCAGTCGAGTTCCGTATCCGCAACGACACCCAGGTCGATCCCGAGCAGCCGAAGCGCCCCTTCTCGCAGCGCCAGTTCACCGAGTGCCTGCGCATCGGCGCCGAGCGATTCGGCTGGTCCGCCCGCAAGCCGAAGCCGCAACAGGTTCGCGACGGGCGCTGGCTGGTCGGGCTGGGCATGGCCGCCGCCTATCGCGGATCGCCGGTCATCAAGTCGGGCGCCCGCGTGCGGCTCGACGCCAACGGCATCGTCACGGTCGAAACCGACATGACCGACATCGGCACCGGCAGCTACACGATCATCGCCCAGACCGCGGCCGAGATGATGGGTGTGCCGCTGGACAAGGTCGTGGTGCGGCTGGGCGATTCTGCCTTCCCGGTGTCGGCCGGTTCGGGCGGCCAGTTCGGCGGCAACTCCTCGACCGCGGGCGTCTATGCCGCCTGCGTGAAGCTGCGCGAAGCGGTGACGGCCAGGCTCGGCCTCAACGCCGCCGCGGCCGAGTTCGCCGACGGCCAGGTCCGATCGGGCGACCGCGCCATCGCGCTGGCCGATGCGGCCAGGGCGGGCGATCTGGTGGCCGAGGACGAGATCGAGTTCGGCGGTCTCGACAAGAAGGCCCAGCTCTCGACCTTCGGCGGGCATTTCGTCGAGGTCGCGGTGGATGCGGCCACGGCCGAGGTTCGGATCCGGCGCATGCTGGCGGTCTGCGCCTCGGGCCGCATCCTCAACCCGAAATCGGCGCGCAGCCAGGTGATCGGCGCCATGACCATGGGCGCGGGCGCGGCGTTGATGGAGGACTTGGTGGTCGACAAGCGCCACGGCTTCTTCGTCAACCACGACCTCGCTTCCTACGAGGTCCCGGTCCATGCCGATATACCGCACCAGGAGGTGCTCTTCCTCGACGAGACCGATCCCATGTCCTCGCCGATGAAGGCCAAGGGCGTCGGCGAGCTTGGCATCTGCGGCGTCGCCGCCGCCGTCGCCAATGCGATCTACAACGCCACCGGCGTCCGCGTCCGCGACTACCCGATCACGCTCGACAAACTCTTGGAGAAGATGCCGGACGTGGGGTAACCCGCTCCTCAGAGTCTGGCCGGAAATGAATGCAGCTAAGACAAGGGGCTATGAACAGCCCAATAACCTCACCCTGACGAACATCGCCCCTCGAGTACCTCGGGATGAACTCCGCGATGTGTCTCGAAGGGTGGGAACGCGCACCTTGCCTGTTGCCCATCCTTCGAGACGCGCCGCTTCGCGACGCTCCTCAGGATGAGGTAAGTGCTTGAATCGATTCAATTCATTTCGAGTCAGAATCCCAGGATGAGGTTGCGTGCGACGCGCGCAGGCGGGCCGCTCTCACCCCACCACGCACTTCGACGGCGGGGGCACGTCGTCGAGCACGTAGAAGATGTTCTCGATCGCCTGCACGGCGACCCGCTCCAGCGACTGCCGCGTCGAGCCGCCGATATGCGGCGTGAAGACCACGTTCTTCTGTTTCCACAGTGGATGGTTCGGATCGGGCGGTTCGACGACGAAGGTGTCGAGCGCGGCGCCGGCGAGATGGCCGCTCTCCAGCGCGGCGACCAAGGCGACGTCGTCGACCAGCGGACCGCGGCCGGCATTCACCAGGAACGTGCCCTTGCGCATGCGGGCGAGCCCGGCCGCGTCGATCATGCGGTCGGTCTCCTCGGTCAGCGGGCAATGCAGGCTGACGATGTCCGCCCATTCCAGCAACTCGTCGAGGACGGAAACGCGGACGACGCCCTCGGGGATCGCGTCCGGTGCGATGTACGGATCGTAGATCCGGATTTCGAGATCGAACGGCCGGCAGAGCGCGACCAGCGAGGAGCCGACGGCGCCGCAGCCGACGATGCCGAGCTTCGAGCCCGACAGCTCGCGGCCCATGAAGGCCGATTGCGGCCAGGTGCCCTGCTTCAGCGCCGTGTCGAAGGGCACCATGTGGCGCAGCACGGAGATCATCATGCCGAGCGCGAGTTCTGCCACCGAGCGGGCATTGGCGCCGTGCGTGCGCAGCACTGCGATGCCGCGCGCGCTCGCGGCCTCGACATCGATATTGTCGTAGCCGACGCCGTGCTTGGACACGACCCGCAGGTCCGGCGCGGCATCATAGACGGAAGGCGTGATCTTCGTGGTGCGCACCATGATCGCATGGGTTGGGGCCTCCGACACCGCCGCGATCATCTCGGCCTCGGACGCGCGAGTGGGCAACATCCGCACCTCGGCGCCGCGCGCCTCGAGCAAAGCCAGCGCGGCGGGCGCGAGCACGTCGGAATTGATGATGATTCGTGGAGTGTTTCGCATAAGCTCTGCCTTCCTCGATGCCACATTGGGGTTGGTGTTTAGCGGGATCGAGGCATGGGGGCGAGGCCCGGTGAGCGTTAGCAGCCCTTTGCCATCAAACTGGCGCTGGCGCCCGCTGCCGCAGCATCAAACCTATCCACATGCAACTTCAACAAACAGATAGTTAGGGCGTATCTGCGTTATTCGATGGTCGCCACAGTAGACAATGTTCTGAGTCAATCGATTTGATCCAAGCGAAGCCTTCAGAGCTTCTGACCACTGCTCTACCGGCAGAAGTAGCTCGCTGGAGGCGCTCCGTATCAAAATCTGCTCCCGTGGAAATCGCTGATAAGCATAGCAAACAGCGAAGGCAGTACCTGAAAGTGGTTTCTCCGCAGGATCGCAGTCGTTGAGCTCTGCCAGCGCATAAGGCACCAGCCTGTCTTCGGCGCTTCGATAGAACTCGGGATAAGAAATCCGAGAGATGGTCGTTGCGGCGACAAGCGCCCAAGAGAAGGCTCTCGCAAACTCTTTCCGCCAAAGTCGCATCAACATCATGATCGGGCTTGCAAAAAGATACCAGCCCAGGAAAAACAGCCACGCGAGGTCGTACCAACGCGCTCGGCTCCCTCCCGTGTGGAACTCATTTGCCAGTTCGCGAGCAAGCACCAAGGCAAGAGCAAGACACGCGAAGACCGCCACTGGGCCAAGCGCTCGCGCAACATACTGCATCCGAGGCCTTAATTCTGGATTGTCTTGTGCGGGAAATTATCACGTCGAGGGCGTATGTGCTCGGGCAAAACATTCCCGACGTGGACAGTCATTCTAAGGGCAGGAAACGACCAGCCTGATCCACATAAGCGGGACCAGCACAAGGGTATCCAGACGATCGGCGCAACGCGCAGCGCGATCATCACGACGCCCCGGTACCTGGTCGAGAGTGGAAACCTGTGAAAAGAAAATCGTCCACGCGGCAATGAAGGCGATGGCCAGCCGGAAGAGCACCGACGGGCGATCCAACCACCCAATCAGGCGGTGGAACGAATCAATCAACGAAGCGTCTCGCGGGCTGCCTGAGCGCGAGACGAATGTAGCATAAGCGACACGGGCAGGATGGCAAAGCCAAGATGCAGATAGGCTCCATTAATGGATTCTCAAATCATGTAATGATCTATTAATAGAGCGTATATCTTGACGCGTCGTAATCCGCTCTATAAATAGATCATTCAAGCTTTCATTGCTCCTTTAATGGATCAAAATGCCCAAGCCACCCGACCGCCCCTATTCCCGCTACAGCCGGGACGCGCTGACGCTGCTGGGACAGATGATCCGGCGGGCGCGGATCGAGCGCGCGCTCACGGTCGCGGAGCTGGCGACGCGGGCCGGGGTGTCGCGCGGGTTGATCCAGCGCATCGAGCGCGGCGATCCGGGATGCACGATCGGCGCAGTGTTCGAGACGGCGGCCATCGTCGGCGTTCGCCTGTTCGATGCCGGTCCCGGCGTCCTGGGGCAGGCCATCGGCACCCACGCCGCCATGCTGGAGTTGCTCCCCAAGTCCGTCCGCGCCTCCGCCAAGGAGGCGGAGGATGACTTCTAGCGAGGCCCCCGAGAAGAACGATCGGGAGGCCTATGTCTGGATCTGGCTTCCGGGCGCGACGGAGCCGGTCGTGGCCGGCCGCCTGTCGGCCGAGGCCAACAGGCTCCACTTCCTGTATGGCCGCAGCTATCTGGCGCGCGACCACGCCATCGCGATCTACAATCCGGAGCTGCCGCTGCAGCGGGGCCCGCTTCCGCTGCTCGACAACCTGTCGATGCCGAGCTGCCTGCGCGATGCGGCGCCCGACGCCTGGGGCCGCCGCGTCATCGTCAATCGCAGGCTGGGCGCCCGCGGGCGGGACATCGACACCGCGCGGCTCGATGAGCTGACCTACCTTCTGGAGTCGGGCTCCGACCGGATCGGCGCCCTCGACTTCCAGCGCTCGGCCACGGTGTACGTCCCACGCGAGGCGCCGGGGGCCACGATGAAGGCGCTGCTGACGGCGGCGGACAAGGTCGAGCGCGGCGTGCCGCTCAATCCCGATCTCGACCAGGCGCTGTTCCACGGCAGCTCGATCGGCGGCGCCCGGCCGAAGGCCCTGATCGTCGACGGCGACCGCAAGTACATCGCGAAGTTTTCCGCGCAAGGCGACGTCTACAGCGTGGTCAAGGCCGAGTATGTGGCGATGCGCCTGGCGGCTGAGGCTGGCCTCGACGTTGCGCCGGTTGCCCTCAAGCGCACCGCCGGCAAGGACGTGCTGCTGATAGAACGTTTCGATCGCCGGCTGCAGGCGTCCGGCTGGACCCGGCGCGCCATGGTGTCGGCGCTCACGCTGTTCGCTCTGGACGAGATGATGGCACGCTACGCCAGTTACGAGGACCTGGCCACGATCGTGCGCCACCGTTTCGCGGGGCCCCGGGACACGCTCCGCGAGCTTTTCTCTCGCATGGTGTTCAACATCCTGTGTGGCAACAGCGACGATCACGCGCGCAATCATGCCGCCTTCTGGGACGGCAGCGAACTCGCCCTGACGCCCGCCTATGACATCTGCCCGCAGCCGCGCTCCGGGACGGAGGCGAGCCAGGCGATGCTGATCCTGGGTAACGAGCGCCAGAGCCAGCTCTCCCTGTGCCTTAGGGCCGCCTCCACGTTCCTGCTCGAGCCCGCCATGGCGCGCCGGATCGTGAAGCACCAGATCGACGTCATCACGAGGCGATGGGACGCCGTCTGCTCCGAGGCGCGCCTGTCGATTACCGACCGCCGCTATTTCTGGCGGCGGCAGTTCCTCAATCCGTTCGCCTTCGAGGGATTGCCCGCCTCGCTGAAGGCGTAGCCCCGCCCTACTCCGCCTTCAGCAGCCCGTCCTCGATCATTTGCGCCGCGGCAGCGCCCTCCTGCTTCAGGAGCGCGTCGAACGCGTCGGGTCTCGTGGCGCGCACTTCGCAGCCGAGGCGCTTGAGCTTCGCCTGCACCTCGGGATCGTCGAGCGCCTTCGGCAGCGCGTCGGCCAGGATCCCGATCGTGGCGGGCGGCGTCTTGGCAGGGGCGAACAGGCCGGTGAGGGCGACGATCTCGAAGCCCTTCAGGCCGAGCTCGTTCAGGGTCGGCGTGTCCGGCAGGGTGGCGGCACGGTTGAGGCCGGTCACCGCCAGCGGCTTGAAGGCGCCGGCGCGCAGCTGGCCGATCGAGCTCGGAACCTCGTCGACGATGGCCTCGAAGGTGCCGGCCGGCAGGTCGGCGATGGCGGGCGCCGGGCCCTTGTAGGGAACGGCAGCGAAGCTGACCTCGAGACGCTTCTCCAGGCGCAGGATCGCCAGATGGCCGGTCGTACCGGTGCCGGCATGGCCGATCCGCACCGCGCCGGGCCTGGCCTTCGCCTCCGCTACGATCTCGGCGAAGCTCTGGAAGCGGCTGGTGGCCGGCACCTCGATCACCAGCGGCGTCTCCGACACCAGCCCAAGGCCCGCGAAGTCCTCCAGCGTATAGGGCGCCGGGGCCCTCAGGCGCGGCGCCAGCACCAGACCCGTCGTGCCGGCCAGCACGAGCGTATAGCCATCCGGCCCCGCCTTGGCGCCGGCGGTCTGCGCGATCACCCTCGCCGCGCCGGGACGGTTCTCGACGACCACGGGCTGGCCCAGCACCTTGGACAGCGCCGGACCGACCGCGCGCGCGATTTCGTCGAGCGTTCCGCCGCGCGTGTCGCCCACGAGCATCGTGATACGTTTGGTCGGGAAGGCCCTGGCTTTCGCTTGCGCCGGTACGGGACGCACGAGCGCCAAGCCCGCGAACGACAGGCAGAGCGCTACGAAGTCTTTCCGCCCGATCGCGCCGCGCGCCAGGCTTCGGCCACCGCGCCGGATCAGCAGTAGGGCGCCGTGCGGGTGCGGTAACCGTCGTAATACTGGCTGCCGCAGACGACCTGCTGCTGCACGACCTGGTCCTGATAGCCGTTCTGGCCGCGATTGGTCACGGTCACTGTGGTGTAGCGGCGGCCATCGGCCTGATTGTAACGGCCCGGCTGGTAGGGGTTATAGCCCGGCTGGTTCTGGTAGTAGTAGTTCGGCGCGGGCTGGCCATAGGCGTAGCGCGGCGGCGGCGGAGCGTAATAGCCGTTGTTGTACGCGGGCTGGTAGCCGGTCGGGGGGCCGTAGCCATCGCCCTGGCAGGCCGCGGCCGCGAGGCCGATACCGGCGACGATCGCGAGCTTCGCAGACAGACCCATCGACATCCTATCCTCCGGCGTTCGGTTCCTCAGGTATCAACGCTCTTCGCCCCGGTGGAGTTGCCTGGCGCCGCCAGGCCGCCGGGGAAAGACCTACCCTGGCGCTGAAAGCGCGCGAAAAAGCGGCGACATCGGAATAGCAGGTGGTGGCGGCGATGTCGGCGATCGCGAGGTCGGTGTCGCGCAACAGCTTCTGCGCGACCTGGAGGCGGACCTCGGCGATCAGGTCACGGATCGACGTGCCGCGTTCGGCGAGGCGGCGATTGAGCGTGCGCCTGCCGAGGCCGGTGGCGGAGGAGACGGCGTCCACGCCGACGATGCCCTGCGCCATCCCGGCGATCACCGCCCGGCGGGCGCGGATCGCGATGTTGAGTTCCTCGCCCGAAGCGGGCGCCGGCGATGCTGCCAGTCCCGGCGGCGTCGAAACCGGGCGCCGCGGCAGCCAGCACGGATCGAAATGCACTGCGCTCTGCGGCGCTCCGAAGACGAGCGGGGCCTTGAAGAAGTCATCGTAGGGCCGGCGGTCGGCCGGCTCGCGATGGGCGAAAGCCACGCGCAGCGGCATCCATTTGGGACCGCCCAGGAAGCGCAGGACGTTGGTCGCCGCCGCCAGCGAAAAGTCCTCGAGATGCAAGGTGCCGCGCCGGTGCCAGGCATAGGGCGTGATGCTGAAGCAGGCGCCGTCGGCGCCAACGTTCAGCGCCGGCACCAGCGCCTCGCCGTTCAGGTGCAGGTTCATCGTGAGGCCGCGCAGCGCCCGCTCGACGGAGAGGGCGCCGCCCAGTAGCCGCGCGAGCGGCGCGCCGAGGGCGGCCGGCCCGAACGGGCCGGCGAGCAACAGCCCGAGATGCGGACATTCGGCCCGCTCGCCCGCGCGCCCGACGAGGTCGATCAGCCGGTCCACGGGCCAGCGATTGTCCGGGTCGCTGAAACAGTCCGGCGGCAGGCCGGATTCCGCCAGCAGCGGCGCCAGGCCGACGCCGAAGCGCGCCAGCAGCGCTTCCAGCCCCATCATCGGTCCGACACGCATGGTGCGGTCCGCAGAGGCGCTGAGGCGACCCGGTGTGCCGGCTTGTTCGGATGTCGCGAGACTCGTCACTTGCGCATGACAATTGCACTTTTGGCGCAAACTGTCATGGCGTCCGGCAGGGCGCTTTGGCACACCGCGCGGGAAGACTGTTACCCGTCGAAATGGCCGGAGAAGCCTCGTGATTCGGAAGTTGGCGGCTGCTGCGCTCGCCGTTGGGGGTGTCCTCGCCTGCACGGGCGCGGCGACGGCCGAGCCGGCGGTCGCCGACACCGCGACAGCCGATCCCGACGCCTGGCGCTTCCAGGCCGCGACCTACGGCTGGCTGATCAGCGTGAGCGGCAGCACGACGTCGCATGGCCAGACGGTGGACACCAATGCGAGCTTCATCGACCTCCTGCAGAAGAGCGATTCGCTGAGCGGCTACATGGGCGATCTCGAGGCCGACAAGGGGCCGGTC
>VFQN01002467.1_pt1 | contig 28458 bp, 28 predicted proteins | sample 3512371 | NCBI WGS metagenome assembly VFQN01 (sample SAMN10412370, study PRJNA504923) | tailings metagenome | isolation source: Replicate 2 from Balatoc abandoned mine | place: Philippines: Itogon, Benguet | collected 2017-08-28
CGTGATCTCGCCCAGGCCCGGCGCGTAGAAGGCGCTGCGGCCGCTGCGCCGGTCGCTGATCAGCATGCCGATGTTGTCGCCGGGCACCGGGTTGTCGCGGTGCGGCGAATACGGCGCGGCCTTGCTCGACAGCGGGTAGGCGCGCAGCGACAGGTGCGCTGCGCCCGGCACCTGGAAGGACGCGCCGTCCAGGCCGATGCGCTGGCGATCGACGCCACAGTAGTGGCCCAGCACCTTGAGCACCGGGTTGCCGGTGGTCAGGTCTTCGTGGACCGGATCGGTGCACCACAGCGGCAGCGGCCGACCGCGCTCGCGCAGCATGAACAGGCCGGTGGCGTGGTCGATCTGCCCGTCCATAAGCACCACGCCGGCGATCGCGGTGTCGCGGATGGCGCGGCCGGGCTGCAGCGTGGGGTTCGAGCGGATCTGCTCGAGGATGTCGGGCGAGGCATTGAACAGCACGCCGTCGGCACCGGCGTCGCCCTGCACGAAGATCGACGACTGGGTGCGCGGCTTCGCGCGCACCGTGCCGGCGCGAACGCCCGCGCAGTTGCGGCAGTTGCAGTTCCACTGCGGAAAACCGCCGCCGGCGGCCGAACCGAGGATCGTGATGCGCATGGGTGCAAATGAAAAGGCCGCCGCGTGCGGTGTCCCGCGCGGCGGCCTGGCGTCAGTCGCTCAGCGAGCGGCGACGTACATCGTGATTTCGAAACCGAAGCGGAAGTCGGCGGCTGCCGGGGTCTGCCATTGCATGGAACTGCTCCTTGATCGTGTGGCACGGCGCCGGGTGGTCGCCGTGGGGACGATGTGTTCGTCCCGCAATGAATGTTCGCCGCCGACCGCAGCCGCGCACAGGCCCCGCACCATGATTCCAGCCTCATGAATATCTGCAATCGGCCTCCGGCTTGTCCCGGGGGCGTGGACAGCCGGTGCCGCCGGGTGTACCGATACCATCGCCGCGTGCCGCTCACCAGCCTGTACCCCGACACCGCGCCTCTGGCCACCCACGCGCTGGACGTGGGGGACGGCCATGTGCTGCAGGTGCAGGAATACGGCCGCGCCGACGGCATTGCCGCGCTGGTGCTGCACGGCGGACCCGGCTCGGGTTGCTCGCCGCTGCTGCGGCGGGTGTTCGACCCGGCCCGCTGGCGCATCGTCTGTCCCGACCAGCGCGGCGCGGGCGGCAGCCGGCCGCGCGGCGGCACGTCGCACAACACCACCGGCGAGTTGCTCGCCGACCTGCGCCGCATCCGCGCGCACCTGGGCATCGAGCGCTGGGTGGTGGTCGGGGGCTCCTGGGGCGCCACGCTCGCGCTGGCCCATGCCGCCGACCAGCCGCAGGCCGTGGCCGCCCTGCTGCTGCGCGCGAGCTTCCTGGCGCGGCGCGACGACATCGACGCCTTCTTCGGCTCGCTCTCGCTGGACGAACTCGCCGCAGCGCTCGACAGCCCCGAACCCGCCGCGCGCGAAGGCGCGGCGCTGGCCTGGTGGCGGCACGAGCAGGCCCTGGCCGGCACGGCCGCGCCCGAGCCGAAGGGCGAGGCGCTGGCCGCGCAGGTGGACCGGCTGCGCGTGCAGGCGCACTACCTGCGCCACGGCTGCTGGCTGCAGTCGCCCTCGCTGCTCGAGCGTTGCGAGGTCGTGCCGCGCGTGCCCACCCGGCTGATCCACGCCCGCGACGACCGCGTCTGCCCGGCCGAAGGGGCGCTGGCGCTGCAACAGCGGCTGCCACACGCCACGCTGCAGTGGGTGGACGGTGCCGGCCACGACGCCGGCCACCCGGCCATGGTCGCGGCCGTGATGGGTGCCCTCGCCTCGTATGGCGAGACCGGCACCTTCGGAGCCTGCGCATGACCCTGCGCCTGAAAATCAACCTCATCGTGGGCGCGCTGACGCTGCTGTTCCTCGCCGCCGTGCTGGGACTGCAGCTGCGCAGCATGCGCGACTCGGTGCACGAGGAGGTGGTGGCCGCCAACCGCGTCGCCTCGCAGTTGCTCAATCGCACAGTGTGGCTCTACGCGGCGCAAGGCACGCCGGCGATGCTGGCCTTCCTCCAGGGCACCGGCCGGATCCGCAGCAACGACATCACGCTGTTCGACAAGCAGGGCCAGGCGCTGTACCGCTCGCCGCCTTCGACCTACAAGGCCGGCCGTGACGCGCCGCACTGGTTCGCCGCGCTGATCGCGCCGGAGCCCACCGTGCAGGCGATCGAGTTTCCCGACGGCAAGCTGGAGGTGCGCTCCAACGCCTCGCGCGCGGCCGTCGACGCCTGGGACTATGCGCTGACGCTGGTCGGCGCCGCGCTCGGCCTGCTGGTGGCGGTGAACCTGCTGGTCTTCTGGCTGGTCGGGCGCACGGTGCGGCCGTTCGGCCGCATCGTCGGCGCGCTGGAGGAACTGCAGCGCGGCCGCTTCGACGTCTCGCTGCCGCCACTGCCCGGCCACGAGGCCGGTGCCATCGGTGCGGCCTTCAACCGCATGGTCGGCGAGCTGCAGCGCCGCATCGAGACCGAGCGCCGCGCGGTGCGCGCCGAGACCCAGCTGTCCGACAGCCGCGAGCTCACGCGCTGGATCGACCACCACATCGAGCAGGAGCGGCTGATGATCGCGCGCGAGCTGCACGACGAGCTCGGCCAGTCGGTCACCGCCATGCGCAGCATGGCCACCTCGATCGCCCAGCGCTGCGCGGGCCGCGATGCGCAGTCCGAGCAGGCCGCGCGCCTGATCGCTGAGGAATCCTCGCGGCTGTACGACGCCATGCACGGCATCATCCCGCGCCTGACGCCGCTGGTGCTCGACAACTTCGGCCTGGCCGACGCGATCGCCGATCTCGTCGAGCGCACACGCCAGAGCCACGCCGGCGTGCGCATCGACAGCGACGTGGCACTCGGCGAGGCCCGCCTGCCGGCCGACGTGGCGCTGGCGCTGTACCGCGCGGCGCAGGAGGGCCTGACCAACGCGCTGCGCCATGGCCAGGCGCAGCACGTGTCACTGCAGCTGCAGGGCACGAGCACCGAAGTCACGCTGACGCTGCGCGACGACGGCCGCGGCCTGCCGGCCGCCGGCCTGCCCCGCGACGGACACTACGGGCTGCGCTGGCTGCGCGAGCGCGTCGAGGCGCTGCACGGCAGCGTGGCGATCGAGAATGTTCCACCTCGCGGCGCGCAACTCGCGGTGCGCCTGCCGCTCGACCCGGAGACCGCATGATCCGCGTGATGCTCGTCGACGACCATGCGCTGGTGCGCATGGGTTTCCGCATGCTGCTGGCCGATTCGCAGATCGAGGTGGTGGCCGAGGTCGACACCGGCGAGCAGGCCTGCGCCGACTACCCGCGCGTGTCGCCCGACGTGGTGGTGATGGACCTGTCCATGCCCGGCATGGGCGGCCTGGAGGCGGTGCGGCGCATCGTCGCGCAGGATCCGAAGGCGCGCATCCTGGCGCTGTCGGCCCATGAGGACACCGCCCACCCGCAGCGCGTGCTGCGCGCCGGTGCGCTCGGCTACCTCACCAAGCGCAGCGCGCCCGAGGCGCTGATGGCCGCGGTGACGGCGGTGTCTCGCCACGAGACCTACGTCGACGCGCACACCGCCCGGGCTCTGGCGATGGCGCAGGTCAAGGGCGAGACCAGCCCGGCGCAGATGCTCTCGGAGCGCGAGTTCTCGGTGTTCCTGCAACTCGCCCGCGGCCAGACCGTGGCGCAGATCGCCGAGAACCTGAAGCTCTCGCCCAGCACGGTCGGCACGCACCTGTACCACGTCAAGCAGAAGCTCGGCGCAAGCAATCAGTCGGAACTGACGCTGGTGGCGCTGCAGTGGGGCCTGCTGCAGGTCTGACCGGCCTTTGCACCGCATTTCAGGGTTAACCCTGAATCTGGCATGCGAGTTGCGAAGGCGCTTCCCGACGGCGGAACAGCCCGGTTTCGCCCCACGGAGGTGCGTCATGCGCTGGTTCTCTCTGACAGTTCTCGGCCTCGCCCTGGCCCAGCCGGCCCGTGCCGAGGACATCGTCGACGTTCTGCGTCGCTCCCAGCAGATGCGGCTGGAGGCCATGCCGCCGGCCGCCGAGGGGCCGAAGGCACAGGCGGTCCGCCGCAGCTTCGAGCAGCTCAGACGCGCCCTGCCGGAGGAGGTGCCCGCCGAGCTGCGCGTGGTCAGCGCCGGTACGGTGGCGGAGACGCTGCATGGGCGCATCGTGGTCGCCCACGAGTCGCTGGCCGACCTGCCCGAGGGCGCACGGCTGTTCGTGCTGGCGCACGAGCTGGGTCACGTCGCCAGCCACCACTGGCAGCAGATGAGCGCCGTCTACCGGCACTGGATTCCCGGCGAGGTGAAGCCCGAGACCACCGACCCGGTGGCCGGCGCGCTGGGCCGCGAAGCCTCGGCGACGTCGCACCGCCAGGAGTACGAGGCCGACGCCTACGCCCTGCAAGTGCTGCGGCGCCTGGGCCGCTCGCCGCAGGACGCCTTCAGCGCCTTCATGCAGCAGGGGATGCTGCAGGACACCGCCACCCACCCGGGCACGCGCAAGCGCGTGGCCTCGTTGCGCGCGGCGGTGGCTGGCGCCGGCGCCTCAGGCCACGACGCGGAATGAACCCATCGAGCTGGTGAGCTGGCCCGACTGCCCCTGCAGCGACTGCGCCGCTGCAGCGAGCTGCTCGACGAGCGCCGCGTTCTGCTGCGTCATCGTGTCGATCTGCGCCACCGCCTGATTGATCTCGGCGATGCCGCTGCTCTGCGACTCGCCGGCCTCGGCGATCTCGCCGATCAGCGTGGAGACGCGCTTCACGCTGTCGAGGATCTCCTGCATCGTGCGGCCGGCATCGTCGACCAGCCTCGAGCCGGCATCGACCTTGGCGGTGGAGTCGCTGATCAGCGCCTTGATCTCGCGTGCCGCCGTGGAGCTGCGCTGCGCCAGGGCGCGAACTTCCGAGGCCACCACCGCGAAGCCGCGGCCGTGTTCGCCGGCGCGCGCTGCCTCCACCGCGGCATTGAGCGCGAGGATGTTCGTTTGGAAGGCGATGCCGTCGATCACGCCGACGATCTCGCCGATGCGCGTGGCGCTGGCGTGGATCTCGTTCATGCGCGCGACCACGTCCTGCATGGTCTGGGCGCCGCGGCCGGCGACGCTGCTGGACTGGGTGACCTCTTCGCGCGCCTTCAGCGTGTTCTCGGCGTTGTGATGCACCGACTGGGCGAGTTGCTGCATCGAGCTGGCGGTCTGCTGCAGCGCGCTGGCCTGGCTCTCGGTGCGCGAGGACAGATCACCGTTGCCCGAGGCGATCTCGGCGGAGGCGTGGTTCACGCCGTCGGCTGTCTGCCGGACTTCGAGCACCATCTTGCGCAGCTTCTTGCGCATGCCGTTGAGTTCCGCGCGCAGCCACGAGATCTCGTCCTTGCCCGGCGACTCGATCTTGGTCTCCAGGTCGCCGCCGGCGATGCGGATGACGGCGTCCACCGTCGACTCGACCGATTGCTTGATGCTCGCGCGGATCACCCAGCCGGCCAGCCAGGCCGACAGGCAGCCCACGCCCGCTGCGAGGCCGATGGCACCGGCCGCGCCGGCCGAACCGCTCCTCAAGGCCCAGACGGCAGCGAACCCGAGCGCAGCGCACCACAGGCCCATCACGCTGAAGCCGATCAGCACGCGCCGCACCAGGCTGATGTTGCGAATCCAGTCCATGTCGAATGTCTCCGGTCTGACCCCGTCGGCTGGCAAGCCGCGGTTGTCCGGCACTATCGACAGGAAGCGCGCACCACTTGAGAGCGGGGATGACGGCTCATGCGTCATCCATGACGTGCCAGCCTCGGTCGCGGCACAGTTCACGCAGCCGGGCATCCGGCCGCACCGCCACCGGGTGCGTGACGCACTGCAGCAAGGGCAGGTCGCTGATCGAGTCGCTGTAGAACCACGATGGCTCGGCCTGCTCCAGCGGCGGTGCCCCCAGGCCGGCCAGCCAGGCCGCCACGCGGGTCACCTTGTGCTCGCGATAGCAGGGCAGCCCTTCGATGTCGCCAGCAGGCCGGTCGTCGACCATCACCGGCTCGGTGGCCACCAGGTGCTCGATGCCGCAGGCCACCGCGAACGGCTCGGCCACCAGCCGCGATGTCGCCGTGACGATCGCGCAGAGGTCACCCTGCGCGCGATGCCGTGCGACCGCCTCACGCATCGAAGGCGACAGCCGCCCGGCCATCCGGCGCGCGAAGTCCTTGCGCCAGGCCTGCAGTTGCGCCGGCTCGAAGGCCGCCAGCGGCGCCACGACGGCCCGGTGCATGGCATGGATGTCGAGCGTGCCGGCCACGTACTGGTGGCAGTAGCCGAGGTAGCGCTGTTCGGCCTCGGCGTCGAGCGCGCCGAGGGCGATGAGGTGGCGCGTCCAGGCCATGCCGCTGTCGAACGGGATCAGCGTGTGGTCGAGGTCGAACAGCGCGAGCCTCATCGCGCGGGCTCCTCGGCGAGCACGCGGGCCGGCAGCGCGCCGCGCAGTGCGTTGCACACCAGGATGGCCTCGGCGGCAGCGAGGTCGGCACGCGCGAGGCGGCGTTCGCTCGCCCCGAATGCCGGGTCGTCGAGCAGCACCGAGCGCATCACGCCGGGCAAGGCGCCGTCGGCGACGGGCGGCGTGAACCAGCGCCCGTTCAGCTTCACGAACACCGAACTGCGCCCGCCTTCGACCAGCCATCCGCTTTGGCTGAAGAACAGGCTGTCGAAGGCGCCTTCCGCCTCCGCGGCGCGCACGCCGGCGTCATAGAGGGCGCGATGGGTGGTCTTGTGCGCGGCCAGCGGCTGGGCATCGGGCAGGCGTTCGCCGGCGATGCGCAGCTGCACCTCGCCTTCGGGCAGCGGCGCCAGCGGCGCCGGGGTGAGCGCCAGCCGTCCGTCGTGGGCCAGCGCCAGGCGCAGCCGGCGCGGCCCGCCGGCGCCGTCTCGGGCCGCCTGCTCCAGCGTGCGGCGCGCCGCCGCGACGTCGCAGGCGAAACCCAGAGCCGCCGCGCTGCCAGACAACCGCGCAAGGTGGCGGTCCAGGTGCGGCAGCTGGCCGCCGGCCGTGCACAGCACCGTCTCGAACAGCTCGAAGCCCGGATCCAGGTCGGTGAGGAATCGCGCCTTCAGGCGGCACTCCTCGAACTCGTCGTCGGCGCGGCTGTCCTTCACGATCCCCGCGCCCACGCCGAGCGTCAGCGCGCGCGAGCCCTGCTCTGGCGGGCCCAGCGTCAGCGTGCGGATCGCCACGGAGAGGCAGACGTCGCCGATGCGCTCGCCGTCGCGCGGCGCATCCAGCCAGCCGATCGCGCCGCAGTACAGGCCGCGCGGCGTGCTCTCGAACCGAGCGATCAGCTGCATCGTGTGGTGCTTGGGCGCACCGGTGATCGACCCGCAGGGGAACACCGCGCGCAGCAGCTCCGGCATGGCGACTTCCGGCCGCAGCCGCGCCTGCACGGTGGAGGTCATCTGGAACACCGTCGCGTAGGGCTCGATGGCGAACAGCTCCGGCACCTTCACCGAACCGATCTGCGCGATGCGGCCGAGGTCATTGCGCAGCAGGTCGACGATCATCAGGTTCTCGGCGCGGTTCTTGATGTCCAGTGACAACATGCGTGCCGTTTCGCTGTCGCCTTCCGGGGCGGTGAAGCGCGAGGCCGTGCCCTTCATCGGCTTGGCGGTGACGAGGCCCCGCTGTGCGCGCACGAACAGCTCCGGCGAACACGACAGCACGTGCGTGACCGCCCCGCCGGGTGGCAGCACGATGTAGGCACCGAAAGCCACCGGCTGGCGTTCGCGCAGCCTGCGGTACAGCGCCAGCGGCGAGCCGAAGGCGCGGCCGTGCAGCCGGTAGGTGTAGTTGACCTGGTAGGTCTCGCCGGCGGCGATGGCTTCGTGGATGCGTGCGATGGCCTCGCTGAACCCGGCGCGGTCGACGCTGGCGCGCAGGTCCATCGAGCCGGCCGGGCCATCGGCATCGGGTTGGGTCTCCAGCCAGCGCGTCGCGGCCTCGCGCGAGAGCGTCTCGCAGCGCTCGAACATCAGCACGCGCAGCGCGCCCTGCGTCTCGGGCTCGAGGCGCTCGTGCCCGGCCTTCAGCAGCCGCGCCCCCCATTCGTAGTCGGCCAGCAGCAAGGCGTGCAGGCCCGCGCGCTGGTCGGCCTCCACTGCGGCCCATGTGGCGTCGAGCCCGGCCGAATCGTCGTTGCGATGCTCGCGCACGAAGCCGGTGTACAGCCGGCTCGTGGGGTTCGCTTCTGTCGCATCACGATCATCGAGCAGCGCACAGATCATGAAAGGCCTCGGTCCATCAAGCGGCCGCCGCGGATCCGGCTCTGCCGGGCCGCTGGCGGCGCCCCCTGGGGGGAGCGCGGGAGCGCTCCGGGGGGGTCAACTCCAATCGTCCATGTCGTGCTTGATCGTGTGCCGGTTGGCGATCAGTTCGTCGATCGACGGCTCGTTGTTCAGCGCCCGCTTGATCGCCAGCTTGGTGGCCTCGTAGTTGGTGCGGTACATGTCCTTCTTGTCGAGGTTCGGGTCCTTGGCGCAGCGCGGGTCGATCCACACCAGGCTGATGATGCACAGCTCGTTGGCCAGCGCCTTGGGGATGATGCCCTCGGCCACGCAGTCGACCACCGCGTCAGCGGTGGCGCTCTGCACCACGCCGCCGAACAGGTCGATGTTGGCCACGTCCTTGAGCGTCACCTTGGGCACGGTGATGGTGGCGGGCCGGACCATCTGGTTGCAGGCGCGGATGGCGAACATCGCCGTGTGGCCCTTGCTCTGCGCCATCATGTTCGCGAAGGCTTGGCCCACCGGGCCGTTGGTGCGGCCGATCAGGATCTCGGGCATCGCGTCGGTGAACTGGCCGTCGGCGGCCAGCACGGTGGCTTCGCCGGCGTGGAAAACGTAGTCGTTGCTCATGGCAGGAGTTCTCTTGGACAGGAAGGGAAACGGGAGTCAGCGCACGACGATCAGCTCACCCTTGCCGCCCGCGGCCACGTCGCCGAGGTGGCGATCGAAGCCGCGCGAGGCCAGCGAGCCGAACGCGCCGCCGTGCCGCGCCAGATCGCGCGACAGCAGTTGCCAGAATACCGGCGCGCCGGCCACCGCCGGTACGAAGGTGGCAGAAACCGCAGGCGCCGCCCCGGCAAACACCAGGCTGCCGCGGCGCATGCCGTAGCCCACGTGGGCACCGGCGCGGCCGGCCAGCGCGATGGTGCCGGCCACCATCCGCGAGGCGAGGAAGTCGCCCGCATCGCCGAAGATCAGTGCGGTACCGCGGCGCATGCGGTCGCCGAAACGGGCGCCGGCGTTGCCGCGCACGACCAGCGTGCCGCCGCGCATGCCGTCCATGCTGCCCGGCAGCGTGCTGGCGGCGAAGTCGCCGACATGGCCTTCGATGGTCAAGACGCCGCCGGTCATCTCGCAGGCGGCGAGGTCGGCGGCGCTGCCCTTGACCGTCAGCGTGCCGGCCTTCATCGCGCCGCCCGCGTAGTCGCCGACGCTGCCTTCGGCGACCAGCGTTCCGCCGTCCATCTGCCAGCCGATGAAGTCGCAGCGCGACAGGTCACCCTGCAGTACCAGAGTGTCGTCGTCGCGCCGGGCGACGGCGAAGAACTCGGCCAGCGGCACGAGGGCGTTGCCGTGACCGACGGGCAGCTTCGCCACCGCCGCCGCATCCATCGCGGCCAGCGCCGCCGGCGTGATGCCGCGCAGATCAAGCCGCAGCGCCGGCGCGGCCTTCAGCGTGAGGGTGAAGCCGCTCATGCTGCCGCTCCCAGCAACTTGTGCAGATGGAAGTGGAAGGGTCCGAGCTTGCCGCCGTAGTTGCCCGCCGAGATGCGCAGCAGGCCGCCCGCCGCGCCAAGCTCGATGCAGGCCTCCATGCCGGTGCGCATCGCCGCGGCCACGTCGGTGTCGGTCAGGCCGTCGATCACCACCTCCATCACGCAGCGCGTCTCGCGCGTCAGCTCGGTCTTCTTCGCCAGGCCCACGAGGCTCGGGCAGAAGGCGTCGTTGGTCGACGCGCCGAGCGCGGGGTACTTGCTGCCCACCTTCGAGCCGGAGCGCACCACGCCGCCCGGGAAGGGCATGATCACGTTGGGCAGCTTCTTCATCGCTGCCACCGCGGCCTCGGCGGCAGCGAGCGCCGCATCGGTGTCGCGCGCCAGCAGCAGCAGGTTGCCGCCGCCCACGCCCTTGACCACGGCGGTGGTTTCCTGCGCCACGAACTCGCCGTCCATCACCGGCACGCGCCAGTAGCGCTTGCCTCCGATCATCTTGCTGGTCTGCCAGCCGTCGCCGAAGAAGCGCAGGTTCTTGCCCAGGGCCACCGCCTCGCCCTCGTCGATGCCGGCATAGACGGCCGTGGTCGGGCAGGTCAGCACGCACTGCCCGACTCTTCGCTCGATCTGCTTGGCCAGTTCCTTGCCCGACATCGCGAAGATCAGCACGGCCACGCCGGGGCGGCCATCCGGCGTCTCGCTGGCCGGCAGCTCGCGCTCGATGCCGGCCTCGCAGCCGCAGGCGATCACCGACGTGGCGAAGCCGGTGGCGGCCACCGCCGCGTGGCGGGCCCACTCGAGGTTGTGCGCGGTGATGAGGATGCGCGTCGCCTTCATCGGGAAGGCCTCGGCGAAGGTGTCGTCGACGATCACGCCGTTGCGGTTCATGCCTCACCTCCGCCGGTGAAGCACTCGGCCGGCAACAGGCGCCCGCCATTGCAGCAGCTGCACAGCTCGTCGTGGGTGATCGCCACGTTGTCGAAGTTGATCGCGGCGTGGTCCTTCCAGTGCTTGCGCAAGGTCTTCTCGATCGCCGGGTCGAAGCCAGGCTCGACGAAGTGCGTGCCGCCCACCGGCGTGGCCAGCAGGGTGCCGCTCTTGGCCACCAGCGTGCCGTCCTTGAACACCCACTCCGGCGTGCGGAACATCGCCTCGCGGTCGGCGTTCTCGCGGTAGATGGCGATGTCGGCCGCCGCCCCTTCGGCCAGATGCCCGCGATCCCGAATGCCGAGCAGCCGGGCCGGGCCGGAGCGCGTCATGATCGCCACCTCTTCCATCGTCAGCTCGCGCGTGATCGACTTCAGCGCGCAGCCGGCCACCACGTCGGGGTGCAGCTTCGCCAGCTGCTCCTCGCGGAAGCTGCGGTCCATCAGCAGGCGGATCAGGTGCGGGTAGCTGGTGAACGGGCCGCCATTGGGATGGTCGGTGGTCAGCACCACCTGCCAGGGGTTCTTCACCAGCAGGAAGATCTCCAGGCCGATCACCCATTGCAGCGCGTTCACGTAGCTCTGCTCGCGGTAGCGGAACGGCACCACGCCGCAGCCGGCCATCAACTCGATGTCGGCGCCGACCCACTTGCGCGGGTTGGCGAGATCCGACTGCGCGTGCTGGCGCATCGTGTCGCCGGAGGCGGTCACCGTCTGGCCGAACATGATCTGGCCGATGTCGATGCTGATCTGCGGGTTGGCATTGACGGCTTCGGCGATCTGCAGCGCCGCCGAGGAGAACTTCTTCGGTCCCTCGGTGCCGTAGGCGTGGAACTGGATGTGCGTCAGGTGCGCGGGCAGGCCCTCGAGCGCGGCGATGGTGTCCAGCGTCGAGCGGATGTTGCCCGGCACGCCGAGGTTGCTGCCATGGATGTGCAGCGGGTGCGGCACGCCGAGCTCCTTCAGCGCCCGCGCCAGCGCATGCACCACCTGGCGCGGCGTGACCTGCCAGCGCACGTGCTGCTCGTCGACGTCGAGCTTGCGCTGGTTGAACTTGAAGGCCGAGATGCCACCCGGGTTGACCACCTTCACGCCCATCGCCTTGGAGGCGTTGATGGTCCAGGCGGTGTAGTCGCGGATCTGGTCGAAGTTCTTCAGCTCCGGCCCGCCTTGGGCCAGCAGTTCGAGAAACAGCTCGTCGCTGCCCAGCATCACGTAGGCGCCGTGGTCGAGCACCGGCACGTCGCCCATCTCCATGTGGGCGTGGCGCGCGTTGCTCGGCACCATGGCCGGCTCGAAGGCCGCGGTGTAGCCCATCTCGACATAGCGGTAGCCGGTGGCCAGCGTGCCCGGCGCGCAGTTGCCGCAAGAGGCCAGCTCGAGCAGGTTGTCGGGCAGCGCGATCGGGTTGCCGCCGTCGCGATGGTCCTCGGCCATCAGCATGCGCGCCAGGTTGACCTTGCCGCCGCCGATGTGGGTGTGCATGTCGATGCCGCCGGCCATCACCACGCAGCCGGTAGCATCGATCGTCTCGTCGTAGGCCTCGCCGGGCACCGGAGCGGCGATGCGGCCGTCGCGCACGACGATGTCGCGAACGGCGTCGATGTTGTTCGCCGGGTCGATCAAGCGCCCGCCGCGGATCAGCGTGGCGCTCATGCCGCGCTCCTCTGCGGCAGCGCCGCGAGCAGCCGTTGCGCCACCGCGGCCACCGTCGGCAGCGCGTCGGGCCGCGCCGCACGCAGCGGCATCAGCACCGTGCCGTCGGTGCGGAACACATGGCCGGCGCAGCCGATGCCCGGCGTGCTCACGGCGATGAAGACGCAGCCCGCGCGCCGGCAGCGCTCGGCCAGCGCGGGGTGGCCGAGCACGACCATCGGCAGGCGGTTGTCGGGCGGCACGGCCTCGGCATCAAAGCTGGCGACCCACAGCAGCGCGTCGACGGCGCCCTGCGCGATCAGGCGCAGGCTGCCGTAGCGCAGCGGTTCGTGTTCCAGGCCGCGCGGGCCGGCGCGCGAGCGCAGCGGCAGGCCCGACAGCCAGGCGAACACCTGGTTGGCGGTGGCCACGCCGTTGCCGCCGCCGATCCACAGCGCCGCGGCACGCGTGCTGCGGTTCAATTCGTTGATCGTGCGGTACAGCGTCTCGACGATCAGCGCACCCTGCTCCGGCAGCTTGGCCGTCGAGCCCGAAATCACCGCATAGCGAGCCTCGCGCAGGCGCTGGGCCAGCGCGCGCAGGCCGTCCGGCACGCTGGCGCCGGCCATCGCCGGCCGGCCGGCCACGAGGGCGTCGAGCAGCGACACGGTGTCGAACAGGTCCCCATGCAAGGGCAGCACTTCGACGCTCACACCGGGCCCCGCCCAGCTCTGCAGCACGGATTCGTCGCCGGGCTTCGGGCCCAGCAGCACGATGTGCCGCTGCGGCACCTGTGCATCGCCGATGCCCATGCGCTCGCGCACCAGCGGTGCGGTGGGCAGGGGCAGGCCACCGACGAAGACGATCAGGTCGGCGCGCGTGCGCACCTCGGCCAGCGTGGTGGTGAACTGGCCGCGGTCCTGCAGGGCGCGCAGGCCGTGCATCAACGCCTCGCCGGGGGCGGCGTCACAGACGGCCCCGGTGGCGCAGGCCAGCGGATAGAGCGCGCGCAGCCCGGCCACGTCGGTGCCCAGGCCCGCGAACAGTGGCTGCCGGCTCCCGGCCAGACGCTGCGCCGCAGCATCGATGGCCGCATCGAGCGTCACAGCCTGCCCGTCGATCTCGGCCATCGGTAACGCCGCGGCACTGGTGAACCCCGACAGCGCGTCCCGGGCACGGGCGCACTCGGCGCCGGCGAGTTGCAGGGGCTCGGCCCCCGACCCGACGCGCACGCCGGCATGGTCGCAGGCCAGCGGGCAGAAGGGGCAGGTCCAGGCCGTCGCAGGCGTCTCGGAAGAACTCATGAATGAGCCGTCACGCAAGCGATGTGCCATTGACGGACACCGGGTGTGCGCGTGTCGCGGCGCAGCCCGGGCGGCCAAAACTGCCACACAGTGTTTCGGAAACGTCGGCCGATGGTGGCCGCCACCCCCTCGCAGGCGGTGGCACGAATCATGATGGCGTGGCGCCCATGACCTTTCGCTCCCACGCCCGGCCGCCGCGTCACCGGCGCACCGGCGGCAGCCGCCCGTCGTGCAGGGCGCTGGCCACCAGCCAGGCCTGCGCACCGGCCGCGGCAGCCGCCGCCAGGTCGGCCTCGTGGCGGATGCCGCCGGCGCCGACCAGCTTCGTGCCCGGCGATCGGGCCTGCACCTCGCGCAGGGTGTCGAGGTCCGGGCCGGCATCGGCACCCACGCGCTCGAGCGTCATCACGATGACGCGATCGGGCCAAAGTGATGGCGACTCCCAGCAACCCGCGGCGTCGAGCACACGGCCATCGCGCCGGTCGAGCGAGAGCACGGCGGCTCGACGGTCGGCGCAGCAGCGTGCCAGCGCGTCGCGCGAGCCCAGCGATTCACTCGCGAAGATGGCCACCACCCGATCGGCGTCGGCGCCGATGCGCTCGCGCAGCTGCCGCGCGGCGTCGGCATCGGCAAAGCCGGCATCGACCCACAGTTCCACGCCGGGCAGGGAGCGCAGCAGTTGCTGCAGCACCGTGACCTGGGGCCGTCCGCCGGTGAGCGCATCGAGATCGGCCACGTACAGGCGCGCGGCATCGCAGTGCGCGCACAGCGCACGCGCCACCGTGACCGGGTCGCTGCCCTCGCACAGCCGCGAGACCACCGGCCGGTACGATGCCCGATCGCCGCGCACGGCGCGCACCGCCTGGCCGTGCATGAGGTCGATCACGGGGATGAGTTGCATGGCGTCGGCGGCTTGGAAGGTGGCAAGTCGGTGATGCAGGTCTTCGTGTTCGAGTATCTCAGCGGCGGCGGGCTGGTCGATGGCGACGCCGCGGCCACCGCCGTGCTGATGCCGCAGGGCCTGGCCATGCGCGACGCGCTGGTGGCCGACCTGCTGGCCAGCGGCGATTGTGACGTCACCGCCGCCACCTGCGCGCGCGCTGGCGCGCTGCCGGCCGGCGCCGGCGAGGCGACGCCGCACGATGGCGAGACGCCGGTCGAGTTCGCCGCGCGACTGGCCGCCGGCCACGACCTGGCCTGGATCGTCGCGCCGGAAACCGGCGGCTGCCTGGCGGAGTTCGAGCGGGCCATCGGCGCGCCGCGCTGGCTGGGCTGCGACGCGCGCAGCATCGCCATCGCGTCGAGCAAGTCGGCCACGCTGCGCCATCTCGGCGCGCACGACCTGCCCACGCCCTGGGCCCACGCGGCCGCGGCGCGGCGGTGGGTGGTCAAGCCCGACGACGGCGCGGGCAGCGTGGCCACGCAGGTACATGCCAACCGCCTCGGCGCCGAGGCCGATCTCGCAGCCAGACATGCACGCGGCGAGAGCGCCTGCCTCGAACCCTGGATCGACGGCGAGGCGATGAGCCTGTCACTCCTGTGCGAACTCGGCCGGGCCGAACTGCTGAGCGTGAACCGGCAGAAGATCGTCACCCTGCCCGACGGCTCGCTGCGCTACGACGGCGTCGAGATCGACATGCTGCCGCGCTCGTCGGCGCGCTGGCGCGGCCTGGCCACGCTGGCCGCGCGCGTGGCCGCGGCGATGCCGGGGCTGCGCGGCTTCGTCGGCGTCGACCTCGTGCTCAGCGAGCGGCTCGGCCCGGTGCTCATCGAGGTCAACCCGCGCCTGACCTGTGCGTACGCCGGGCTGTCGAAGCGGCTGGGCCGCAACCTCGCCCGCGAGGTGCTGGCGCTGCAGCGGCTGGAGCGCATCGATGCCTGAGGTCTCGGTGATCGGGTGGGACATCGGTGGCGCGCACGTCAAGGCCGCGCGGCTCGAGGGCGGCCGCATCGTCGACGCGGCGCAGTGGCCCTGCTCACTGTGGCAGGGCCTGGACCGGCTGGACGCCGCGCTCGACGCCGCGCGCAGGCGCTGGCCCGATCTCGACGCGCACACCCAGGCCGTGACCATGACCGGCGAGATGGTCGACCTCTTCGAGCACCGCGAGCAGGGCGTGCAGCGCATCGCCGCCCGGCTTGACAGCGCCCTGCCCTCGCCGCGCTTCTTCGCCGGCGACGCCGACTGGCCGCCGGCGCGCGAGGCCGCCTCGCGCTGGGAGCACATCGCCTCTGCGAACTGGCTGGCCACCGCGCGCCATGCGGCGCAGGCCCTACCGGCCGTCGAAGGCGTGCTGCTCGACATCGGCAGCACCACCACCGACCTCATCGCCTTGCGCCGCGGTTACGTGGTCACCGAGAGCCGCAGCGACGCGCACCGACTGGCCACCGGTGAGCTGGTCTACCACGGGGTCGTGCGCACGCCGCTGTGTGCGCTGGCGCGGCGAATCCCCTGGAAAGACGTGCCGCACAACGTGATGAACGAGTTCTTCGCCACCACGGCCGATGTATACCGCCTCACCGGCGAACTCGACCCGGCGCACGACCAGCACCCGAGCGCCGACAACGCTGCCAAGGACGATCGACACACACGCGCAAGGCTGGCGCGCATGATCGGCCTGGACGAACGCGACGGCAGCGCCGCGCAGTGGGACGCTTTCGCGCGCGCCTGGCGCGATGCCCAGCTGGTCGAACTGCGCGAGCAGCTCGCGCGCGTGATCGCCCGCCACGACCTCGCGCCCGGGGCCACGCTGGTGGCGGCCGGTTGCGGCGCCTTCCTCGCGAGCGAACTGCGGCCCGCGGGCTGGACGCTGGCCCGCTACGCCGACGACATCGCCCGCGTGGCCGGCCCGGCGGGCAGCGAGCTGCGCCGCTGGGTGCAGGTGGGCGCCCCGGCGGTGGCGGTGGCCTCGCTGTACGCGCGGCAGCTGCAGCAGGAGACGGCCTGATGTGGGTGGTCAAGCTCGGTGGCAGCCTCAACGGCGATCCGCTGCTCGCGCAGTGGCTGGAACTGCTGGTGCAGCTCGGCGGCGGCCGCGTCACCGTGGTCTGCGGCGGCGGCGGCTTCGCCGACGAAGTGCGGCGCGCCCAGTCGCACTGGCATTTCGACGACGTGCCGGCGCACAACATGGCCGTGCTGGCCATGGCTCAGACCGCCTACATGGCGCATGCGCTGCAGCCGGCGCTGCAGCTGGCCAGCAGCCAGGCCGAGGTGCACCAGGTGATGCGCAGCGGGCACACCGCGCTGTGGCTGCCCTACGACTCGCTGCGCGACCGCCCCGGCCCCGACGCGAACTGGGGCATGAGCTCGGACAGCATCGCGCTCGACCTGGCCCGCCGGCTCAACGCCGAGCGCCTGGTGGTGGTGAAGTCCTGCGCGATCGACCCGGTCGCGAGCCTCGCGGACCTCGGCGAAGTCGGCGTGCTCGACCAGCGCTTTGCCAGCATCGCCGCCGGCGCCAACTTCCCGATAGACCTGGTTCACCGCGCCGAGCTGGCGCGCATGCGGTCGATGCTGATCGGCGAAGTGCGGCTCGACGCCTGAGCGGCCTGCGCCTCGCGCAGCGCCGTCACCAGATCGTGCAGGCGCTGCGCGTCGAGCGCACCGCTGCGCTCGCCGGCACACACCGCACTGCGGAAGCCGGCGAAGTCGGGCTGCAGCGCCGCGATCCGCGCCGCCTGCGCGCGGCGCAGCGCACCGGCCACGCCAACCATCACGCCAGCCTCGTGCGCCATCGCCACGAAGCGCTCCAGCGCCTCGGGCGGCAGCGCCTCGAACAGGCTGCCGGCGCGCTTGTCGGCGGTGTCGACCATCACGCCCGCGAAGCCCAGCGACAGCGCCAGCGACACGGCGCGCTCGTCCAGCCCGCGGTCGGCGATGAACACCGGCACCAGCGGCCGGGCACAGCCGGCCAGCGCGCGCAGCACCGCGCCGGCCGCAGGCGCGCGCTCGATGCCGACCTTGACGAGGTCGACGCCGCACGCGCCGACCGTTCCCACGCGCGCGAGGATCTCGTCAAGCTCGTGCATCGGCACGTCGCCGATCGTCGCGCTCACCGGCAGCGTGCTGCCGCGTTCGCGCAGCGCCGCGACGATCTCGCGGATCGTGGGCGCCGGCAGGCCGCCGAGCGCGCCCTGCGCCGGCTCCTTCAGGTCGATGAAGTCGGCGCCGCCCTCGGCGACGAGCAAGGCCTCCTCGACGCTGCGCACGCTGACCAATACCCGAATCATCTCGCCCCCGCCTTCTCGCGATGTGCCGCCACCGCCTGCTGCAGCCAGCCCCAGGCCTCGTGCTCGCCGGCGCCGGCGGTCTTGTCGATGGCGATCTGCAGGTAGGCCATCTCGGCGGCTATCTTCTCCGGCGCCAGCATGTGCAGCCGGCTGACCAGCACCGCGCCCTCCACCACCGCCGCCTGCGCGCGGTTCAGGCCCATGAAGGGCGCATGGCTCGCCTCGTGCACGCGGGCCAGGCGCAGCACCGGGCGCTGAGGGTCGTCGGCATGCTCCTCGAGTTGCAGCTCGACGTGGTGCAGCGCGCAGGCCAGGCGCTGGCCGGTGATCTTCTCCGCCGGCACCAGCGGCCACTGCCTGCGGCCAGTGACACAGCCGGCGAAGACGCGCGTGTCGGTGATCAGGTTGAGCACCGCCCGACCGGTGGCCACGATGTTGGCCAGCGTGGTCGAGGGCTTGAAGGGCATCAGCACCACGCGGCCGGCCTGGTAGCGCACGCCCATCGGCGCGATGTGTGCCACGCCCTCGGGCGACTGCGTGGTCACCACGGTCTCGAAGATCTGGTCGTTCATCGTCAAGGATCGTTCTTTGGCGGCGCAGAGCGTGTCGTTCCCGGCGCACACCAGGCGTCGAGATTCTCGGCCTCGCGCTCGACGGCGGCGCCCCAGTCCAGCGGCTGGTCCTGCACGTAGCGCTTGCCGAGCCGCCACGCGATCTCCGCGTGTGCAAGTTCCACGCCCATGTAGAAGGCGTGCGAGGCGTCGTTCTCCAGCCCGAGCTGCGGCCACAGGTCGAAGGCGCGCGTGCCGGTGCGCAGGCCGTCGCGGTTGTAGACGTGGAGGCCGTCCTCGGCCACCTGCACGCGGAAGTTGGGGTCGCGCACCTGCGCCGCGGTGGCGGCGATCTCGGCCGGCGAATCCGGGAAGGGGTGCTTGTCGTGCACCGTCATGAGGGCGCCGCTCATGCCCTTCGGCAAAGAACGATGCCGCGCCGCGGCGTGCATGATGCGCCGCGCCCAGTCGGCCTCGCGCACGGCGCGCCGCGCATGGGCGCTGACCTGCGTGGTCAGCACCGCCGCCACGTTCAACTCGGCGGCGATGCCGAACAGCAGCGCGTTGATGCCGCTGGTGTCGGCTTCGGTCAGCTCGGTGAGATTGCCCACGCCCATCATGATCGGCGCCTCGGGGTAGCGGGCGCGCAGCGCGTGATAGCGCACGATCGAGGCGGTGAAGCCGAACGGGATGGGGTCGAGGATGGGGTCGGCCAGGAAGGCTCGGCCCTTCGCCGCCATCGCATCGATCGCGGCGTGCAGCGAGGCCTCGTCGTGCGGCGTCTTCGGGATCAGCACCGGCGTGCTGGCCACCTCGTCGGCCACCCACAGGGAGTCGATCGTGAGGCTGAGCAGGTAGTCGGCGCCCGCGCGGCCGCCGCGCAGCAGTTCCTGCGCATCGACGGAATCGACGCTGACGGCGAAGCCCTCGGACTTCAGCGCGCGCACGCTGTCTTCGAGGTGGGGAAACGGCGTCTCCGGCAGGCAGCCGAGGTCGATGACGTCGGCGCCGTCGCGCTTCAGGGCCTGTGCCCGCTGCACGATGGCCTCGACCGTCAGGCGCGGCGCATCGACGATCTCGGCGAAGATCGCCACCTCGTACTCGCTGAGGTCGACTGGCTTCGCGGCGCGGTTGAAGAAGCGCGGCAGGTCCTTCAGTTCCTCCGGCCCGCGCTGCACGGCGATGCCGTAGTACGCGGCGAGTGCGTCGAGGTCGCCGCGGCAGCGGCCCGGCACGATGATGCGGTCGGCCTTCACCGGCGGCTCGACGCGGCGGCGGATCATCTCGGCCGTCATCAGCGCGGCCACCTGCAGGCCGATCTCGCGCACCTCGAACGTGAAGGGTGCGTCGGCCCCGTCGGTGATCGCGGACAGCACCTTCTCCAGCTGCGGCTGCGCCAGCCTGCCGGTCAGGAAGAGGATGTGTTCCATGCGAGCGCGAGCGAATCGAGCCGGCGCTGGATCGCGGCTTCGAGTTCGGCGGGCGAGGTGACGACCTCGCAGAAGTCGATCTCGCGCAGCCGGTCGACGTTGTCGAGCTCGAGGCGTCGCGGGCGCAGCGTCACCCAGTCGTGCGGCGACTTGGTCACCACCACCGGCTCGGTGTCGCAGGCGAACACGATGCCCGGGATGCCCAGCTTGCCGGCCTGCGCGAACATGTTGGTCGGCAGCGTGTCGCTGATGCCGACCACGCACTTGGCCACGGTGTTGCTGGTGGCCGGCGCGATCACCACCGTGTGGTAGATGTCGTCGTAGAGCATGCCCACCGGCACGGCGCTGGCGGTCTTGTCGCGCACCAGGCGAAAGCCCGGCGCGAAGCGCGGCCGCAGGTCTTCCAGCTTCATGCCGTAGATCGGCAGCACCTCCTCGGCGGCGTCGGAGAGGAAGAGATCGAGGTCCGGCAGTCGCTGCGCGAGCGCGATCGATTCGTCGAGGTAGTGGCCGGAGCCGGTGACGCACCAGGCGAAGCGCGAGCGCGCCGAGATGTCGGGATCAGCGGCCGGAACCGGCTCTGCCGGGCCGGCCGATGCTCCCCCTCGGGGGGGCGACGCCGCAGGCGTCTTGGGGGCCCCATCACTCGGGGTGCGAGACCTCGATGTGGAGCTTGTGGAGCTTTCGGTAGAGGGTGTTTCGGCTGACATCGAGCGCCTTGGCGACGTTGCTCACGTTCCAGCGATGCTGTTCGAGCAATTGGAGCAGAACCTGGCGTTCGTTGGCCTGGATCGGGTTCAGTTTGACGGGAAGGTCTTCGGGCAAGGCCGGCGCGGCCACCGGCGCAGCGACCCGCGGCGCGGCCAGCACCGGCGTGGGCGCCGGTGCATGCAGCAGCGAGGGCAGATGCTCGCGCGTGATCGGCTTGCCGTCGGCCAGCGCTGCCGCGGTACGCAGCACGTGGCGCAGCTGGCGGATGTTGCCCGGCCAGGCGTGCTCCATCAGCAGCCGCTCGGCCTCGGCGCTGAGGCTCGCTGCGCCACCGGCCTCCGACGCCAGGACGGCATGGATGAGGTCGCGCTTGTCGCTGCGCTCGCGCAGCGGCGGCAGGTTCAGCTCGATGCCGGCGAGGCGGTAGTAGAGGTCTTCGCGGAACTTGCCCTCGCGCACGAGCGTGGGCAGGTGCTGGTGGCTGGCGCTGATCAGCTGGAAGTCGACCGGGTGGGTCTCTTCGGTGCCCAGCGGCGTGACCTGGCGCTCGTCGAGCACGCGCAGCAAGCGCGCCTGCAGTTCCAGCGGCATGTCGGCGATCTCGTCGAGGAACAGCGTGCCGCCATCGGCCTGCAGGATCTTGCCGCGCCGGCCGGTGCGCTGGGCGCCGGTGAAGGCACCGGCGCGGTAGCCGAACAGCTCCGACTCGATCAGCGTCTCGGGCAGGCTGGCGCAGTTCACCGCCACGAAGGCGCCGCCGGCATGCGGGCTGGACTCGTGCACGGCGCGGGCGAAGACTTCCTTGCCCGAGCCGGTCTCACCGCACAACAGCACCGGGGTCTGGCGCGCGATCACGCGGCGCGCGGTGTCCAGTGCCGACACCAGCCGCGTGTCGACGAAGGTCGCCCCGCTGGCCGGCCGTGCCGTTGCCGCGGCGCGGGCCGCCGGCTTAGCCGGCACCGGCTGCGGCAGGCCGGCATTCACACCCGGCCCGGCCAGCACCGGCGCCTTGGCATCCGAGGCCGGGCGCCGCGCCACCGCGAAGAAGCGCAGTGCCGCGTTGGCGCGGTAAGTCACGACGGGGTGGAACGAAGCCGAGGTACTGCGCTGCAGCATGTCTTCCAGCGAGGTCTGGAAAAAGTCCTCGATGCGGCGCGAGCGGATGTCTTCCATCGACTGCAGTCCGAGCTGGAACAGCGCGCTGCGGTTGGCGGCGAGGATGCGGCCGTCGTCACCGACGGCGAGCTTGCCTTCGTGCAGCGTGTAGACGAACTCCGGCCGGCTGTGGAAGTGCAGCGGATGGGCGTTGCGGTAGCGCGTGTCGATCAGCCGGTTCTCGATCATGCGCGCCGTCATGCCCAGCAGCACCAGCAGGTGCTGCTGCATCAGGCTGGAGCGGCTGGTGACGTCGAGCACGGCGGCGATCTCGCCCGACGGGTCGTACACCGGCACCGCCGAGCAGGTGAGCTGGGTGAACTCGTTGAAGAAGTGGTCTTCCTTGCGCACCGACACCGGACCGCCGGCGGCCAGGCAGGTGCCCATGCCGTTGGTGCCCATCGCGGCCTCGCTCCACGTGCCGCCGACGCGCAGGCCGAGCGGGCCGACCTCGGCGGCGAACTCGGGCGAAGAGACCATGTGCACGATCACGCCATCGGTGTCGGTCAGCACCACCGCCGCCTCGGGGTCGGCGAGCTGCTGGTACAGCGTGGTCATCTCGTAGCGGGCGCAGGCGATCACGTCGGCGCGGCGGGCGCGGCGTTCCTCCAGCTCGACGCGGGCGACGAACGAAGGCTCGCACGGGCGGGCCGGGTCGAGCCGGTATTCGTTGAGGCAGCGGCTCCACGACTGGGCCACCGGGTCGTTGGCCTGCTGCTGCACGCCACTGCGCACGAGCTCCAGGATCCGGTCGGCATGCCGGTGGGCTTCACGCATCGTCAGGGTCATCGCAGTCTCCGGGCCGGGCCCCAGGCGGTTTCGGGAACAATTCCTGATTGTCGGCACGCCGCAGGCGGGTCCGCACCGGGTAAACCACGGTTGCTGTAACGTGCCGTGGGCCCGCAACTTGCACGCTGGGCGCGATCGATCGCCCTACCAACGGAGACACCGCCTTGACCTCCCTCAATGCCCTGAGCACCGGCTTCGTCGCCGCGCCGCAGGCCACGGCCGATGCCGCGCCGCTGGACCTGATCTTCATCGAGGGCTTCACGGGCCAGACGGTGATCGGCATCCACGACACCGAGCTGCACCGTCCGCAGCCGGTCGTCATCGACCTGCATGCCGGCTTGCTGCGCTCGCGCGCCTGCGACACCGACCGCATCGGCGACACCATCGACTACGGCGTCGTGCGCGAGCGCCTTCAGCGCCTGCTGGTCGAACACAAGGTGCAATTGCTCGAGGCCTTTGCCGAGACCATCGCCGAGATCCTGATCGGCGAGTTCGGCGCACGCTGGGTGCGCGTGAAGGTCGTCAAGCCGCGCAAGTTCGACGACGTGCAGGCGGTGGGCGTACAGATCGAGCGCTTCGCGCCGGCCGGAGAGCCGGCGCCGCGGGGTGCCACCGTGCTGCAACTGATCGGCGGCGGGATGGTGCCCGGCAGCCACCCATGAAAAAGCCGACCGGCGAACCGGTCGGCAATCTCAACCCTCTCTCCTGACGCACCCTCGCGGGTGCGCCGCTCTCTTCACTTCGCCTGGAACGGGTGGGCCACCGAGCCCTTCTTGGCCACCACTTCGGCCGCGGTGGGCGAGCCGGCGACGGCGCGCGCGATCGCTTCCTTGGTGGCGCGGTAGTTGTAGTCCTGAATCTTCTTGTCGTCTTCGGCCAGCCAGTGGATGAAGACGCCGACCGACACGAACACGTTGTCGGCTTCGGCCGCCGGGATGGTGCCGTCCTCGACGCTGTCGGCCACGGCCATGGCCACGGCGCGCTGGGCGGGGCCGAACATCTGCACGGCCTGCTTGGCGCCCTTGATCGTCACCTTGTTGAACATCACGGTGGCGGGCTTGCACAGCAGGTTGGGGGCCACCACGGCCAGCAGGGAGGTGAAGCCGTCCTTGTTGTTGGTCAGCGCGTTGGCGAAGGCGGCTTCGGCCGCCGAGCCGCGCGGCCCGATGATCAGGTCGATGTGCGCAACCTCGTTGCCGTCACCGACGAGCGATTCACCAACCATCATGCGATCGATTTTTGCCATGGCGTTTCTATCTCCTGTGAATGATTCTGAGTCGTCGACACACTGGCCCGGGGCGCAGCGCGTGTCGGACGCTATCACGTTCCATGCCACGTGAAGCCGATCAGGCCGGCGAGGAACAGCGTTGCCACGGTGAGATCGGCGCTCGTCCCAGGGTTGATGCCTTGCGCCTTGAGCGATTCGTCCCAGGCGGCGAAGCCGGCGTCGCGATCGGGCGTTTCGCAGCCGACCCAGGCCTGCGCCGCGGCCATGACAGTCTGTGCCACGGCCTCGCCGTGTTTGCGAACAATGTGTGAATCGGGAATGGCGCCGAGGTACCCCAGGAAAACCCTTTGCACGGCCCGTGCCGTGGCCGCATCGACCGGCTCGCCCATCGAAGCGGACATCAGGGCAAACCCGTGGGGCAGCCGAGCCAGGCCGATGTCGAACAGATCGGCATAACCGCCGGCGTACTGGTGCGCGATGCGGTCCCGGCCAGCGGCCAGCGCCATGGCATCACGCAGGCCGAGCGAGGGCTCGTCGTGAACGTCCTGCTCGGGCGCGTCGCCCAGGCCGCCGGGGTTGGCCTGCGCGATCGCGCGGTAGGCGGCGCGCGCATCACCGACGTCCAGTCCGGCCAGCGTCAGCGCCAGGGACTCGCGCATCGCCGCGGCGCTGGCCCGAGCGCCCTCACGCTCGGCCGCCGCGGCGATCGGCGCGCACAGCAGCAGGATGCCGAGGTTGGTGTTGCAGCCGACGGCGCGCCAGGTGGCATCCATGGCGCGCTCGATGCGCGAGCCGACCCTGGCGCCCTGCGTTAGCAGCGGCCCGGCAGCAGCCTGCGCGCTGGCCACGAACTGGTCTGCCTGCATGCGATGTCCTGCCGACAACACGCTCACGTTGCCAGGCTTGCGCACCGCCACGTCGAGCCAGCAGGCCCGCAGGAAGGCATCGCGCGCTTCGGTCATGCGCGTCGCACGCCGCGCCGGGCGGCGGGCAGGCGGCGGTCCAGCAGGTCGTCGACGAGCGCGCGCGCGATGTTGAAAGGCGTCACCCGCTGCAGGCCCTGCCACGCAGCCACGCCGTTGACCTCGAGCACGCACAGCGCATCCTCGGAGCCTTCGGGCAGGATGTCGACGCCGGCGTAGTCCATCTGCAGCGTGCTCGCGGCGGACTCGGCCACCTCGCGCAGCGCCGGGGTGAGCGCGGCCGGCTCGCAGCGCGCGCCCTGCTTGACGTTGTGCACCCAGTGCACGCTGACGCGCTTCATCGCCGTGACCGCGCGGCCACCGACCACCAGCACGCGCCAGTCGAAGCCGGGCTCGGTGATCGGCGCGATGAAGCGCTGCAGGTAAGCCAGCGAGCCGTAGGCGCCCTTCAGTGCGGGCAGCGGCACGTGGGTGCCGCCGACACAGCCGACGAGTTGCAGCCCCTTGCCCTGCGAGCCGAACAGCGGCTTGAGCACCAGCGCGCGGCCGGCGGCGCTCTCGCGCATCACCAGCCGCTGCGCCTGCGCAGCCGACTCCATCGCCCAGGTGGGCGGCGTGGGCACGCCGGCGGCGTGCAGCAGCAGGCTGGTCATGCTCTTGTCGACGCTGCGCTCGATGGCACGCGCGTCGTTGTAGACCGGCACGCCGAGTTCGCGCAGCGCATGCAGCACGCCGAGCCGCTTGGTCACCTGCTCGAACGTGCCGCCGGCGATGCCGCGCACCAGCACTGCATCGGGCAGCTCGCTGCCGAAACCGGGAATCACCAGGCCATGCCAGGCCGCGGTGGTGTCGATGCGACAGTCTTCCAGGTCGACGCAGCGGCCCACCGCGCCGCGCTCGCGCAGCGCCGCCTGCAGCTGGCGGGTGTGCCAGCCGACCTCGTCGGTCATGATCGCCACCCGCGTGGTCATCTCGGCCTCACGCCTCCTTCAGCCACAGGCTGCGCAGCAGTTCCATGTTCAGCGCGCCACCATGGAACGTGCTGCCGGTGTCGAGGTTGCTCACCCACACCTCGGCCGGCGCGAACAGCGCCGGGTCGATCCTGTAGAAGTCGTACTCCACCGCCTTGAAGATGTCGGCGAAGGAGCGGCCGTAGTCCTTCGAGTTGCGCGACGGCAGCTTCGCGGCGAGCTCGCGCGCGGCCTCGTCGCTGCCGCGCACCGACAGGTGCACGCGCCCGCCGTACAGGATGGCGTCGTTGGTGCGGCCCATCGCCTCCACGCCGTCGGGGCTGGGCGCGGGCAGCGGTGCGCTGGCTACGCCGTCGATCACATGATCGAGGCGGAAGCCGAGTTCGTGGGTCTTGTGCAGCGCCACCTCGAGCACACGCGCCACCACCTGCGTGGTGCCGGCCGCGCTGCTGGTGGGCGTGAGCACGATGGTCAGCCCCTCGGGCGCGAGGCCGCAGTCGCGCAGCACCTTCTGCACGATCACCGGCGGCGGAAAGCGATCCACCTCCAGCACGATCACGCCCGCGTCGGCGCGATCGCGGTAGCCCAGCTCGGCGTAGAGCTTCTCCTTGGCGGCGAGCGCTCGTGCCGGGCCGGAGCCGAGCGAGAAGAACTTCTTGCCGCCGGTCTCTTCCTTGCTCGCCGCCAGGCTCCAGCCGGCGTACTGGCTGGCCAGGCAGGCCAGCACCGGCTGCGAGCTCGCCACCTCCAGCCAGCTCGGCCAGCCGTCGCCCGCAGCGGTCTTCAGCGTCAGGCCGCCGAAGCCGCCGAGGCAGATCTCGCCGACCAGCAGGCCGGCCGCGACGCTGCCCGGCGCCTCGATGCCGGCGTCGACGAGGCACGCGCCGCTGTCGTCGCGCCGCACCGCCACGCGCAGCGCATCGGCCTCGCGCACCAGGCGCTCGACCCACGGCCGCACGCGGGCGTTGAGGCTGAGGGTGCAGCCGGCCAGGGCCGCAGGATGGTCGCTCATGGGCTCGTCTCCAGAAGGGCTTGCACGGCTGCGCGCCGTGCGTCCAGTTGTCCGTTCATTCTCGCTTCGTCGTCGCCCTCGGCCACCACGCTGCACAGCGGGTCGCCGGCGGCGGTGCGCGTGCCGGCACGCGGCAGGTCGCACACGCCGGGCAAGGCCGCCAGTGCCTCGGCGCGCGCATCGTCGATCTCGAAGTCGCGCGCGGCGAACACGATCTCCTGGCCGCGCACGGGCACGCCGTCGGGCGGGGGGAGCGGCAGCACGTCGTGCTCGCAGGCCCGCAAGTGCGCGGCCAGCACCCCGCCGTCGCCCAGTCGCGGGTAGAGCGCGAGGCTGGCCGGCGGCCGCGGGTTCAGTTCCAGCACCTCGATGCGCTCGCCCTCGAGCAGAATGTCGAGGCTGGCCAGGCCACGCACGTGGAAGGCGCCGGCCAGCAGCCGCACGATGGCACCGAGCTCTCGCCGCAAGGCTTCGCTCACGGCGATCGGCCCGGCGATGCGCGTGAAGACATAGGGCCGGTCGCCGAAGGCGCGGCTGCCCTGCCGGTTCACGCCCAGCAGCACCGCATCGCGCCCGTTGGCGACGAAGGTGGCCGACATCGCCTCACCCCGCCGCTCGCGCTGCCAGTAGATCCCGGGCCCCACGACATCGGCCGCGCTCGCACGATGCACCTGCCAGCCGCCGCAGCCACCGGCATCCTTGCGCAGCCAGCCCAGCGGATCGGCCGGCGGCTCGAAGGCGATCGGCGGAAAGCCGATGCCGTGGCGGTCGAGCTCGCGGAAGAACGCCTGCGGATCGCGCACACGGCGCACATCGACGGCGGCGGTGCCGATCAGCGGCAGGCGTGCCGCGGCCTGCTCGAGCAGATCGGTGCGCCCCTCGAAGCCGCTGCCTGCGATCCAGCCGCGCACGTCGCCGCGCCGGGCCAGCTGCGCGAGCGCGTCCAGCAGGCGCTGCGCGTCGATGCGCAGCGCACCGGCCTCGCCGATGTCGTGCCACTCCAGCGCGAGGTTCTGCGTGTCCGCGTCGCCGAAGACGTCGAGCGCCACGCCCGGCACGCCATCGCGCACCGCCGCCTCGGCCAGTGCGCGTGCGGAGAGCGCCGCCAGCGCCAGCACGCGCGTCAGCCGGCCTTCGCCGCCGATTCGGCCAGGAAGGCGCGCGCCGTGGCGAAGGCCTCGGCGAAGCCCAGCACCGACTTCGGCTTGTCGCGCATCTGCACCAGCAGGCGGTGCTGCGTCTGATACTTCACGTTGCCGATGGCCAGCGCGCCGATGCCCACGGCCGCCGTTCCGGCCAGCGGCTTGGCGTCGTCCATCACGCCCACGCCGGCCACGCCTTCCGGCGGCACGGCGTTGACGTCGGCCGCAACCATCAGCTTCCTGGCGAAGCCCAGGTCTTCGGCCGAGACGACCTGCACGCCGGCAGCCGCACAGGCGAGGATCACGTCGGCATCGGCGATCGAGCTGCGCACCGCGGCGCGGTCGCCGCCCGAGATGCCGTGGATCGTCACGCCGAAGCGCTGGCCGGTCTGCTGCGCGGCCTCTTCGGCCACGTCGATGCCGTTGCGGCTGGACAGCGTCACGTCGGCACCGGCCTGCGCGGCCAGCACGCCGGCGATGCGGCCCACCGGCCCGGTGCCGCCGAGCACGACCACGCGCAGCCCCTGCAGCCCTTGCGCACGACGCTTCAGCAGCGCGGCTTCCACGCAGGCCACCATCGCCGCCGCCGTGGTGAAGGCGCCGCTGGGGTCGGCCATCACCGAGACCACGAAGGGCGGCACCATGGCCTTGACCGACTGCTCCAGCATGTCGGCCGCCACCACCGCGT